>ERZ761603.3151-NODE-3151-length-10759-cov-15.279709_pt1 | contig 10759 bp, 10 predicted proteins | sample MGYA00511879_ERZ761603 | MGnify/ENA primary metagenome ERZ761603 (study PRJEB28899, sample SAMN02850040) | bioreactor sludge metagenome | biome: EBPR Sludge; feature: EBPR Bioreactor; material: flocular biomat | place: Australia: Thorneside Wastwater Treatment...
CGGTTGCGCAAGCGCCGGCACATCGATTCGCTCACCACGCTGGCGCGCGTCGCCCTCGGTCTCGGCGCCGAGCAGGGCGAAAAGGCCACCCAGACTCAGCCAGTTGATCGGAAACCAGGCGAAGGGCGCGAAGGCGAAGACCCCCGCGGCGCCGATCAGCAGCGCAGCGAGCAGTCGCCAGTAAAATCCCTTAGTCGGCTGGGTCAGCATGCGGCGGTGGCTTGACGAGCAGGGTGTGGATGCGGCGGCTATCGGCGCGGAGGACCTGGAAGTGCGTTCCGGCGATGGCGAACTCCTCGTCGCACTGCGGCACCCAGCCGAGGTGGTGCAGGATCAGGCCACCGACGGTCAGGCTCTTTTCGTCGTGCAGCTGGGTTCCGAAGGCGGCGTTGAACTCGGCCACCGCCGTCTGGGCCTTGACCCGGTAGAGGCCGCTGGCTTCGATCTGGATGTTCTCGTCGCCTTCGTCGCTGCCGGTGTCGTGCTCGTCCTCGATTTCACCGACGATTTGTTCGAGCACGTCTTCGATGGTGATCACGCCGGCAACGCCGGCGTATTCGTCGACCACCACCGCCAGGTGATTGTGCGAGACGCGGAATTCGCGCAGCAGGACGTCGAGGCGCTTGAATTCGGGGATGAACATTGCCGGACGTAGCCAGTCGCGAAGGCGGAAGTCGTCGTCGCGCGGCACGCGCAATAGATCCTTGGCCAGCAGAATGCCGATCACGTTGTCGCGATTGCCGTCGATGACCGGCAGGCGCGAATGGGCGGTCCGGTTGACGTGCGCGATGACCTCCGCCAGCGAGTCTTCCATGTCGATCACTTCCATCTGCGAGCGTGGCACCATGACTTCGCGGGCGGTGATCTGTGACGCCGCGAGTGCACCTTCGGTGATGCTCAGGGCATCGGCGTCGAGCAGCTGGCGCTGGTGAGCAGAACGCAACAACTGGATCAGTTGCTGGCGGTCTTCGGGTTCGCGCTGGAGGAGTGAAGAGAGGCGCTCGAACAAGCCGGGGCTGTGGCTATCATCCATAAAGAGGTTTCGAGGATTGAGGCGTTACCGTGAAAGTCGCGCATGCGACTCGCGAAACTCCCTTCTCCCCTCTGCGGGAGAAGGGCCGGGGAAAGAGGGGGGGCTGACGCCTCAATCCTCGCTGCCGTAGGGATCCGGATAGCCGAGGTCGGCGAGGATGTTGCGTTCGAGGTCCTCCATCGCGCGTGCTTGTTCCTCGCTTTCTTCATGGTCGTGGCCCTGCAGATGCAGCATGCCATGCACGACCAGATGGGCGTAATGCGCATCCAGTGATTTGTCCTGTGCGGCCGCCTCGCGGGCGACGACGGGCACACAGAGGACCAGGTCACCACAGAGCTGCGGTTCGAGCGCGTACGGAAAGGAGAGGACATTGGTGGCGTCCTCCTGGCTGCGGTACTCGCGGTTCAGTCGCCGTCCTTCGTCGGCAGCGACGAAGCGCACGGTCACCCGCCCGTCCTGGTTCTCGCTCTCGGCCAACGCGGCGCGTGCCCAGGCGCGTACGCGCGGCTTCTTCGGCAGGCTTTGGCGGTCGCAGGCGTACTGCACTTCAACCTCGAGCTGCTCAGTTTTTTTCGGCATGGTGTCGGGCCCTGGTTTTGGCCTCGATCGCTTCCAGGGCCGCGGTGTGTGCTTCGTAAGCCGAGACGATCCTGGCCACCAGCGGGTGCCGGACGACGTCTTCCTTGAGGAACTCGGTGAAGGCGATGCCGCGCACCTCCTGGAGGATCAGACGCGCTTCGACGAGGCCGCTCTTCTGGCCGCGCTGCAAGTCGATCTGGGTGACGTCGCCGGTGACCACCGCCTTGGCACCGATGCCGATGCGCGTCAGAAACATCTTCATCTGTTCCGGGGTCGTGTTCTGCGCTTCGTCGAGGATGATGAAGGCGTGGTTCAGGGTGCGACCGCGCATGTAGGCCAGTGGCGCGATCTCTATCGCGCCACGCTCGAAGAGCTTGCCGACGCGCTCGAAGCCCATCAGGTCGTAGAGGGCATCGTAAAGCGGGCGCAGATAGGGATCGACCTTCTGGTTCAGGTCGCCCGGCAGGAAGCCCAGGCGTTCGCCGGCCTCGACCGCCGGGCGGGTAAGGACGATGCGCTGCACCAGCTCGCGCTCGTAGGCGTCGACCGCTGAAGCGACGGCGAGGTAGGTCTTGCCCGTGCCGGCCGGGCCGGTGCCGAAGGTAATGTCGTGTTCCTGGATGTGCTTGAGGTATTCGATCTGCCGCGGCGTGCGGCCGTGCAGTTCGCTCTTGCGGGTCATCAGCGCCGGCGAGACGCCGCCACCGGACGATACCTTGTGCACCGGCCGGTTGAGGATCTCGATCAGGCCGAGCTGAATTTCGTCGACCGACAATGCTTCCTTGGCGTGCGCGTAGAACTGTTGCAGCGCCTCCGAGGCGCGCGTCGTCTGCGCGCTTTCGCCGCGCAGCGTGAAGCGCTCGCCGCGGCGGGCGATCGAAACGTCGAGGGCGGTCTCGATCTGGCGCAGGTTCTCGTCGAGTGCGCCGCACAGGTTGGCCAGGTGCTTGTTATTGACCGGTGAGAGCAGCAGTTCGATGGCCCGGCTCTTGGTTTCAGTCTTGTTTTCAGCTGTCTTGACGTTCATGCTGCCTGCCCCGCGTTGTGGTTGACGATCTCGCCGCGCAGCGAGTGCGGCAGTGCGGCGCTGATGCGCACATCGACGAAACGATCGAGCCACTGCGTGGCGTCGGCACGATCGCTGGCGAAATTGACCACCCGGTTATTGTCGGTGCGTCCGGCCAGCTCGCTCTTGTTTTTTCTCGACAGACCTTCGACGAGCACCCGTTGCACGCTGCCGACCATGGCCAGCGACACCTCATGCGCCAGGCCGTCGATGCGCTGCTGCAGGCGCTGCAGGCGTTCGAGTTTCACCGCTGCCGGCGTATCGTCGACCAGGTCGGCGGCCGGGGTGCCTGGTCGCGCGCTGTAGATAAACGAGAACGAGGCGTCGAAACCGACATCGTCGATCAGCTTCATAGTTTTGTCGAAATCTTCGGCGGTCTCGCCCGGAAAACCGACGATGAAGTCGGAGGACAGGGACAGGTCGGGGCGCGCCGCGCGCAGCTTGCGCACCAGGCTCTTGTATTCGAGCACCGTGTAGCCGCGCTTCATTGCCGCCAGCACGCGGTCCGAGCCCGACTGCACCGGCAGATGCAGATGCGAGACCAGTTTCGGCACGCTGGCATAGACCTCGATCAGCCGCTGCGTCACTTCACGCGGATGCGAAGTCGTGTAGCGGATGCGTTCGATGCCCGGGATCTCGGCGATGTATTCGATCAGCAGCGCCAGATCGGCCGTTTCCTCGCCGGGCTGCGCCTGACCCTTGCCGCTCATCGTGCCGCGGTAGGCATTGACGTTCTGACCGAGCAGGGTCACCTCTCTTACGCCCTGTTCTGCCAGACCGGCAACTTCGGTCAACACGTCATCGAAAGGGCGCGAAACCTCGTCGCCGCGGGTATAGGGCACGATGCAGAACGAACAGAACTTGCTGCAACCTTCCATGATCGAGACGAAAGCGGCCGCACCGTCGACGCTGGCAGGCGGCAAGTTGTCGAACTTCTCGATCTCCGGGAAGGAGATGTCGACCTGCGACTTGCCCAGGCGTCGCCGCTCGGCGATCAACTGCGGCAGGCGATGCAGGGTCTGCGGTCCAAAGACGACGTCCACGTAGGGCGCGCGGGCGACGATCGCCGCGCCTTCCTGGCTGGCGACGCACCCGCCGACGCCGATCACCAGATCGGGATTGGCGCGCTTCAGCAGGCGTACCCGCCCAAGGTCGTGAAAAACGCGTTCCTGCGCCTTCTCGCGCACCGAGCAGGTGTTGAAGAGAATGATGTCGGCGTCGTCTGGGCTGTCGGTCTTGACGATTTCTTCCGATGCGGCGAGTACGTCGGCCATCTTGTCCGAGTCATACTCGTTCATCTGGCACCCAAAGGTGCGGATGAACAATTTTTTTGGCATGTTTTACTTGTGTAATCTAGCGTGGGCGAGGGGCCGAGGCTTCGCTCGACGTCAGCATCCAGACGCGATGGATCGCGCCCGAAGCGTTGGGGAGATAGACGACTTCCTCCGCGTTCTGGATCTGCATCGGCATCACGATCAGGTTTTGCCGGTTGCGGAACTGCGCGGTCGGTGCGAGCCGCCACTGCTGGTCATTGATCGTGACGTAGCCGTTGCCCGTGGGCGGCAGCATGACGCCCATCTTCGCTTTCGCGGGCAGCAGGCGCGCCATTGCCGTCGGCTCGTTGATCATCTGCGGGTCCGGCGCGGGTTCGAGTGCCGCCTCGGCAATGCTTGTGAGGATGGTGTACAGGAGGGCCGCAGGGATATCCATCGGCGCATTATAGACACGCTGGCCGCCGGCTGTCAGCTTTCGGCATTGTCGAGCACGGCACAAGCGGCGTAGAATAGCGCGCTTCGCGGGCGTCGTATAATGGTAATACCCTAGCTTCCCAAGCTAGAGCCGAGGGTTCGATTCCCTTCGCCCGCTCCATCTCCCGTCTATCGTGCTGATTTCATTGGCATTGGCCCCGAGGTCCGCGAGCTGCCCGGCAAAACTACACTAAGGTAGTTCCCACATGCACGGGAACTCGGGTCTCTATCGCCGCCCCAGCGGCATCTACGCTGTTCGCACTTCTGTCCGCACACCTCTGCTGGCGCACCGTCGGCAAGCCTAAGCTGCGAGCGAGCTTGGTCTGGCGGCAGTTTGCGGTCAAGTGCGCTCACTCAACGATGCTCAAGGCGCCATGGCGAGCGCCAGCAGCATTTTGTGCTTGCGTCGTTCAGCATATGAAAAGAAGATATCTCCTCGGGCGGCCTGGACTTGGGCTGCCGAGCCGAGAAGAAGAACATGCCCGCTCAAATCTTCATCAGCTACCGACGAAGCGAGGCCGCGGGCCACGTCCGCTGGCTACGCGACCGACTGGCGCATTGGTTCGATGCCGAATCGCTGTTCTACGATCAGGGCAGCATCGACAGCGGTGAGCGCTTCCCGGAAGTGTTGGCTGAACGGCTGGCCGGCGCGGATTTTCTTGAAGAGAGTCTGGCCGGTCGGCGCCGCGATGACTTGCGGGCGCTCAGCGCTGACCTGGACGGCTTGCCGCTGGCACTCGAACAGGCCGCCAGCTATCTCGAGGAACAGGCGCTGGCGTTGCGTTGGCGGGTGCTGGGCGAGGAGCACCCGGATACGTCGATCTCCGCGTGGAATCTGTTCGCCACGCTCCACCAGGCCGAGGAGACCGAGGCCGCCAGAGCAGGCTCGGTGAGCATCTGCTGTGGCTTGCCGAGCGCGATCCGGCCAGGCTTGGCGGCGATCAGCGAACGATTCGAGGTCTTGTCAGGGAGTTTGCCGGTCTCGATGACGGGGAATCGTCGTCATCGTCGCACGACCGGAGCGGTTCGCCATTGGCGTGCGCTTTCGCGGTTCGCGCTCACTGCCAAAACGCGCACGCGGGGTAGCCGAGAGCTGCTGGCGCTCGTTCCACGCGAAACGACATAGAGCCAGGAAACGCACATCCGCGCATTTACATTTAACAAAAACCTGGCTAGTGTACAGACGTCGTACATCCATAACGAGGTTGGCAATGCGCACTACCAAGTCTTTCAAGAATGGCAACTCGCAGGCTGTTCGCATCCCGGCTGATATTGCCTATGAGCGCATGGATATGGACCTGGAGATCGAACGGGAAGGGGATGAAATCCGCATTCGCCCCGCTCGGCGCTCGTTGTCTGGCGTGCTGACGAAGTTCGCAAAATTCTCGACGGACTTCATGGCGGAAGGTCGCGGGGATCAGGAGCAAGCCGAAAGGGACTCGCTGTAATGCCTCGCTACATGCTTGATACCAATATGTGCATTTACTTGATGAAGAATCAGCCAGAAGAAGTTGCCCGGCGCTTTTCTCAGTGCTATGTCGGCGACGTAGTGATGTCATCAATCACGTATGCAGAACTGGAATATGGCGTTGCCGCCTCGCAAAATCCAGAAGAAGAGCGTACCAACCTCGCTAGCTTGGTGGAGGATATCCTGGTAATTCCGTTTGATGCTGCTGCCGGTGTGGCCTATGGTCCGATTCGCATGGCAACGCGCGACGGCACCAAGAAAGATGCCCTCGATAAACTAATTGCTGCCCATGCCGTATCGCTTCACTTGACCGTAGTGACCAACAACGAAAAAGACTTTTCCAGATACCCATGTCTGACTATTGAGAACTGGATCGAATCACCGAACCACTGACCAGTTCGAGATATGGCTGCTCCCGCCGTTTTGGGCGCGAACTGCACCGATCGACGTTTTCCTTCATGCCGCAGGCGAAATCTTCCCTACCCGGACGGATTGCGCCATGCCCGGATAGGTGAAGGCGTTGATGATGACGGCACGGACGTGGCCTTCGCTCACTTGGCGCTCGAAGCTTCGGGAGGTCGGGCTGTCGTCGAGTGGCTTCAGCCGGGGCATCATGTTTTCGGCAAGGCTGCGCCGCGGGTAGCCGCTATCGTTCTTCCAGCCAGCGCTGCCTTTGCCGGCGATGTCTCTGACGATGGCATCGTGGGGATGGTCGTCGCGGCAAGGAATCGCGCCTTCGCGCCGGGGAATGGTGGCATCGTCGGCGTCATGGTCGGCAATTGCAGCCGTCACGCAGGCGCGGCCGGCTCGCTTGCCGGCTGCTTGAGTTCATGTTCTACTGAGCTTGCGGACCGATCCGGTGCCCCGGTCGATGACCGACCGGCACACGAACAAGATCGCGCAAACCGTACTCCCCTTGAAGAGTCCCGCGGACCAGGCCTGTTTTGGCCATGTCGCGCTCGCCGCGGCCCTCTTTACCAACAACCTGTCGGGCGCAGCACTTCGGCGCCGACCGCTTCACACTGTGTGCCCAACCTTTGAAAGAAACCCCTATGGATGCCACCCCAAACCCCGCTGTCGCTCCGTTGGCTGTCAATACGGCGGAGCTGAACGCAGCGATCAATCTTCGCCTTGCCCTACTCGAACTGCCCCTCGCTGCCGGCGATGATGGCGCGTCGATCACCGCTCTCATGTCACCGATCCTGGCGCGGCAGCGGGAAATGAGCCGTCGGCTTTCCGATAAACTCTCCCCTGTCGATACGCGGATTCAGAATTTTCTGAAGGAGTATCTCGCCGATGTCGGTCGCGCACCTCGCTTGCCGGGGAAAACCCTGGTGCTCGACCAGCCCGGGCTGGCGCGCGGCATTTCTCTGCCAGCCAATGGCGATATCTACAAGTCGCCGCTGCTCAGCAGCTATCGCCTACGCAATGGGGTTCTCCACAATCCCGCCAGTGATCGGCGCACCACTGCGGGCGTTTTCCACATCGCCGAGGGTGGCCTGCCAATCCCTGACGACAAGCGGGCGGTGCCCAAGCTGGCTTTTTCAAAGCTGCTTGCCCTGGCCCTGAATCCTCCGCCCGAATCGATGCAGTTACCGTTTACGGCGGGCGAGAAGGCGCCGGCCATGTGCTTCGTTTCCTTGCTCTTGCGTCCCCTGGTGGTGCCTGCGGTGCCCGGTTTTACGACCGAGAAGCGGATGGAAACCCGCTTTTTCGTGCCCGGGGCCCTGGTCGCCAATCTTGATTTCGTCGAAAGTATTTTTGGCAATGCCGGCGACCCCTATCTGCCGGAAAACGATTCCTCCCTCGACCCGGATGGCTGGACCGGCCACACCGGTTGCGTGATTCTCGCGCCGCATCTGACGCATGTGCCCAAACACCTGCTCGGTCTCCCGCACTGGGATGCGGCCACGCCGCTGCAGCGGCGCGATGGCATGTGCTACAAGGATGAAAGCGAGTTGTACAACGGGGGTAGCGCATTCAAGTTGTGCGCCCGCGACGAGCGTGGCGTGGTGGTGACCCTCATTGCCGACAATTATTTCGGTTACTGCAAGAAAGAGGTGAAGACGCAGATCAGTTATTCGGCGAACCTGTTTGGTTCCGCCGAAGAAGAGCATTCCGGCGGCGCGCTGGTGTTTCCGAGCTATAACGAGGGTCAGGAGTATACCGATCTGACGGCGGGTGATGAATACTCGCTGCAAGAGGTGCTGGCACGCGATCCCGAACGCTTTGCCGTGCAGTTGGCCGGGCACGCCATTGATCGCGTTCAGCGTAATGTCGTCCTGGTGCCCGCGAAATCCACCTTCAGCTTGCGCTCTCGCACCGTCTCGTGGCCAAGCGCGGATGGCGAGACCTCATCGATCAAGTTGCAGGCCGGCAAGACCTATATGGGCCCCAACGGCTACCGGGTACATATGGAGTCATCGCGTGCCGATCATCGCCAGTGGAATCTCGTCGGAACCTCGGCGGAAGTCACCGCCTGCCACAAGCCGGCGACTGTTTCCGGGGGCGGGAAGTCCGAGATCTCCAAGGCGATTTCGGACGCCATACTTGTCGGCCACGTTTACGTCGGTGACCTTGAAAAGGACATGGAGGCGGTTGCCGCCATTCTGGCGCGCGATTTCTCCGGGCGCTACAGCGATCAGGAAAAGAACGGCCTTGATAAGCGACTCATACTGAGCACCGACCGTTCGCTGGGTAGCGTCATCAAGCTGCTGACACCGTCGAGACGGGATTACAACGAGGCCTACAACACCTGGTTGAGCGCTATTCCGCAACACATCAAGGAGCTGGTCTTCGTCGTCAAGCGCTTTCACCGCCCGGAATGGGGCGACAGCTGGCGGAGTCATTACTCGGTGGATCTGATCAACGGTCGTCCGGGAAATTCACTGAAGCTGGACGGAAGAACGCTGGTCGTAAATACCCTGCGCGTCGGTTTCGAGAAGGACGGCGCCTGGCGTGTCTTCGGCTTGCGTCATGACTTTCACCCGGCCGGCAAGGTGCAGACCGAGGACGATATCACGGCCAGTGTGGTCGCCCCCGCCGCAGCCATTGTCGGAGAGTCGGGGACCTGGTCCCGGAAGTACCTGCAAAACTGCGAGCGCCGCCTGTTTCAAAGGCCGGACGACGCCATTCATCGCGGCTACGATGGCCAGGCCGAGGCGGATATCGCGACACCCGGGACCTTCATCTCCAACTTCCAGCCGCTTGACGGTGCGGATGCGCGTGAACTGGTCGATGACGCGATTGGTTTCAATGAGTTTTCCCTGCCGATGCAGAACCTGATTCAGGCCGCTGCCCAAGCGCCCGAGGGATCATCCCCCGCCTATTTCGTCTCCTCGGCACATCCGCGTATCGTCGATGGGAAACCGACGAAGAATCCGCGCTATCTGCAGCTGCGCCCGGACCTCGCCTGCCCGGATGACACGGAAATTGCCAAGCTGGCGATGCGTTTGTTGCGCCGGCAGTCAACTGCCGAGCCGCTGATTACCCCGGTGCATGTGGTTGCCGTCGGTCGTCGCAACAATCCTCCGGAGGACGGTATCCGGGCGCTATGTCCCTACAATCCCCTGCACTACATGGAATTGCCCGAGCTGTTTATCGAGGTCATCAGTTCCATGACCGGCAAGTCGCCTTCAACGACAGGGGCGGGTTCGGAGGGGGCCTTGACCAAGGGGCCGTTCAATGCCTTGCCGGCGATCATCGATCTGAATGCCGCTTTCGTCTCGTTCGCACTTACCGGGTACGACGGCTGGGTTTCCTCTGCCGGTTACGTCGGGCCAAACATGCGCGTCGATCACGACGTCAGTCTTCTGGTACCGGAGGTCTTTGCCCGCATGAGCCCCAGTGAACGCGACGCGAAGAATCTGATTGCCCGGGGTGCCCTGGAACGGGTGGTCGATTTCGAGCACCGTGGTCAGCCTGTTCTGGCCAGCCGGCTCGGCTACCGGATGACCGCGCGTCTGGCGAGCACCTACTTTGGTCGGATATTTCTGCATCCCCATGCCGTGTTCACCGATGAAATGCTGCGCCCCGAGCTGCAGGACATGGACATCTTTGCCGACGGCGTGGCGAATATCGTCGCCACCCACCAGCGGGTTGCCGAAAGCTACTTTACGGATGGCACGATTTCCCTGGCCTGCCCGCCCTTGAAGGCGGTGCTGGAAATCATGGCGCACGGAAAGACCGCCGATGGCCACGGCCTGGAGTCGCCGGAAGTGCGTTCGCTGTTTTCCCGCGAAAGCGTGCTGGCCAGTGACTGGTATGCCGCACGCCTCGATGCCAAGCAAGCCAGTGACGAGAAGCGCTTGACGCAGGCTGTCGCGTCGCTCTACGAGTTCCTGGACCGCAGCGAGAATGTCGAGGTGGCTTCGCGCCTGGGACTTGCGGCGCGGCGTGCGCAGATACAGGGCGAACGGGTGCTTGTCGGCTCGGCGGCCTATCGCGCCGGGCTGGTGGGGACGATCGGCCGGCAACCCTTATAAGGCGCGTGTTGGCGATCGGGCAGCTGTTGTGGCTGCCTGATCGTCGGCTGGACTTTCCCGTGAAAGTCGCGTACGCGACTCGCGAACCTCCCTTCTCCCCTTGCGGGAGAAGGACCAGGGGAAGAGGGGGACCGTCATGACTTTCATGATTTGGGGTGTCTCCACGTGTCATGACCGTTAGGCGCAAAGAAGGTCAGCGACGCGACGAACGAATAGCCGGGGTCACGCGACGCAAATGCGCGGGGTCGGGTTTTTGCTTTTTCCCAAGGCACGGGGAAATGCCTGACCCCCAAGGTCTGCTGGAACCTGACCATGCCGAATTGCACTCTTGAGTTCGACAGTAAATCCCGTAAGCCATTGAATATGCGCAATTCACGTAAA
>ERZ761603.3152-NODE-3152-length-10758-cov-59.374942_pt1 | contig 10758 bp, 9 predicted proteins | sample MGYA00511879_ERZ761603 | MGnify/ENA primary metagenome ERZ761603 (study PRJEB28899, sample SAMN02850040) | bioreactor sludge metagenome | biome: EBPR Sludge; feature: EBPR Bioreactor; material: flocular biomat | place: Australia: Thorneside Wastwater Treatment...
CCCAGCTGAGGCCATTGTTGTTGGCATACCTATGAAGCAACCGGACACCGTTGCTATTCAGATTGAATCGCGGAACCGGGGAGTGCGCAGGCGATAACTCCTGAACGCTTGGCGGAGCGATCGCCGCTGGCAAGCGAACGCATGTGAGGCGCAGCGCTGGCTTGCAACAAGGGCTCACCGGTAGCAAAATGGAAGCACTTGTCGTGCTTGTCCTTCATCGACGAAGGACCACCGCCATCCCGCGCCGCTCGCAATTCGCTACTTGCCAGCCGTCCCACTACCAGGGGTTCGGCGGCGACCGGAGCGCTCACCACGGCCGGCGCTGTCCGCCGGCGAGAAATCCCGCCGCCTTGCGTCTGGTCGTGCCATTCCGATCAGTCGCGCATCGGGTCCCCGCGCAACTTCGTCCACGGAACCACTACTTGTAATAGCCGACCGCACACACCTGGTCGCCGATCCTGGTGACGTAGGCAACCTTGACCACAGGATCCGTCTGCCGGGGGCGCGGCCACATATACACCACCTCGGAAATCGTTCCCTCCTCGGCCACGGCGTAGAGATCTGCGCCCAGCGGCTTGCCAGCCTTGTCCTTGAGCTCTTTGAGGTTGGTGCCGAGGAGCGTCGGATGCGCGGTGAAGTAGCCGTCCGGACCGCCGCAATACGGGTACAGGTCGCGATCCATGAAACCGCCTTCACCCTTGGTAAACATTACGAGCGCCCTGGCCTTGTCGGCCTTCAGGGCAACGACCACCTTTTCGAGCATCGCTTTGGCTTCGGCGGGAGTCCCGGATGGCCCTGCCGCCGCGACGCCGGCAGATCCGAGAACGGCAAGGGCCAAAGCCAGGACAGTTTGACGCAGCATCGAAAATCTCCTTGTCAAATGTTCTGACAGCAATCCACTTGCTGCCAGACCCCAAGCGAGGTGATACGCTGTCTGTAAGGCCGGGGGCGCTTGGCGGCTCCTGGCAAGACGTAGTGACGGGATTGTACGACTGTACGGCCACGAGTAGCCAACTTGCGCCGCGAACACGGCGTAGCGCGCCGTGTCCGGGGGCCGGCGGAATGAGTCACCTATCCCGACCGACTTGTCGCTCAGGCCTTCTTCTTATCCTTTTCCCTGGCCTTTTCTTTCGCCTTGCGTTCACTCGCTGCCAACCCGGGGGCACGAAAAACGAGGACGGGAATACTTGAGTGCGTCAAGACCCGGTACGTTTCACTGCCGACCAGCAGCGAGGACAGACCCCCGCGGCTGTTCTTGGCCATGAAGATCAGGTCGCAGTTGTTGTCCTCTGCGGCTTTGATGATCGCCTCCCACGGGGTATCGCTGACCACCGCGAGAGCGGTGCACTCGACCCCGGCGTCCTTGCAGAGTTTCTTGATGAAACCGAGATACTCCTTCGATTTCCCTTCGGCACGAGAAAGCAGGCGGTCGACTGCGGCCGGATGCACCAGGTCCGTGTAATCTTCCGATGGCTGACCAATCGCCTTGGCGTACAAGGCCGTGATCTTGACATTGCCCGCCTTGGCAAACGCCACCGCTCGCTCGGCGGTTTCTCGCGACAGCTGGCTACCATCGGTCGGCAGCAAGATGTGCTGGAACATCATTGTTGTTCTCCCTCGAGTTGGGGCCGCTCGCGGCCACCTTGGTGCCGGGAATAATAGACCAATTTCCCCCACAACGGCGAAACAGGCCGGGAACTATGGCAGGAACGGTCTACAGGCGACGCTCTCTGCCCGAGGCCACAAGTCGCAACCACGCCAACTGAGCCGGCAGCCGGAAGAAGCCGCGTGCCCAGTCAAACATCTCGTCGTCCATGGTCCATGCTCTTTGACTTGATGTCGACCCCTGTCGACCTAATCCTGCATGGCCATCAGCTCCTTGTCGGAGTAACGCAACCTCAAAGCCAGCACCTTGGCGACCGCTTCGAGGAGTTGGAAGGCCAGCCGCTTGTGCTCCTCCTTTAGCCTTTCGAACTGCTCTCGCCGCAGGACGAAGAGTTCCGTGTCGCCCACGGCCGTGCCGTCATTGAAGCGGCTCGTCCCGGCAATGAAGGCAATACCACCGAAGAAGTCGCCGCGCCCATAGGTCAAAGTGTGATGTCCATCGGCTGCTCCCTCGACCGGCAGAGTGATCCGGACTGCGCCCTTGCGGATCAGGTACAGTTCATCGGCGACGTCGCCAAGCGAGAAGACCTTCGTGCCCGCCGGCACCGAGCGCCGTTCAAGGCATTCCATCAGCGTAATCAGGGTATCTTCCTTGTGATTCTTGAAGATGTCGAGCTCGTACACCTCGAGCGGCGGCAGGTCGAGCGCCTCCTTGAGATGCTCGCCGAGGATCTCGTCTTCAATCCATTCGACCGCGTCGTCGATGTTCGCAAATACCTTGACATGCTCGGTCATGGTCGTCAGTTCCATCTGATCAAAGAGTTCGGCAATATTCCGGCCATTGGGGAGCGTCCGGGCCAAGTTGCTGAAGATCAGAAAGGCGTTACGTTCGATCAGCGAGTCCCTGATCTGGCTCAGCAGATGCACCGCCGTGACGTCGACCGACTGCACGCGACGCATGTCGAGCAGAATGTAGGTGCGCTTGGTCAACTCCGGCTCCAGTGCGGAATACAACTGGTCCTTGGTACCGAAGAACAAGCTCCCCTGCAGTTCGAGGATCGCCGTCTGGTCGCCATTTTTCACCAGCAGTTCCATTTCCTGCCCCAGGCGTACCCGTTTCGAAAACCGCTGGCTGCCATCGAGCTTGCTACGGATGATCGTGCTGCCCAATTGCTCCCGGATGAACAGCAGCATCGCCAGCGCGATCCCGACACCCGACGCGGCGATCAGGCTGTAACCCACCGCCACGCCCACCACCACCACGATCACCACGAAATCCAGCACGGTCCACGGCGACGCCAGCAGGTGGAAGCTGTGCCGGTCGATCATCCGGAAGCCGACGACGATCAGGATGCCGGCCAATGCCGCGACCGGGATCCAGGCGATAAACGCTCCCAGGAGAAGAAAGGCGATCAGTGACAGCACGCCTTCGAAGATCCCCGAGGCACGGGTCTGCCCGCCGCTGGCCAGATTGACCATCGTCGCCCCCATCTGCCCGGCTCCAGGCATGCCGCCGACACACGCCGAAGCGACGTTGCCGAGACCCTGGGCGACGAGCTCGCGGTTGGAATCGTGGCGACTCCGGGTCAAGGCATCGAGGACCACCGCCGTCTTCAGCGTGTCGATCGACAACAGCACCGCAAGGGTGATTGCTGGTCCGAACAGGCTGCCGATCTGGCTGAGCTTGAGGTCACCGATTTCCCGCCAACGGCCGGTGATCGCCTCCAGCATGCTTGACGCCGTTCCGCCAAGCGGACCGATGATCAGCTTGTTGCCCTCGACCACCAACATCGTCTCATCGACCGAATAGGCCAGCGCGAAATACGTCAGCACCCCGGCCAGCAAGCCGAGAATGGCCGCCGGCACGACGCGCGTGACGTACGGTGCGCCGACCATCACCGCCATCGTCACCGCGCCGATGACCGCGCCCTCCCACTGCCAGAGTTCCGGCGAGATCAGCGCCCGCCACAACGAGTAGCCGCCGAAAACCCCCAGAAATTTCGGAATCTGACTGCCGATGATGATCAGGCCGACCCCGGAGAGATAACCGCTGACCACTGGATACGGTATGTACTTGATCAGGCTGCCGACACCCATGAAACCGAGGAGCAGTTGAATCAGTCCGGAGAGCAGACCAAGGGCAGTCAGCATCAAGACAATGAATACCGGTTCAACCTGCTGCTGCACCAGGCCAATGGCAAAGGCCGAACAAACCGCCGCAGCCGGCCCGCACGGCGCGGTGATCAGGCGATTGGTTCCGCCCAGGGCCGGCGCCACGAGTCCGAGCGCAGTCGCACCGAGAATGCCGGCCAGCGCCCCCAGACCGGCATAGGCCGGGCCGATCGAGGCGTAGATCGTGACCCCAAAGGCGATCGCCGACGGCAGGGCAACCAGCATGGCCGCAAGACCGCCCCAGAAATCACCGGCGAGCTTGTCATTCTTCAACTTGAATGTCATTTCCACGGCCACAGGCCTCCAGTCTTTCGAAAAAATTGGCTCTGCGGCAAACGCTTGTCTGCCGCAGAGCCAACAACACTTAGCCCAATTGCTCAGACTAGGCTAGGTGGGGTGCCTTGGCAAGCACAGCGTGCACCGTTACACACGCAGGCCGATGTTCGCCACGCGACTCCGGGCCCTCGGGCAAGTCGCGCGAAGCGACCCTGCGCCGGGGCCGCGAGCCCTTTCCGGAGCAGCCCAGGAAAACCACACGATCGGCAATCAGTGCGAATCTCGGCTGGCGCGAGTTGCCAGGCCAGCCATCCGGCCTGCCCGCAGATCCGTGTCCACGCGCTCCGCGTAGTCCGCAACGCGGTCGACTTCCTCGACCACTTGCGCCAGATGAAGCCTAACCTTCAGCTCCAGCGCCTCATCGGCCAAGATCTGTTTGATCAGTTGCATCGAGAGCCGATCTGCCTGGCTTTCGTACCAGCTGACGCCGAGATCGCCGCCAACGCACATTGGCTGGCCCCATAGCAGCATGCACGGGCGACAACCCTCGATCAGCTCGTCGACCGCCGCGCAGACCGCATCGCTCAGTTCCTGCAGGTCGGTGACCAGGTACGCGGGAACTTCACGAGCGTCACCGGAGAAACCCGATTCGACGGCAAAAGCGGTGATCTGACGCCGCATCTCTCTGAGCAGTCCGGTCACGGCGTTCAATGGTTCGATCATCCCGGGACGCGTGCCGCTCTCAAACGTCGCGTCACGCGTTCCCGTCGCGAACCTCTGCTGCAACTCGTCTACCGTGCACATCTGCGTGCTGATCCTCTGGGCCAGCGACCAGCAGGCACTCTCGGAACCCGCCGTCAGGTAGGCCTCAACGGCTGCCCTGAAGACTGCGGTCGCTTCTGCCGCCGCGTCCAGCAAGCGGTCCAGATCGTTTTCAAGCGACCTCCGGCTGGCCAAAGCCGGTGCCGAGTGGAACTGCGTATCCATGATGCTTACCTCTCCTCGATGCTGTAAAGACCTTGCGCCGGGCGCACTGTCTCCTGTCGGCAACCGCTGACGCCACGAATGGCTGACAGTCAACTGCCCATCAACGGCCAGACCGGCCGCGCCTGTTGGCCGCCGCCACACGACCTTCTATCGTGCCAGCCCGCTGCCAGCTGCCGTGACCAGTTCCTGAGTATCGCACCGGCTTTGACAACTTCCAGCGTGATGGCGGCCAGCTTGGCGTGCAACTCGTCGAGCCTGCCAACGCGACGACCGGCCGGATGTCCGGCAGCCTCGGCGAACAGTTCACCATCCGGCTGCGATAGAGCGGCCGGTTCCAGCTCGGCCGCCTCCGGAAAACGCAACCACCGCTCGCCTCCCAACACCTGCTCACTCGCCATCGCGGCATCCGCATCGCACTCCGCAACCGGCGACCCGTTCGCCAGGCGACTGTAGCCGTGCCGCAGACTCTCGGTCGCTGTCTCGATGGCCTCGATCATCAGGCAACTGGTTTCGTCCGGCCCCGACCCACCCTGATCGACTCCCCGGGCGGTCCGGAACAGGCCAGCCGCCACGCGATCAAGAGCCTCCATGGTCCAGTTTATTTCGCCCACATCGGCGGTCAGCGCGGCTGGAGAGTTGAGCGCCGCCTGATTGCGTCGCCGCAGCTCCTGCCGGCGCTGCTCCAGGTCGAGCAAGCGAACCGAATGGACCGATTCCTTCCCCTGCAAGATCGCCCGCGTGGTCCTGGCGAGACTCACCACGATAGCGGCCTGCCGATCGATCAGCGAAAAAAAATCGGGCACTTCAGCGCCGACGCCGGATGGCGCAGCGCCTTGTGTGGCTCTCGAGATCGCAGGACAACTCACGGCCTTCACCTGAAGCGAATCCCCGATCGTCGATTTCACTGATTCCGCCACGGCACAGGGTGCTGCTGAAAGTCGTTCAGCCAACCGCGAAGCTCCGGCAGCAAGCCTTCGCTCTGTGCCTCGAGCCAACTCCGGATTACCGCACCGGCGTCGCCGGGGAGCGCTTCGTCGGTCAGTTGCACAGCAACCGCCAGGTCGTTCAGCCGGCCGAGCAACTCCTGCAGGCCGCTGGCCGAGACGTGGTAGTTGCGGAGCAGTTCACCCGGAAACAGCGGAGCGAAGAATTCCAGTGCGTAGCGCAATCGCTTGTACGAAACCCGCAGACGATGACGTGCCGCCGCGTCGCCGGCGAGCGCGTCGACCGCCAACTGGCTGACCTGTCTCGCCCGCTTGTCGAGACATGCGGGTGCAAAAGCATCCAGCCGTCCCGCGTCCTGCTCCGGAAGCGCCAGCAAGGCAGCAGTGAAGTCGAGCAGCAAGCGCGAGTAGGCGACGGACTGGAGGGCGCTGCGCGCTCCCTCACGATTGATCGCGCAGCGCCTTTGGGCGTAGGCCGACAGGCGGCCGCACGCGCTGCCTTCAGGAAAGGCCAGGGCGATGGTCGGCAAGGTCTCGGTCAGAAAGACATCCCAGTTGCGCGCTTCGCCCAGATGCCCGGCGAGTGTCTGCCACAGCGGATCGAAGCGGCTCACGAACTCCCCGGAGAGTAGCGGACGCCAGATCCGGATCGCCGAACGCAGACGGCGAATGGCGACGCGGGCCTGATGGACGAACTCTGGATTGTCACTCTCGCGCAGGCCTTGCTCGTTGCTTTGCAGGTGCCGCAGACAGGCCAGCGCGATGGTCCGGAAAGCGGCGACGGTGCTCATGCCGGCGTTGGTCTGGACCGCCACCGCCTTGACCGCCTGCGGCGAGTCCTCGGCCAGAACCCGGTAGCCGCGCTGGAACTTGCTGGTCACTTCAGGATGGAGCGAGAAGTCACTCTGCAACTCGCTGGCAGCGGAAAACAGATCGCCGGAAGATCCCGAAAGGAGTTCGAGTCCGACTTCACAAATCGCCTGCCGGCGACCCTCGCCGACGATCCAGCCGCGGTCGAGAGCGAGTTCGATGCGTACACCCGCGCGTGGCTCAAGCAGCCAGGCACTGCGTGTGAAGTTGGTGGTGAACGCCGGTCGCAAGTCCTCGCGCAAGGATTCCAGCCACCGCCGCAAGCCGCTGTCGCCGACGTGCGCGAAGTCGAATTCGCCCGGCTCGCCGGCGACCTCCCACTGCGCACCTTCCGCGTCCTGGTCTTCGCTCAAGGCCGCCCTGCTGACTGACGACAGCCAGATCGAGCCACTCTTGCGATACTGCACAACGACGTGCTCACGCTGCAGGCGCCGATCCGGCGTGTCGTAGTAGGTGTTAATGACGCGTTCGCGAACGGCTGTGGCCTCGGTCAGCAGCGGATGCTTGGCCAGGCGACTGGCCACTCCGGGCGTTAGCGAAAGATTGAGTTCGGTTTCGATTTCCATCTGACAAGCTCCTGAGAATTGGACTGACTCTTCAGCCCCACCAAAGAATCCCGCGCAGAACTGCCTCCTGTGGAGGCAAGCGCCAGGATCCCTCGCTTCTCAGATACAGCAAGAGATGTGCCAGTAGCGACGGAGTACCAAACACCGTGAAAAATCAAGCGCGAAACGCGCCATCAGAAGACGCCGTGAGAAATGCTGCGGGTGCAACAAAATGAACAAGTGCCACCTGCACCTGCCCGACTCATAGGAACATTTCTCATATGCAACAGCCACTTGCGAATTTTCCGGGGACGCACCCGCCAGGAGAGAACGTTACACCCGCCACGGAACGGAGCAAGCGCCGTCGGCCGTCGTCGTCAGGTGGCAAGGCGTCGGCCACGGGTCGACAGGCCGTCCGAGCCGGCACTCGCGGTCACCCCGGGCGACCTGCAACGCGGCAGCCCGGCCCGAGCTCTGCGCGCTGCCTCGCGGATACTCGCAGCAAGACCCCGGGGAAGACCTATGCGGGCACCATCCCCGGGGCATCGCCACAGGCGGCGTTCAGCAGAGCTTGACGACGATGTCCAGCAGCGTGCTGTTGCAGATGTTCAGGCGGTCGCCGGCCCGACTCAACTGCATGTAGATCTCCTTGCGCCTGAAGATGTTGTGGAAGTCGTTGTCCTGAAACAACTCGGCCAGGGCGCGCCGGTGCGTCCGTGTCAGCTGGCGCACCGCTTTGTCGGCCTTTTCGGCATCGGCGCGGCCCAGTTTCGGATCGCTTCCGAGACGACCATAGCCCGCCGCCACCGCTTCCACGCCGGCCTTGAGGTACACCGCCATTTCCAGGCAGGCCTTGTCCGGTTTCAAGGCAAGAATTTCGGTATCCATTTCGACGACGATCGACTTGCAGCTGTTGATGATTTCATCGAGATTGATGATCGCCCGGTGCAGGTCTTCACGGTCGATCGGCGTCGAGAAGGCTTCGTTGAGCAAGGTCAGGTTGCGAACCTTCTGCCGATCGCCCTCGTACTCGGCCTCGACAATCTTCTTGGTTGCCTGCGCGCTATCGGCACCCATGTACTCGACCAGCAGGCCGGCGCTGTGATCCACATGCGCACTTTGTTCGGCGAGCAGCGCAAAGAAATCTGGGACTCTGGGAAACACCCGATGCAGGATCCGGCGCATGAGAGAGGGTGCTGCAAGGTTTACGTCCGACATGATTAAGCCTTTCCAAGAAAGAGATTGACGAGAGCGAAGGTCTGAATCGCCACCAGAGCCGAACCAGGGATGGTAATTACCCAGGTGATGGCAATGTCCTTGGCCTTCTTCCAGCGCACCGCTCGCGGGCGCTCCGAAGAGCCGATACCCATGATCGACGTGCCAACGACGTGCGTCGTCGATACCGGTGCGCCGATCGCCGAAGCGGTCATGATCACCAGTGCCGAGGTCAGCTGCGAGCTCAGCGCATGGATCGGGCGAACACGGTAGATCGAGAAGCCCAGCGTCCGCACGATCCGCCAGCCGCCCGAAAGGATGCCCAGGGTAATTGCCACCGCGCAGGCCAGCATCACCCAGAACGGAACTTCAAACTTGTCTAGGTAGCCGCCCAACAGCAGCGCCAGCGTCAGCATGCCCATGCTCTTTTGCGCGTCGTTGGCACCGTGCGAGAAGGCGAGCCCGGCGGCGGTGACGAACTGCGCGTGCCGAAGGCCGGTGTTGGCCGATGGCTTGGCAGCGAACAGGACGATATTCATCAGCCTGAGGATCAGGAAACCGACCCAGAAACCGATCAATGGCGAAAGGATCAACGCCGCCAGAACCTTCATGATGCCGGTCATCTGGCCGTGCATGAGTTGCGAAAAACCCCAGACGACGTTGTCCGGCCCGGCAGAAACGATGACCGCTCCGATCAGTCCGCCGACCAGCGCGTGCGACGACGACGACGGGATGCCGAAGTACCAGGTTGCCAGGTTCCAGACGATGGCGCCGACCAGCCCGCTAATCAGGATCGCCAGGGACAGCACCGGCGCCACATCGTTCAGAGTGACGAACTTGCCAATGGTATTGGCGACCGCCGTACCACCAAGCAATGGGCCGAGAAACTCGAAGGTACCGACGATGATCACTGCCTGGACCGGCGTCATCGCCCGCGAAGCGATGATCGTCGCCACGATGTTGGCGGCGTCGTGAAAACCGTTGGTATAGTCGAAAAAGAGAACGATGGCTACGGTCGCGATCGTCAGAATCAGTAGTGTGCTCATGAAGCGGCCCTGAGGTTGTGGTTGCAGGTTCAAGCGCGGCGGACGCAGCAATCAGCGTGCCGAGAAACGCGCCTGGCGCGGTCTGACTGGCGAACTGTCGGGATCAGTAGCGAGTGTCGTTGGTCCTCCGGGTCAATGCCTGCGCAACTGGTTCCGGCCCGCAAGCAGCGCGCCGAAGCCCTTGACGCGCAGCGTTCTGGTGGACGAAAAGGCCTTGCTCACGGCGTCGCGACGCCGCGCTCGAACAAGAGGGAGAACAGGCAGCACAGGGGCATGGGCGAGCGCCGCACACAACGAAGCCGAGGCGCAAGGACTCCGACGTGCGTTCATCGCCCAGGCAGCGCCTGGTTTCAGAAAAAAATCAAGCCTGGCGCCAGAACCCATGCGACATCCCCCCAAGATATCGGATTGATCATTGCTCGGAAGCGACCAATCAGGCGCTCACCAACAACCTGCGGTGACCGTTCTGATTGACGTCGAGCTGTTCCACGCAAGCATGTTTCGTGCCAACTTGTGCGGCACGGAGGGAAATGCCGCGTCGGCACCGATCGGGGGCGGCGACAGTGCGTGTTTCGCACTCGACACGGGGTGTAACAAAACGTACCCTCAATATCCTTAAGGGATAACTACAGAGACAATGCAAATAAATATCATTGTGTTATATCACTCTTCATTGATGCGCCGAAGTCGCAAAACGTTACACCGGGCATTGTCCCGCCCGGCTTCCGTCGGCGGCCGCGGATGGGTGCGAAGGGCACTGCGTCGAGCAAGGGAAATGGGGCACAGTCGACGCATCAACCGGCAGTGCGACACGCGGCTGGCTTCGGCAGCCAGTCGCTTTGGCGGGTCACGGATTGGCTGGCGTCGCCCGCCGTGCCAGGCGTCTGTTGAGCGCCGGACGCGACAGGCCAAGCAGCGTCGCAGCGACGCCCTGATTGCCCTTGGCCCGCCGCAGCGCCTCGCTGACCATCGCCTCCTCGACCTCGTCGAGGGTCGGAAAACGCCCCGGGATGACGACCGGCAGCCCGTCGGACGGATCGGCCACCGGGTGCTCGGCATTCGCCTTCTGCTGCTTCTGGATGGCCTGGCGAAAGCTGT
>ERZ761603.3155-NODE-3155-length-10755-cov-11.456449_pt1 | contig 10755 bp, 14 predicted proteins | sample MGYA00511879_ERZ761603 | MGnify/ENA primary metagenome ERZ761603 (study PRJEB28899, sample SAMN02850040) | bioreactor sludge metagenome | biome: EBPR Sludge; feature: EBPR Bioreactor; material: flocular biomat | place: Australia: Thorneside Wastwater Treatment...
TGATGTTCACCGCCGAAAAGACCGGCGAGCTGATGCGGATTGCTGCTCGCTCGGAGGAGCAGAAACTGTGGTTTGGTGCAGCCCCCCCCGATCTGACCTTGATCGCGCGTGCTCGTGCCTCGGAAGCCGGCAGCGGCGCCGACTGGCTGTACACCTACCTGCGCTCCTTCTATGTCGACGAACAGCGCCCGACCGGCTGGAACAATACGCTTTTTCCCAACGTCGGCATGCCTCATATCCTCTGGGAGTCGCAAGGACTGCAGGTTCTCGGCAAGAACGATCATCTCGAGCTCCTCGTGCCGGGTAAGCTCTTGCCGGCGGAGTACGACAAGCAGGTCGCAGACCTGGTGGGTTTCCTGGTCTGGATGGCCGAACCGGACGCCGGCTTCCGCAAGCGGCTTGGCATTGGCGTACTCGGCTTCCTGGTCGTACTCTTTGGTGTGGCCTATCCACTGAAGAAGGCGTACTGGAAGGACGTCCGCTAACAAGTTACGGGCGTTTCAGAGTCCACGGCATCGCCGGCCATGGCGCGGACAGCGCGCACTGCCTTCGCGATGCCGGTTGCTTTTTGAGGGTCTTGATTATGATGAACTTGTATTCGGGAACCACCTGCCCGTTCAGTCACCGCTGCCGCATCGTCCTCTACGAGAAAGGCATGGATTTTCAGGTGATCGATGTCGATCTTTTCGCCAAGCCCGAAGACATCGCGATCATCAACCCATACGGCCGGGTCCCCGTTCTCGTCGAGCGCGACCTCATCCTCTACGAACCGAACATCATCAACGAGTACATTGACGAACGCTTCCCGCATCCGCAATTGATGCCTGCTGACCCAATCATGCGTGCCCGCGCGCGCCAGCTGTTGATTACCATGGAACGTGAGGTCTTTGCGTACATCGAGCCGCTGGAAAAGAACGGCAAGTCCGCCGACAGGGCGCGCCAGCAGATTCGCGACCGCCTTACCGAAATGGCGCCAGTCTTCGTCAAGCAGAAACACATGCTCGGCGAGGACTTCTCGATGCTCGACGTCGCGATCGCGCCCCTGTTGTGGCGGCTTGACCACTACGGGGTCGAACTGTCACGGGCAGCTGCGCCGCTGATGAAATATGGCGAAAGGATCTTCAGTCGGCAGGGTTTCATTGATGCGCTGACGCCGTCCGAAAAAGCGATGCGCAAGTAGCTTCCCGAGTTGGAACAACGATGCCGGGTAGCCCAGCATCGGTTTGTGCTCTTCGCAACCCGCTGCATTGGAGTGCATCGTGGGCCTGCCATCGACCAAGCCTTATCTGTTGCGAGCGATCCATCAGTGGTGCTCCGACAACGGTTTCACCCCCCACCTTGCGGTGGCCGTGGACGCTGACGTGCGCGTCCCGCGCGAGCACGTTCGCGACGGCCAGATCGTGCTCAATGTCGATTATGAAGCGACGGCGAACTTGGTTTTTGGCAACGAGCTGATCACGTTTCAGGCGCGCTTCAGCGGTGTCGCCCGCGAGGTATCGATTCCCGTTGTCAGCGTCATTGCGATTTACGCGCGCGAAAACGGAGCGGGAATGGCTTTCGAGCCGGAAACCGAGGCGAAGGACGAACCCGCCGTGGGTCGCGACTCCTCCCCGGACGACGAACCGCCGGGTCCGCCCGATGGCTTGCCGCCGGCCGGCCGGCCACGGTTGCAACGGGTAAAGTAGCAACTCTGCCAAGCGCTGCCCTTGCGCGGACGCCACCGGGTACCCTCATCAGACGACGCCGAGAAAGACAGCCAGCGCCCGGCTGATGGCGAGCATGTCCTCTTCCTGAACGTGGCCCTTCACATCGCCAACCTTCTGGCGGGCAACGGTGTGCACCTTGTCCGCCATCACCTCGCACGGCTGTTGAAGGCGATTGACTTCGTTCGGTGTGAGCGGGACGCGAAAGAGCGGGGCTTCACGGAGTTCGCAGGTTACCGGGAGCACACACAGCGATGGGTGCTCGGCGAAAAGATCGGACTGAATGATCAGTGCCAGGCGTGGCTTTTCTTCGCCCGCTGCCGCTAGGGCAACAAGATCGCCGCGCCTCACCGCCAGCCCTCGTTGTCGGCCGTCTCGGCCAGCACAGTCAGGGTTTCGCGTTCAAGGGAATCATTGCGCAGAGTCAGCGATTGCCGGCGACATTCGGCGGCGAAACCCTCGCGCCGAGTATCGGGAACCCAGATCTGCACGGGTCGGAGTCCTGCGGCCCGTAATCCGGCTCGATGTTTCTGCACACGTTCGGCAATGCTTGTCCGCATGAGCTGGCTCCTTTCGCGTATCAGTCATATCGTACCCCGCCGTTACATGTAACGCAAGCGTGTTCTTGACGGGGGCGTCCTTGGTGGCCCCCGCGGCTTATACTTGCAGCATGGGTATTGCATTATCGGCCACCGCTTCCCCTGGGAAGGGCTGGCCCCACTCCAGCGTCGTTCTGCTCGTCGTTTTCCTTCTTTGCGCAGTCGGCCGGGGTCACGCGCAGCAGGCAAGCGAAGTCAGTGAGCTAGTCATCGAGGCCTATGTCAGGGAAGGTTGCCCGCACTGTGACGCGGCCAAGGTCTTTCTGGACAAACTCGGGAGCGAGCAGCCTTTCCTGCGCGTCGAACTCATCGACGTGCGTCGCGATGTAGCCGGTTTGGCGCGCCTGCAGGAGCTTGCGCGTACTTTCGGTCTGGCGCAGATCGGTGTGCCGACGTTTCATGTCGACGGCCATCTCATCGTCGGCTTCGACAATGCCGAGACCACCGGCGTGCAAATCCGGACGCTAGTCAATGAGGCCTCGGCTGTCCGCAAGCCAGACCTCCGCAGCGGGCACGCGCAGCCATCTTCAAACCCCTCCGGCGAGACATTCACGGTTTTGTTTCTGGATCGCCGACTCGGCGTAGACGAACTGGGGCTGCCGCTGTTTACGATCGCCATCGGCTTGCTTGACGGTTTCAATCCCTGCTCGATGTGGGTTCTGATCCTGATGCTTTCGATGCTGGCTTCGATCGCCGACCGTCGCCGGATGTTGTGGATCGCCGGGGTCTTCGTCGCCGTCGAGGGGCTGGTCTATTTTGCGTTCATGGCGGCGTGGCTCAACCTCTTCCTCCTGCTTGGCCTCTCCCGTGTTTCCGAGATCGTCATCGGGTTGCTGGCGATCGGCGCCGGACTGATCAACGTCAAGGACTTTGTAGCGTTCGGGCGCGGCTTCACGCTATCCATACCGCAGGCCGCCAAGCCGGGCATCTACGCCCGCCTGCGCGCCATCCTCAGCGCCGAGCGCCTCTGGCCTGCGCTCGTCGGCACGGCGACCCTGGCGTTCCTGGTGCAGGTCGTCGAGCTCCTCTGCACCTCGGGGCTGCCGGCACTCTACACCCGTCTGCTCACCACGAAGCAACTGGACGTTGCTAGTTACTATGCCTACCTGCTGTTGTATATCGTGGTCTACATGCTCGACGACATGGTTGTTCTTGTCATCGGCGTGACCACGATGAGCCCGTGGCGTTTGCAGGAGCGCGAAGGCCGCTGGCTGAAGCTTGTCGCTGGCGTCGTCATGCTTGCTCTCGGGACATACCTGCTTCTTCCGGCGCGCGCCTAGTCCTGCCTGCTGCCCACGGGCGCTTGCGCTGGGGTAGGAGCGGCCTAGTCGCCGACCAGCGCCGACAGTTCGCGCTGCAGCAGATCGTCGTCGCCGAGGTTCAGCTCAACCAAGCGCCGCAGATGGGTGATGCTGTCGACGTCAATCGCCGTGCTGGCCAGGCCGGCGCTCCCTGTCGCGCAGTGGACGACGGTGCACTCCATGCAAATCTGGTCGCCGCCCTCGTCGAGAAGGAGCCGCAAGAGGCAAGCTGCACCGACAGCGAGCATCGCGTCCTCAGGCATGCGAACGAGGGCTCCCTTGAGTGAAAGGTCCAGCACTTCAACCGGAAACTCCGCATCCTTCACAAGGAGGTGTGCCGCGCTGGCGAACGAAATGCGGAAATGGCGCCGTCTCTCTTCACTCATCGTCGCTTTCCTGGAGGGCTCACTTGCCTCGCATGTTACCCCAAAGCACTTTGTGCAACTGCAGCTGGAAACGTATCGGCAGGCGATCGGCGAGAATCCACTCAGCCAGTTCGGCTCCGGCAAGAACCTCATGGACCGGAGCGAAGAGTATGGGGCAGATGTCGATCAGGCGGTAGCGCTCGATCACTTGTCGTGCCCAGTCGTAATCCGCGCGGTCACGGAGCACGAATTTCAGCTCGTCAGCGCTCGTCAAGTGGGGAAGGTTCTGCCAGCGGTTTCTATCGGCTTCGCCGGAACCCGGAGCCTTGAGGTCGACCACGCGCGAAACGCGGCGATCGACCTCGCTGATGTCCAGCGCCCCCGAAGTTTCCAGCGATACCGCGTAACCGCAATCGCAAAGCGCGTTGAGCAAGGGTAGACAGCCGGCTTGTGCCAGCGGCTCACCGCCAGTCACGCAGACATGGGCTGTGCCGTAACTGTTCACTTCGGCCAGCACTTGCGACAAGGTCATCGATTGGCCGCCGGAGAAGGCATAGCTGGTATCGCACCAGACGCAACGCAGAGGGCAACCCGTGAGGCGGACGAAGATCGTCGGCAAGCCGACACGCGTTGACTCACCCTGCAGGGAGCAGAAGATCTCGCTGACCTTGAGCGCCAGTCGGCTGCCCGACTCCTTCACGCGTCTACTTCTTGAGCCGCTGTCGGGCCGTGTTGGCCGCCGTGCTCTCGGGGTACTTGGCGATCAGTGCTTCCTGAGTGGTCCTGGCGCCCTTGACGTCGCCCAACTCCTGTTGGCAGGTCGCGATGTTGAGCAGGGCTTCAGGAGCCTTCGGATTGGCCGGCCAGCGGCTGACGACAACGCGTTGCGCATCGATCGCCTTCCGGCAATCCCTTTGCGCATAGTGGGCGTTTCCCAGCCAATAGTAGGCACTCGGTGCCAGGGAACTGTCGGGATGCGCTTTGGCGAAAGCTTCAAAGGCACTCGCGGCTTCCTTGAGCTTGTTCGCCCGGAACAGGTTGAGTGCGGCTTCGTATTCGCGCTGCTCGGCTGCCGGGTCGCTGACCGTCTTCTTGGGAGCTTCGACGGCGGGCGCCTTGCTTTCATCGGGAGGACGTGTCTCCTGCTGTCCGGCAGCGGGTGTTTCGATCTTGCGCAGGCGTCCATCGAGGTCGACGTAGAAGTCCTGCTGTCGCTTCCTGGCCGACTCCAGTTCGTAGGTCAGCGTTTCGACCTGACCGCGCAGGCGCGCATTCTCGTCGCGCAAGACCTGGATCTGGTTGGCCAGTTCGATCTGTCCTCGGGACAAGGTATCGAGCCGTTCATTGGCCCTGATCGACAGGTCCTTCACTTGGCGACGCGCTTCTTCGTCGTCGAAGAGGCCCGCTTGGACCAGCGACGAGCTCAAGCCGAGAAGCAACAGCACAATCGCCCGGACCCGAGAGCAGGGCGAGCGGTGGCACCGTGTTCGAGACATACTCAGAATTCGCCGCTGTACAGCATGTCGCCGCGACGATTTTGCGCCCACGCTGTCTCGTTGTGCCCTTCGTCCTTCGGCTTTTCCTCACCCAGGCTGACCGATTCAATCTGGTCTTCCCGAACGCCGAGCAAAGCGAGCATGCGCTTGATCGCGTCGGCGCGTTTCTGTCCCAGCGCCAGATTGTACTCCCGGCTGCCGCGTTCATCGGTGTTGCCCTGAATCAACATCTTGAACTGTCGATTGTCGTTCAGGAACTTGGCATGTGCGGTCACCAGATCCTTGTATTCGGCCTTGACCTCATAACTGTCGAAGTCGAAATACACGCTGCGTTTCGAAAGGATGCTTTTGGGGTCGGTGAGAACAGCTGGCAGACCGCGGCTCTCGACGCCGCCGGTGGTGACGGTGGTCACGCTCCCGGGGGCGCCGCGGCTCTCCACCGGAGCACCGCCGCCAGAATCGGGACTTTCGGGTGTCGAACCACAGGCAGCCAGCAAAAGTGCGAGAACCGCCGGGATCAACAGCTGTTTCATGATTGCTCTCCTGCGGCAACGCCGCACCAAAAAGGACTCTACTTGTTGAAGGGACCCCAGGCCGGTTCGCGGACATCGCCTGCCGATACGGAGAGGCGCTGCTTGATGCGACCGTCGATCGATACCGCCGACAGCACGCCGCGACCACCTTGTTCTGTGGCAATCAGGATCATCCGTCCATTCGGGGCGAAGGTCGGTGACTCATCCTTATGCGAATCGGTCAGCACCTGCACCTGCTTGTTGGCCAGATCCATGACGCTGAGGCGGAAACTGCCCTCACGCCGACTGATAAACGCCATCGACTTGCCGTCGGGAGAAAGGCGCGGGGTGACGTTGTAGCTGCCCTCGAAGCTCACCCGCTGTGCCTCTCCGCCGCCAGCCGCGATGCGATAGATTTGCGGGCTGCCCCCCTGATCGGAAGTGAAATAAACGGACTGGCCGTCCGGTGAGAACGCCGGTTCGGTGTTGATGGCGGGGCTGCTGGTCAGCCGCTGCACGCCGGAGCCATCGGCGTTGACCGTGAAAATCTGCGAGCCGCCGTCCTTGCTCAGGACGACAGCCAGCTTGCGGCCATCAGGCGACCATGCCGGCGCCGAGTTGGAACCTTTGAAGTTGGCGACGACGATGCGCTTGCCGGAGGCGAGCGAATGGACATAGACGACCGGTTTCTTGTTTTCGAAAGATACGTAGGCCAGTCGCGTTCCATCGGGTGACCACGAGGGCGAGATGATCGGTTCCTTCGAAATCAGCGCCACCTGTTCATTCTGGCCGTCGGCGTCGGCGATGTGCAGTTCGTAGCGGGTAGAGCTTACCTTGACGACGTAAGCGATACGGGTCGAGAAAATCCCCGGCTCACCCGTCAACTTTTCGTAAATGATGTCAGCGATGCGGTGGCCGGCTGCGCGCAGCATCGGCTTGGAGGTGACGAACGCCGAGCCGGCGAGCGCGCTCGCCTTGTTAACGTCGTAGAGGCGAAAGCGTGCCTCCTTGCGGCCGTCTGCACTTTCGCCGATGCTGCCGGCAGCCAGCGCGTCGGCACCACGACTTCTCCACTCGTCGAAAGCCGGCGCCGATGCTTCGCTCAAAGCGACGCCCCCGGTATCAATCATCCTGAACAGACCGCTACGTTCGAGGTCGCCCCGAATGACCGAAGTCACGACCCTGCCGGCGCTGGCCTCGCCACCGAAGTCGGCAATCGCGACTGGAATGCGGTTTCCACCGGCGCCGGTAATCTCGATCGTCAGTTGGGCATTTGCCGTCGCCTGCAGCAGCGCCAGAATGCTGAAAACGAGCACGTTCAAACGGCGAAGCGAGGAAACGAGGGGCAACATGGGACGATCCAGGACAGAATGCGCGATTATATCGTTACTGCTTCGCCGCGATTTGTAACGATGCGTGATCCGGTCGTGCGCTGCGTGCGCAGAGCGTAGCCTGCCCTTCTCTGACCTGGTGAGCGCGGCGAGCTGAGGTGGTGCCCGCCTTTCGCAGCGGACTCGCGGTGTTCCTGCCCGCCTAGTCCTCGTGAGGCTTGTACGGGATCTTCAGGAGGCGCGAGAAAAGCTCCGGCTGTGCGGGCTTCGGCAAGGGAGACGACTTGCGAATCGCGCGCTCGACCGCCGCGTCGAGCGCCGGATTGCCGCTCGACGACCGCAGCTTGACGTCAAGCACCTCGCCAGTCGGTAGCTGCGTCACTTCAAAGATCGCCTGTGGATTGCCCTGAATTCCCGGCGGCAACGTAATGTTGCCGCGGATCTTGGCGCGTACCTTGTCGATGTACTCGGCCAGTCCGCGCTTGTTTTCTGCCGTTGCCGCCTGCTCGGCCTGCAACTGCCGGTTCAGACGCTCGCGCGCCTCGGCCCGCGCCCGCTGGTCTTCGGCCGCTTTCTGCTCGGCCTTCTGCTGCTGCAACTGCTTCTGCTCGCGCGCCAGTTCCTCGGCGAAGTTCGGACGGCGCTCGGGCTCAGGTTTTCGTGCTTCCTCTTTCGGCTTGACTTCTTCCTTTCTGGGTGGCTCCTTGGTTCTGATTTCCTCCTTCTTCGGCGCTTCCTTGATCTTCCTGTCTTCCTTCAACGGAATATCGGGCTTCACCGGCGGCCTGACCTCGGCCTTCGGCTCCGGTTTCGGGGGCTCCTTGACAGCGGCCCTGGGCTCCGCTTTGGGTGCCGGTTTCGGCTCCGGCAGCGGCGGTGGTCGGGGAATGGGTTTCAGCTCCGGTTTCGGTTCGGGTTTCGGTTCGGGCTTCGGCTCCGGTCTGGGTTCGGGACTGGGCTCTGCTCTCGGCTCGGGCACGGTGACGACCGGTGCCGGGGCGGCGCGCCAGATTTCGACTTCGACCGAACTCGGAGGCTTGCTCTTCCACTGCACCCCAAGGAACAGCGCCGCGATCAGCAGTGCATGGACGCCCGTCGACAACACCAGCGAACGCCACTTCGCCGGATCGTCGTGTGGTGGCCGGAGAATGCGCTCGACAGCTTCCACGAATCAGCGGCTCACCTGGCGGTTGGCTGTACGAGGAGGCCGATGCGCTTGACCTGTTGCTGCTGCAGTTCGTCCATGACCTCGAGCACGGCTTGGTACTTGACGTTTCTGTCGCCGGCAATGACCACCGCCTGCTCGGGATTTTTGCGCTGCGCGGCACGAATCGCCTGCGCCAGTTCCTTGCGACTCATTGGAGCTTCCGCCTTGCCGGGGCTGAGCAAGGCGAGTGTCTGATCGGCCCGGACGAGCACCTGCAGCGCCTCGGCCGGCGGTTGTGCGGCCTTGCCGACCGACGGTACGTCGATGCTGGCAGTGGTCATCAGCGGTGCCGTCACCATGAAGATGACGAGCAGCACAAGCATGACGTCGATATAGGGAACGACATTGATTTCGTTCTTCAGGCGGCGCGGGCGCATGGCCTTACCTCATCTGTCTTTGCAGGATGTTGGAAAACTCCTCCATGAACGATTCGAAGCGCGAGGAGAGGCGGTCGATCTCGTGCGCGAAGCGGTTGTAGGCGACAACCGCCGGAATCGCCGCGAAGAGGCCGATCGCGGTGGCCACCAGCGCTTCGGCGATCCCCGGCGCGACGGCGGCAAGCGTTGCCTGACCGACGTTGGAGAGACCGCGGAAGGAGTGCATGATGCCCCACACGGTCCCGAACAAACCGACGTAGGGACTGACCGAACCGACCGACGCCAGGAAGGCAAGGTGCGAATCGATGCTGTCCATCTCGCGCTGGTAGGTCGCCCGCATGGCACGCCGCGAACCGTCGATGACGTCTTTCGGGTCGAGGTTCTTCTGGCTGCGCAACTTGGTGAACTCGCGAAAACCCGCTTCGAAGATGCGCTCCATGTTGCCGGTGCTGTGACGGTCATTGATCGCACTCTGGTACAAACTGTTGAGGTCGCCGCCGCTCCAGAAGTCGCGTTCGAACTGTTCGGTCTGCTGGCGCGCCGCCTTCACCGTGAACCACTTGCGAAAGATGTAATACCAGGACATGAAGGAAACCCCGGCCAGCAAGAGCATGACCGCCTGCACGACCGCGCTGGCGTTGAGGATCAGATGCAGGATCGAAAGATCTTGTGAGACATTCATTGCAGGCTTTCCAGTTTGGTGCGTAGTACGGCAGGAATCGCGGTCGCCTTCATCTGCGCCGTGTTGACGCAGGCGATATGGACGTCAGCGCTGACCAGTTCATCCCAGCCTCCGGCGGCAGTCGCGTCGGCACGCCGTATGTGCTGGCGCAAAAAAGCCTGCGCGCGACCGATCCTGACCACTTCAAGACCGACCACGAGTTCGTCGTCAAGTCTTGCCGGTCGGTAATAGTCAACACGGACGCTGCGGACAAGAAACGCAATCCCCGGATCGCGCAGCAGATCAGCTTGCTGGTGCCCGATCGCGCGCAACCACTCGGTGCGGCAACGCTCGAAAAACTTGAGGTAGTTCGCGTAATAGACGACGCCACCGGCGTCAGTGTCTTCGTAATAAACCCGCACACCGATGGTGAAGGCGTTGGATTTTTGCGGATGTTTCATGGCGGCTTGAATTCTATGGCTGCCGTTTTTCGGGAATGTAAGGGTTTGTGACCTGGAGTCGATGCCGTGTGGCCTCAGGGCGCTTGCCAAAGTTCACCCTGCGCTTCACCGAGCAGGCCGTCGAGACCCAGATGGCGGTAAACAGCGGGCGTGGCGACCCGGCCGCGCGGCGTTCGTTGCAGGAAACCCTGTTGAATCAGATAAGGTTCGAGGACGTCTTCGATCGTATCGCGTGCTTCGCCGATCGCGGCAGCCAGGTTGTCGAGGCCAACAGGGCCGCCGCCGAATTTTTCGATGACGGCGATGAGCAGTTTCCGGTCCATCACGTCGAGGCCACCGTGGTCGACCTCGAGCATCCCCAGCGCCTGATCAGCGACTTCGTGCGTGATCTCGCCACCCGCCCGCACTTCGGCAAAGTCGCGGACTCGACGCAGCAAGCGGTTGGCGATTCGCGGCGTGCCGCGTGAGCGGCGGGCGATTTCCATCGCGCCGCCCGAATCGGCAGGCACCTTGAGCAACTCGGATGAACGCGTCACGATCAGGGTGAGTTCCTCGGGCGAGTAGAACTCGAGGCGGGAAACGATGCCGAAGCGGTCGCGCAAGGGGTTGGTCAGCATGCCGGCACGCGTGGTGGCGCCGACGAGAGTAAAAGGCGGCAAATCGAGCTTGACCGAGCGCGCGGCCGGCCCTTCGCCGATCATGATGTCGATCTGGAAATCCTCCAGCGCCGGATAGAGAATTT
>ERZ761603.3156-NODE-3156-length-10755-cov-8.773832_pt1 | contig 10755 bp, 3 predicted proteins | sample MGYA00511879_ERZ761603 | MGnify/ENA primary metagenome ERZ761603 (study PRJEB28899, sample SAMN02850040) | bioreactor sludge metagenome | biome: EBPR Sludge; feature: EBPR Bioreactor; material: flocular biomat | place: Australia: Thorneside Wastwater Treatment...
TCCGATTTCCAGGATGCCGACAGCGACAACGACGGCGTGCTGGATGGAGCCGAAGGATCGAGCGATACCGACGGGGATGGCATTCCCGACCGGCTGGAATCCAATACGGCCGATCTCGACAGCGACGGCCACAACGACTATGACGACCCGGACGACGATGGCGACGGCGTGTCCACCAGCGTAGAGGGCAGCGCCGCCGACGACAGCGACAGCGACGGCACGCCCGACTACCGCGACACCGACGACGACGGCGATGGCATCCCCACTCTGACCGAGGGTGACGAGACGGTAGACACCGACGGCGACGGCACGCCCGACTACCTGGACCTGGACAGCGACGACGACGGCCTGACTGACGCCGCCGAAGGCAGCAGCGACAGCGATCTGGATACCGTGCCCAACCGGCTGGAAGACAACAATGCCGACACCGATGGTGATCTGACGCCCAACCACATGGATGCGGATGATGATGGCGATGGCATGGCAACGGCCGTTGAAGGCACCGGCGACAACGACAACGATGGCATCCCCAACTACCTGGACAACGACAGCGACAACGACGGCATTCCCGACAACGAAGAAGGAGCCACTGACGACGCGTTTACGGTTGACGAAGACAGCAGCAACAACGTGCTGGCCGTGTTGAGCAACGACAGCGACATCGACGGCGATCCGCTGGCGGTGGTGGCCGTGGGCACGCCCAACCAGGGCGGGACGGCCAGCTACAACAGCACGTCGGTCATTTACACGCCCGCGGCCGATTTTGTCGGCCAGGAGCAGTTCATCTACACCGTCAGCGACGGCAAAGGGTTCTCCGACACGGCCACCCTCACCGTGACGGTGGGCGACGTGAACGATAATCCCACGGCCGTTGCCGACACTTTCACCGCCAACGAAGAAGAAGCCACCGAACTGGACGTACTGGCCAATGACAGCGACATCGACGGGGACACCTTGACGATTACGGCCGTTGGCACACCCGATGAGGGCGGAACGGCCGTTACCGACGGCAGCGTCATCACCTACACCTCGACGGTCGAGTTCACCGGCACCGAAGTGTTCACTTACACCGTTGCCGACGGCAAAGGTGGCACCAGCAGCGCCACCGTGACGATGACCGTGGTTAACCTCAACGACGCCCCCGTGGCCGTGGCCGACAGCTTCACTGTGAATGAGGACGCCACCAGCAGCCTCACCCCGCTGGCCAATGACAGCGATGTCGATGGCGACAGCCTCACCATCGTGGCCGCTGGGGTGCCGGATCAGGGCGGTACGGCCGTTCCCGGCTCCACCACCATAGCCTACACCCCGGCGCTCAACTTTGTTGGTACCGAGGTGTTCACCTACACCGTTGCCGACGGCCAGGGCGGCCAGGCGACGGCCAGCATTACCGTGACGGTCAACAACGTTAATGATCCGCCAACGGCCGTTGACGATGCCTTTACGGTGACCGAAGATACGCTCAACAACGCACTCACTGTGCTGGCCAACGACAGTGACCCGATTGAAGGCGACAGCGTGGCGATTACGGCCGTTGGCACGCCAAACCACGGGGGCAGCGTCACCCACAATGGGGCGCAAATCCGCTACACGCCCGCGCCTAACTTCTTTGGCACAGAAACATTCAGCTACACCATCTCCGACGGCCACGGTGGGACCGATAGTGCCACGGTCACGGTGACAGTGAACAACGTCAACGACCAGCCCGCAGCGCAAAACGACGCGGTCACCGTGGCGGAAGACAGCAGCGCCAACCCGTTTGCCGCGCTGGTTAACGACAGCGACCCGGACGGCGACAGCCTGATGATTAGCGCCCTGGGTGTGCCGCTGCACGGCACGGCCGTGCACAACGGCAGCACCGTCACCTACACCCCCACAGCCAACTACTTCGGGTCAGACTCGTTTTACTACACCATCAGCGACGGCCACGGTACCTACAGCACGGCCATCATCACCGTCACCGTCAGCGCCGTGAATGATGATCCCACAGCCAGCGACGACGCCTTCACCGTTACGGAAGACACGGCCAACAACAGCCTCACCGTGTTGACCAACGACAGTGACCCAATTGAGGGCGATACGCTTTCGGTGGCTTCCGTGGGCGCAACAAACAATGGGGGAACGGCCGTTGCCAATGGCACCACCATCCGCTACACGCCCGCCCCCAACTTCTTTGGCGCCGAGGTCTTCACCTACACCGTCAGCGACGGCCACGGCGGCAGCGCCAGCGCCACGGTGACCGTGACGGTGAACAACGTCAACGATGCCCCCGACGCCAAAAACGATGGGTATACGGTGATGCAAAATGGAACGGCCGTCTTCTCCCCGCTCACCAACGACCTGGACGCCGATCATGATACCCTGACCGTTACCACCGTCGGTACACCAGACAACGGCGGTACGGCCACTACCAACGGCACCACCATCAACTACACGCCCGCCACCGACTTCCACGGTGTGGAAATCTTCACCTACACCATCAATGATGGCCACGGCCTCACCGACATAGCCACCGTGGCCGTCACGGTCAATGCCCCGCCGCTGGCTGGCGATGACAGCCTGACCATCAGCGAGGACAGCGGGCCGCACAGCCTCACCGTGCTGAGCAATGACAGCGACAGTGACGGCGATCTGCTGAACGTGGTGGGTGTGGGCGCGGCCAGCCAGGGCAGCAGCCTCAGCTTCAACGGCAGCAGCATCACCTACACGCCCGCGCCTAACATCAACGGCACCGAGACGTTTACCTACACCGTGCGCGATGCCTTTAACGGCGAAGATGTTGGCCTGGTGACCATCACCATCAATCCGGTGGACGATGCGCCCGTGGTCAATGGCGACGGCCGTATCACTTCCCAGGGACAACCCGTCAGCCTGTCGCCGCTGGGCAATGATGCCGAGGTGGATGGCCAGACGCTGACCCTGGTTACGGTCGGGCAGCCCAATCGTGGCGGCACGATCAGCCGCAGCGGCGATGAAGTCACCTTTACGCCCAATCCTGGCTTTACCGGCACGGCCACATTTAGCTACACCGCCTCAGACGGCTTGCTGACCTCGGTGGGCACGGTCACCATCACGGTAACACCCGGCGTTGTCTCTGACCCAATTGATCCGGATCAGGAGATGACGATTGTCATTCCCGACACCGGCTACCATGACACCATCACCACCACGGTCACCATCCCGGCAGGTTCCGTCCCTGAAGAAGATACCGATGATGTTTTTGCCCTGGTGTACCAGGAAGTCAGCCTCAGCGATGTGGCCGACGCCACGTACGATTTTGCCTACGCCTTTGACCTGGACGCTTACGTCAACGGCAGTAAGGTTGAGGCGTACAGCTTTGTTAATCCCATTACCATCACGGTGGTGTATGAAGAAAGTGACATTACCAACATGGATGAGGCCAGCCTGGACCTGTACTACTGGGATGACAGCCAGTGGCGGCAGGATGGCATCACGCTTATCAGTCATGACGAGGTCACCAACACCCTTGTCTTTAGCGTGACGCATCTGGCCCGGTTTGGGTTGTCGGCCGACAGCATCAACACGGCGTATGGGATTTTCTTACCGTTTGTGGTGACGCCGTAACAGGGATCGTTGGCTGACGGGCATCGCCTGCCCAACGCCGCCAGCAGTTGATCAGCGGGAGATTGGAGCGTTTGCTTCAATCTCCCGTTTTTGCGTCCAGGCGCACAATTCCATAATAGGAATTGGGGTGAGCACATCGGCTACGGCCGTTCCCCGCCAAAGTGCGCAAGTTATGCTGAAAAACATGTCCAGGACCATAACTTTAGTAGGCGCAACGGCCGTTCCCTTTGTTTATAATAGGGGTGAATTTGCGATGGCTGCCATTGGCTGGCAGGAACCATAACAAGAAACAATTTCCCCGCGAAGATGGCCACGGCCGTTTTCTTGCTATGCTCGCCGCGAGTATAGACGTGACCATAAAACTGGGGCAAGCGACAATCGTCGTTAGGAGCTAATCACCATGTGGAAAAGAAGAATCCTTGTGTTCATTTTTAGCCTGTGGCTGCTGGCTGGCTGTGCCAATGATCCCGCTGCGCCAGAGGCAACGGCCCTGCCCCCGGTAGAGGCAACGGCCGTTGTTCCCCCCACCGCACCACCCGCCCAGACGCCCACCATCGTGATTCCCACGGTGGAACCGGAACCCGGCGAGACGGCCACCCCGCTGCCGCCCGCGCCAGACGTCAGCCTGCCAGAGATGCCGCGATTTGCTACGTTTAGGGAAACGGCCGTGGACCTCACCCCGGCCATCTTCCACGATCCCATCGCGCCGGACCTGAGCAACGTCACCGTGCCGTTTGTGCTCTCGCCAGAGCAGCTGGAGCGGCTGGCGGCCGATGGTTTTGTGGTCAGCCCCGGCGTGGAAAAAGAGTTTTTCACCGTTTACGAGCAGGCGCGTTATGCCAACGTGCCCACCTTCATCACCAGCGATTCGCTGCTGCACGTCTACCACCTGCTGTTCGACAAGGTGCTGCGCACCGCCGAACGCCAGGCATTCATCCCCCTGCTGCGCCAGCTGAATGAAGCCATGCTGGCCCAAACCGACGCTCAGTACCAGGCGCTGCAAGGCACCGAATGGGAAGACGCCGCCCTGCGCACCGTGGCCTTCATCGGTGTGGGCAGCCAGCTGCTGGACCCCACCATTGCCGTGCCCGCCTACGCCCAGGAACTGGTAGACGCTGAACTGGCCAACATTGAAGACGCCTCTGGCATCCTGCCGTCGCCGCTGTTCCCCGGCCTGGAGTTTGGCGAGGATTACACCCAGTACATTCCGCGCGGCCATTACACCATCAGCGAGGAGCTGACGGCCTACTTTAAGAGCATGATGTGGTACGGCCGTATGACCTTCCGCCTCAAAACCGACAATCCCGACGTGGGCCGTGCCGAAACCCGTGCCGCCCTGCTGCTGGTGCACGCCCTGCGCACCGCCCAGGTCAACGGCCAGCCCGCCCTGCAAGCGTGGCTCGATCTCTACAACCCCACCGTCTTCTTTGTCGGCCGCAGCGATGATTTGACCGCCTTCCAATACCTGGCGGTGATAGACGCCGTCTACGGCCCCACGCCCGATCTGGCCACCATCGCTGATGAGAGCCAGCTCGACACCTTCATCGAAGCGGCCAACGAACTGCCGCCGCCCATGATTTTGGGCATTGTCGTCAGTGTGGATCAGGATGTGGAAGAAACCACCAAGGGCTTCCGCTTCATGGGGCAGCGTTTTGTGCCCGATGCCTACATCTTCCGCGAGCTCATCTACCGCAACGTGGGCACGACTGACAACCCGCGCATGCTGCCCAAAGGGCTGGACGTGATGGCCGCGATGGGTTCAGACCGGGCCTATGCCATCCTCGACGAATTGGGCGAGACGGAGTATGCCAACTACCCGGAACAGATGGACAAGATGCAAACCTGGGTTGATAGCCTAACCACCGAGGAGTGGACTGAAACGCTGTACACCACCTGGCTCTACACCTTTGAACCGCTGCTGGCCGAACCAGGCGAAGGCTATCCCCAATTTATGCAGAGCGAGGCGTGGCTGGACAAGCAGCTCAACACCTCGCTGGGCAGCTGGGCCGAGCTGAAACACGACACCATCCTCTACGCCAAGCAGGTGTATGCTGAATTGGGCGGGGGCGGTGGTGCGCCGCTGCCGCTGCCCGCCCGTGGTTACGTGGAGCCGGTGCCCGAATTTTTTGCCCGCCTGGAAGCGCTGACCACGATGACGCTGGAAGGGTTGCAGGAGCGCCAGCTGCTGACTGAGCAGGATCTAAACAGCCTGATGCGGCTGCAAAGCCTGGCCGCTGCCCTGCAAGTGATGGCCGAAAAAGAGCTGCGCGGCGAACCGCTGACCGAAGAAGAGCACAACCTGATTCGCTTTTACGGCGGCGAGCTGGAACATCTGACGATGGCCGCTGCCGACCGCGACGATGAAGACCCGGCCGCCCAGCCGATCATGGACGAGGAACCGCAAGCGGCCGTTATCGCCGACGTGGCTACGGCCCCAGACCCAGACGGGGACGGGAACCCGAACCCGGTGGTGCTAGAGGAGGCCGTGGGGCGCATCAACGAGATTTACGCCGTCGTGCCGCTCATCAACGAAGATGGCACAATTCAGCTGCAAGTGGCTAAGGGCGGCGTGTTTGCCTACTACGAATTCCCCTGGCCTGCCGACGACCGCCTGACTGACGAAAAGTGGCGCACCATGCTGGACGAGGGCGAAGCGCCGCCGCTGCCGGAGTGGACCAGCAGCTTCTTCACCACGGCCACGGAGTACGCCGCCTTCCAGCAAACGATCTACAACTTCCAGAGCAGCATTAGCCAGGCATTCTGGTACCTGGAACCCACCAGCCTGTACGTGGCCAGCGAAGATGTGCAGGCGCAGTTTGCTGCCGAGCTGAACGCGCTGCTGGAGAACAGCCAGTACGTTGGGCGGCAGTGGATCAGCGCCAGCTACCGCTCCTTCGACATCCAGGCCGAGGATCGGGTGGTGGTAACCGTGCGTGAAAATTGGGAAGATGCGCTGTACACCTTTACCGATTTTGCCGGTGAGGGCGGCGAGCCGATTGCCACGCGCGGGCCGTACACGCTGGATGTGACCTACACGCTGGAACAGGTGGACGAACGGTGGTTGGTAACGAACGTGGTTTACAACAACCAGCCGCCTGCCTGGGAAGAGTAAGCGTGACGATTCGTCCCAAGGCGTTGTTCACGCTGTTGGCCCTGTTCCTGCCGCTGCTGCTGTGGCTGGGGTGGCAGGCAGGGCCAGCGCAGTCGGGAACGGCCGTTGCCGCCGTTCCCGATCTCGCCGCCTACCCCTGGGTTTTCTTGCGCGACGGCCGTTCCCTCACCCCCAGCGAAAGTCCCGTTGAACTCATCGCCGTGGGGGACGTGCTGCTGGGCCGGGGCGTGGCTGACGTAGCCGAGCCGCTGGCCGATGTGGCCGCCTGGCTGCGCGCCGCTGACCTGGTGCTGGGCAACCTGGAGTCGGTCATCGTGGCCGACGGCACGGCCAAAAGCGCCCCCGCTGGCGAACCCCAGCCGATCATTTTGAATGCACCGGTTACGGCCGTCTCCCACCTCACCGCCGCTGGTTTTGATCTGCTTTCCCTGGCCAACAACCACAGTTTGGATTATGGCGGGGAGGGGTTGGCAGAAACGGCCGTTCGCCTCCAGCAGTCCGGCATTACCCCCCTCGGCATCGGCCCAGACGAAACGGCCGCTTACCAGCCCGTCATCCGCGAGGTGGACGGGGTGCGGCTGGCGTTTCTGGCGTTGAACGGGGTGCCGGAACCGGAGGCCAGTAATCAGTTATCAGTAAGCAGTGAGCAGTGGGTAAGAGCCGAGTGGGACGTCGAACGGGCTTCAGCGGCCGTTGCCGAAGCCCGGCAGCAGGCGGATGTGGTGCTGGTGTCGCTGCATGGGGGCTTTGAGTATGAGTTGCAGGCGGATCCGTGGCAGGAAACGGCCGCTCAAGCGCTGCTGAGCGCTGGGGCCGACGTGGTGCTGGGCCACCACCCGCACGTGGCCCAGGCGGTGACGGTGGATCACCAAACCGGGCAGCTGGTGGCTTACAGCCTGGGCAACTTTGTCTTTGACCAGACGCAGGAACCGACCAACCAGGGGCTGGCCCTGCGCCTGTTTGTCGATGGCAATGGCCTGCGTGCCGCCCAACTGCTGCCCGTTTGGGCGGGGCCGCAGCCGCGCCTGATGACCCCAGCCGAGGCCAAGCCGCTGCTGGCCCGTATCGCACCAGAGCCGCCGCGTGCGGCTTTTGCCTGCGACCCTGCGGGCTGCGCCCCGGCGGGCGAGGTGGCCGGGGACGGCGAAATGGGCTGGTTTTGGTCTGGGGCGATTGACCTGACGGGCGATGGCGTGCCTGAAACCGTGCGCCGGGCGGGGGAGCGGGTGACGGTGTATGAGGGAGGTACGGCCGTCTGGCAAAGCCCGGAGGCGTGGCGGGTGGTGGACGTGGCGCTGGGGGATCCAAATGATGACGGCCGTTTTGAACTGCTGCTGGCCATCTGGCAAACCGACGCCGAAGGACACAACCGCAGCCAGCCGTACCTGGTGGGCCACCGGGGCGGCGCATACCAGCTGTTGTGGGGCGGCCGCCCGGTGAACACGCCGATTTTGGCCGTGGAGCTGGGCGATGTGGACGGCGACGGGGCGCAGGAGCTGGTGGTGCTGGAGGAGCAGGGCGAAGGGCAGACGCTGGCGGTGTGGCGCTGGCAGGGCTGGACCTTTAGCCTGGTGTGGCGCAGCGGGAACGGCCGTTACCGCGATCTCAGCCTGCAACCTGGCCCCAATAACCAACTGCTGCTGACGGCGGCACAATAGATTCGTTGGGGCGGAAGAGTGGGCGGTGGGAACGGCCGTTGCAAACCTCAACCGCTAAAACGATTCGGGCCTGCCTGGCAAGGCCTGAATCGTTTCAGCGGTTGTAATTAAATGATTGAGTTGGTCGATGGTAAAATGACACATTGATTCGGCTAATCAAAAAACCACAATCAATCTGTCATCATGATCATACCGTCTGTCTATGGTCTACCTGGTCTGCCACCACCACCGGGGCCTTGCGAAACATAGCTGTCGGTCACTTGCGTGTAGGTGCCATCCGCATTGAGGATGCGCACGCTGCCGCCGGTTAGCGAAAAGGCTGTGTCATAGTCAATGTCTGAATAATCGCGATAGCTGGACGGCGTTTTGATCACCGTATCGCCCCCGGTAATCGTCAGCGGGCCATTGGCATCCAGGCCATCCCCGTTGCCACTGCCTGCGGCGGCTATCGTCACCGTCCCGCCGTTAATGGTGATCGAGCCCTGGCTGCTGGAGAAGTTGTCCATCCCAAAGCCGTTGGTTGATTCACTGGTAGTTGTATCGCTGCCACCCGCGCCGTTCAGGCCATCGTCGCTGGATACGATATCGATCGTGCCGCCGTTCACGATAACGTCGGTGGCTTCAAGGCCCTCGTAGCTGCTTTGCACAACAATTGTGCCGTCATTGATGGTTAAGGTACCGTCCGCGTGCATCCCGTCATCGCTAGAAGCTAAGGTGAATGTGCCGCCGCTGATGGTCATGGTGCCGTTGGAGTGCAGGGCATCATCGGCTGAGTTGATGGCGATGGTGCCGCCCGTGACCGTCACGTCGACAGTCGCTTTCAGCCCTTTTTCGCTGTTGGTGGTGATGTTGATCTCGCCGCCGCTGATTTGCAGGCTGGTTTCGGCCTGTATGCCATCCAGTTCGGCATTGATCGTGATTGTGCCACCTTCAATGACGATGTAGCCCTGTTCGGCATCTTCATCATTGTTGGCCTGCAGCCCATCGCCGCCCGCGTTGATGGTGATGGTGCCATCCTTGACGGCAATGGAGTCTCGTCCCTTGATGCCATCATTCACGGCCGTGACGGTGATCGCGCCGCTGACAATCTTCAGGTCGTCTTTGCTGACGATGCCGTTGTTGTAGTTGGCGTTGACGGTCAGCGAACCGCTGCCGTTGATGGTCAGATCGGCTTTGCTGAAGATGGTGGCGTTGGGTTCAGCCGACGCGGCGTCGGTGGCGGCGGCACCGGCAAAAAGGTAACTATCGCCGTCGGTGACCACGTTTTCCGTGCCCTCCGCCAGGGTGATGACGACCTTGTCGGCGTTGCTGACGTAGATGGGGGCGCTGGTGGTATTGGTGATGTTGATGCCGTTGAGGATGAGCACCACCGGGTCTTCATCGTCGGTTTCGACGATGATTTGACCGTTGTTCAGGGTGCCGCTGAGCGTGTAGGTGCCTGCGGCCGTAATGGTGACGCTGCTGCCATTGACCACGGCCCCATCACCGGCGACAGAAATGGTATCCCCGGCCAGGCTGATGCTGGTGGCGGCGGTGCTGTCTACGGCCGTTTCCAAATCTTCACTGTCGTAGGAGATGGTCACGGGAACGGCCGTTGCCGCCACCGCCTCAACCACAGAACTGCTTGTGCTGGTTGTGGTGCTGCTGGTTTGAACGGCCGTACCGGAACAGGCCGCCAGCAGGGTGAGTAAGATTGATAAGTGTAATAATCGAGATAACTTTTTCATTGTGTTTAATCCATTTTTACGTTTGTTGTTGATTGGCGCAGCGACGGTCAAATTGTCTCGACGCTGTCCCTTGCTGGCCGGTGCCAGGTTGGCGGCGGCCGTTTTCTTAACGGTGGGCGATGGCCTCAGCTGGTCAATTGCCTGTCGGTGGACCAGAATGGGCACAAAAGCCTGCACGGGCGCATCCCGATACTGAAGGGCAATGCTGGCGACGACGTGGTGAACCTGCTCCCGAGGCACTGCCTGGCTCAGGTCGTGCCATACTTTTTCCACCAGCGATTGATCCACCCAATCATGCTGAGATAGACCGTCCGCACCTGGCCTCACTTTGGTAGACATCTTTCTGCTTCCTTTCGCTCCCTCCAGCCGGACGGAGCATGTCGCTAATCAAGTTTTGTGGTGCTGTCCTTGTCAATTTTTTGCGGCGGATGATGGAAACGGCCGCCTGTATTCAAGTTGTCAGCAGTTTAATGGCCAAATGTTTAGTTGTTTTTAAGAACTAATGGGGAGGTTGTTAACTTTTGAGGAGGAGGCAGGGCGTCAGAGGAAACAAAAAACGGCCGTTTCTCATTGAGAAACGGCCGTTTTCCACACCTGTCGGGGCAGCGGGATTCGAACCCACGACCTCTTCCACCCGAAGGAAGCGCGCTACCAAGCTGCGCCATGCCCCGAA
>ERZ761603.3157-NODE-3157-length-10752-cov-83.715995_pt1 | contig 10752 bp, 11 predicted proteins | sample MGYA00511879_ERZ761603 | MGnify/ENA primary metagenome ERZ761603 (study PRJEB28899, sample SAMN02850040) | bioreactor sludge metagenome | biome: EBPR Sludge; feature: EBPR Bioreactor; material: flocular biomat | place: Australia: Thorneside Wastwater Treatment...
CGAGCATCATCGAGCCGCGTACCTATCCCGCCGGGAAGAAGGTGTTGAAAGCGGGCTCGCGCGAGGACGAGTTGCTCTTCATCCGTGCCGGCACCGTGCGCGTTGCCCTGCCGCTGCAGAAGAAGGAGGAGTGGCATATCGGCACTTTCGGCCGCGGTGCCTTTGTCGGCGAGATGGGCTTCCTGGATAGTCGGCGACGCTCGGCGGACGTGCTGGCGGTGACCGAGGTCCACTGTTTTGTCCTCTCGCGCCAGCGTTTCGACGCGCTGGCGAGCGAAAACAGTCAGGCCGCGGCGCAGATCTTTTCAGGAATCGCCGTCGTGCTCGCTCAGAGAATCCGCCTCCTGAACAAGGAACTGAGAATCCAGCGCTCGTGAGCAGCATTTGGCCGGCGAGCGAAATGCGGTTGCCGAAGGAACGGCGCGCTTCGCGTGGCCAGGACAGACGCTGGCCGGTCGCTGCCCTGTGCTCTGAGCGTCGCTGAGCAGGCGCCTTGCGCGTATCGTCGCCAGTCTGGCGGCAGCGGCGCGGCTCAGCATTGTGAGTCTTTCGCTTTGGCAAGGTCGGCGGCGGAACGGCCGGCTATTTCGTGCGCAAGGCAAGCAATCGTCGTCCAGCCTGGATTGCGCGAGCATCAGCGGGCGCGGCAATGTCCCTTCCGCACACCCGTCTGAAGCGAGCTGACAGCACGCACCGGGGGACAATCGGCGAGGCGGGCAGATTCCCTGTAGACGAGCGGGTTGGCTGGGTGCAAAATCACGTTTATCCGAGGCTTAGCGCACTGTCGTGCGAGTCATCGTGCCCGCGCTCGACTTCCCGGTCAGGCGCTCGGGCAAGAACCTGGTGGCTTGCTGAAGCGATGCGGACTGGAATTCTCGTCGCAATTCTGCTGTACGCGTAGCTGAGGACCTTTCACCGGGCTGATTGGCGATGAGGGCAAGCCAGCCGCGAGCGCGGTCAGCCCGCGCGGCGAGCTCGATTTTGCATTTGGACGGCCCGATGGCGATTGCTCGAACGGCCGTTTCGGGGGGTACCTATGGCAGCTACATGGGTTCACGCGGGAATCACCAAGCGCGAAATGGCGAGGTTTGGCTTCTCGGATCGCGCCTGCGAGATGGCCGCGACGGCGAACAAGCGGGTGGACGAGAAGCAGGGCAACAGCCCCGAGGAAACCCACTTGCACGCGATGCGCGGAATGGTGCGGGACGCCTCGGGTCAGCCCGTCCCGGAGGCCGGCGAGGCAGCGCTTGTGGCGACGCGAAAACTGGTCGAAGGCGCCCAGACGAGCCTGATCGATGCTATTCGGGAACTGGCGGGCGTCAGCGACCAGCGGCAAAGGTCGCTCAGGAGCCGAGCCATCGTGGAGTCTCTTGGCTGTGCCTTGCATACGGTTCAGGACATGGAGTTCCATGCTTACGGAATCTGGCGTCATGACGGGATATTTCAGGCGTTGATCAGTGATCTGCTGGGGACTGGCTTGCACGCTGTGCATGATCTTGGGCGTACGGAAGCAACGGTCGAGAGCGCTTCCAATCGGGGTGGCCGCTGGGGGGTGGCCGTCGACATTGGTGTCGTACCATCGCGGCGCATGTCTGAGCGAGGAGTCGGGTTTTTCGTCCAGGGGGCGGTCAGGAGGGGCGGGGGTGAAAGGGAGGAACGGCTTGCCGTAGGCGGGATACGGATTGGTGGTGGCTTTTCCGGCGTGCGCCAGCCGCCTCCGCGCGGCGGGAGTCTCGGGTATTCTGATGACGCCGCTTCCCTGCAGACGATGCGAGGACTGTCCGCGCTCGGCCGGGCAAGCTCTGGCCCGGTGGCCAACGTGCTCAACCGGGCGGAGCAGGCGACGCGGGAGTTCTTGCGCCAGATTGAACAGGCGACAGGGCTGTTGCCATCAGGTCAGCGCCCTTGGGCTGACCTGGTCAGCCTCACGCGTGGCTGGGCATAGGCGACGAGATCGCACGATGTTGGGTGGTGCGTGGTGGGCGATCAGCGATCAGCGCGGGTCGTCGTGGCAAGAGGAAAGTATGGACGCCGGCGTGCTCGACGCGGCGTTCGCAGAGGGCTGTCGAACTTTGCGGTAACTTGATGTATTCGCGCCGTTCAGCGCTGTCGCCGGGCGTCCCGGCCAGATTGCTGGTGGCTTGTCGCAGCATTTCGGGATGATGTGGAGGAGGAAGTCAAGTGCAGATCACTATCGAAGCTTCGGTCGGTAAGCTGGGCAGCAACAGGGTGGATGACGTGGTCAAAGTGCAGCACTTGCTCGCTCAGCAGGGAATGCCTGTTGGGCGCGCCGATGGGAAGTGTGGGCCACGAACCATCGCCGCTATCACAACTTTTCAGGCAGGCTTCCTGCACCGCCCCGATGGCCTGGTCGAGCCCGGAGGAAAGACCTTGAAACGCCTGAGCATGGTCGGTTTTCGTCCGGCGGCCAGTGGCCCGGTCGCAGCTGCTGTTGTTTCGCCGCAGGAGATCAGGAAGGAGGTAGCCGCCGACGCGGGAACTTCGCTGACGCGTCTGGTCGCGAGGAGCTCGCTCGGTCCGCTCAATTCGGGGCTCACCGCGGTCAGCAACAGCTATATGCTGAAGCACCTGGGCAAGCCGCGCGAGTCCTTCAGCAGCAATTGCCAGCCGGTGACCAATCAAAAGTTGAAGAAGCACATCAAGACGGCGTCAGTCGGCCCGTTCAGAGTGACGGGACTCTCCCCGGCAGTGGACAGTCTGGGCCGGATCATGGCCGATATTGCCAAGAAGCAGCCCGACGTCTATGCGCTGCTTGGCACTGCCGGCATGCTGTGCTGTCGCTATGTGCGTGGCTCGACGACTTCGATTTCCAACCACTCGTGGGGTACGGCGGTCGACCTGACGCTGAACAAGGTGCTGGATAAGCGCGGCGACGGGATGGTGCAGTATGGGTTGACCGTGATCGCTCCGATTTTCAATGAGCACGGCTGGTATTGGGGCGCCGGGTTCCATACCGAGGATGCGATGCATTTCGAGGTCGGACGCGCGCTCCTGGATCAGTTTGTGCCGGATATCAAATGACCGCCTGCGATCCGCCTGGCTGGCGCCAGGCGGTCGCAAGCACCGAGGAAGTCCAATGCGTCCCTTTTCAGCCATCAGGATCGCCCTTGTGCTGGGCGCGGTATTTGTTGCTCAGGCGCTTCTCGGCGCGCAGGAGACCCTCGGACGCAAGGATTGTCGGTTTGTCCGGCCGCCGCAGTGGGCTGAGCGCAGCCTGAACTGGGACGGGCAATGCCTGGCCGGAAAGGCACATGGCCTCGGCGTTCTGCGCGCATACCGGAAAGGTGAAGAGCCCATCGTGTTCTACGGAAGAATGGCGCAAGGCGAAATGGCGCTCGGCGTCATCGAGACTCGTGCTGGCTATCAGGCGGGCCGATTTTCCGGTGGCAGCACGGTCGATGAGCAAGCGCGCGAGGTGATCATCGACGCATTCGAACGGGCAAGCGCAGCGGCACGAGCCTTCAGCCAGCGACTCGGCAAGGCGGGCAACCAGGCCTCGGCGGCCCACTATCTGAGGAAATCGGAGGAATTGGCACGGCAGATGGACTGAGCCAGAGGCCGGCATGTGCAGGCGAGTCGCCTTGCTTGGGCAGGGCGGCATCGTCGCCGATGCACGCTCATCGCGCTGCCGAGGTCGCCCGGCGTCGGCGGGAGCTGGCCGAGCAGCGCCTGTCCAGCTAAGGCGACGCCACCGAGCAGGAATCCCCGATGCTCCCCGGCCTGGTCTGATCGGCGGCAATGCGCCGTGCAGCACATCCGCGCGCATTGGGGCGATGGCGCGGAATCCTGCGGCTGCCTGCCGGGACGTGCGCCGGGCCAGGCAGACCGGCGAAGCAACGCGGGTCGGCGTTCAGCCTCGCCGCGCCAGGGCGGGTGCCGGGAACGCTCGTGATGAAACGCCGATCAAGCGCGGCCGGCCCGCCATGCGGAGCAGCGCCGGCCCGAAAGGATGTCGCGTGCCTACTCGACCTTCGCCTTGCTGCGCAGTTCTCCGACGAACTTCTGCAGTTGCTCCTGCTGCAGGCGCTGCAAGAGTTGCGGTTTGACCTGATCGTAGGTCGGTGGAGTGAGCGGGCGACTGTCGTCAACCTGGATCACGTGATAGCCAAAATCGGTCTTGACCGGCGTGTCGCTGTACTTGCCCTTGCCGAGCGCAGCCACCGCATCGGCAAACGGCTTGACGTATTTCGCCGCACTTCCCCAGCCAAGGTCACCCCCGTTTTCCCGCGAGCCGGGGTCCTTCGATTGTTTGGCCAGTTCGTCGAACTTGGCACCCTTCTTGAGGTTGGCGATGATCGTCTTCGCTTCGTCTTCCTTCTCGACGAGGATGTGGCGCACCTTGTACTCGGTGCTGCCGAGTTGCCCCTTCACTTTGTCGTAAGCCGCCTTGACCTGATCGTCACCAACCGGATGCTTCTTCAGGTAATCCTGGACGAAAGCGCGGATGATGATGGCCTGCCGCGCCAGATCAGCCTGCGCAGCAACTTCAGTCTTCTTGTCTAGGCCGAGTTTCTTCGCCTCCTGGACGAGCAATTCGCGCCGGATCAGCTCTTCCCGGATGGCGTTCTTGAGCTCCGGACTGTCCGGTGCACCCTGCGCCTGTTGCTCGGCAATGAAGGCGTTCGCCAGCGTCTGGGAAATGGCGACGCCGTTCACCGTGGCCACGGCGCCGGCGCCTTTTCCTTTTTCGGCGGCAGTCACCGGCAGCGAAAGTAGCGCGCCGACGAGCAGCGCGCTGGCCAGCTTGGATAGCTTGTTCATCTCTATGTTCCTTGAGTTGGGTAAATGGGGACTTGCGGTGCGCATCAGGTCGCGATCGAATCCGTCGCGGAGGGCTCTTCCGGGCTTAGCGTCGTCAGGCTCAATGCATGGATCCTGCCCGCCATGAGGTCGCCCAGGGCAGCATGCACGATGCGGTGGCGCGCCAGCGAGCCCTGGCCGGAAAACGCCGCCGAAACGATGCGCAGGCGGTAATGCGCGCCGCCGCCGGCACCCGAGTGGCCGGCGTGGCGTGCCGACTCGTCGTCAAGATCGAGGCTGATCGGCGCCAGCTTGCTCAGGCGCTGCCGGATATCGGCTTCGAGATCGGCGCTGCGCGCGCCGCGGTCGTCGCTGGCGCTCACGCCGGCAGCACTTTCTTGAACGGCCGGACCGTGACGCGATCATAGACTCCGGCCGCGACGTAGGGATCGGCGTCAGCCCAGGCGCGCGCTGCTGTCAGCGAGGGGAACTCGGCAACGATCAGGCTGCCGGTGAAGCCGGCCGGCCCGGGATCGGGCGAATCGATCGCCGGGAATGGCCCGGCCATCAGCAGGCGGCCTTCCGCCTGCAAAGCCTGCAGGCGCTGCACGTGATCCGGCCGTGCGGCGAGGCGCTGAGCGAGCGAATCCGGCCGATCTTCGCCAACGATGGCGTAAAACATCATTTCTTCTCCTCAAGGTATCTGGACAGAAACAGCCCTTGCCCCAGGACAAAAAGCAGCATCAGACCGGTCGCGCCGAAGAGCTTGAAGTTGACCCAGTCGTCGGTGGAAAAATTGAACGCGACAAGCAGGTTGACGACGCCCATGAACGCGAAGAAGGCAATCCACGACCAGTTGAGTTTGCTCCAGGCGACCTCCGGCAGATCGATCTGTTCGCCGAGCAGCAGGCGAATGAGGTTCTTGCGCAGAAGTAGCGAGCCAACCAGCAGCGCCGCAGCAAAGACCCAATAGAGCACGGTCGGTTTCCACTTGATGAATTCCTCGTCGTGCAGGATCAGGGTGAGGCCGCCGAACAGCGTGATGACGACCAGGCTGACCCAGAGCATCGTGTCGATACGCTTCCCTCTGAACCACAGCCAGCCGATCTGGGCGAAGGTGGCGGCGATCGCCACCGCGGTCGCGGTGTAGATGTCCCAGACCTTGTAGGCGATGAAGAAAAGGATGACCGGGAACAGGTCGAAAAGGAATTTCATCCGTAGCGCCGTGAATCAAACATTGAATTATCGACGATTCGGCAAGCGGTTGTCGATGCCGTGCTCTGCCTCATTCGGTTTTGTCGGGCGCGACATGCGGCTCGGGCGCCTAGTTCAGCCAGAGGCGGATGCCGTCAAACGCGCGGCCGACGATTCCCGCGGGCTCGACTGCTTCCAGCGCGCTGACCGGATACTCGCCATAGGGCTTGCCGTCCATGCTCACCTTGAGCGTGCCGAGCACCTGGCCGCGCGTTATCGGCGCGAGCAGCGGCTGTTGCGAGACGAGTTCGGTCCGCAGGCGCGGCCCGAAGCCTTTGGGTACGGCCAGAACGAGATCGTGGGCAAAACCAAGCTTCACCGCATTCTCCTTGCCTTTCCACACCTTCAGGCTGGAAACGGGTTCGTTCCTGGCATAGAGCTGCACTGCGTCGTAGAACTGGAAGCCGTAATTGAGCAGCTTGAGCGATTCCTGCGCGCGCTGGTTGTCCGACGCGGTACCGAGCACCACCGCCAGCAGGCGTCGTGCGCCGCGCTTGGCCGAAGACACCAGACAATAGCCGGCACCCTCGGTGTGTCCGGTCTTCAGGCCATCGACCGTGGGGTCGAGCCAGAGCAGACGATTGCGGTTCGGCTGGGTGATCTTGTTGTAGCGGAACTCTTTCAGCGAGTAATACTTCGCATACTCTTCAGGAAAATCGCGAATCAGCGCGCCGGCCAACAGCGCCAGGTCTCTCGCCGTCGTGTAGTGCTGTGGATCGGGCAGGCCGCTTGCATTGCGGAAACTCGAAGCTTTCATGCCCAGACGTTGCGCCTCGCGATTCATCAACTGGGCAAAGTTTTCCTCATCACCGGCAATGGCTTCCGCAAGCGCGACGCAGGCATCGTTACCCGACTGCACGATCATTCCTTTGAGCAAGTCCTCGATGCGCACCTCGGTGCCGATCTGAATGAACATGCGCGAACCGCCGGTCTTCCACGCCTTCTGCGAAACCGGTACGGCCTGATCGAGCTTGATCGTCCCCTGGCGAAGCGCGGCAAAACTCAGGTATGCGGTCATCAGCTTGGTCAGCGACGCCGGTTCCAGGCGCTGGTCGGCGGCCTGTGCGGCCAGTTCCTGACCCGAAGCAGCTTCGATCAGGAGCCACGATTTGGCCGCCAGGACCGGCGGAATCGGCAATTGCTGGGCGAAGACGAGAGCGGGAAGGCAAAGCAGAAGGAAAACGACCGAGCGAAACCTGCGCATGGGGACACGTTCCAGGCAAAGCGCGGATTATAGCAAGCGCCCCTGAGTGCGCCTGTGCGCGTTTTGTGACAGATCGGCGACCAGCGATCCCGCCTGCGTGACGTACTCCACAGCGCAGGGCAGCGGTGAAGCTTAGGATGGTGCTCGTTTGCTCGACCATTAAGCCCATGGGACAAATGGGCATAGTCAGGACCCCATGCTGCCGCCTTTTCGACCTCTAGCGGATTCCCTTGACCTGCAAAGCGCTTTTGCACAACTTTCGCGTGGCGGCTTCGCCAGCAACAGTCTGCATGAAACGCTGCGCCAACTGACCGCAGCGACTGGGCAGATGCTCAACATCGAACGCGTCAGCCTGTGGGGACTGACCGCCGAACAGTTGACACTGGAGTGCATCGATCTCTACGAGCTGTCGCGCAACCGGCACAGCAACGGCGTCGTCCTGCACGCCACGCGCTATCCCGAGTACTTTCGCGCACTCGCGCAAGGTGAGCCGATCATCGCCGACGACGCGCTGAAACATCCATCAACTCAGGAGTTTGCCGACGACTACCTGCTGATGAACGGGATCAGTGCGCTGATCGCCTCGCCGATTCACGTCAACGGCGAACTGCAGGGCGTGTTGCGCATCGAACGCGTCGGGCCACACTCGGCGTGGACCTCGGTACAACGCCTTCTGGCGCATGCCGTCAGCAACCTCGTGGCGATCGCTCTGCTGCAGCATCATGTCGCGACGATCGAGGAAGACCTGCACGACGCCAACAGTCTGCGCCACGCGCTGTTCATGGGCGCGCGCGACGCCATCCTGATTTCCGATGCGGACAGCGGGCACATTCTCGATGCCAACCCACAGGCCGAAAGGCTCTTTGGTCGCGAACTGCAGCAACTTCTCGGGATCCTGCAGGCCGAACTGCATGCCAGCGGGGATACGCAAGAGGCGCGCGCAGTGATCGGCACTCTGATCAGGCTGGATGGCGCGCAGGCCTTGCGTAGCGAAGTGATCGCCGCTGACGGCAGAATCATCCCGGTGGAAGTCACCGGTCAGCTGGTCCACCTGGAAAAGGGCAAGAAAGTCGTCCAGGGCGTTTTTCGCCCGCTCATCGACGAAGCGAGCAACGGCTGATCAGCGGCTGACGACCGTCGGCTTGTAGCCCAGCGCCAGGCGAATCCGTTCGGCAACGCGCTCGGCGTCCGCCCGGCTGGCATACGGTCCGAGATGCACACGGTGCATGCCGCCGCCGGGATTGACGCCGATTTCTTCGCTCAGCCAATCGAGTTCGCGCACCAGATGGGCGCGCAGGCTTTCCGCGTTGTCGAGGCTGGCGAAAGCGCCCAGTTGCAGGAAGATGCCGCGCACGGCAGACGCGGACCAGGCAGCACTCGAGCCCGGCGCCGGCAGCCTGGGCGCCTGGCCAGCAGTCGGCGGCGCCGCCGTCTGGCGCTCGAGTCTGGCCGCGAGCAGTTCGATTTCGTCGCGACCGTCGGTCAACGCCACTTTCGCCGGTACGCTGGCGGGCGCGCTGGCAGGCGCGCTGGCAGGCGCGCTGGACAGGGCGAGCGCCGCGGCGTCTGCCGGCACGATCGCTTCCACCTCGACCAGCGCGCTGCCGTTATCGACGTAACCCAGGCGGTAGGCGGCGGCGTACGAAAGGTCGATGATCCGGTCGGCGTGAAACGGTCCACGGTCGGTGACGCGCAGGACCACCGACTTGCCGTTGCCGACATGGGTTACCCGGACGTAGGATGGAATGGCCAGCGTCGGATGCGCCGCGGTCATCGCGAACATGTCGTACGGCTCGCCGATCGAGGTCTTCAGGCCGTGGAACTTCTTCCCGTACCAGCTTGCCACGCCGCGTTGCCGGTACGGCCGCAGGCTGGTCTGTGGCTCGTAGGCCTTGCCCAGGACGACGTAGGGGCGGTTGGCGAAACGATGCAGGGGTTCGCTGCGCGGCAGGGCATCCGGAATGTCGTCGAGATTGTCCGGAATCTCGTCCGCCGGGCCGTCGTCCTTGTAATAAGCTCCGGCGCGTTTCTGCACGACCGCCGGCTTGCGCACGATCTTGCCCGGCGGCCTGGCCGCCTCGCCCGGCTGCACGGCGACGTCCGGCGAGCGCGTTGGCTGTCCGCCGCAGGCAGCCAGAAAGCACGCGAGCAGAGCGGTCGCCAGCCGCCGGTACGGCAGATCGTCGCGCGTTGGCGGGGTCTGCCGGATCATTTCCTGACCAGCATCCGGTGCGTGCGAATGCTCATCAGAATCCCGATGCCAATCGACAGGGTGACCAGCGCGGTCCCCCCGTAGCTCATGAAAGGCAGAGGAACGCCTACCACTGGCAGAATCCCGCTGACCATGCCCATGTTGACGAAGGCGTAGGTGAAGAAGCTGAGGGTGATCGAGCCGGCCATGACGCGGGCAAACAGCGTCGAGGCGTTGGCCGCGATCACCAGGCCGCGGGCAATCAGCAGCAGGTAGAGGAGAACAAGGAACGCGTTGCCCAACAGGCCGCGCTCCTCGGAAAAGACGGCAAAGATGAAGTCGGTGTGGCGCTCGGGGATGAACTCCAGGTGGGTCTGCGTTCCCTCCAGCCAGCCCTTGCCGAAGGTACCGCCCGAACCCATGGCAATGGTGGATTGGATGATGTGGTAACCGGCGCCGAGCGGGTCGCTCGTCGGGTCGATCAGGGTCAGGATGCGCTTGCGCTGGTAGTCACGCAGCATCGTCCAGGCAAACGGTGCGGCGCTCGCTGCGGCGACGCCGAGTCCGGCGATTACCTGCCAGGGGAGGCCAGCGAAGAAGATGACGTAGAATCCGGCGGCTCCGACGAGGATGGCGGTACCCAGGTCGGGCTGCTTGGCGATGAGGACAAAGGGCACGAGCAGCAGCACACCGGCGACCACGAAGTGGCGAAACTTGAGGACGGCTTCGTGCTTGTGGAAGTACCAGGCGAGCATCAGCGGGACGGCGATCTTGAGCAGTTCGGACGGCTGTACGCGGGTGAAACCGATCGACAACCAGCGGCGTGCGCCGTTCACCTTGACCCCGAAGACAAATACGAGGATCAGCAGGATGATGCCGATCAAATAGAGTGGCACGCCGAAGCGCATCAGTTTCTGCGGCGGGATCTGGGCGACGATCCACATCGCGGCCAGGCCGACCGCCATGTTCAGACTTTGCGCCACCAGGCGATTGCTCGCATCGTAGGTGGCGCTGTACACGGTGCTCAGACCGACCAGCATCAGCGCGCCGGTGATCAGCAGCAAAGGACCATCGAGATGCTCGACCAGACGCCGCCACAAGCGGTGCAGCACGTCCTCCGACATCGCCTAGTCCTCCTCCACGTCGTCTTCTTCGGCCACGCCCTTGGGCCATTTGCCGAGCAGGTAGTAGTCGAAGACCATGCGTGCAATCGGTGCCGCCGACTGCGCACCGAAACCCCCGTTTTCGACCAGGACGGCGAGCGCGATCTGCGGTTTGTCGGCTGGTGCAAAAGCGATGTACAAGGCGTGGTCGCGCAACTCCTTCTTCACGCGCGAGGCCT
>ERZ761603.3160-NODE-3160-length-10748-cov-6.089965_pt1 | contig 10748 bp, 6 predicted proteins | sample MGYA00511879_ERZ761603 | MGnify/ENA primary metagenome ERZ761603 (study PRJEB28899, sample SAMN02850040) | bioreactor sludge metagenome | biome: EBPR Sludge; feature: EBPR Bioreactor; material: flocular biomat | place: Australia: Thorneside Wastwater Treatment...
AAAGAAAAGCAATTCCGGGCCCGTGTGCCGCTCCCATTCTTTTTTGCGCGTCGGCACGCGCACCACGCCGACGCCCTCCCACGTCTCCTCCGCCGGCAACCGTCCGCCAATGTCCGACGTGAGCGCCTGCACTCGCCAGCGGCCCGTCGCCGCCGCCGCCCGGGACAGATAACCCGCCGCATGTTCGGCCCCGCCGTAGTAGGGCGGAAAACCGTGACTGATCATCAGCAGCCGCCGCGGCTTCATGCTCGCCCGTTGCGTTCTTCCTGCTGTTCCCAGATCAGGCTGTGATGGGAACTGATTTCCTTGCGCAGCGAAGCGACCTGGTCGGCCAGCAGGGCGAACAGGAACAACACGAAGCCGGACAGGATCGACAGCAACGCGCCGCCGACGATGGTCAGCCGGAACGTCGCGATGATGTATGCCTGATACGCCGCGCCGATCAGCACCAGCGCCAGCGCCGGATAGCCCAGCGCCCGCATCGGATCGAACAGCATCATCAACCGCAACGACAACAGGATCGTCTTCACCCCGTCGTAGATGATCCGCACCGAGCTCGTGCCGATCCGGCGCCGGCAGGTGATGGGCAAAAACGTGTAGGTGAACCGGCTGCGCATCACGTAAAGCAGCGAGGTCGTGGAAAAGGAGAATCCGTCCGGCAACAACTCGAGCATCAGCATGTAGATGTGACGGCGGCCGGCCCGGAAACCGCTGTTGATGTCGGGAATGCGGCGGTTGGCGAGAAAGTTGCACACCCGGTGGAGGATCCATTTGCCCGGCTTGCGCACCGCCGGTATGCCGGCGTTTTTCGGGCGCACCGTGAACACGCATTCGTATTGGTTCAATGCGGCGGCGATGGCCGGGATGTCGGCCGGGTCGTGCTGGCCGTCCGAATCGAAAAACATCACGTTCTCGGTGCGGGCGGCGAGGATGCCTGACTTGAGCGAGGCGCCGTAGCCGCGATTCGATGGATGCCGCAGCACGCGGATGCGACCCTCGAAGCGGGCCAGTGCCGCCGCCGTGTCGTCGGTCGAACCGTCATCCACCACCATCACCGTCCAGTTCGCCGCGCCCGGCAGCGCTAGGATGCCGTTCAGCACGCCGCCGATGGCCGCGCCTTCGTTGAACGAGGGGATGATGATGGTCAGCGAACCCGGCGCGGCATTCATTTTTTCACTCGCTGCAACAGCGCCTTGCGCACGGAGCGGGGAATCAACGCGGTGACGATCGACACCGGATTCCAGTCGATGATTTTCTTGCGCTGGTTGTAACCCTGCAGCCACCAGCCGTCGGCCATGGGATCGAACACCGGCGCGGTGGTGCGCCGGAAAAACGCCGTCGTGTGCACGACTTCCAAAAGCTCGAACATCGCGTCCTTCTTCAGGAACTTGTACTGGTCGTAGATGCTCGGGATGTCGATGTCGTCAAGGATCAGGACCCCGCCCGGCGCGAGATGCGGATAGAAGTAATAGTATTCGAGATGATGGAACGGATACCCGTGCGGTCCGTCGAGCATGACCATCTGCAACGGTTCGCGGAAGGCGAAAGCCGGGACGGTCCGTTGGGTTGGGCCTTCGACGAATTCGACCACGCCTGGCTTCAGTAGTTTCGACTCCTGCACCCGCCGCACGCTGCCGTTGCCGTCGTCCATGGCGAACACCCAGTGGCGCGGCGAGAGATGGGAGAATAAGAGGGAACTTTTGCCCGAGCCGGTTTCCGCCGTGGCGGTGACGTTCATGCCGGCGGCGTGCCGGGCGATGGCCTTGAGCACCCCGCTTTTCAGGGAGCCGGCCCCATGCCAGTCCGGCGGCAAGGCAATGATGTCGTTCAACACCTGTTCAACATGCATGGCCACGACTTACCACAGCACCGGAGGCTTGTGGAGCATTATTTCCGAAGCCAACCGCGCGGAGGACATCATCATCTGTGCATTCGATGTCGCTGTCGCCGTCGCTTTCGCGATGAAGCGCGGAGTTCCCTGCGCGGCGGGAGAAGGATGCGATGGGCGATAGGCGGCTTTTCGGCATCGGTATCGCGATCGGTATCGGAATCGAATTCCGACAAAGTTAACGACAAGGAAGGTGTATGTTGGTCGCCGAACGTTGTCTGTTGAATGTTGCTCCCGTCTTCAAGCGCCGCGAACGCGAAGAAGTTGGCGGGCTGATTTCAACTCGGCCTCGTTCAAGGCTTCGTCATTCTTCCTGACCAGGGCTTTTCACACGATCCACGGGCGAGGGAGTGAATTCGATCCCCGTGACCATGATGCCGAGCTCGCGGTGGTCGCGGGAGTCTAGGTGCCGGGACGGTATCCAGGGCGTACAAGATAGCACCAAGGTATTATCCGACCGCACCTGTTCGGCGGGAACATCAAACCACCAGCTTTGCCATCCATCCCCGTCAGCGTTCGCCGTGATACCGGTCGGAGCCAGCGGGAATCCGTTGAACGTGAAGGCGGCGTTGGATGGCGCCGCACCGGGTGCCCTCATGCCATCGTTGCCATCCAGGCGCAACCTCATGGGAACCCCACCCCGGCTTACGTCGAGGCGGAACTCGGCGCGGCCGGTGGTCCAACGCGCCGGATTGCCTCGTCCCGTGCGCTCGCGGCCGTGGAATCCTTCCCCCACCACCGTCGCGTCGCGTTCCGATCCGACCACGCAACGCACTGCCTGCTCGTACCCGCGTGGCCAGAACAATACCTTGGCCAGCTCAAGTCCGTCCGCGCGCGACCAGATCGACTCGTCCATCTCCCGGGCCAACGCATCCCCCTCCTGTTCCACGCGGCGGATATGGATTGCCTCCCGCCCCGGATCGCCTGGAAGCGCGACCTTGTGGGAACGCACCAGGTTGTCGCGTGGCCATTCGACGGACGACACCACGCCATCGCCGTGACGGAATTCCACCACATGCCGCAAATCCCGGCGCTGGGACGGCATGCTGCGGAAAAACAACTCGGCCATCCATCGTCCACGTGACCGTACCGGTTCCGGCAGGCGCAGTTCCACATCACCATACACCACCGGGTATGCGCTGGCGTGTCCGGCAACGGCATAATGACCACGCAACAGGGATCCCGCCGCGGGGCGGTCCGTGTCCTTGAAACGCAACTCCAACGGCTCCTCCGGAGGTTTCACCGCCATCCACGGCTCGGCCGGCAGCGGGCGATCCGACTCCACCACCACCTGCCACTCGCTCGACGATGCCCCGGGTACATCGAAGAACTCGACTCCCTGCCACGACCTAACCGGCAATTGCACTCCATTCACCGTGACATCCAATCGGGTGCGGTAGGGACTCTCGAGATAGGGATAACCCAGATCCATCATCAGCACGCCCGGCCGCCCCGGTTCGACCGGCAACACCGAGCGCACGATCAGGTTCGTCCACCGATGGACGCGATAAAACAGGATGCGGTCGAATGGAACCGGAACATTCAAACTGTACACGCTGGTCGTCAGCGCGGCGGCCGGCGTCACATCGAAGAACAGGCTCAACTGGTTGAAAAACTGCTCGCGCCGTCCGTTCCGCTCGTAATCAACCATGTACATGGGCGTGCCGGCATCCAGGATCATCCGGTTTTCCGAAACGATGCGCTTCTCGGAGGTGGCGTGACCTTCCCGCCAGATCCCAAGAGGGTACGATCGAAGCCCGGTGAAATAGCGGATGAATTCGCACAAGTTGCGATGGCAATAGACGATTGACTCCATGTCCGGCACGGCGGCCCGTACTGCCGATTCGAATTGCCGGGCATGCCTGACTTGGAACTTCGGCTGGTCATCGCCGGCGCGGACGATGGACCAGCCCGCCACGCCGAACAGCAGCAGCGCCACGCCCGGCGCAAACCAGACGGCCAATCGGCGACGCCCGCCAAGCCAACGGCCGGCATAGGCGACGACCACGGAAAAGCCGACCCCGGCCGGTATCGTCGCCAGCATGAACACGGTGTAGTAGTACCGCCGCACATACATGTAATAAAAGCTGTAGAAGATCGCATACGCGACCGCACCAAGGCCCACCATGATCCAGATCGCTCCCGCCCGACGCCGCATGGCCGCGACGAGGCCCACCACCGCCGCCGGCATGATCCACAAACCGTGCAGAACAATCTGAACGTAGAAGCCCTCCAATACGGTCCGGATGGCATCCCATTTCGGAGCGTTCATGCCCGGCACCAGCGCGCCTTGCTTGACCGACTGGGGCGGCAACAGCAACTGGTCGGTTGTCCAATATGTCTGCAGCAGAAAGGGCGCCGCGCCGGTCAACGCGCCCGCCGCGAACCAACAGGCCATTCGGATGGCCGGCATGGACGGATTGCGCCGCCATTCCCGGCACCCGTAGAGGAACATGGGGCCCGCCATAATCAAGGCCGTTTCCCGAACGCTGTAGGCCAGCCCCAGCAACAAACCGGACACCGCCATTCGCCAGCCGGGCCGGCCCGCGCACAGGGACCGCACCAGCAGCAGCATCGAACCGAGCAGCAAGGCATGGGAGAGGAAATCCCGATAGGGATTGATGTAATACGTGAGCCGATCCACATCGAACGAGGCGATCAACAGGAAGGCGTACAGGCCCGCCCACCGCGCATCCAGCGCCAGGTCCATCGTTTCGGCCACGGCGCGGGTCAGGGCCCTCACCAGGAAATAGATCGCCAGAATCACTGGCAGATTGACCAGGAAAATGTAATACGGGCCGACCAGCTTGAGCCCGATGTTCAGGAACACGGGAAACCCATATGGCCACTTGTTTTGCCCGAACTCCTCGCCAAAATGCCGCGCGTAGGTCAGCCAATTCAGCGGATCCGAGTAGGCTTTGATATGATAATGGTGCAGGACATGCCACAGGATCAGGGCGACGATCGTCAGCGGCAACATCCAGAACAACCGCGAGGACCAACCCTCCACGCCGGATGGCCGTTGTCCGTTCACGTTCATGGAGCAAGACCCTTCCACTCATGCACGCCGAAGACTTTTTCCTGCTGTTCCATCACGAACGATTTCGCCCGTTCGCCGTGCACGATCACGCTGAAGGTGTTCGTCCAGGAAAATCCCCGCGGCGTGACCTCGCCCACCGGCATCGTGTAGATCGCCATGCCGGACCGCGTGCTGGTCAGCCATACCACCCGCCGGCTTTCCTCGCGCCGCAGGCGGTCGAGCGCGGCGAGATAGCGGGTCTGGTAATCGGGATCCTTGCTGTTCCACAACCGCCGCCCGCTGATGACATCCAACTCGAGCATGAGAAACAACGGCGTGCCCCACCGCGGATCGTCGGCGACCACCAGATCGCCTGGCTGCACCAGCCGCCCCGCCTGCTCCAACCATGCGGCCATGCCGACATGATCGCGCACCCGCATCGCCGGCGGAACATGCCGCGCCGTCTGGAAAAGAAAAAACGCCACCACCAAGGCCAGACCAGCCTGCACCAGCCTCGGCCACGCCAAGCGGTGCTGCCACCACGCCCACAGCGCCGCCGCCTGCCCCAGCGCCATCGCCACCGCCATCACCATGAAAAACCGGCGCAGGGCCCACGGATAAATCGGCGCGATGCCGGGATTGATCAGCAAGGCCAGCAGGGCGAGCATCAAGGCCAGCGCCACCACACGGACGACGCGCGGCGCCGGCCACCAGGCCAACGCCGCGAAACCGATCCCGGCCAGTAACGATGGTCCGACGCCGGCGAAATACGCCAACCGCAACCAGCGGGCCACGGTGTCCGCCAGCAACGGCGCCCGCCGCAGCTCCGCCATCACCACATCGCGCACCGGCTCCACCGCGAACACCGCCGCGCATCCGATCAGCATGCCGGCGAACAAAAACAACAACGCCCGCGCCATGCGGTCGGCCAGGTCTTTCCAGCGCGCCAACCACGGCACCGCCGCCACCGCCAGTCCCAGCCCCGCCCCGACGCCGAAAAACGGCAGCACCACGGAAAGCACCGCGTCCTTTTCATCCAACCGGGCAATGGTGATCCCCGCATACCGCAGGTCCCACCACATGCCAAGCGCCAACGCCGCGTATGCGCCAAGCAGGCGCACGAACCGGCCGCGCGCCGCCGACACCGATTCCGCCACCGCCGCCACCCCCAGCAGCATCGCCGCCAGCACCGGCACATTGAAATGATTCACGGTGGCGGCGAACAGCATCAGCCACAACGGGACCGCGCACCGCCGCTCGCCGCGCCACGCATCGAGGTAAAACACCAACCCGCCGATCAACAGCAGCAGGTACAGCATCTCCGATGCCGGGATCGCCTGGTGGTACCACCAGAGCGGCGACAGCGCGAGCAACGCGCCGCCCAGAAAGGCCAATCGCCCGCTCATGCCCAGCGCACCCGCGAGGCTGACCATCGGCAACAAGGCCCACCACGCCAGCAGCATCGGCATCCGATGCAACAGCTCCATGCCGCCGTGACGCAAAAACCACGCCCCGCACAACGGCGTGAGGTGAAAGAAGTAAAGCGAGGTGCGGCCAGTGGCGATATCGACCGGGATCGAGGGAAAAATCTCGTGGTACTGTTCGCCGGACCGCACGAAAAGCCGGCGCTCCTCTTCGGTCATGTGGTTGTAGATCGATTCCGCGCGCGGCTCGAATCCGTGATGCCGCGCGATCACCACCGCGTTGTTCTGGTAAATGCCCGGGTCCCACCCGCCGGCCAGCCATTCCGAACGCAACGGCAACACCAAGGCGACCGCGCCGACACCGCCGATGAGCAACGCCAGCCGCCCCACGTCCCGCGCCGCCGCCGACCCCGACAGCCCGTGGCCACGCCGGACCAACGCCCCCGCCGCGACGACGACCAGCCATGCCACCTGGTCGGCCATTGGCGACCACTGTTGAAATGACGCCAATGCCAGCGCGGGGAGAAGATTCAGCACCAGACCCAGCGCCACCACGCGGCCGGCCCGGTCCGCCGTGGATCCTTCCGGCCGCGTCCAGACCCAACCCGCCAGCACCACGCGCGCCAACAACAGGACATATCCAGCGGCCGCTTCGAGCATGGCCATCACACCTTGCGCGCGCCGGCCTGTTGCTCTTTATGCAATGCGTATTCGAGCCGCTTGACCCGGAACAATGCTTCATCGACGGCAATGCGTATGCGGTCCAGCATTTCCGCCACCACCCCGACGACAAAGATAAACGCGCCGAACGCCATGAAGCCCGCCCCGACAAACCCTGACCACTTGTGCGGGGTCAACACGCCGGTACGCCACTTGACCGAGGCGAGAAACAAGAGGAAACCCAACCCAACGACCCCGAACACCACCGCGATCTTCAGGAAGAACTTCAACGGCCGGTAATCGCGGTAGGTTTTCAGAATGATCGACGCCGTGCGCCAACCGTAACGGAACAGGTTGCTGGCCACCCGGCTCTTGCCATGCTCGCGCACGCCGCGCACCCGGATCGGCACTTCCTTGATCGGCACATGCGCGAAGGCGAGGCTAAGGAACACCTCGTGGGTGTACGTGAAATCGCCCAGCAGCACCAGCCGCAGGAAGGCGTTGCTGGAATAGGCGCGGAATCCGCACGACACGTCGTGGAAACGGATATGCACCATCGAACTGACCCACCCGGCGATGAAGTCGTTGCCCCAGCGTTTGATCGCCGGCATCTCCGGCACCAGCGCCGGATCGACGAAACGCGACCCGGTGACAAAATCCGCCTCGCCCTTCAGAATTGGCGCGATCAACGTGGCGATGTCGTCCGGATTGAACTGGCCGTCGGCGTCGATGGTCACCACGATGTCCGCGCCCAGCTCGGTCGATTTCATCAACCCGGTGCGGAACGCCGCCCCCACCCCGCGCCGCTTTTCGTGCGACACCACCACCGCCCCGGCCGCGCGCGCCAATTCCTCCGTGCGGTCGCTCGACCCGTCGTTCACCACCACCACCTGCACCTCGTCGATGCCGGGCAGATTCCGCGGAATCGAGGCGATCACCTGGGCAATGGTTTTTTCCTCGTTGAGGGCGGGCAGTTGGACAATCAGTTTCATTCCGGTCCTACACTCCAATCTGGCTCCGCTTGTATCCCAAACCCCCGCCCCGCGCAAGCCGCGAGGCCCTCGAATGCACCCACGGAACAGCTTTTACACATCGAGCAGGGCGGCTTGTAGCGCGTCGCCCAGCTCACGGATATTGAAGGGTTTGGGCAATTGCCCGACGAATCCGTAGGTCGCGAAATCCGCCAGCACGGGATCGGACGAATACCCGCTGGAAACGATCACCCGTGCCGACGGATCGATTTCCCGCAATTTCGCCACCGCCTCCCGCCCGCCCATGCCGCCGGGAATCGTAAGATCCATGACCGTCAGGTCGAAGCGGCGCCCGGACTGGCTGGCCTTCCGGTAGGACTCAAGCGCCTGCGCCCCGTCCGCCACCGTCTCCACTTCATAGCCCAATCGCTCAAGCATATGCGTCACCACGGCGCGGATGACCGGTTCGTCATCCATCACCAGCACCCGGCGCGCCGGGGGCGCCCGGGTCACGCGCGCGATGTTGTTTGTCTCGGGCTCATCGACAACGCCGACCGAACCCTCCCGGTTGGCCGGCAGGTACACGGTGAATGTCGTGCCGACGCCCGGCGTCGAGGTGACGCCGATATGCCCCCGGTGTTTGCGCACGATGCCATGCACAATCGCCAACCCAAGTCCGCTGCCGGTTTTCTTGGTGGTGAAATACGGATCGAATATCCGCGGCATCAGGTCTGCGGGTATGCCGACCCCCTCATCCCGGAACACCAGGCGCACATGGTCGCCATGCAACTCGGGTGCATCGGCGATCTCCAGATCCGGCGCATTGCTCGCCTCCACCCACAAGGTGCCGCCCGTCGGCATCGCCTCGCGGGCATTGATGGTCAAGTTCGACAGCACCTCCGCCAACTGACCCTTGTCGGCCTTGACCGCCCACAAATCGGACATCACCGAAAATGCCGCCGCCACGTGGCTGCCGGAAAGATGGAACATCACGGTGTCGCAGATTTCCTGCCGCAGGTTGATCTCCTCGAGTATCGGACTGCCGCCCTTGGCGAAGGTCAGCAGGCGGGTCGTGAGGCGCCGGGCGTTGTCGAGGGCCTGATGCGCGGACCGCAACGACGCCTGGGCTGGATGGTGGTCCGGCAACTGCATGCGGGCCAATTCGATGTTGCCGAAGACCCCGGTGAGCAGATTGTTGAAGTCGTGGGCAATGCCACCGGCCGCCATGCCGAGACTTTCCAGCACACGTACCCGGCGATGCGCATCCTCGGCCCGCTTGAGCGCCGTGATGTCGAGCAGGATGCCGGTCCAGATCACATCGCCGTCCGGCATCGCCCGCGCCATCGAGGAAAAATGCACCCACACCACCTGGCCGTGCCGGAGCAACCGCCCCTCCCACTCGAATATCTTCATGGTCTCCAGCGCCACCACATTGCGCTGGATGAAATCCGCCCGGTCCTCCGGATGAATGGCATCCACCACCACCGATGCATTGGCCTGGCACTGTTCCCGGGTTACACCCAAAATCTGACAGAACAACTCACTGACCATTTCCAGATGATAGTGCGTTTCCGTCTTCTCCACCCACTCCGCCTCGTTCCAGGCGCGCTGGGCATGGATCCGCAAACGATACACGCCCGCCGGTTGGGAATTCACAAGATCCATGAACAGGTTGCGTTCGTTGGCCAACGCCTGTTCCGCCTGCTTCCGCTCCGTGATGTCGACCGCAACCCCGAGCATCGCGGGCAAATCGGTTCCGGATCGAACAAAGGGGATCTTGGTCGTGGATAAGATACGGACCCGGCCACCGGCGTCCGTGATGGTTTCTTCCGGGATGATCTTGGGCTGTCTGGACCGGATCACCGCGAGATCGTCTGCCTGGAAATGGCGGACTTCCTCGTCCGATTGCGCGAAATCGGCGTCCGTCGCCCCGGTAAGCCGTTCCACCGTAGTGCCGTAGGCCTCGGCCAACGCCCGGTTGACAAGGATGAAACGGCCGTTCACGTCCTTGGCAAAAATGAAGTGCGGTACAAGGTCGATGATTTGCCGCAGGCGCTGCTCGCTTTCGCGCAGGACGGCCTCCGGACTGGCCGCTTCCGTAACCGTCTCATCATTCGATCCATGCCCATTAACACCCGCGGGTTGATTCATGGTTACACGCTCCTCGAATCGCGCCCGGTGTCCGGCAAAAACTTCCATCAAACCGGGCATATTACGTTAGGATTCCGAATTGCCCATCGTCAAGCGAGGGCCCGGCAAAACCACCATGATCCGCCTTTCGGGGTTTCCATGATGCTCCGTAGTTGACGCCCCCGCGTTATGGCCTATATTGGCCCCTTCCAAGTTGTAAGAACCGAATCCCAAGGGGCTTTTTGATGAAAGTTGGCATAATCGGCGCCGGCATGTCCGGCTTGAGCGTCGCGCATTTCCTGCACAAAAAAGGCGTGGACGTGGAACTCATCGAGGCCGCTCCCTACATCGGCGGATTCGCCCACAGTTTCCAATGGAATGGCCATACCTGCGACTGGGCCGCCCACCGCCTTTTTACCCATGACGAACACATCCTCCAGACCATCCAGAACCTGACCCCGCTGCGCACCCACAACCGCGTCAGCGCCGTCTATATGGGCGGGCGATGGCTGAAGGATCCCGTCGATGCCGTGCAGCTCTGCCTGCGCTTCTTTCCGAGCAATACCTTTTCCATCCCCTGGACCTACCTGACCCGCAACAAGGAACTGCCCGAGGATTCGTTCCAGAACTACTGCCTCGCCCGCTTCGGCTCGCGC
>ERZ761603.3164-NODE-3164-length-10746-cov-10.033393_pt1 | contig 10746 bp, 8 predicted proteins | sample MGYA00511879_ERZ761603 | MGnify/ENA primary metagenome ERZ761603 (study PRJEB28899, sample SAMN02850040) | bioreactor sludge metagenome | biome: EBPR Sludge; feature: EBPR Bioreactor; material: flocular biomat | place: Australia: Thorneside Wastwater Treatment...
GATCTACACTCTTTCCCTACACGACGCTCTTCCGATCTGTTGTTTTGGATATCAGTGGAAGATCGTGCTACATTCCAGATACGTGCTTCATCGATGATGCCCGAGAAAAAACCTGTGCTGGTTCCGCCGGTGGTATTAAGACCGGTTGCCAATCCCGCATGTTGCAGGCTGGTGGATTCCGGGGCGGCATTGGGGCAGGCCGTGCCGTTTAACATCTGCGCCGCACCATCAAGATAAAGTTCCCAACAACTTCCATTATACGTTGCGGCAATATGATGCCATTCTCCAATTGGGACTGTAGAAGTGGTCCATATCGGATGATTACCGCCGCCAGCCGTATCTTCAAAATCAGCGCCAATGGCTCCTGCACTCGTGATCCCCATTATGTAATTCATGTTTACATTGGCAGGCGTTTCACCCTGTCCCATTCCTTTGGATATGACCGGATACATTCCGGCGGGTCTGCCCCCGCCTCCATCGAATCCATTCGTGCCAGTCGTCATGGTTGTTCCGCCAGATGTGCGATATACCCATGCCTCCAAAGTAAAATTAACTGCGTTCAAATTCTGTCCAAACGTGACATAATCGTTCGTGCCATCGAAACGAACTGCTGATCCGAGCGGAAAACCGGAATGCCACGAAGGCGATCCCGTCAGCGCGCCGGGAAAGGTCCCAACCGAACTGTTAATCGTCGCGCCAGCGGCTTCGTTCATGCCCCAACGCGCCACGAGGTTTGCACCGCTGGTCACTTCGGTGAACATGCTGGCTTGGATTTGCGCCTGGGTGCGGACTGCGTTCCAAATTCGCACTTCATCAATGCGCCCGGCGAAGAATCCTGCTGCCACGCCAGTTGAGGTCATGGCAGTGCCAATACTTGCGTGCTGGATGCTATCCGAGCGCGGGGTGATTCCCGCTCCGACAGAAGCTGTACCTACCTGCACCCCATTTACATAAAGAAACCATGTGCCGGTGACAACGTTGTACGTCGCGGCGACGTGGTTCCAAGTGTTGGTCAATAATGTACTTGTGGCGGTGACCGGGTGGTTTACCCCCCCTGCTGTATCTTCAAAATCCGCCGCCAGATTCCCAGTCGCTGTAATTCCAAGGAAATAGTTCATATCCCGGTTATCACCGTCTGCTTCAGCCCGTCCTTTGGAGATAATGGGAATAGCTGTTACTCCGGTTCCTCCCGTACTTGTGGCGGCACCACCGCCCGTCCAATACACCATGGCCTCGAGCGTAAAGTTGGTGACGCCGAGCCCGGCGACGTTCCCGAACGTCGCATAACTTGTTGTGCCGTTGAAACTCAAACTCCCGCCTGAAGGCAGGGCCTTTGCGGGTTGTAACCCGATAGGGGATAAGATCAAAATCAATGTAAATAATATGGAAAGTGTTCTTAGTGGAAACGATGACTTACCCATCCCAACCTCCAAAGGCTGTGTTGTAATTTGTCCATACAAAACCAGCCATTAACTAGAAATCAACAGGTGAGCCATTTCTCATCTGTTGTTAATACGCAGGTTCACTTTACAACAATGCAAGGTGTAAGTCAATCAGGCATAATTTCTGTTTTTTTACGAGGATTGTCATATATCTTGAAATTCCCCCATTCAAAGTCTAATTAATGCCCTTCTCCAACAACTCCTTCACCAACTCATCCGGCACCTGCACAGCGACCAATTCTCCCTTAACTGTAATCACCCCATTCACCTGAATCCATTCCTCGACCACAACCTTGCGTCCTTTCACTTCCTTTACTCGTGCGCGGACTTCGAGAATCGGTCCCATCGGCGTGGGCTTTAGGTAATCAACATGCAGCGATGCTGTCAGATATCGCAACGGAGGTTCTGTATCCATAGGGCGGTTCTCGGCGCGATACCCCGCCGCGGCGGCTGTCCCCGTGCCGTGGCAATCGACCAGCGACGCCAGTAAGCCTCCATACACATAACCCGGTATGGCAGTGTGATATGGCTTTGGCTGAAAATGGCAGACCGATTCGTCTCCGTCCCAATAGCTTTTGATCTGGTGACCAAGGTCGTTGAGTCTTCCGCACCCATAACAATGCGAAAGATAGTCGGGGTAGAAATCTTGAAAAGCGGGGGTGGTCATGAAAATTCCTCAATTTTTGATTTACGACAAGCCGTTGATACGACATACCGATTTTACGTTACACGTTTTCAATCACCGATCACTAATTACCTATTAGAAAAAACCTCACGGCGTACTTGTTGGAGACGCCACGCCAGTCAGATCTGGCGTTCCAGTTGGAGTAATTTCCGGGGTCAAATTATCCATCACTGTAAAGCGCCCGACTACTTTCCATTCATAACCCATAAAGATCTGAACTTCATACTGCCCCGCCAGCCAGCCACCGATGGGGTTTGAACATTCAGTAAACCCGCCGATGCCGCCGGTTCCCCATTCCAGACGCCAGGGTTCCGTCTCATAACAGACCAGTTCGCCGCTGCGATACCAGAGCGCGGTCCACTGCACGCCAGGGACGGTATTGTTGTAATCGAAGCCGCCATACATGGTTTGGATGGGAAGCTCAAAGACGGTCTTCGGGTTCAGGGGGTTAACCCCATCGAACTCGGTGGAAAATTGGATCGACGTAAAGACCGCATCGGGGTTGGGCGTGACCGGTCCGGCAAACAAGGCTTCGATGGCAACCGGCAGGAAAGGTGTAAGCGTGGCGGTGGGCGTATCGGAATAAAGCGGCGTGACGGTAAGCGTCGGTGTCAGCGTGATGGTGGGCGATAAAGTGATCGTTGGCGTTTGGGTAATGGTGGGTGTTGCGGACGGCGTAGCAGACGGCGGAAAGACCCGGTAAATGGTTTGCTCGCCCCCGGTCGGGAACCAGAACGCCAACCCGATCAGCAGAAAAGCAAAGAAGACCAGCCTCCATGCTGCGGCGTTATACCTTCGGCGCAAACTATAAAAAGAGATTTTCCGCGCAGACTGCATATTGCGAATCGCACCGCGAAAAGAGAAGAATGCCCCCACAATTGCAAACAAAGCAAGGACAATGACGCCCGCACGAATATCCATGTTCAAAATTATAGCATGCGGGCTTCGGCGGCTATCCAAAGTCGCGAGACTTTGGACTCCAAGGCGCGGGTGTGGTAAAAATTGCCCCATGACCAACGAACTCATTCTCCTCAAACTGGGCGGATCGCTCATCACCGATAAGGACAGGGAATACACCCCGAGGTTGGACAAACTAAGGGAGCTTTCCCTGGAGATCAAAGCGGCTCTGGACTCCTCTCCCGGCTTGTCCCTGATTCTTGGGCATGGTTCCGGCTCGTTCGGACACGTCGCCGCAAAAAAGCATGGGACGCGAAACGGTGTACAAACCAAGGAACAATGGCTGGGCTTTACAGAAGTCCGCTACCAGGCGGCGGAATTGAACCGCTACGTCCTCCAATCCCTGCTTGAAGCGGGCATCCCCGCTCTGCCCTTCCCACCCTCCGCGTCGATGATTTCTAATGACCGCAAAGTCATCCACCACAATATCGAAACGATTCGGCGCGCCCTGTCTGTGGGACTTCTGCCCGTGGTGCAGGGCGATGTCGCCTTTGACGACTCGCTGGGCGGAACGATCCTCTCCACAGAGGATGTGTTCACCTTCCTCGTCGATCAATTCCCTGTTTCGCGGATCCTGCTTGCAGGAATCGAAGCCGGAGTGTGGGAAGATTTCCCGGCGAGGACCAGGCTTGTGAAGCAGATCCAACTCACAGATTACGAAGCGATGCGGAGCGGCATCCAGGGTTCAGCCAGCACCGATGTCACCGGGGGGATGAAAGCCAAGGTGGAGGAAACGCTATCCCTCATCAAATTGCACCCAAGGTTGACTGCACAAATTTTTGCAGCAGAACAATCGGGCTTTCTCACCCGTGCCCTGCAAGGCGAGAACGTTGGCACTTTATTGACCGCCTGACATGACAAAAGAATGACGGATTGCTCTTGCAAATTTTTAAATTTGCCGGATAATTGGGATTAAGCAAATTATATATAATCTTAAGGAGAACCCATGGCTACCAAAGGAAAGTCCGCTAAGAAGGGTGCGAAAGCCAAACCCCGAAAAGCCGTCAAGAAAACCATTAAGAAGACCGTTGCAAAAGCTGCAGCATTCCAGCCGACAAAGTTGAAACTCCTGCGCCCTGTGCCGTCCGATATCGACATCGCACAGGCTGGCAAACTCAAACCGATCGTGCAGATCGCTGAAGAGCTTGGCATCAAGGAAAGCGAACTGGAGTTGTTCGGACCTTACAAAGCCAAGATCAAACTCGAAATTCTAGACCGCATCGGCAACCGCCCGAACGGCACCTATGTTGATGTGACCGCCATCACCCCGACGCCGCTCGGCGAAGGCAAGACCACAACCACCGTTGGCTTGTCGCAGGCGCTCGGTGCACATCTCGGCCGCAAAGTCATCACCGCCATCCGCCAGCCCTCGCAGGGACCGACCTTCGGTATCAAGGGCGGAGCCGCCGGCGGCGGGTATTCGCAGGTCATCCCGATGGAAGATTTCAACCTCCATCTCACCGGCGACATCCACGCCATCACCGCCGCACATAACCTCGTTGCCGCCGCGTTGGACGCACGTGTGATGCACGAGAAAATGCAGGACGATGAAAAACTCTTCAACGCGCTCTGCCCGGTGGACAAGAAAGGCAACCGCAAGTTCTCACCCACCATGCTGCGCCGCTTGAAGAAACTCGGCATTAGCAAGACGAACCCCAACGACTTAACGCCCGAAGAGCGTGCGCGCTTTGCCCGCCTCGACATCGATGAAAAGACCATCACCTGGCGGCGCGTGATCGACATCAACGACCGCTTCCTGCGCGAAGTGGAAGTGGGACGAGGCAAGGATGAAGCCGGTCACGAACACATGTCCGGCTACGACATTACCGTCGCTTCCGAGATCATGGCCGTGCTTGCTTTGACCACGTCCCTCGAAGATATGCGTGACCGCTTTGGCAGGATGGTGGTCGCCACCAATAAGCAAGGCGAAGCCGTCTCCGCCGAAGACCTCGGCGTGGCTGGCGCTGTGACCGTCCTGATGAAGGATGCGATCAAGCCGAACCTGATGCAAACGCTTGAAGGCACACCCGCCACGGTTCATGCCGGGCCGTTTGCCAACATCGCCCATGGACAGTCCTCCATTATCGCAGACAAGATCGCGCTCAAACTGGTCGGCAAAGACGGCTTCGTCGTCACCGAATCCGGCTTCGGTGCGGACATCGGCATGGAAAAATTCTTCAACATCAAATGCCGTTACTCCGGCTTGATCCCGCAGGTGGTGGTTCTGGTTGCAACCGTCCGTGCGCTCAAGATGCATGGTGGCGGTCCGAAGGTCGTGGCTGGCAAGCCGCTCGCTCCCGAATACACCGATGAAAATCTCGACCTGCTCCGTGCCGGTCTGCCCAACCTCGAACGCCATGTCCAGAATGCGCTCAAGTTCGGCGTAAATGTGATCGTGGCGGTCAACTCCTTTGCCACCGATACCAAAGCCGAAGTGGAACTCATCCGCGAAGCCGCGCTCAAGATGGGCGCAATGGATGCGGTCGTCTCCACCCACTGGTCGGATGGCGGCGCGGGTGCGAAAGCGCTGGCTGAAGCAGTTGTCAAGGCAGCGAAGAAGCCCAGCAACTTCCAGTTCCTCTATCCGTTGGAGAAATCGATCAAGGAAAAGATCGAAACCATCGCAAGAGAGATCTATCGCGCCGACGGTGTGGATTACACCCCCGAAGCCGAAGAACAGATCGCACGCTATACCCGTCTCGGGTTCGATAAACTGCCGATGTGCATGGCGAAGACCCACCTTTCGTTCAGCACCGACGCAACCAAGAAGGGCGCTCCCACCGGCTTCCGCATCACCGTGCGTGAGATCCGTGCAAGCGTTGGCGCCGGTTTCCTCTACCCGATCCTCGGCGATATGCGCACCATGCCAGGCTTGCCCACCCGCCCCGTCTTCTATGATGTGGACCTCGATCTGAAGACCGGCAAGGTGGTTGGCTTGTTCTAAACGGTTTCGCACCCTAAAATATCTGTAGGTCACGCTTAAAGCGTGACCTACTGTTTCAGTACCCATAGGCTATGTGATAATTCCGCCAGTTGAATATAATTTCGGACATGAATCTCCAATCCCTTACCCTTTCAGAGCAACGCGAGTTGATCAAAAGTAAACAGATCAGCGTTTCGGACCTCGCCGCGGCTTGTTACCGTCAGATCGAGCGGCTCAACCCGACGCTGAATGCCTTCATCACGGTCATTCCGCCCACAGATGAAGAGCCGCAGGGAAAGGGACATTTAATGGGGATTCCCGTCGCAGTCAAAGACTTGTACGATACAAAGGGAATCCGCACCACTGGCGGGTCGAAATTCTTTTCAGACTACATCCCGACCGAAGACGCCTTCGTCGTTGAAAAGATCAAGGACTCCGGCGGGCTGATCATCGGCAAGACCAATACACATGAGATCGCTCTGGGAGTCACCAACAACAACCCGCATTTCGGCGCATGCCTGAACCCATGGGACACGACCCGCACCCCCGGCGGCTCCTCCGGCGGGAGCGCGGTGGCCGTCGCTACAGGAATGGCATCCGCCGCAATTGGAACAGACACCGGCGGTTCCATCCGTATCCCGGCTGCGTTGTGCGGTGTGGTGGGACTCAAACCCACCTATGGTCGGATCAGTCTACGCGGCGTCCTGCCCCTCTCGTGGAATCTCGATCATGCCGGTCCGATCACGAATCGCGTCGAAGATGCGGCGATCATGCTCCAGGTTATGGGCGGGTATGACAGCGGTGACCCATCCTCATTCAAGACCCTTCCTGGCGATTTTTCAAGTCACATGCGCGACTCCATCCGTGACCGGAAAGTGGGATTTGCCGTCGGTCATTTTGTGGATGAAGTAACCGACCCCGAGATCATCTCCGCGGTCCGCAAGGCAGCAGATGTATTTGCCGACCAAGGCGCAATTGTCACAGAGATCGAAACGGAGTTCCTGCGTGAGGCGGCTCTCGCCAATTCTGTGATGGCCCAGGCAGATGGGGCGGCATTCCATCGCGAGCGCCTTGAAGAACACCCCGATTGGTTCGGCGCAGACGTCCGTCAGCGGCTGGAAACAGGCGCAGGATTCTCATCCGGCGAGTACGCGCTGGCGAGGCGCACCCAGCTCGAAGTCCGGCGGCGATGCGATCTTTTATTCGAAGAGTACGATGCCCTGATCCTGCCGACCACACCGATCACGGCTCCCGTCCTCAAAGGGGAAAATGCCGTCGAACGCGCCCGCCTCCTGACGCGCCTCACCGCTCCCTTCAACCTGACGGGACTTCCGGCAATGTCCCTGCCTTGTGGTTTCAACTCGGAAGGTCTGCCCATCGGTTTGCAAATTGTCTCGCGCGCCTGGAACGAATCGGGGGTGCTGCGGATGGGATATGCTTATCAAGCGTCAACGGAATGGCATAAGATGAGGCCGGGCATTGCCGCATCAAATGAAGTCAATTAGTACCAATATTCCCTGCGTTATACTTCGATCCCGGAAGGCTTTGCTTTCCGGGATTTTCTATCAAAGGTGACTCGAATGAAAAGGGCAATCTTGATCGTGTGGGTGGTTTTGCGCCTGCCCCTCCTGGCGCTGACTTTATACCTGGCTCGATATCAAATGCTGGATATTTGGGAAAAGACCGTTGGGCTGGAGCATACGGTGGCGTACGCAGTCTACTTCCTGAGCACACTTCAAACGCGTGCATTGCTGTACATTGGCGGCGCAGTGGTTTTGGGAATCATCCTCGGGGCATCCACTATGATCGCGTCCACTGAGAAAGGGGAATTTTTTCTCCGGGTTACAGCAGCCTTTCTGGTCGTTATTATTTCCTTCATTTTCCTGCTTGTCATTCCCAATCCGGTTATCCCCGCCCTGATCGTCACTACCCTATTTGCCTGTAACACCCTCCCGGCCGCATGGCTTTCGAAGGGAACGATCTCACCGAAGGGAATCAGCGCCTTCATGCTGGCAGGAGTGGGTGTTATTGAAGCGCTCATCCCGCAGGCATATATACACTGGCTGGAAGGTCAGCTTCAGATCGGGAAGCGTTGGGTTAAATACGCTCACCTGACGGGGGTTTTTGTCGCGCCGTTCTTCTGGGTTTTCATTCTCACACCAGCCGACAACCAGCGTATTATCACCCTCGGCGAAATCCTCCATCCCGAACCTGCCGTGGAAAAATTCGCCGCAGGAGACTACAACTGGATCGAGTTCAACCCGGCCCGACGCGAACTATATGTTGTCGGGCTCGATACAAACTTCATCCTCGCCTATGACACAAATGATCTCAATGCGCCCCCACGCAAGTCAAAGACTCCCATAGACAAAACCCAGAGTTTTGCCTTCAACCCAGACCGGCAGGAAATCTACATTTACAACATCGTCACAAGGGAATTATTGTATTTCGACGCAGCGGAATTGAAACTCATCCGCTCTGTCCCCGTCCCCGGCATGGCGACCGGCGACGTATGGATCAATTGGAACCCCGTCACCGACTCGATCACCATCGCGAACGAAACTGACAAAGAGGACGGCATCTCCTTTTATCACATCGACCGCGAGAACGGAGAGTTTTTACCAGGCGCTCCCCTTACGAACATCCCTGCCACATACGTTGTCTTCCACCCGCAAAAACCGCTGCTCTATTTCAATTCACTGCGGAGCACTGACCTCTCCGTATGGGATATGGGAAATTCCGAGATCATCCTGCAAACACAAACCAGCCCGCGCACAGAACGGATGATATTCGACACCAACCAGAACGAATTGCTCGTCGCTTCCATGGTGGAAGGTGCCGTCCTGCGCTACGACGCGGAAACTTTGGAATTCAAGGGAAAAATAAAAACCAACCCCGGCGACAGGACATTGGCTTTCGACCCCAAACGGAATTTATTACTGGTGGGGAATTTCATCGATAACCGCGTCCGGGTCGTGGATCTGAACACCTACGAGACGATAGAAACCTTTTATCTGGGACCGTGGATCCGTACCATCTCACTGGATCTGGAAAACGCAGTCGCGTATGTTTCCTCCATACGTGGGCTGTTCAAACTGGTATATGCTGGCAGCTAGCGTTTGGCGGCATATTTATCGATGATCCGCAGGAAGACCTGCATATCCTCGGGAACGATCTCGATCAACTCAAAGCCTACCTGAAACAGATTGGGCTGTATCTTGTCCATCTGGCACCATTTGCTTCGGGCGATGAACACAATATAAGGCATGGGACCCAGGTCGGGCGTCAGATCGATGCGCAGGTAGAAATCCTTACCAAGTTGCTGCGGTCCGACAGTCTCCAGCCGAAAGCCGATCTTGCTGACTTCGACCATATGACCGAAGATCAATCCTGTGTCGTCGTTATAGACTGCCATATGCATATCGAAATTTTTTCTTGGTACCGTTCGTTTTTCCGGCATGACGCACCTCAATAACACACGCTTTTGACAGGGCCTGGATGACTGAACCAATCCTATGGAAAAATTCTAACATGGTACCGATATTCAGTAACATTACATTAGACTAACGAAAAACGGCTGGGTGGGTCCCAGCCGCCTTATTTTATATGCCTTCAAATAGATCCTGTTTCCTTTTGAACTCCTCCGTAACCGGCGGATAGGCCTGCATGAAATCCTCGCGTTCGCCAAAGACTTTCGTAACAAAGCCCATCAGACCGCGCCGCATTTGGATGCCGCCTTGCGAAGCGTGCTGAGCGCCTGCCTGACGTTTGACTTCTGCCACCGAGCGAATATCCAGACGCGCATGCACGGGGAAATCCACTTCGGCGAGTTCCTTCAAATTGATATCGCCATTACGCCCCCACTTGGTCGGGTCCTTGCCAAAAAGCGGCATAAGGCGGGTCATCGCCCGCAGAAAACCGCGCGGAAAGACCTGGAAGTACAGCGCCATCGGTTTAAATCCCTCGCCGTGTTCAGGGTAGAAAGTTTCATCCTCGGCATTGGCAAACGCGAGCACAGTGGCTTTGTGGATGTGAATATGGTCTGGATGCTTGTACCCGCCGATCGGGTCAAACGTGATCACGACATCCGGTCTGATCGTGCGGATGTGTTTCACCACTCTGCCCGCCACTTCTTCAATCGGGTGATTGATCTGCGCATCAGGATGCTGGTTCGCTTCCATACCGGGCATACCCGAGTCGCGATAGCCCAGAAAATGAACCTCCTTCAGACCGAGTTCTTTTGCGGCGCGCATCAACTCGTCGGTGCGCATCTCAGCAGTGTCTTTGAATCCCTTCAAATATTCTTCGTCCGCCGAGCCTGCTTCGCCGCGCGTTGCGCAGACATAATACGTTTCATAACCGCGTTTCGCATACAACGCCAGAGTCCCGCCCAAGCCGAACGACTCGTCGTCGGGATGAGCCAGCACTGCCAGAATTTTTTTCGTCATTTTTTACCTCTGCAACAATGAATATCGTCTAGACGCGCGATCAGGGAGCAAGTTTACCCCAGCACGCCGGATTGTGATAAAATTTTTTCGAAAGGATACCCAGCGAATGACAGACAGCAAGTAGTTAAACCAATCTTTCAGGGCATTTCCCTAATGGCGTTTTATACTGCCGAGGCTTGCCCTCGGTTTTCTTTTTAACTATAGGTGTCACCATGCTTAGTATCCACAATCTCAACAAACATTTCGGTATCCAACCCGTTCTCAAAAACATCAACTTCAATATCAGCGCAG
>ERZ761603.3165-NODE-3165-length-10745-cov-11.661366_pt1 | contig 10745 bp, 8 predicted proteins | sample MGYA00511879_ERZ761603 | MGnify/ENA primary metagenome ERZ761603 (study PRJEB28899, sample SAMN02850040) | bioreactor sludge metagenome | biome: EBPR Sludge; feature: EBPR Bioreactor; material: flocular biomat | place: Australia: Thorneside Wastwater Treatment...
GGCCTTAGCTTATTCCACCCCGGTGGCTGTCCAAACAACCGGAACCACCGCAGACAGCACTGCGCGACTGGCCGTGTCCGCCAGAAAACTCAATACCGACATCCTGTCACTCCTCCTTGTCCACCTTGTGGGTCGCTTCGCCTTCCTCGATCCCTCTGCGTGCGGCGACGAACGCCCTTCGAGGAATGCTCGGACTCTTCTGATTCAATTCGTTACGGGCAGTCGCGAGAGCCTTCAATCTATCGGGCATCTCATCCAACCGATCCACATGCAGCAGTTCGATTTCTCGGAAGAAGCGAGTTTCATTTCTGAGGGCTAGGAATTGTCCTGCGGCAGCCCTATGCATTGCCGCACGCTCGTTTGGTTTAAGAAACGTCATCAACCCCGTCAGTAACGATGCCAGAAAAGCGAATGCGCTTGCCAATTCCGGCTGGCTCTTGATCAATGTGGCCCCCGCGACTGCCGCGAGAGCCGTTGCAGGAACTCCCAGCCAATAGTTCCGTTTCACCCATGCGTCTTCAGCGTTGAAGTGCCCTTTGCTGGAGTAGGTCGCGTCCTCCTCAAGGCGCTCGGCTTCACGGTGCAAAGCCGAAATCATGGACTGATCGGTTGTTTGGATTTGGCTCATCGTCGTGCTCCTCGTTCAGGCCAACCCGAAAAATCGCTCGAAGAACGTAGCGAGCTTTTCCAGTACCGTCTGCTTCTTGACCGCGTGGCCATTGTTCTTCGAGAACCGCGATACCGGCGGCAGGATCTTCGTGATGGCGGTGCCGGTGGTAGGAATGCTGCCGTCGCGGAAGGCGTTGTCGATGAAGCTGCGTGCGGCTTCGGCATTGAGGTTTTCTTCCGTGATAATGCGCTCCAGCTCCTCGGTCTTCTTCGCCGCCACGAAAGCCTGCCACTGCGCGTCCACCTTGGCCTTGGTGGTCACCGAATCCACGAACTGCTCGATGAGGTCTTTCTTGTTGCGCAGGCCGGGGCTGGAATTGATGGCGCGTTCGATGGTGGCGCGGATTTCCTTGTCGTCGCCCGTGCCCTTCTTCTTCAGGTACTGCTCGACCAGCAGCAGGATGTAATCGACGTTGATTTCTACCTGCTTGATGAGCTCGATCTCGAACACCACGTCGTCGTTGATCGACTCCTTCTCGGCATCCGACGTACTGCGGAATTCAGCGTACAGGTTCAGGTACAGGCTCTGATAGTCCTGGAACTCGCGCTCGGTGAGGATTTCGTGACCTGCAAAATCATCAAACGCAGTGAGGATGTTCTTCAGCCGCAAGATCGCGCCGAACAGCTTGATGAAGGCCTTCTGTGCCGCCTCGCCGACGATGGCGCGGCCCAGTGGGAACCCGGTAAGCAGATCCCCGATCCGCTTTTCGTACTCCTTGTAGTACTCCGCATAGGGCTTGAGCAGCACGATGCCTTTGGCGTCCTTGTTGCCGAACAGCGTGAGCGCGTCGTTGGTCTCCTGCTCCAGATTGCGGAAAGAAACGATGTTGCCGTAGGTCTTGACCGAGTTGAGGATGCGGTTGGTGCGTGAGTAGGCCTGGATCAGTCCGTGGCTTTTCAGATTCTTGTCTGCCCACAGAGTGTTCAGCGTGGTGGCATCGAAGCCAGTCAGGAACATATTGACCACGATGACGATGTCCAGCTCATGCTTTTTCAAGTGCTGCGACAAGTCCTTGTAGTAGTTCTGGAACTTGTCCGCCGAGGTGTCGAAGCTGGTGCCGAACAGGGCGTTGTAGTCCTGGATCGCGGCTTCCAGAAAATCGCGCGAGCCTTGATCCAACCCTTCAGTCTCGAATTCCTCCTCGCCGAGCAGGCCATCGCCTTCTTCCTCATTCGCGGCAAAGCTGTAGATCAGGCCCACCTTTAGCCGCTGGGCCTCGGGCAGTGGGTTTTGCTGTGCTGCAAATTCCGCGTAGTAGCGTTTTGCGGCGTCGATGGAAGCGCAGGCGAACAGCGAATTGAACCCGGCCATTCGCTTTCCATCGTGGCGGTAGGTGCTGGCGCGCTTGGTTTTCTGGTCGAAGTGCTCGCGGATGTAGCCCACGATCTGCGTGATGCGCTCCGGTGCCAACAGCGCCCGTTCGGTGTCGATGGCCGACACCTTCTTGTCCTTGATCCCCGCTTGCGTTTTGATCGTATTGATGTAGTCGATGCGAAACGGCAGCACGTTCTTGTCGTTGATGGCATCGACAATCGTGTAGGTGTGCAGCTTGTCGCCAAAGGCTTGTTGCGTGGTGCGCCGAAGCGGGTTGCCGGCGCTCCCCGCGTTCTCGGCAAAGATCGGCGTGCCGGTGAAGCCGAACAGGTGATAGCGCTGGAACACCCGGGTGATTTCGGCGTGCATGTCGCCGAACTGGCTGCGGTGGCATTCGTCGAAGATCACCACCACATGGGCGTCATACACCGGGTGCTTCTTATTCTTGGCCACGAAGCGGGAAAGCTTCTGAATGGTGGTGATGATGATGCGGGCATTCGGGTCCTCCAGTTGCCGTTGCAGCACGGCAGTGGAGGTGTTGGAGTTGGCCGCGCCTTTCTCAAAGCGCTCGTATTCGCGTATGGTCTGGTAGTCCAGATCCTTGCGATCCACCACGAACAGCACCTTGTCGATGTCCGGCAAGCCCCGGGCAAGCTGTGCCGCCTTGAAGCTGGTCAGCGTTTTGCCGCTGCCTGTGGTGTGCCAGATGTAGCCACCCGCCGCCACGGTGCCCAACTGCCTGTGGTTGGTGGCAGTGGCGATGCGTTGCAGGATGCGCTCTGCGGCGACGATCTGGTAAGGCCGCATCACCAGCAGCTTGCGATCCACGTCGAACACGCAGTACTTCGTGAGGACGTTCAGCAGCGAATGCTTGGCGAAGAAGGTCTTGGTGAAGCCCGTCAGTTCGGTGATGGGCTGGTTGCGGGCATCGGCCCACCAGCTGGTGAAGGAAAAGCTGTTGGAGGTTTTGCTCTTGCCGCCGCCTTTGCCACGCCGAGCGGACTGCTCCTTCAAATGCCCGTCGCGCACGGTGTTGCTGTAGTACTTGGTCAGCGTGCCATTGCTGATGACGAACAGTTGCACGTACTCGAATAAGCCCGAACCCGCCCAAAAGCTGTCGCGCTGGTAGCGGTTAATCTGGTTGAATGCCTCGCGGATGTCCACGCCCCGGCGCTTCAACTCGATGTGCACCATCGGCAGGCCGTTGACCAGCACCGTCACATCATAGCGGTTGGCTCGCGCCCCTTCGACCTCGTACTGGTTGATGACCTGCAGGGCGTTGTTGTGGATGTTGGCCTTGTCGATCAGGTAGATGTTCTTGGTGGTGCCGTCGTCGCGCTTCAAGACCTGCACATGGTCTTCCTGGATGCGGGCGGTTTTTTCGTGTATGCCGTCGTTTGCGCCTGCGATGGACGCCGTAAAGAAACGCTCCCACTCGGCACTGGAGAACGTGATCTTGTTGAGTTTTTCTAATTGGCGGCGCAGGTTGGCGATCAGCTCCGCTTCCGAGGTGATGGGCAGATATTCATAGGCCTGCATCTGCAAAGTCTTGATGAAGGCCTTTTCCAGTTCGGCTTCAGCTTGGTACGCCGCCTCGCGCACGCTTGGGCTGTCGGGCAGGAATTCGGCAACGACCGTGCTTTCGTTGGACAGCGCAATCGGCTCGTAGCGGAAGGGTTTGAGGTCTTCGCTCATGCGGCTTCTCTGAAGGTGAGCAGCCGGTCGCGGTAATGCGCGTACTGCTGGCGCCGGGCCTTGATTTCGGCGGGCAGGCCGAAGGAAATATCGTTCACCAGCGCGTCAAACTTATCGAGGACGGCGACGATGCGCTCTTGTTCTTCGAGTGGCGGAAAGGGAATGGTTAGCTTGGCCAGGTTTTCCCCAGACAAACGCTTGACCTTTGCGCGGGCAACAAACTTGTTTTTCTCGGCATTGAAGGTCTGGGTCTGAAAGTAATACGATACAAACTTGGGATTCATCGAGTGCCGGAATGCAAAACAGTCATCGTGAATCGCAACTTCATCCTGACCGAGCCAGGCAACCGCCTTGCCAACGTCCTCGACCGTCTCGCCGACGGCAGCAATAACGATGTCTCCCGCTCGCGCGAAACGCAGCGTGGATGCCAAGTCAGCGCGCACATGCGAAACCGCCTTCGTTGCGGATGTTCCGTACTGGGTATAGATATCGCCGTAGTGAATGCAACCGATACCGTTCTGGACATAATCGTCCTTGGTGAATCGACGGCCGCGCGTGAATTGTCCTATCTCACCCAAGGTCATCCACCTTATGCTTGCTTGCTTGCTTGCTTGCTTGCTTGCTTGCTTGCTTGCTTGCTTGCTTGCGCCGCTCATGCGCTCATCGAAGCTCAAGAGTGCGTCGCGGTAGTACTTGTACTGTCGCCGACGCGCCTCCAGCTTGGTGAAAGTGTCAAGCACTTTCACGATTTCACGTTGCACTTCGAGCGGCGGCACTGGAATCCTGATCTTCGCAAGGCTCTTCGCCGAAACGTCGATGACCTTTGTGCCCGTTGCATGTTTTTTCTTTTCTGCGAAGAAGTGTGGTGTTTGCAAGTAGTAAGAGAGGTATTTCGGGTCTTGGTCGTGCTTCAACACCGTGGCATGTCCGCCCGTGACAATCTGGGCTTCTCCAATCCACGCGACTGCCTTGCACACGTCCTCGATGTTTTCACTGGTGTTCGTAATCACCACATCACCAGGATCGACCTTGGCCAGCCTTTCGGCCTTCGCTGCCGAGACAAACGAAATGGTTTCCGTCGTCCAGATGCCGTAGTAGGTGTAAACCTGGCCGTAGTGGATGCACCCAACTCCAGACTCTACGAAGTCGGACTTTGGCATTCCATTGCCACGTACCAACTCACCAAAATCGCCAATGGCTTTGAACTCCACGCCCTCCGGGCAATGCTCGGCAATCAGCTCATCAATCCGGCTCATGGTTTTTTCTTCCCGCTGATTTTCTTTTGTACCGCCTTCACGGTCTCCAGATAGGCCGCTTCCACCTCGGAAGGCTGTTCGGCCAGTTGGGTACGGAATTTGGCGTATTCGGCTTCGGCGTGGGCCAGTGCCTGCTGGTGGCTGACCTTGCCTGCGCCCTGCAAAGCTTTGCCGCCCATGGCCATGATCAGTTGCTCCAGATGGGCCAGCCAGTCCTTCATGTAGGTGGGTTCGTGGTTCAGGGCGCGGAATTCGGCGGCATCGAAGTAGGCCGAAACCAGCGTGTTGAGGCGTTTGAGCTCGTCTGCAGTCAGATAATTCTTGGCGTTGGCAACTTCTGTCTTGGTGGGCTGTTTGCCGCTGAAGGACAGCAGGCCCATGAAGGGCTTGCCGGCGTCGGCACGCTGCTTGATGACTTCCGCTGCCGTCTGGCCGTGGGCGGCGTAGTGCAGCTTGTTCTGCACGGTCTTGAAGAAGACGACGCTGGCTTCTGCCTTGGGGTTGTAATCGACGCTGGTGGCGTACAGGTCGAGCACCTGCCGGTAGAGCACCTTTTCGCTGGAGCGGATGTCGCGGATACGCTCCAGCAGTTCTTTCCAGTAGCTGCCGCCGCCCAGGTTCTTGAGGCGGGCATCGTCCATGGTGAAGCCCTTGACCAGATACTCGCGCAGCCGCTCGGTGGCCCAGATGCGAAAGGCCGTGGCAATGTGCGAGCGCACCCGGTAACCCAGCGAAATGATGAGGTCGAGGTTGTAGAAGGGCAGCGTGCGGGCGACCTGACGGCTTCCTTCGGTGCGAACCTGTCGGAATTCCCGACAGGTTGCCTCCTGGCTCAACTCTCCTTCTGCGTAGATATTGGCGATGTGCTCCACCACATTGCTACGCGAGGTCTGAAACAGGTCTGCCAGTTGCTGTTGACTCAACCAGACCGTATCGCCATCGAGCCGCACGTCGATGGCGGGCGCGTCGCCGCGCTGGTACAGAATGATTTCACCGCCGGGTTGCTCGTTCATGCCTGCTCCCCTTCCAGATCCGCCACGATGGCGTCGATCTGTTTCCTCAATTCCGCCTGCCGCGCCACGATGCAGGCGATCTCCGCGTTGAGGGAGGTGATGTCCACGGTTTCACTGGTGTCGGCCTGCTCGACGTAGCTGGAGACGGCGATGTTGTAGCCGTTGGCGGCAATGTCGCCGTTCTCCACCAGGCGCGCGAAGTGGTCGATGCTCTGCCGCTGGATGAAGGCATCGAGGATTTTTTGCCGGTGCGCAGGGTTCAGCTTGTTCTTGTTGCCGTTGCGTACGAACAGGTTCGATGCATCGACGAACAACGTGGCGTTGTCGAACTTGGATTTCTTCAGCACGATGATGCAGGTGGCAATCGTGGTGCTGAAGAACAGGTCCGGCGGCAACTGAATCACCGCATCGACGTAGTTGTTATCGATCAGGTATTGGCGGATTTTTTGCTCCGCGCCGCCGCGATAGAGCACGCCGGGGAATTCGACGATAGCTGCCGTTCCGTTGACCGCGAGCCACGACAGGATGTGCATCGTGAAGGCGAGGTCGGCCTTGCTCTTGGGGGCGAGGACGCCCGCCGGGGCGAAACGCGGGTCGTTGATGAGCAAGGGATTGGCATCGCCATCCCATTTGATCGAGTACGGCGGATTGGAGACGATGGCCTCGAAGGGTTCGTCATCCCAATGCGCGGGGTCGGTGAGCGTGTCACCGTGGGCGATGTCGAACTTCTCGTAGTTGACATCGTGCAGGAACATGTTGATCCGGCACAGGTTGTAGGTGGTGAGGTTAACCTCTTGACCGAAAAAACCTTGGCGCACCTTGTCGTGGCCCAGCACTTTGACAAAATTGAGCAGGAGCGAGCCGGAACCGCAGGCCGGGTCGTACACCTTGTTGACCTCGGTCTTGCCCATCACGGTGATGCGCGCTAGGAGCTCGGAGACTTCCTGCGGAGTGTAGAACTCGCCACCGGACTTACCCGCAGTCGAGGCGTACATCTGCATCAAGTATTCGTAGGCGTCGCCAAACAGGTCGATGGTGTTGTCGGAAAAACCGTTGCTGCCGCTGGCGAGCGGCAGATCGCCAATGGCGTCGAGCAACTTGACCAGCTTCTCATTACGCTTGGCCACGGTGGGGCCGAGCTTGCCGCTGTTGACGTCGAGGTCGTCGAACAAGCCCTTGAAATCGTCCTCGCTGTCGCTGCCCGTGGCCGAACCTTCGATATCGGAAAAGATGCGCGACAGGGTTTCGTTGAGGTTGGGGTCCAACCTCGCCCGTTCGCGCACATTGGCAAACAACTCCGAAGGCAGGATGTAGAAGCCCTTTTCCTTGACCGTCACTACGCGACCGAATTCAGCGTCGGCATCGCTCAAAGCGGAATAGTCGAAATCCGCACTGCCCGCGCGGTGCTCCTGTTCGTTGAGGTAGCTGGTCAGGTTCTCCGAGATAAAGCGGTAGAACAGCATGCCGAGTACGTAGGTCTTGAAGTCCCAACCATCCACACTGCCGCGCAGGTCATTGGCGATGCGCCAGATCGTCTTGTGCAGCTCGGCGCGTTCGAGTTCTTTGTTGTTGCTCACGATGCCAAACCTCCTGTTGCTGCATCAGGGGGTTTGTTGTCAGTTGCAATGCAAAAATGCCAATGAGCGCTCAGGCGGTACTCGTTTTTCTCGCCAAGACTAATCTTGCCCCTCTTGTAAAGGAAGTCGGTGATGTCGTCCGCTGCATCCGGCACCACGGTGCGCAGCACGGCGAACAGCATCGTGAGCGTGGACAGACGCTGCTGGCCGTCGACTACCGATGACTTCGGGTCCCGGTCTTTCTTGATCAGAACGATGCTGCCGAGGAAGTATTGGCTGCTGGCCCGCGAGACACGCGCGTCCTGCATCGCCGAGTACAGATCATCGAACAGCTCTGTGGTCTGCTCGGTTGTCAAGGCGTAGGGACGCTGGTAGTTTGGAATCTCGAACTGGTAACTGCCTTCGAAGATCTCCCGGATCAGCTTGTCGTGGGCTTCAAGTGTCTTGGCCATTGGTTTTTTTCTTTGCTATCGATTCTTTGGGCTACTCGGGGCTTGGTAGCCCGGAGCCAGCTTGGCATTTTCGACGCCATACAGCGCTAGAGGATCCCTGAGCCATAGGCGGTACTGTTCTTCTTTGAGACGGTGGTCGGGCGAGCAGTCGACGCTCCAGCGCAGCAGCATGTAGCCCGCTACCGCTGCGCGCACGCGCATCCGGATCGAGCCGTCGGTCATCCCGTAGTCCATCTTAATTATCTCGGGCCGGGCCAGACATGGATGCGGCACGAACTCCAGCTCGACGATCCGGGTCCACTGGATGTCTTGATCGCTCGTCTCGTGGGGCGCCACTGGCTGGCCCTTGAGGACGGCGGGGCGTCTGATCCGGGTGATGACGAAATCCCGAAACTCCTGGGACTTCCGGTCGAAGGCGCGGACGTGCCAGCGGAGGCCGTTGTCGATCAGCGCGAACGGGACGATCTCTCGCTCGGTGCGGCCACTGGAGATGGAGTGGTACTCAATACCAAGCGGACACTCCAGGTGGATCGCACGGGTCACGCTGGCAAGGACGTCCAAATTCGGATGGGTGAGTCGGGACGGGCTCTCGCTGGTCACCCATGCCTTGAGCCGCATCGGCTCGCCATCACCAAAGCTCTGGGTCAACCACGACATCACCCGCTCCGGGGGGAAGTCGAAGACGGGCTGAAAGCTGGGCCCCAGGACGTAGGACTTGCCCTTGGAGTCGTAGTCGATGTTGCCGGGAGCCAGTTTCTTGTACAGCGCCAGATCCCTGGATGCGGCTGCAGACTGGATGCCAAACCGCGACAGCAGGTCCTGTCGTCGGATCTCACCAATGAAGCGCACGCGCAACTCCACAAACGCGAGTCGATCGCGCTGTGGTTGGGTCAGTTCAGCAAGCTGTTCGGTTGGCATCCTGTGCGGCTCACGCGGTTTAGGTAGCACTTGTGCGGATTGTTGCGGAAAGTATATAAGCTGCTCTAGAATGTGTCCATCAACGCAAAATAATGTCTGTATCCGTCGTCTAAAGATGCGATAAAGCTCAGAGGTACCGGGCTGCATCGCTGGGGCGCCGAACCAGTGGGGGTGCTTTGTGAAGACCGAGCCGATTGCGCCGCAGATGCCATTTGTCTGGCCAGAGCCACGCGTCAGCGCAGGCGTGGCCAGCTATTCATCCGAGTTGCCGTTTGAGAGTGCGGTTCGGTCGGCGGTCACCATCTTCGGTGTTGTTTCGGCTGTCGACAGCCGGGCAATCAACTGGATGGAGGGCTTTCTGGCTGACCAAGCGGATTCGCAATTGCGTTTGGTGTTCAGCATCCACCCCACTTGCAGAACGAGCGAAGCAGACCTTGAGGAAGTGCTTCGCTTGGTCGAGCGGCACGGAAATCGGGCTGCGTTCAAGCTGTACCCGGAGCAATCCCTCACCGATCGCTCGTCGAATCTGCTCTGCCTTTGTGGTGCCGACGGCAGCTTGGCCATCTCAACTGGCCCGACTGAGAACCTAGGGTTCGCTCTGGCAACTGCCTCGCATGCGAACGTGGCGATGCAGGTGACTGCAGGGGCATTCGAGGCCTGTCGCAAGTGGTTCGACTACGTTTGGGGCATTGCTGGCCCCCTGCGGCCCGAGATCGCGGCGTCCATGCCCAGGCTGGTACTGCCTGAAGGGGATATGGAAGCATCCAGGCTTTGGGATGCCTTCCGAAATCGCTGCCTCGACCACGGTGCGCAGGAACAGGCTCTGGTCCGGGTTGAGGTCGATCCGGAATCCGGCGAGGTTGTCCTGGTCGACGAACAAGGTGACCCGGTGGCTTCGCCAACAGATGAGATCGGGGTCACCAGGCTCGACCACCTCGCAGAAGGGGTGGCCCGTGTGTTCGATCTTGGCGCATTGGTGTCGATCGACAAACTCAGCCGCATCCCCCCATTGGAGGCGCCGGTCAAACCGGAATGGTTTGGTGTCGATTCGTTCCGCCAGACCGGCATGGTCCGTGCGCAGACCTCCATCAAGGTTGCTCCTTTCGACGAGTCGACGCTCAAGAAGATCGATCGCCTGCGGCGGGTTTCCGGGGAACTGCTGCCTCGATATTCGTTTTCCCTGGCCGATGGTGTGCGGTGGATTCCACGGGCGGCCATCCCCTTATTCGAAGCGGCGTTGACTGCCGCAAACGTCGACGCCAAGAAGCTCCTGGGAGCCACGGTTGGCGCCCGCGTCGAAGACTTTCTTGTGTCGCAGCGCGACCGAATTCGTGCAGACGCGCAGCGCATGTACGAGGCCTACCACCCGGACGGCAAGATTCCTGAAAGCGCGGTCGGCAACATCCTGGATGAACTCAAGGCGCGCCTCGACAAAACGAGTGCCGACAAGATCATCCCACGGGTCGCGTACTCCCCGGTTGCCTTCAACCCGAGCCAGTCATCTGAGTGGTCGTCGCCGTGGGGCCAGGCGTTCGCGCTCTTGAAGGGGATCGCCGAGTTCCCTCGGCAGGCGATGACCGACCGCTTCTTCTGGCAAGGTATCAAAACCGACGAAGACGCCCTGATCAAGGCCATGGACGTGGCGGGTGACTACCTCGTCAAAGACTACGGCGGTCGTAAGGCAAAACAGCAGGCGGAAATCGACCTGGAACTGATCAAAAAACTGGAGGATGCGCCGGGCGACGAACAGGACAAGTGCCGTGCCTTGTGGGCGTTGATCACCACCGGCAAAGATGATGTTGTTGCGCACTGAAAATTGACCAGATTTTGGAGGTAATGCGCGCCGAAAA
>ERZ761603.3166-NODE-3166-length-10744-cov-15.443353_pt1 | contig 10744 bp, 7 predicted proteins | sample MGYA00511879_ERZ761603 | MGnify/ENA primary metagenome ERZ761603 (study PRJEB28899, sample SAMN02850040) | bioreactor sludge metagenome | biome: EBPR Sludge; feature: EBPR Bioreactor; material: flocular biomat | place: Australia: Thorneside Wastwater Treatment...
GTTCCGGGTTTGCCGGCGCGCCCGGTGCGGCCGATGCGATGAATGTAGTCTTCGGGCGTGTGTGGCAGTTCGAAGTTGATTACGTGCGGCAACTCGTCGATGTCAAGGCCACGCGCGGCGACGTCGGTCGCCACCAGCACGAGCACCGATCCCGCCTTGAACGCTTCAAGCGCCTTCAGGCGATCGTGCTGGCTCTTGTCGCCATGGATCGAGTCGGCGGCGATGCCTGCACGCTGCAACTCGCGCGCCAGTCGGTTGGTCTCCAGTTTGGTACGCGTAAACACGAGGACCTGATTGACGTCTGCCGACCTGAGCAGCTTGACCAGCAGCGTACGTTTGGCGCTCGCAGCGACCGGGTGCACGCGGTGCGTAATCGTTTCCGAAACGGTATTGCGACGGGCGACTTCGATCAACACCGGCGCCTTCAGCATGCGGTCGGCAAGCTTGCGGATTTCCTCGGAGAAGGTCGCCGAGAAGAGCAGGCTCTGCCTTTGCTGCGGCAGCAACTGGATGATGCGCGTGACGTCGGGGATGAAACCCATGTCGAGCATGCGATCCGCCTCGTCGAGTACCAGCGCCTGAACACTGGCGAAACTGATGCACTTCTGCTCAAAGAGATCCAGCAAGCGTCCCGGGGTCGCCACCAGTATCTCGACGCCGGCGCGGAGTTCGATCATCTGCGGCTTGATGTCGACACCACCGAAGACACAAGCGCTTCTGAGCGGAAGGTGCTTGCTGTAGTCCTTGACCGCCTCGTGCACCTGGATGGCAAGCTCACGCGTCGGCGCAAGAATCAGAACGCGCACCGGATGGCGCGCGGGCGATGGGCTCTGGTTGGCCCAGGGGAGAATGCGTTGCAGCAGGGGCAGCGTAAACGCTGCCGTCTTGCCGGTACCCGTTTGTGCGCCGCCCATCAGGTCCTGGCCGGCGAGGACGAGCGGGATCGCCTGGGCCTGGATTGGCGTCGGCTCGCTGTAGCCCTGGTCGGCGATCGCACGCAGTAGGTCGGGTGCTAGGCCGAGTTCATGAAAATGCATCCGCTACGCCTCAGTTTTGGTGAAAAGTTAAAAAATCAATCGGATCAGTCGCTTATTATACAGCGATCGGCCGACTGCAGGCGCTGTTTGCGGCGCACGCGGCTCATCGCGCAGCGAGCAGGCTGAGGGCGCGCTCGGCGGCTGCGTCGAAAGCGGCGACCCGGGAAACAATCTCGGCGCGGCCGGTGCTCAGTTGCTGGTCGATGGCTGAGCAAGACATGACCACCGCGTAGCCCCAATCCAGATTGAAGAATAGGGCGCTGGTTGCCGCTGGGTTCTGCCAGCAGCATAACCCGCACACCGCCTCCGGCTCGGCGGCGTAGAAGCGCAGCCACTCACCGACCTGCCACGTCTCGGTCATGCTTCTACGCTGCGTCGCGCTCTCTGTCGAGAGCATCAGGTAGTGCACGCGCTGTTCGCCCCGCACCAGCAGGCGTGGCCCGGTCTTTGACGTTCCCTGGCCAGAAGAAGAAAGCGTTTTTTCCGGAATCGCCGGTGCGGCTCCGGAGGCGACTGACTGGTTGCGTAAGGCCGCGGTTTGCAGGTCAAACAGCGTATTCAGGAACGGCGTTCTTTCCGTCGGCGGAACGCCGATTGCCTCGAGACCGGAGCCGATTCGCCGCACCAGCGAGGACGCCATCCCGGCTAGGCGCTTGCGCTCGTCAGCCGTCTGCTTGGGGAGGACACTCCAGATCAGGTCTTCACCGGTCGCGCTGTGCTCTTGCCAGAGCTTCCCTTCGCAGCCTCCTTCGCTGGCCGCCGCGACCATGACGCGGAACCAGTAGTGTTCCAGAAACGAAGCCACTTCTGGCGAACGGGTGCGCACCAGACTGGCGCGCAGCCAGCGGCGGGAAAGCTCTTCGGCGTATTGGCGCGCTTCGTATTCGGTGACCAGCGCCAAGTGGGCATTACCTGCTTGGCGTATCGACTCGTCGCGCTCGTCGATCAGTTCGTCGAGCTCGGCGAGGTAGGCGTCGAGAACGGCATGACGGTCCGCCAAATGGGCACGTACAGCGGTGCTGAGCAAGTCTATCCGGTGGCAGACCGGATGCTCCCGGCCGGCGCTGCGTGGTAGGCCAATAGCGGCACGCGAGATACGGTTGATCAATGCACGGGCGGGATGTTGGTTGTTGGCGAACAACGAGGGGTCGACCATCGCCAGCTTGACGAGCGGGATCTGCAGGCGCGCGATCGCAGCCTTGATCGCGTCCGGCATTGCGGCAGTGTCAAAAATCGCCTCGAAGATCAGGGCCAGCGTATCGAGCGTGATCGCTTCCGGTGTTCCGAGTGGCAGATCCAGATCTTTCGCCTTCAGCGCTCGTAACTCGGGTTTCGGCGCCGGCGCATGGTCACTGGTGGCCAGCGAACGTGCTTCGAGTGCGCTCAATCGCTCCAGGAGGTGTTGGAGCATGACCATCGCTACCGCCCCACGGGCGGGATTGCAGTCTGCGTCGTCCGCTTCGAGCAGGAAGTCGACGCCGGCGTCAAGCGGCTCGTCGCGAGTCGACTGGCGCTGTTGACGGACCGCCTGTTGCAGCGTTGACAGCGGGTTGGCAGAGCTCAGGGTGTTCCTGGGCAGTGACCGCTCCGCTGTCGAACGCGCGGCAGTGGGTGGGCTTCGTCCAGGTGCGAGCTCGACGCCCGAGTTGGCGAGTAGCGTGTCGACTTCGCGATAGACCAACGCGACTTCCTGCTCGAGCACCTCTTCGATCCGTTGCAGCAAGCTGAGCTGCAGCTCGAGTTGGTGGCCGTAATGCTTGCACAGCGCCCGCAAGCCGAGGCAGATCACTTCCACACCGAGTGGATAATCGGCCTCGTTCATCGTCGGCCGAGCGAGCAGAGCCATGTAGCGTGCCTGGCTGCGCCACAAGTCGCGACCTCCCGCCTCGCGCAGCCGATTGCCGACTTCGCGCACGCGGATGTCCAGTTCCAGGTCATCCTCACCGAGCAGCGTCAGCCGCGACGCCGTAATGCCACTGATCTGTTCGAATCCGTCCAGTGGTCTGGCGGCGGCGAGTTCGTCATGGGCGTCACCGATCTCGCGCTCGAAGGCCTCGATGGCTGCCGGTTCGCGTACGCCGGCACGGCGCATCGTCTCGCCCAGCCGCCGCTGAAAAAGTTGGCAGCTGGCCACCAACAGGGTGGCGGGGTTGGGTGCGGGCGACTGCTTCAGGCCGAAATCGTTGGGCATCGAGTGGGCGTCGGGAGTGATCAGTCGAGATGAATCATGTATGGTTGCTGGCGAAGAGAATGAAAGTTGTCATTCTATGGAAGCGATTATAGCGATTGGTGGCGCAAGTCGTTGATCCGTCGTTGAAGGAGCAAGCATGCACAGGAAACTGCTAGGCAACAGCGAACTGCAGGTATCGGAGGTTTGCCTGGGGACGATGACCTTCGGGCAACAGAACAGCGAAGCCGAAGCACACGCCCAACTTGACCGCGCGTTCGCCGCCGGCGTCAACTTCATCGATACCGCTGAGATGTATCCGGTGCCGCCGCGTGCGGCCACCTGTGGCGAAAGCGAGCGGATTGTCGGGCGCTGGCTGAGCGCGCAACGACGCGGCGATGTCATCCTGGCGACCAAGGCCGCGGGCCCTTCGCGCGGCCTGAGCTGGATTCGCGGCGGTGAGCTGAACTATGATCTCGCTGGCCTGCGCGCGGGCGTTGACGGCTCGTTGCAGCGCCTGCGCACTGATTACATTGACCTTTACCAACTGCACTGGCCGGCGCGCAATCAGCCGATGTTCGGGCAGTGGCAGTACGATCCGGAACGCGAGTTTCCGTCGACGCCGATTCTCGAGACGCTGCACGCGTTGGCGGAGCTGATCCGCGGTGGCAAGATCCGCCATTACGGTCTATCCAACGAGCATCCTTGGGGCGTCATGGAGTTCGTCCGTTTGGCGCGCGAAAACGGCCTGCCGCCGCCGGTCTCGCTGCAGAATGCCTATAGCTTGGTCAATCGCGTCTATGAAAATGGCCTCGCTGAAATCGGCCAGCGCGAGAAGATCAGCCTGTTGCCCTATTCGCCGCTGGCTTTCGGGACCCTGTCGGGCAAATATGTTGCCGATTCGAAAGCACGCGGGCGAATCACCGAGTTTGCTGGCTTTGGCCAACGCTACACGAAGTCTAACCTGCGTCCCGCCGTTGCCGCTTACTGCGAAATCGCGCGCCGCCATGGACTGACGCCGAGCGAGCTGGCGTTGGCCTTCGTGCACGGTCGCTGGTTCGTCGCCAGCACGATCATCGGCGCCACCGATCTTGTCCAGCTTGCGGAAGACCTCGGTGCTTTCCAAATACAGCTGACGCCGCAGATCCTCGCCGAGATCGACGCGGTCCATCTGCGTTATACCAACCCGGCGCCGTAGCGGCTGCCGGTCTGGCTAACGCGTTTCGGGGGTCTTGGCCTCGGTCTTCGCTTCTGACTTTTTCATCTCGTCAGGATCGTCGTCGGCCGCCGCCGAGCGCTTCTTCTTGCTGCCTGGCGGCTGTGGCGGCGGCAACTGTGGCTCGACCGTCGGCAGCTTGTTATCGCGCATATAGGCGTCCATGTCGCGCCAGCCTTCGTAAATTGCGGCTTTGGGCAACCACGAATAGATCGCGTAACAGTCTTCGATCGCTCGTCCCGACTGCCGGCAGGCGCCTCCTACGGCCTTGCCTTCGGCTTCGATCCGAGCCGCCTTGACTCCTGGCGCCTCGAGGCCCAGCTTCTGCTGGACCAGGTCGCAGCCAGTCAGTGCCAGGACGGCGCCGATCAGGAGTGCGCACAGCGGACGCCGCGGGGGAGCTGGGAAGACCATTCACCATTCCTGCCTGCTGAGTCGAAAACGAGTCATTCTAACCGGAAGGGACGCGTCTTGCGGCCGCTCGCGTCGATCGACGGTGACGGCAGAATTGCGTCGAGCCTGGCTTGACGGTAGTATCCGTGGTTTGCGTGACCCGATTGTAGAGTGCTGCCAGGGTTTGCCTCGGCCCTCGACGGTACGTCCCCGCCAAGTCGGTCGCGGCTGATGGTCGTTGGCTCTTACCGCCGGCCTGCGTCGACTAATCCTCCTCCTCTATCTTCCGATAATGATTTCCGGCCTCCTCAAGAAGATTTTCGGCAGCCGCAATGATCGGCTGATCAAGCAGTATTCGCAGGTCGTGCGCAAAATCAACGCGCTGGAATCGTCGATCCAAACCCTTTCCGACACCGCTCTGCGCGACAAGACGGTCGAGTTCCGCGCGCGTTGCAGTCAGGGCGAAACGCTCGATACGCTGCTCCCGGAAGCGTTTGCGGTAGTCCGCGAAGCGGGCAAGCGGACCTTGGGCATGCGTCACTTCGATGTCCAATTGATAGGCGGCATGGTGCTGCACGACGGAAAGATCGCCGAGATGCGCACCGGCGAAGGCAAGACCCTGGTCGCTACCCTCGCTTCCTACCTCAACGCCTTGTCCGGAAACGGTGTCCATGTCGTGACCGTCAATGAGTATCTGGCGCAGCGCGACGCCGACTGGATGGGACGCCTGCATCGCTCTCTCGGTCTCACGGTCGGCGTCAATCTTTCACAGATGGCGCATGAACAGAAGCAGGCCGCCTATGCTGCGGACATTACTTACGGCACCAACAATGAGTTCGGCTTCGACTACCTGCGCGATAACATGGTCTACTCGAGCGCTGAACGGGTGCAACGAAAGCTGGGTTTCGCCATCGTAGACGAGGTCGATTCGATCCTGATCGACGAAGCGCGGACGCCGTTGATCATTTCCGGACAAGCGGAAGATCACACCGAACTCTATCTGCGGATGGACAAGGTCGCTCCGCTGCTCAAGCGTTGCGAGGTCGAGAACGGGCCCGGCGACTACTGGGTGGACGAGAAGGGCCACCAGATCCTGATGACCGAGGAGGGCCACGAGCACGCCGAGGAACTGTTGGCACGCGCGGGGCTGCTCCCCGCCGGCGGCAGTCTCTACGACGCTGGCAACATTCTGCTGATTCATCACCTCTACGCCGCGCTGCGTGCGCACAACCTTTACCTGAGAGATCAACAGTACGTCGTGCAACACGGAGAGGTGATCATCGTCGACGAGTTCACCGGCCGTCTGATGGCCGGTCGGCGCTGGTCGGACGGCCTGCATCAGGCGGTCGAGGCCAAGGAAGGGGTCAAAATCCAGAACGAGAACCAGACTCTGGCCTCCATCACTTTCCAGAACTACTTCCGCATGTACGCCAAGCTGTCGGGCATGACCGGCACGGCCGACACCGAAGCCTACGAGTTCCAGCAGATCTATGGTCTGGAGACGGTGGTCATCCCGACCAACCAGCCGATGCGGCGGACCGACCATAACGACCAGGTTTTCCGCACCGCGAAGGAGAAGCACGAGGCAATCGTCGCCGATATCCGCAGTTGCCGCGAACGCGGACAGCCGGTGCTCGTCGGCACGACGTCAATCGAAAACTCCGAACTGCTCTCGGCCTTGCTCGACCACGAAAAACTGCCGCACCAGGTGCTCAACGCCAAACAGCACGCGCGCGAAGCGGAAATCGTGCGCGATGCGGGGGCTCCCGGGGTGATCACGATTGCCACCAACATGGCTGGTCGCGGTACCGACATCGTTCTCGGCGGCAGCGTCGAAAAACAGATCACGCAGGTTCGCGACGACGAAACGCTGACCGGCGAAGAGTGCGAGGCGCAGATCGCGGAGATCCGCGCCCGCTGGCAGAAGCTGCACGATCAGGTGGTCGCCGCTGGCGGGTTGCACATCATCGGCTCCGAGCGGCACGAATCCCGGCGTATCGACAACCAGTTGCGTGGTCGTTCGGGTCGCCAGGGTGATCCGGGTTCGTCGCGTTTCTACCTGTCACTTGACGATTCGCTGTTGCGTATCTTCGCTGGCGAGCGGCTCAAGTCGATCATGGAGCGTCTCAAGATGCCGGATGGCGAACCGATCGAGCATCCGCTCGTTTCGCGTTCGTTGGAATCGGCGCAGCGCAAGGTTGAGGCGCGCAACTTCGACATCCGCAAGCAACTGCTCGAATACGACGACGTGGCCAACGACCAGCGCAAGGTCATCTACTCGCAACGCAATGAACTGCTCGAAAGCACGGACATCGCCGAAACCATCACGGCGATGCGCGAAGGCGTGTTGCAAGACCTTTTCCGGCAGTATGTTCCCGTTGAGAGCGTCGAGGAGCAGTGGGATCTCAGCGGGCTTGAGAACGCGCTGGCAGCCGATGTCCTGGTGCACCTTCCGCTTGTCGAATGGTCGAAGAACGAACCGAATCTCGGTGACGGCGACATCCTGAGGCGCATCGTCGACCATGTCGCCGCGGCCTACGAGGAAAAGGTCGCCGCGGTGGGGGTCGAGCACTTCCGCCCGTTCGAACGCAACGTCATGCTGCAGAGCCTGGACACCCACTGGCGCGAACATCTCGCCGCGCTCGACCACTTGCGTCAAGGAATCCACCTGCGCGGCTATGCGCAGAAGAACCCGAAACAGGAATACAAGCGGGAAGCATTCGAGCTGTTCCAGCGCCTGCTCGACAGCGTGCGCGGCGAAGTGACGCGGTTATTGGTGACGGTTCAAGTCCGTACGCAGGAAGTCGAGGAAAGTATCCCGCACGCCGCGGTGCAGAACGTCCGCTACCATCACGCCGATTATGAACAGGCACTCGCCAGCGACGCGCGTGCCGATGATGGCGGCGAGCCGACCCTGAACGCAGCCCCGAAAACGGTTCACCACAGCCAGAAAGTTGGGCGCAATGAGCCCTGTCCCTGCGGTTCAGGGAAAAAGTACAAGTTCTGTCACGGCCGCTTGTCATAAGCTGCTGCACGCGAAGAGACGAGCGAGTCCAGCCTGCGCTGACGAGTTTTCAATGCCGGTCAACTACACCACTCCCGCGCCTGCCGACCTGCTGCCAGTTGCCGGCGTCCGCCTCGGTGTTGCCGCGGCAGCGATTCGCAAGCCCGATCGGCTCGACTTGACACTGCTCGCACTGGCTGCCGGGAGTCGAGTTGCCGGAGTCTTTACCGCCAATCGCTTCTGCGCCGCACCCGTGGAGGTCTGCCGCCGACACTTGGCTGCGGGCAACGACATTCGCGCCCTCGTGATCAACACCGGCGTTGCCAACGCCGGCACCGGCGCGCAAGGTTGGCAGGCCGCCGTAGACACCTGCGCCGCCGTCGGCCGCCTGCTGGCGGTCGAGGATCGCCAGGTACTGCCTTTCTCGACCGGTGTGATCCTCGAGCCGCTGCCGGTTGACCGTCTGTTCGCCGCCTTGCCGGCATGCGTCGCTGGTCTTGCGGTCGACAACTGGCATGCCGCAGCACACGCGATCATGACCACCGATACTGTGGCCAAGGCCGCTTCACGGCAAATCGAGATCGCCGGCAAGATGGTCACGGTGACCGGCATCAGCAAGGGGGCCGGAATGATCCGGCCGAACATGGCGACCATGCTCGCGTTCATCGCGACCGACGCCGGCATCGCGACGGCCTTGCTCGAACAACTGGTGCGTGAAGCGAGCGACGAATCGTTCAACTGCATCAGCGTTGACGGCGACACCTCGACCAATGATTCCTTTGTCCTGATCGCCAGCGGCGGTTCCGGTGTCGACTTGACCGACGCGTGCGACCCCGGCTATGGCGAACTGCGGCGGACCGTGCTCGCCGTCGCGCAGGAACTTGCGCAGGCAATCGTTCGCGATGGTGAAGGTGCCAGCAAGTTCATCACGATCACCGTCGAAGGAGGCGTCCATCGTCACGAGTGCAAGCGTGTGGGTTATGCGATCGCGCATTCGCCACTGGTGAAGACGGCGTTCTTTGCATCCGACCCCAATCTCGGTCGCATTCTGGCGGCGATCGGCTACGCCGACGTCGCCGCTCTCGACGTTGATCGCGTTCGCCTCTGGCTGGCGGGCGGCGGTTCGGAGATCCTGGTAGCGGAGCAAGGCGGGTGCGCCGCGACCTATTGCGAAGAGGACGGTGCCCGGATCATGCAGGAAGCCGAGATCGGCATTCGCGTCGATCTCGGTCGTGGCCACGCCAGGGCCGTGGTCTATACCTGTGATCTGTCGTACGAGTACGTCCGCATCAACGCCGACTACCGCAGTTAAGCGAACACCGCCCAGGGCTGCAACCAGGCCACGGCAAATTTGTTTTCCCTTCGGGATCAAACGAGGGCAACCCGGTTCGCTTACGCCAGGGCCTTCTGCGCCGCTACGCGGAACCCGGTGCTGGCGGTATCCGTGCCCAGCTGCTGTGACTTTCATGTTTGTCCGTCGAACTTGGTTGCGTGGGTCGCCGCCCATTGCGGTGGCGACGTGCAGATGAATCTCGGTGGTAAATTGTTCGGTGTCGGTTTGCCCCTTGATCTCTTCCGTGCCAACGAAGCGATCAACGCACGCAAGCGTCATTGGCTCACCGCCGAGATCGCCCGTGTTGATGCTGAAACTCGACTCTCGCCGGCGAGGCGGGTGAGAAACGCTTCTACCCTGCGCGCTCCCATTTCGCGCGGAGACGCTTACCGTGGAAAAGGATGAAGCGCTGCACCCCCGTCCCCGTAAACTTGTTCCGTTCGCATGCCATAGTGCTGGCAACGGATGCGGTCGCTGAGCTGGTCAAGCAGCTGCCTGGAAGGTCGGTCGATGCCTTCGACATTAACGCAATTGCCCGCAGTTTTGTGCAACCGCTCATGCCGGACCTCCTTGTTTCGACTGAAACTTTGTCCTAAGATAAACATCTGTACAGATAGTGACGCAGAGTTTTGCGTCAAGTAGGATTTCACTTTGCGTTGAGCCTTTTTGATGCGTCTCCGAACGGTCACCTGGTTGTCTGCCGTAACTGCGACCGTTGCGGTTGGCATGATGATCTTTGCGGCCGGGCACGTCCTTACAAAACCGGCCAGGGCCGAGCTAGGTGCGCCACCAAATTGGTTGCACGGAAAGCCGGTAACGTATCAATCGGAATCAGGAGGCCGCATACGAGGCTGGTTTGCTTCAGGTGCTCCGGGAATGGGTGGAGTTCTCTTGTTGCATCCGCTTCGCGCGAATCGCGTTGCAATGCTTGGGCGGGCCAAGTTTCTGCACGGGCTAGGCTATGCGGTGATGCTGATTGATCTACAGGCACATGGGGAGAGCGACGGCGAGCGAATTACTTTTGGCTGGCGCGAAGGAAAAGACGTTGTAATGGCGGCTCGGTTGCTCAAAGAATATCTTCCCGGCGAGAAAATCGGTGCAATTGGAGTTTCCCTTGGTGCAGCATCACTGGTTCTGTCAGGAGCACACGAGTATTTGAGTGCCGTGGTTCTCGAGTCAATGTATCCGAGTATCGAAGAAGCGGTTGAGGATAGGCTTCGCCTACACGCTGGTGACTGGGCGACCGTACTCAGTCCATTGCTTTTGTGGCAGTTAGAGCCTCGTCTTGGGGTTTCAGCATCGCAGCTACGGCCAATAGATCAGGTGTCACAAATTCGGTCCCCGATCCTGTTAGTTCACGGATCAGAAGACCGCCACACGCCAATAGCAGAGGCGAAGCGCGTCTACGATAAGATTCTGAGCGCGAAAGAAATGTATCTTGTTGAGGGGGCCGCTCATGTCGATTTACATGGGTTCGCCGGAGGCAATTACGAGGGAAAGATCGCTAAGTTTTTTAGGGTGCTACATAAGGAGGCAGCTTAGCCCGAATATTTCACACAACCACAGGAAATGAGGTCGGCGGAGCCGCGTAAGC
>ERZ761603.3167-NODE-3167-length-10744-cov-15.427355_pt1 | contig 10744 bp, 11 predicted proteins | sample MGYA00511879_ERZ761603 | MGnify/ENA primary metagenome ERZ761603 (study PRJEB28899, sample SAMN02850040) | bioreactor sludge metagenome | biome: EBPR Sludge; feature: EBPR Bioreactor; material: flocular biomat | place: Australia: Thorneside Wastwater Treatment...
TCCCTGGTTGAGGGATGTGTCAGCGCATCGTCGGCAACAATCGGCTCGCCTCGCGCCAAGGCCCGGAAATACTCGGGGCATTGCGTTGCGCACAGGGTCGCTCCGCGGCTGTGATGATCGCGAGAAAGCTCGTAGAGGTCGATACATTCGAGCATGCCAGGTTCCGAGCGCAGGCCCCACAAGCTGACGCGCTCGATATCGAGCATGCGCGCCGTCGTCGCTGTCAACTGGCGCAGGGTAGTGTCGAGGCCAGCCGTACCGACGCTGTCCTTCGCGAGTTGCGCGAAGGCCCCCTGGAGGTCGAGACAAGTGGAGTGAGGTCGGAAAGGTGGCAGCACTGGGAAGCTCGTGGCTCGCCCGGCCGGCATTGGCCGATTACAGGATAAACAGATTTAATCGTAAGCGGAGTTACACATTCCCAGTAGGGACTAATTCACGGAGCTCGGAGCTCCGCGCATTTGCTTCGTCACGAAACGGCTACAGGCGACGCGGAATGCACTTGCTATAATCGCCATTTTTTCAGAAACCGGGTTGCTCATGCGCAAGTTCCGATCATGGCTGCTGCTGATCTTTCTTCTGCCGCTGCTCGCTCTTGCCGAATCGCTTCCCACGCCACCAGCGCTGGCCGCCAAGTCGTGGCTGCTGCTTGAGGCGGCTTCCGGCCAGGAGTTGGCGGCGCAGGCACCCGACCAGCGGCTGGAGCCGGCTTCCCTGACCAAATTGATGACCGCCTATCTTGCCTTTGCAGCGCTCAAACAGGGTACGCTGAAGCTGGATCAGGCCGTGCCGGTGTCGGAAAAAGCTTGGAAGACGGGCGGATCGCGGATGTTCATCCAGGTCGGGACGCTGGTCAGCGTCGATGATCTGCTCAAGGGAATGATCGTGCAGTCCGGCAACGATGCGTGCGTGGCTCTGGCCGAGGCGATTGCCGGCGATGAACAAAATTTCGCCCAATTGATGAATCGCGAAGCGCAGCGTCTGGGCATGAAAGGATCAAGTTTCCGCAATGCGAGCGGCTTGCCCGACCCGCAGCACTACACCACGGCGCGCGACTTGGCGATCCTGGCCACAGCCCTGATTCGTGACTTTCCGGAGCACTATGCACAGTTCTACTCATTGAAGGAGTTTCGTTACAACAACATCACACAACCGAATCGCAATCGCCTGCTCTGGATCGACCCCAGCGTTGACGGCCTGAAGACCGGTCACACCGAGGCTGCAGGCTATTGTCTCGTGTCATCGGCGAAACGCGGTCCGCGTCGCCTCGTGTCAGTGGTGCTCGGCGCGAATTCGGACAAGGTGCGCGCGCAGGAGTCGTTGAAACTCCTCAACTATGGTTTCCAGTTCTACGATGCCGTACAGCTCTACGCCAGGAACGAAGCGGTCTCGTCTCTGCGTATCTGGAAGGGCGAGAGCCGTACGATCAAGGTCGGGTTCTTCAACGATCTGGTTGTTGCGGTGCCCAAGGGCTTCGCGCCGAAGATCAGGACTGAATTGGTCTCGTCGCAGCCGCTGATGGCGCCGGTGGCTTTGGGACAGCCTTTGGGGACGCTCAAGGTAAGTGTCGACGGCAAGCCTTTTGCCGACTATCCGGCGCTGGCGCTGGAAGCAGTCCCGAGCGCGGGTTTTTTTGGTCGGATGGTCGATGCCGTGCGTCTCTGGTTCAACTGAGAGCCGTGATGGCGAAAGGTGGGGACGATCTGTTCGACTTCCCCTGTGCTTTTCCGCTGAAGATAATGGGACTCGCCAGCGACGATCTGGCGCTGGTCGTCGGCGACCTGGTACGCCGCCATGCTCCCGACTTCAAGCCTGCGACAATGACCGTACGTTCGTCGTCTGCCGGTAGATACATCAGTTTGAGCTGCACGATTACCGCGACCAGCAGGCGACAGCTCGATGCGCTCTACCGGGAACTGAGCAGCCATCCGCTGGTCAAGTTTGTCTTGTGAGTTCCGCACCCCGTCCACAGGAGTCCGCCACGCAGCCTTTGCTGGTTCGTCATCTGGGGCTGACTGCCTACGAGCCGATCTGGCAGGACATGGTCCAATTCACCGCCGCGCGGACCCTCGCCACGGCTGACGAGCTTTGGTGCTGCCAACACACGCCCGTGTTCACTCTGGGTCAGGCGGGGAAGGCCGAGCACCTGCTGGCTGACTTGGGCGTTCCATTGGTGAAGACAGATCGCGGCGGGCAGATCACCTATCATGGCCCCGGTCAGGTCGTCATCTATCTGCTGCTTGACCTCGGCCGGAGACGCCTCCGGGTACGCGAACTGGTCGCGGCGATCGAACAGGCCGTGATCGATCTGCTGGCCGAATATCGTGTCGGTGCCGAACGACGTAACGGTGCGCCAGGTGTCTACGTGGGTGGATCCAAGGTCGCCGCGCTCGGTCTGCGCGTGCGCCACAACTGCTGTTATCACGGCGTCAGTCTGAACGTCGATATGGACCTGTCGCCGTTTGCAGCGATCAACCCCTGCGGCTATGTCGGTTTGACGGTGACGCAGACGAAGGATCTGGGGATTGGGCTGACACCGCCGCAGGCGGCGTCAGTACTGGCCAAGCTTCTTGGCCGACAACTGGAGAATCGGCAATGAGTCGGCGCGAGCAGGGCAGGGCGGAAAGCCCGGGACAGGCAGAGGTCAGCAACTGCAGCAGCAAGGAGAAGGGCGCGCTGAAGACGGCGCGCATCCCGGTGAAAATTGTGCCGCAGACACCACAACGCAAACCAGAGTGGATCCGTGTCAAGGCCGGGAACGATGCCGGCCGTTTCGGGGAAATCAAGAAACTGTTGCGCGAGCAAGCGTTGCACACGGTCTGTGAAGAGGCGTCTTGCCCGAACATTGGTGAGTGCTTTGGGCGAGGGACAGCGACCTTCATGATCCTCGGAGACCTTTGTACTCGCCGCTGTCCTTTTTGCGATGTGGGCCACGGCAAACCGCTGCCGCCCGACGTGAACGAGCCGGCGCATCTCGCCGACAGCGTCGCGCGGCTGCAATTGCGCTATGTCGTGATTACCAGCGTCGATCGCGACGATTTGAGGGACGGCGGCGCGCAGCATTTCGTCGACGTCATCCGGGCGGTGCGCGCGAGGTCGCCGGCGACGATCATCGAGACGCTGGTACCGGACTTCCGCGGACGCATGGAAACGGCTGTGGACATTCTCGGCCAAGCGCTGCCGGATGTTCTCAACCATAACCTGGAGACGGTGCCGCGGCTCTATCGGCAGGTGCGCCCAGGTGCCGACTATGCCCATTCGCTGGCCTTCCTGAAGACGTTCAAAGAGCGCTATCCATCGGTGCCGACGAAGTCCGGGCTGATGGTCGGACTTGGCGAAACCGACGACGAAATACTGGCTGTGCTGCACGACCTGCGCGCCAACAACGTGGAAATGTTGACCATCGGCCAGTATCTCGCGCCGTCCGTTCACCACCTGCCGGTCGCCCGCTACGTGCCGCCGAACGTTTTCAGAACCTACGAGCAACAGGCCATCCAGCTCGGTTTCAGTGGTGCTGCCTGCGGACCGCTGGTTCGTTCAAGTTACTGGGCAGATGCACAGGCCGATAGCGCCGGTCTTGCCGGTAGCGAGCGAGTGTTGTCCAGGAACGAAAGCCGCTTCGATCTACTTGACTCCGCCCGGGACGTGCTCCGCTGACTGGCCTTGAACCTGATCAGTTGTAGCGGATGAAGCGCGTCGGGTAGCGCGCCGTGGCCCAGGCGAGAAAAAGGTACTTCACCGTCTTGCCAATGCCGACTGCGACCAGAATGCCCAGCGTCGGAACGTTGGCCAGCGCACAAAAGAAGAGCGCCGGGGTTTGCGGCATCGGCGAGCCGGCAATGACCATCATCGCGAGTAATCCCCAGCTTTGCAGCCACTCGCTGGCCACTTGCCAGGCCTCGCTGCTGACCAGTTCCGGGTAGCGCGAGAAGACGAACTCCGAGCCGAGTTGGTGGACGATCTCGACCAGTACCGCAGCGCCGCAGCCGCTGGCAATTCCGGTGAGAAAACCAAGCGTACGCCAGCGTCGCGGCGACAGCAGCACTGCCGGAATCAGTACGGCGACGAACGGAAAGCTGAAAGTGATCGTCGCCGCAAAAGCGATGGCGGCGACGACCAGCGAATAGTAGCGGTGGGCGACGCTGCGCATGAGGAGGTGCCGCAACCAGTCAGGGAGAACATGTGTGTACATCTATTCAGCATCTCCAGGCGTTACGCCGGCAGTCTGCGGCGGATTGCCACGCGAGCAGAGAAACTGCCGGCAAGTGGACCGCTTGTACCGGCAATCTTTGACAGGATATCCTTGCATAGTATGAAGTCATTGATCAAGCTTAACCCGGGTGGAAGTTAGTCTCGGCTTGCGCTGTTGTCGCTGGCCGAAGGTGGGACAAGAAACGAGCGTTGACGACGAACGGGCGATTTTCGACGGCAACGACAATGCGGCGACGCGGCCAACCAGGAAAGGCGCCACCATGTTGAAACCGTGGCCTGCCTTGCTGTTCGCCGTCTGTTGTGCGGGTGCAGGCGCTGATCCCGTTCCCTCCCTCGGACCGACACGCGCGCAGCTTGAACCGCCGCCGATCATCAGCGGTCGAGCAAGCTTCTACAGTTCTGCGTTCAGCGGCCGCAGGACAGCTTCGGGAGAACGTTATGATCATGGCGCGATTACGGCGGCCAGCAGTCGCTTTCCAATGGGCAGTTACGTCGCTGTGCGCCGACTCTTGTCAGCCCGCTGTGTCGTGGTCAAGATCAATGATCGGATGGGCCATCGTGGCCGGGTGATCGATCTTTCGCGCGAAGCAGCGGTACGTCTGGGCATGATTGAAGTCGGGGTGACCGACGTCGAGATCGTTCCCTTGCCCAAGTATCTGATCGGTCACGATCACGCGTGCAGGCTGGCCTTCATGCCGCCGGTGCATCTGCATGCGGATGGCTGGTAACCCGTGCGACCCGATTGCAGCCCGAGCGCCGTGACCAGTGAGCGCCCGCTGCTGGTCGGGGCACCCGGGTTCTGGCTGGCGCTTGACCTAGTCCGACAAACTCGGAATACTCGAGTCTGTCGTGGAGGGTGACACGGCCCGTTGTCGGTGGGAAGAGACACGACGCGGTTCAGTCCGGGAAGCGCTGAACGAGAGGGCGGCCTGGATCACAAGGGAGACGAAAGGATGGCTGACTTGCCCGAACGCGCGGCGCCGAGAAGCAAGAAGTCGGTGGCGCTGTCCGGCGTCGTCGCTGGCGACACCGCGATTTGCTCGGTCGGGCGCAACGGGAACGATCTCCATTACCGCGGCTACGATGTCATCGCACTCGCCAACGAAGCGACCTTCGAGGAAGTCGCCTATCTCCTTCTCTATGGTCGCCTGCCGACCTACACTCAGCTCAAGCAATACCGCAAGAAGCTGAAGACCTTGCGTGGGCTACCGGTGACCCTGAGGCCGGTGCTCGAAAACCTGCCGGCGTCGGCGCATCCGACGGACGTCCTGCGCAGCGGCTGTTCGGCGTTGGGCACGATCATTCCGGAAGCTCAGGATCACAACCCCGGAGCGGCACGCGAGATTGCCGACCGCCTGATCGCCAGCTTTGGTTCGATGCTCCTTTACTGGTACCACTGGTCTCACAATGGGCGGCGGATCGAGACCGAAACCGATGACGAATCGATTGCCGCGCACTTTCTGCACCTGCTGCGCGGCAAGGCGCCGACGGCATTGCACGCTGCCAGCCTTGACAAGTCATTGGTACTTTATGCCGAGCACGAGTTCAACGCCTCGACCTTTACCGCGCGCACGATTACCGGAACGGGGGCCGACCTCTATGCCGCGATTGCCGGCGCCATCGGCGCCCTCAGCGGTCCGCGGCACGGGGGTGCCAACGAGGCAGCGTTCGAGATTCAGAGTCGTTACGACGACGCCGCGCACGCGGAAACCGATATCCGTCGCCGACTGCAGAATCGGGAGATCATCATCGGCTTCGGGCATCCGCTATACACGATTGCCGATCCGCGTAACAAGGTGATCCGCAGTGTCGCCGAGCAGTTGTGCATTGACGGCGACAACCGTGTCCTGTTCGACATCGCCAGCCACATCGAGGCCGTGATGTGGGAGGAAAAGCGCATGTTTCCCAACGTCGACTGGTACTCGGCAGTGGCCTATCACATGCTTGCCGTACCGACCCCCATGTTTACGCCGTTGTTCGTCATCGCGCGCACCAGCGGCTGGGTGGCGCACGTGATCGAACAACGTATCGACGGCAAGCTCATCCGTCCTTCGGCCAACTATGTCGGACCAGAAGCACAGGAGTTCGTCGCTGTCGGGCAGCGTCAATAACCTTAGGCGCTGCCCACGCGCGAACAGTCAGCAAAAGCTCCGCCGATCCTCACGCCGCGCGGGGAGGTCGGCGCTCTCAGGTGACACGCAACGCTAGATGACGACGCTGATACCAGATCGACGCCCCGAGCCGGATCGGGTACTGGTCGATATTGCCGATTACGTGCTGAACTACAAGGCCGATTCGCGAAGCACTTACGAGACGGCGCGCTATTGCCTGATCGACGCGATTGGTTGCGGCTTGGAAGCGCTGGCCTACCCGGCATGCACGAAGCTGCTGGGACCGATCATTCCTGGAAGCCTGGTGGCCGGCGGCGCACGCGTCCCGGGAACACGGTTTCAACTTGACCCGGTGCAGGCGGCTTTCAACATTGGCACCATGATTCGCTGGCTGGACTTCAACGATACCTGGCTGGCGGCCGAGTGGGGTCATCCTTCCGACAACCTGGGAGGCATCCTCGCCACTGCCGACTGGCTGTCGCGCACCCGGGTCGCAGCCGGGCAGGCACCGCTGACCATGCAGCAGATCCTTGAAGCGATGATCAAAGCTTATGAGATTCAGGGGGTGCTGGCGCTCGAGAACAGTTTCAACCGCGTTGGGCTCGATCATGTCGTGCTGGTCAAAGTCGCCTCGGCTGCTGTTTGCGCCTGGTTGATGGGAGGGACGCGCGAACAGATCATCAACGCCGTCTCCCAGGCCTTCGTCGACGGGCAGCCGCTGCGCGTCTATCGGCACGCTCCGAACACCGGTTCGCGCAAGTCGTGGGCGGGCGGCGATGCGACTGCCCGAGGCGTCTTACTGGCCTTGTTTTCGCTGCGCGGCGAAATGGGCTATCCCACTGTGCTGACCGCCAACCATTGGGGTTTCTACGAGACGCTGTTCAAGGGCAGGGAGTTTCGCGTGCCGCGACCCTATGGCAACTACGTAATGGAGAACGTCCTCTTCAAGATCAGCTTTCCCGCCGAGTTTCACGCCCAGACGGCGGTCGAGTGTGCCATCCGACTCCATCCACAGGTGGCGACCAGGATCGATGCGATCGACAAGCTGGTCATCCGGACGCACGAATCGGCGCTGCGCATCATCGACAAACAAGGCCCACTGTACAATCCGGCCGACCGCGATCATTGCCTGCAATACATGGTTGCTTTCGCCCTGATTCATGGCGACCTGACGGCTGACTCTTATGAAGATGAGGCGGCTGCCGATCCCCGTATTGATGCCTTGCGCGCCAGGATCGTGGTAGTCGAGGACCCACGCTTTTCCAGCGATTATCTGAATCCGGAAAAGCGCTCGATCGCCAACGCGGTACAGGTTTTCTTCAATGATGGCAGCCGGACCGCTGAGTTGGTCTGTGAATACCCACTGGGACACCGCCGTCGGCGTCTCGAAGGCATTCCGGTGCTGATCGAGAAATTCAAGAAACACTTGGCGCGTCACTTTACGTCCGAGGAACAACAGACGATCGTCGCCACTTCGCTGCACCTGGAGGGTTTTGGCCTGATGCCGGTGCACGACTACATCGATCAGTATGTGCGCTGACGCTCCACACTGGGGTGAAGGCCGGAAAGCGCCGGCAGGGAGAAAAAATGAGAGGTAATTTTGCGGCCGTGGCGCTGATAGTGGCCGGGGTCATTGCACTGGCCGTCAATCTGGGGTGGATCGAGATCGACTTTGCTGGCCTGCTGCGTACCTGGTGGCCGCTGGCGTTGATCATACTCGGTCTCGGCATGTTCCTGGCCCCGGACAACGATCAACGGCAGCGCGGGATCAAACGATGACGGTTCTCGGGGTTCGCCGTTGCTGCCCTCTGGCATCTGCCGTTTCCTGGCTCGCGCTCGCCGTCTTGGCCTGCGGCGATGCGCGATGAATTGATGCGGCTGCAACCAGTATCCGTCCTTGCCGCCGCAGTCCAGCACCTGCGTCGGCGCAAGGAGCGGGAGACGGGACTGGACACTCTGCCCCGCACTGGCGTCGCGGCTGACAAGCTGCGCACGCTCGCCGGTCCCGACGAGTTTCGTGACACGCTGCTGTCTCTGATTGCTGCGGCCAGGGAGCGCATCCTGATGACCGCGCTTTATCTCCAGGATGACGACGCCGGGCGTGAGGTGCTGAGCGCGTTGTACGCAGTGAAGGAAGCCCACCCGTCAGTCCGGATCGCGGTTCTTGTTGACTGGCATCGCGCGCAGCGCGGATTGATCGGAAAGGGCGCCAGCGCTGGCAACACCACTTTCTACGCGGAGATGGCCCGGCGGTTCGGCTCCGGAGTCGGGATTTACGGCGTACCGGTACAGACGCGCGAGTTGATGGGAGTCATGCACCTCAAGGGCTTCGTGATCGACGATACGGTTCTCTACAGCGGCGCCAGTCTCAACGACGTCTACCTGCATCGTCACCAGCGTTATCGCCTGGATCGCTATCACCTGCTCGAGCACCGCCCCCTGGCCGATAGCCTGGCGGCGCTGATGAGTGACGTTCTGCAGCCGCATCCGGCCGTTACCCCGCTTGATACTCTGAGCAGACCGAGGACAGCGGCGCTGCGGGAGGGTATCGGTAGTTTGCGGCGGACACTGGCGAGGACGACCTACCACCTGCCTCCGGGAGCCGTGAGCACCGGTGAGGTCGCGGTCACGCCTCTGCTGGGCCTGGGGGCTCGCGACAACTTGCTCAACCGGGTCATCCTGCAGCTGATCCATCGTGCGCAGCGGGAGCTCGTCCTGTTTACCCCTTACTTCAACTTACCGGGGCCGGTCCGGCGCGCCATCGAAGAAAGGATCAGAAAACGCTGCCGGGTGCGCATCGTCGTCGGCGACAAGACGGCTAATGATTTCTACATTCCGCCCAGCGAGCCTTTCAAAGCGATCGGCGCGTTGCCGTATCTTTATGAGAGCAATCTGCGTCGCTTCTGCAAGGCGCACCAGGACGCCGTTGCCGGTGGCTTGCTCGACCTGTATCTATGGCGGCATGCCGATCACAGTTTCCATATGAAAGGTCTGCTGGTCGATTGTGAGCATGCACTGATTACCGGTAGCAACCTCAATCCGCGTGCCTGGCGCCTCGATCTCGAGAACGGGCTGCTGCTCCATGATGCAGGCGGCCACTTGATCGACCAGCACCAATTGGAACTCGAACGGGTACTGGCGCACAGTCGCCGGCTGTCGCATCATCAGGAACTCGACGATGTCAGCAGCTATCCCTTGCCGGTGCAGCGCCTGATTAAGCGACTGGCGCGCACTCGAGCCGATCGTTTACTGAATCAGGTATTATGATCGCGAGTGGGGGGGACGACCCCGGCGCATGCGCACTGGTGAACGAAAAAGCAGGGTCGAAACCCTGCTTTTTCGTTGTTTAAGCGTTTACTACTGCTTGGCCGATTTCACATCGCCATCGACGCCGAAGCCCATGGTGTAGCCCATCGACACATGATGGAAACGGCCGCTCGCATGATCGGCATGAACAGCGATACCGAAGGGGATTGCCTTGCCTTCGGCGAGCGCGCCGGAAAGCTTGCGCGTAAAGGTCACGGTGTAGGTGTCCCCACTCTTGCTGCCTTCAGCCTTGACGCCAGCTGTGCCCCCTTCCATGTTGCGCTTGTCGGTCACCGAGCCGTCGACCGCCTTGGCACCCTTGGCGCTCTTCCACTGCATCAGTTCGTAAGCGCCGTCCTTGGTGTACTTGGTCTTCTTGTCGTCGGCGCCGGGCATGGTGCGAGCGTCACTGTGACAGGTGGCCCAGCAGCCAACCTGTGCCCCTTGCGTGACCTTGTCATTGGGGAACATGACCGCAACCTTGACGTCGTTTTCCTTATCCGAGGTGTCGGCACCACCACTCGGCGCCTTGAAGGTCAGCCGGATGTAGGCGTTCTCTTTGTCGTAGGCACTCTGTACGGTGACCGGGAAGTTCATCGTCTTGGGCGCACCCTTCGGTTCGAGGTCCTTGCCGGCAAGTCGCTTCATGTCGAAGTTGAGCCCACCCTTTTCCTCGTGGCAACCGACACAGGTTTCACCCTTGTTGAGGCCGGTGCGACCGCTGTGGTCGGACTTCTTCATGATCCACTCGATCGGCGTGACACCGGCGTGGAAAACCTGTACGTCGCGCTTCGGTACCTTGCTCCAGTCAGGGGGAGCCGCTTGCGCGAGCTGGGGAGCGAAGACCAGAAATGCGCCGCAGGCAGCCAGGGATACGCTCGTTTTTTTCATGTCAAACCCCACTCCACTCCAAGTATTGAAAGGTCAAACGCCGCCACGCGTGGAGCCCATGCCCGGTCAGGCCCGCAGTGGCCGCAGTTCGCTCGTTTCCGGCGACGGCGACAGCCTTACTCGTCGTCCTCTTCCGGCATGTTTTTCGGTTTCCTGTGCGCGATGCCCTTGTGGCAATCGATGCAGGTCTTCTGTTCCTCCTGGCCGATCTTGTGCATCTTCGAGGC
>ERZ761603.3170-NODE-3170-length-10734-cov-5.991385_pt1 | contig 10734 bp, 6 predicted proteins | sample MGYA00511879_ERZ761603 | MGnify/ENA primary metagenome ERZ761603 (study PRJEB28899, sample SAMN02850040) | bioreactor sludge metagenome | biome: EBPR Sludge; feature: EBPR Bioreactor; material: flocular biomat | place: Australia: Thorneside Wastwater Treatment...
GAGTTGCTAAAAAAATCACCTACTATGGAAAAAGCAGACGAGAGAACACTGCTTAAGGCGTGGGAACTGATGTGCAAGGCAAAAGCTTTGGCGGAATTGTACGAACGTAATAAGGAAGTGACCGCAAAATATGTTCATGCTACATCCAGAGGACATGAAGCTGTTCAGATTGCGCTCGGCATTCAACTGAAAGCGCAGGATTATCTTTCTGCCTATTACCGTGATGATGCCATGTTACTTTCCATTGGCATGACACCCTACGAATTGATGTTGCAATTGTTGGGTAAACGAGATGATCCGTTTTCAGGAGGACGTCATTACTATTCACATCCTTCACTCAAGCGCGATCACATGCCCAAAATACCGATGCAGTCCTCTGCCACCGGTATGCAAGCCATTCCCACAACGGGAGTAGCCATGGGATTACAATACCTTGAACAAACAGGAATGAGTCCGTTTAGCGGAGATGAAAATCCTATTGCAGTTTGTTCACTTGGCGATGCTTCAATTACCGAAGGAGAAGTTGCGGAAGCATTTCAGATGGCGGTATTGAAGAAACTTCCCATTTTATACCTGATACAGGATAATGAATGGGATATCTCTGCTCACGCACGTGAAATTCGCGCACAGGAAGCCTGGGAATATGCACAAGGATTTAAAGGATTGGAAGTTCGTCGGATAAACGGAAGTGATTTTTTTGAAAGTTATGCTGCAATCAAAGAAGTCATTGAAACCATTCGAAAAGAACGTCGTCCATTTATGGTTCATGCAAAAGTTCCATTGCTGAATCACCACACATCCGGAGTTCGCAAGGAATGGTACCGCGAAGATCTGGAAGAACAGATGAAACGCGATCCTTATCCATTGCTGCGCAAACAGCTTATCGATTCCGGAATTCGTGAAGGTCAGTTGAAGGAGTTGGAAATTTTCGCTGAGATGGAAGTGGAAAAACAGTACAAACAAGCACTTGAAGCAGAAGATCCGCAACCCGACGATATTTACAATGCCATTTTTGCACCAACACCAATTACCGAAGAAAAAGGCCAACGATCACCGGCAGGAAAACAACCTACTGTAATGGTTGATTCCGCTTTGTTTGCTATTCGTGAATTGATGAGCAAACACAAAGAATGTCTTTTATACGGACAAGATGTTGGTCGCAGACTGGGCGGAGTATTTCGTGAAGCAGCAACACTGGCACAACAGTTTGGTGATGAACGCGTATTTAACACACCCATTCAGGAAGCATTTATTGTGGGGTCGACTGTTGGAATGAGTGCAGTTGGATTAAAACCGATTGTTGAAGTACAATTTGCCGACTATATCTGGCCGGGTCTCAATCAGCTTTTCACCGAAGTATCGCGATCGAACTATCTCTCGAACGGAAAATGGCCTGTGAGCATGATTTTGCGTGTCCCCATAGGCGCATATGGCAGTGGTGGACCATATCACTCTTCAAGTGTAGAATCTGTTGTGAGCAATATCAAGGGAATAAAAGTTGCCTATCCTTCCACGGGAGCAGATCTTAAAGGATTGATGAAATCTGCCTATTATGATCCGAACCCGGTAGTGATGCTGGAGCACAAAGGATTGTACTGGAGCAAACTGAAAGGAACAGAAGAAGCACGAACCATTGAACCGGATGAAGATTACGTCATTCCATTCGGAAAAGCACGAATGGTGCAGGAGTCGGACAACAAGCGCGCAGAAAAAGGTGAAACACTTACCATCATCACCTACGGCATGGGCGTTTACTGGGCGAGGAATGCGAGTAAGAATTTAGGCATTACCGATCAGGTTGAAATTGTGGATTTGCGTACGCTGGTTCCCTATGATGAAGAAATGATTTTTGCATCCGTGAAGAAAAACGGAAAGTGTATGGTGCTGACTGAAGAACCTCTAACAAATTCTTTTGCACAGGCGCTTGCAGGAAAAATTCAGGAGTTTTGTTTTCATTATCTCGATGCTCCTGTATTTGCACGCGGTGCAGTAGATCTTCCGGCTATTCCACTTAACAGTACACTGGAAGCAGCAATGTTACCCAGTGCAGCAAAAGTGGAAAAATGGATTCAGGAAATTCTTGCGTATTAACAGAAGTTCATCAACAGCTGTATTCCTGAATTACGTTTTCTAACAAATACATCTTTACCAACCACCACCAAGTGAACGGTAAAGTCGCACTCTGTTTTCGAGACGTTCGTATTGTACATCGATCAATTCAAGATCTGCATTCAGCGCATTGCGTTGTGCAGTAATTACATCGAGAAAACTTGCTTTTCCTGTCACAAACAATTCGCGCGAGATGGTAACTGCGTTTCTGTTCAATTCGGTTTCGCGCGATTTCAACGTGTAAGCCCGCTCAACAAAATCGGATTGCATAGTGAGCAGGTAAACTTCCGTAAAGGCCCCTACAATTGTTTTATGGTAATTCAGGTAAGCCTGTTTTTGCTCGGCCTTCGATTGCATGAGTTGTGCTTTTAAAGCATTGCGGTTAAAAATGGGTTGTGTTAATCCACCAAGCAATTGAAATGCCAACGATCCGGGAGTTTCAAGCAGCAAACTTGCAGTAAATGCCTGCCACCCCAATGCGCCACTGATATTGAGCGAAGGAAAAAACGCTAATCGCGCAGCACGTAGATCAGCCCGCGATGCCATTAATTCACGTTCGCTTTGCAGAATATCCGGACGACGTTTTAAAATATCGGAAGGAACACCAGAAGAAAGTATTGGTAGCTGAGGAAGTACTCCATTGAACGGTGTTACGGTAATCGGTTGGGGAAATTGTCCCAACAATATACATATCCGCGCTTCAACTTCACGGATGGCATAACGTGTACGCAATTCAATTCCCTGTGAATTGAGCAATTGTGCTTCAAAGAAATCAACTGCCAACTGATCAACATCACCTGTAATTTTTTGCACACGCACCATCTCAAGCGCCTGTTGCTGTAAAAGTATATTCTCCTCGAGAATCAGCACTTTTCTGTTCAGCAACATCAATTCATAATAGGCTAATGCGACATCAGCAACCAGTGCAGTCTGAATTAAATTTTTCCCTTGCTCAGTAGCCAAAAAACGAGCCAGCGCCGCACGCTTACGATTGCGCAGTTTCCCCCATATATCAATTTCCCAGGAAGAAGATAATCCCAGATAAAAATCAGGAATCGGATCCGGCAACATACGGTCTGGATTGGCAACCAGGTTTGGAGATTGACGTGTATCCCAGTTACCTACTCCATCCATTGTGTAGTCGGCATACTTTCGTGTTCCTGCACCAACATTCGCATTCAAATCCGGAAGCAATTCCCCTTTCGCACGCTTAACACCTGCACGGGCTGCTTCAATACGCTGCATGGCGATCATCAAATCAAAATTCCGAACAAGCGCTGTGTCAATGAGACGAATCAGGTTTTGATCCGAAAAAAATTCTTTCCACGATGGAATAGATACAGATTGTGCTGCTACCGTATCAATAAATTTTTCAGGTATGCGCACCTCGGCCGTCTCAGAAACGTCCTTTTTTAGTCCGCACGAAGCCACAAAAAACAAAACCACTATAACCGGTAAAAAACGTTTCATCATTTTTTCTTTTTAGTCCGACCCATGCCGGCAAATATCATATATAACCCCGGTATGAATAACACACCCAAAATTGTCCCTGTTAACATTCCCCCTGCAGCAGCTGATCCAATCGTTCGGTTCCCAATTGCACCTGCACCATTTGCAACTACCAGCGGAATTAGTCCTGCGATAAACGCAAAGCTTGTCATCAGAATCGGACGAAGACGTTCTTTCGAAGCGTGTGTAACTGCATTGAACACACTTTCTCCGTCCTTGCGCTTTAACTGTGCAAACTCAACAATCAGAATGGCGTTTTTTCCTAATAATCCGATAAGCATGATCATCGCCACCTGAGCGTAAATATTGTTTTCAAGTCCGAACAAATACAAAAAGAACAAGGATCCGAATGCACCAAAAGGAAGTGAAAGTAAAACAGGAAGCGGTAATACAAAACTTTCGTATTGCGCAGAAAGCAAAAGATAAACGAACACAAGACAGATGAGGAAAATGATGATTACCTGGTTTCCGGATAACACTTCTTCGCGCGACATTCCCGACCATTCGTAGGTAAATCCGCGGGGAAGATTTTCTGCGGCAACTTCATTGATCGCCTGTAATGCTTGTCCGGAAGAATATCCCGCAGAAGGTTCACCATTCACCATTCCTGATGGATACATGTTGTAGCGCGTTACCTGCTCCGGACCGTAAACCTTTTCCAAACGGCAAAAATTAGAATAAGGAACTAGTTCACCCTTATCATTTTTAGCTTTAAGTCGGAGAATATCTTCAGGTTGACCACGGTATTTTGGATGCAATTGCACCATTACCTTGTACATCTGACTGTACCTGATAAAGTTGGTAGCGTATAAACTTCCAACAAGCGTTTGCAGGCTATTCATTGCGTTTGCAACAGTTATCCCCTTGGAAATGGCCATGTCCTGATCAATATAGATCATGTACTGTGGAAATCCGGTATTAAAGCTGGTGAACGCTTCCTTAATTTCCGGGCGCTTTTTTAATTCTGCAAGAAACTGATCTATTACTCTACTGGTATTATTCATATCAGAAGAACCCGTTTTATCAAGGATACGGAATTCGAAGCCGGATGCATTTCCAAATCCCGGAACAGCTGGAGGAGGAAAAAACTGAATTTCTGCATCCCTGATATGAGCTGTTTTTTCAACCAGAATTGCAGAGATCTCATTCGCATCCAATGATCTTTCATCCCATGGCTTCAAATTAATGGTGCTCATTCCAAAAGAAGCGCCAATACCTTCGGTCATCATTGAATACCCCGACATACTTGAGATGGATTCTACTTCACTCAGTTCCTTTGCAATTTTATCAATTTCATTCATCACTTCTTCCGTACGCTCAAGTGTAGCACCCGGAGGAGTTGTCACGTTAACATACAACGTTCCCTGATCTTCTGTCGGAATAAATCCGGACGGCAAAACGCTACCAATAAAATAGATAAATACAATAAACCCTATCAACACCCCAAACGTTACAACTCTCCGGTTTACAATAGAAGTAATGGCACGAACATAGCGTCCTGATAATTTATCGTAACTTGAATTGAACCATCGGAAAAACCTTCGGAGCAGTTGATTGTTTGTTTCATGAGCATCCGATTCGCGCAGCATAAGCGCACAAAGTGCAGGAGTAAGGGTAATAGCCGTAACACCCGAAATCACAATAGAAATTGCCATGGTGATTGAAAACTGCCGGTAAAAAACTCCAACCGGTCCGGATAAAAATGCAACCGGAACGAACACAGCAGACATCACAAGCGTAATAGCGAGAATCGCGCTACCTATATCCTGCATAGCTTCTTTTGTAGCTGCAATTGGTTTAAGATGTTTTTCATGCATTTTAGCATGCACGGCTTCTACAACAACAATGGCATTATCTACAACAATACCTATCGCCAAAACCAAGGCAAATAGTGTCAAAAGATTTAGAGAAAATCCAAAGAGCTGCATAAAAGCAAACGTTCCGATAAGAGAAACCGGAACAGCAAGAATTGAAATTATTGTAAGTTTTAAATTCTGAAGAAAAATAAACACCACAAGAGCAACAAGTATAAAAGCCTCTATCAGTGTTTTGATTACTTCATGTATAGAAGCATCAAGAAAGCGGGATACATCATAAGAGAGCGTATAAGACATCCCGGGGGGAAATTGCGTTTCCTTAAGAAAGATCAGCCTGTCTTTAATATTTGCAATTACTTCACTCGCGTTCGAACCGGGTCGTTGCTTCAACATTATTGCAGCAGAAGGTCTTCCATTCTCTTTAGAAAGCACGCTATACGTTTGTGCACCAAATTCTATATCGGCAATATCTTTTAAGCGAAGTAATTGTCCGTCGGCATCAACCCGCAACACAACATTTTCGTATTGCGACTGTTCGGTCATTTTACCAGTGTATTTTAACACATACTGCATGGATTGCGCAGTTTTTCCGGACCCCTCTCCGACTTTCCCGGGAGCAGCTTCGAGATTCATTTCACGTAGTCGTTCCACTACATCATCTGCAGAAATTGCATATGCCTCCATTCGTTCCGGATGCAACCAAACACGCATTGCATACTCTTTCGAACCAAGGATCTGAGCAAAACCTACACCATCAATACGCTTTAATTCCGGTAATACATTGATATCTGCAAAATTAAAAATGAAGCTTTCGTCCAAAGTTGTATCACTGCTAATCAAGTTAATGAAAAGGAGCATACTGTTTACCTCTTTTTCTGTAGAAACCCCTGCACGAATCACTTCTTCCGGTAGTTCATCCAATACGGTTGCAACCCTGTTCTGAACGTTCACCGCTGCAAAATCCGGATCTGTTCCAACTTCAAAAAATACAGTGATAATACTTGTACCGTCATTACCCGAGACAGAACTCATATAGGTCATTCCTGGAACTCCATTGATAGCGCGTTCCAAAGGTGTTACAACAGCCTTTGTACAAACTTCTGCATTTGCTCCTGTATAACGCGTTGTTACAGTTACAGCAGGAGGTGCAATATCCGGATACTGAGTAACAGGTAATCCTACGAGTGCCAGAAGCCCAAGCAGAACGAAAAAAATTGAAATTACCAGTGAAAGTACCGGGCGTTCGATGAATTTATTGTACATGGTATTCCAATTAATTTTTCGATAAATCCTTCAAGATATCACGCATGGAAACAAACTGCCCGTTGATTTTTGTATCCTCACGCAAAAGCTGCGCTCCTTCGTAAACGATTTTGTCTTTGGTATCCAGAACTTTTTCGATAATATAAAAATCAGGAATCTCCTTTTCAACAGTTATCACTCTTGATTTTACCAATCCTTCTTCGTTTAATACATATACATATTTTTTATCCTGAATTTCAAATACTGACTTCTGCGGAATCAGCATCACACCTGAGAAACTACTGAACAATTGAATTTTTCCGGTAGCCCCGTGACGCAGCAAGCGATCAGGATTTGGAAACCTTGCGCGAAATGTAATTGTTCCGGTTCCGGTTGAGACTTCACCAGCTGTGGTTTCAATAACCCCAGTATGCGGAAAGAGTTCGCCATTTGCCATCACAAAACGGACAGATTTGCTTGTATCGCTATTTGACTGAAGGTAATTGAGGTATTCACGCTCCGTGAAGCTGAAATAAACAAACACTTGATCAAGATTAGAAATAGTTGTAAGCATTGCACCTTCTTCTACAAGACTGCCTAATTTAAAAGGTATTCTGCTAATGATACCTGAAAATGGGGCTCGAATCTCTGTAAAAGAAAGGATCGTTCGTGCATGTGTTTCATTAGCTTGAGCTTCTTCAACTTTTGCCTGAGCAGATTCATAACGAATTTTGGAAAGCTCGAGTTCAGTTGGGGAAACAACATTTTTTTCTACCAGCTGTTTGGTGTTCTTATAGTCAATTTCAGCAGTTTTTGCTTCGAGAATACATGATTTCAATATCGCAGAAGCCTTGGCTAATTCCTCACGCTGAATGGAATTATCGATACTGAACAATAATTGACCTTGAGAAACCATCTTCCCTTCATCAATGTGATTGGCTGAAATATACCCGTTTACTCTCGACCTGATCTCTACATTCTGAATTGCAGTAACCTCTCCAACGTACGAGGTAGCCAATGAAGTATCTAATACTATTGGTGATGTTACAGAAAAAGTTTCCGTATCCTTCACTTCTTCCTGGTTTGAACAAGAAAAAAGAATTGCCGATAAAACGAAAAATTGTAATGCTTTCATGGTGTGATAAAAATGTAATTTATTCCCCCTGAAATACAGGGACCGGATTAAAATGCAGGATGCACTAATCAACAAAAATCAGGAGGAGAAAAAAGCGAGTCAGGATAACCTTTACCTTTTCTAAGCGATAAGATCGAATGGGTAGCCTGTGCCCCTTCCCTTTTTACAGAGATAAACGATTGACCATCCTTGAGAAATAATTTCAAATCAGATGCATCTTCACTTTCTGTAAAGCAATCTGCACATGGATCATTTCCGGAATTAGTCTCTTCAGTAGTAATTTCTTCTATGAATGCTTCGGCGTTATTAAAATCCGAAATAAATATAGAAGATAGGATATAGGCAAACTGCACAACAAACAATAATTGCCTGAGTGTTGAGAATATTTTATACCGATTTAGATTATTCAAACCGCTGCAAAAATAACAAAAGACTTAAACGTAAATGAAAAATGAGGTATATGTCTCTTTCAAAGCACAACCTTATACTTCTCAAAAAAGGCCTGCCAATCCCAAATAAAATAATTCATCACCTCATTCATACGCTTGAGGAAGATTGGATTAGGAGTATTGAGTGTGCGGAAATAATCTGCCTGGTAGTGGTTCAGATTGTATTTGTAAAAGACCCCACGGGCCATACTGTACAGAATATTCTTGGAAGGATGATTCACTCTGGAAAGGAAGTCGCTGTATTCCTTATAGATAGCAATAAATTCATTTCTATCCATGCCCATCGAATAGGCACACTTATCAAATATACTGTCCTTAAGTGTGTCCTCCATTTCCGGATCAAAACTCTCGGAAAGCAACCGAATATTCCCCACCAAAACGATCATCAGAAACTGTTCATCATCAGACAGTTCAATGCCCGGTGACTTTGGAAAGTCAGGATCCTCATTGATTAGCCCTGCAACATCGGGGAATGCCTTTTCAACAACCTCCAGAAGATTGGAGACAAAAGCCGTAGCGAGGGTATCCTCGGTGATCTTTCTGCGGGAAAAGCGTGTTAACAGTGAGATCATTAGCTTTTTGAAAGGTTTGACTAAATCCTATTCAACAAAAATAACCGGACTGAGCTCTGGGTTTTTTAACAGGACCTGGGCATTTTCAACAAAGTTATTAACCTACTGGAAACGCTGAATTTAACCCCGGCTCCTTTCATCCTATTCTTTAACCTCCCTTCAACTTATGCACAGCACTGTAAAAAGTCCTCCTACATTTGCTTCACCAAAACCCAAAAGATGAAAACCCGACATCTTGTCCTGGCCGGATTCCTGAGTATGCTGGCCTTCATGACCTGGACATTAATAAAGAACAAAGACATTTTTTCCCTTTCCGGAGAAAAACCAAAAGACGCAGGTACACGATACGTCGATGTTATTTCGAGCAAGGCAGACAGTACCGAAGTTCTTATTGAAGGACAAGGAAGAATTTCATCGAGTCGGCGAATTGATGTATCATCCGAAGTTCAGGGATTGTTATTGCCCGGAAAAATATTAAAGCCCGGCACAACTGTTCGTCAGGGAGAACAATTGTTTCAGGTACGCGATCAGGATGCACGACTTGCATTACAGGCAAGAAAATCGAATTACATGAACATCCTTGCGAACGCATTACCGGATATCCGTCTTGATTTTTCGGATGTTTACCCGGATTGGAAAAACTTTTTTGATCAGCTTGATGCAGAAAAACCATTACCCGAATTGCCTCAACCAAAAACAGGAAGAGAAAAGTCGTTTCTGGCATCTAAAAACATATTCGGTGAATACTATACTATTCGCGCAGAAGAAGAGCGCATACGGAAATACAGCATCATCGCACCCTTCGATGGAACCATAACAGATGTTTTTGCCGAACCCGGATCTGTTGTAAATCCCGGGACACGATTATTATCCATTATAAAAGGAAGTGATCTTGAAATTGAATTACCAATTGATGTAAAAAATATTGGCTGGGTGAAAATGGGTGCAGAAGTTCAATTAAAGGCAACATCCGGTCCGGGAGAATTTAAAGGAACTGTGATCCGCATCGGAGAGTTTGTAAATGCGAATACTCAATCGGTACCGGTGTATATCCGTATCAACAAACAAAACGGCGATGCCCTTTACACCGGCATGTATCTTACAGGTTACATCCACGCAGGAAAAATCCCTGGAACAATCAGTATTCCCCGACGCGCTTTGTTTGAAGACAATCATTGCTTTGAAGTGAAGGATTCTGTATTGCTCAAACGTCAGCTACAGATTGCTTTTGTAACCCGGGAATCGGTAATAGTAAGTGGAATTCCAAACGGAACATTATTGGTGGCAGAACCGCTTACCAATGTTTCGGACAGTATGCGTGTAACTCCTATTGTTAAACAATGAGAAGGCTCATTTCATTTTTCATAACCAATCCGATATGGGGAAATGCATTTATTTTCCTGACCATCGTATTTGGTTTACTCGCATTGAGCAACATGCGGCGTTCCTTTTTTCCGGAGATGCCTCCGCGTGTCATCACTATCGACGTAGCCTATCCGGGTGCATCACCTGTGGAGATGGAAGATGGCGTTACCATTAAAATTGAACAGGCACTGGAAGGACTCAGCGGTATTAAGAAAATCACCTCATCGAGCGAAGAGAACCGTGCCAGTTTAAAAATTGAAGCCTTTGAAGATACAGACATGGACGATCTGCTTACGGATGTTGAGAACACTGTAAACAGTATTAACTCGTTTCCGGTAGGTGCAGAAAAACCAATCATTCGCAAACTAAAGGTAGGAAGCATGGGTGGAACCGCTGCCTTTTTATCCCTCACAGGTCCGGATGATTTGTGGAAACTGAAAGCGAAATCGGAACAAATCAAAAATGATTTTTTAGCTGAGAAATCAATTTCACAAATAAGAGTTGTTGGTTATCCTGAAGTTGAAATTTCCATTGAA
>ERZ761603.3171-NODE-3171-length-10733-cov-7.520135_pt1 | contig 10733 bp, 1 predicted proteins | sample MGYA00511879_ERZ761603 | MGnify/ENA primary metagenome ERZ761603 (study PRJEB28899, sample SAMN02850040) | bioreactor sludge metagenome | biome: EBPR Sludge; feature: EBPR Bioreactor; material: flocular biomat | place: Australia: Thorneside Wastwater Treatment...
CCCGTCCCGCCGGCGCCCATCACGGCCAGGCGGTCCGCCCCGCCGAGCAGGGCGACGGCGGAGCTGTCGATCGATTGCGCCGAGGCAAGGTTGCCATTGGCATCGCCGCCGATGGCCTCGAGTTCCAGATCAGCATTCAGGATCACCTGCCCGAAATAGCGGCCGGTGCCGGCCAGGCTCGTGAGCTCGATGGTATAAGTCCCGGCCTGGGCGATCGGCGCTCCCTGAATCAGCGCCGTCGGACCGGTCGCCAGATCGGACGAGATGGCAACCACGCTTGCATCCGGTGCGAGCAGACGGGCTCGTCCCCGCAACCCTATTGCATCCGTCGTCCCCATCACAGTCAGACGCTGGCCGGCGTCCAGGTTCAGCGTATAGCGGTCGATATCCCCCTCGACATGGAAACGACCCGACTGGAACGAATCGTAGATCAGCGAACCTTGCGGCGCGTTGGCCTCCAGCGTTCCCGGGAAAGCGACCACATCGACGTCGACGGTGAAAGCGAAGACGAAGTCGCCGCCCTGGACGCCATCTCCGGACGGCAACGGGAAGCTCGGGCTGCCGTCGAGCAGGTTGCCCCGCCTGTCGCGGAAGCCATCCGCGTCAGAGACGAGAGTCAGCCGGTAGCTGCCCTCCGCCAGATTGCCGAGGCCGGCGGTGAGCGTTTGCGTTTCCGCGTTGTAGCTGACGGTTGTCGTCAGCGTCGCGCCGGTATCGGTATTGACCAGCAGCACGTCGTCTGCGCCAAGCCCGGTGGTCAGCAACGGTTCGCTGAAGACGGCGGTGTACGTGATGCTGCCAGGAGCAACGATGCTACCCTCGGTCAGGCTGCTCGCGATCACCACCGGCGCCGTGGCGTCGAAATCGAAACTGGCGGCAAAGGCGGTGAGCGCCTTGCCAGATAGGCTGGTCAAAGCTCCGGCGGCGATCTCGACGTTGTAAACGCCGTCTCCCTGTTCCGTGCTAGAGATCTCGAAGCGCAGCGTATCGGCATCGACGACCGTGACGGCACTGGCGGCAATACCGTCCACCGTCAGGTCGGCGGCGTTGACGGAGGTGAGCAGCACCGGATCAGACAGGTCGACGGTGTAGGTCTGCGGATAGACCGCCAACAACTGACCGTCGGTCGGATTCGCTGCGCTTGCGGTGAAGACGGGCGGCGCGGCATCGCTGCCGGACACCCGCAGCACATAGGCGCCGCGCATGCCCCCCTCGCCGCGAACCTCTACGCGGTAGGTACCGGTTACGGCCGGCTCGTACGCGATGCGCACGTTGCGTCCATCGGGCGAGGTTTCGGTGTACGCGCTGCTCGGGATCTGCTGGCCGTCGGGCCCGAAAAGAACCAGAGCCAGGCCGAGATTGTTTTCCGGCTCGCCGGCCGAATCTCCGGGGGTCCTGGTCTCGATCACCAGCGCGTCAGCCGCGTTGGCCGCGAAAGTGTAGCTGTCACGATCGCTCGCTGCCCAGGCGACCGCCTGCTCCAGCAGGCGGTCGGCGTCGCCGGTGCGCAACGCGGCGGTATTCCACCCAGAAGAAAAACCCGCATAGATCGGCCCCAGGTACACAGTACGGCCACTGCCGACCTCAGCGGCTGCGGCTGCCGCCCACCCGCCGTCGGTATTACCCAGCAGGGTGGCACCAACGTCAAGTTGGGGGTTTCCGTTCGGGTATTGGGTATAGGTCCCAGTCAGAAAACTGGATATCCCTTCCATAATCGGATGCGTGCCGGTTGGGGAAAACTGGCCGTTATAGTTGTAGGCGTCGCCGCTGCCGCTGACATTGACCGGAACTACCGCGTCGAAATCGATACGCGCCTGGCCGGTAAGGCCCTGGGCAGAGTAGATCCCCCAACCGGTAGTGACCAGACCGCCACCGACCTCGACATACGCACGCAATGCCGAAGCATAGCTGGCGAATTCGGTGGCGGAATAGCGGGCACCGCCGACGACAACCGCGTCGTAGATCTCGAGCTCCTGCAGCGTGTCTGCCTGCGAAGGAGCGATCAGGGTGGCAGTGAAGTTGGTGTACGTGTGATCGTTCAGTTGGTCCACAATGCCCTGCAGGCCCCCGTCGCCGCCGGCAATGCCCGTACCGACAACAGCAATGCGCCCGCCCGATGCGCCAATAGCGCCCCTCAGACCGCCGAGAACGGCGCCAGCCACGGATAGATCCTGATCGTCCGAAGTCTCCAGGTTGAAGCTCGCACCGCGGGTTACGACCAGGCCGTAGTCCATCGCGTCTCCCGAGACGCGCAGATAGAACGTGCCGGACGCTGCGGGAACGAAGTCCTGGATGTACGCGTCGAGGGTTTCGGAGCCAGCGGCGCCGCTTGCCAGCAGCCTCAACGACGAATCGTAGAGGTCCACCCGCAGTTCGCCGCCCGAGGCGTCGTCGCTCGCCCGCTGCAAGGCGATGGTGTTGGCCTGCCCAGCCTCCAGGGTAACGCTGTACCCGTGGCCGCTGCCGGACAGCGTGCCGTGTACCGCCCCACGGCTGGCGCCATCGCCAAGGGCGATGAAGCTCGCGTCGAGATCCTGAGTCGACTCGGACCAGCCTCCCTGTCCCAAACCCTCGACGCCACGGGCCGAGTTCAACAGTACTGCGAGCCGATAGGCGCCGACGCCACGTTCGGCGACGACGCGCAAGGTGTATACCCCGCTTTCGCCAATGGCCACCGTCTGCAGCACAGCCCCGCGGCCGTGGCCGGCAGCGCTGGCCTCGCCGAGTAGGTCACTTCCATTGGGGCCAAAAACCGCGATGCGGCCGAGCAGACGAGCGTCGGTCTCGCTAAGGACCAGCGTCAGCACCTGCCCAGCATCGAGTTCGAGCGTGTAGTTGTCCTCGTCGCCCTCGGCATTGGCCACGCCATCGACGCTGCCCGCGTAGATCAGCGCACCGTTCGGGACCAGCGCTGGCAAGGGAACCGGGAACGCACGGCTGTCCACGTCAACGCTCAGGCTGCGTACCCAGTCACCGCCAAGCGTATTAACATTCCCATCGCCGTCGAGCAACAGCCCCGCAACGTCGCGGAACGCGTCCGCGGCAGAGCGCAGGGTCAGCGTGTAATCGCCTTCGGACAAGGCGGCATACTTCAGGGTGAGAACCCGGCTGCTCTCGTCGTACTTGAACTCGGTGGGAGCATGGTTGCCCAGGTTGTCGGTACCGATCAGACGCACGTCGCCGGCATCGAGCACATCCGCGAACAGCGGCTCGCTGAAGCTGATCTCGACGGTGAATGCGTTGGGCTCGATGACGGCTCCCGCAGCCAGGCTGCTTTCGGTGACTACCGGCGGCGTCAGGTCGAAGGTGAAGCTGCCGGAATAAGCGCTCACCCCAACACCGGCAAGACTGCTCAGCGCGCCGTCGACGATCCCGAATCCGTACACGCCTTGACCACGGTCAGCGTTGGAGATGTCGAACAGGAGCGTATCGGCGTCAATGACCGTCACGCCGACGGCCGCGACGCCGTCGATCAGCAGGTCGGAAGCATCGACGCTGGTCAGCAGCAGTGGCGCCGAAAAGTCTACCTGGAGGGTCGCGGGATACGCGTTGAGCTGCTGACCGTCGCGCGGAACGGTCATCGTTACGTAGGGTACCGGGGCGCTGCCAGTCGCTCCCTGAACGACGAGCTGATAGTCGCCGCGTCCCGTTCCGACGTTCTGAACGACGACTTCGTAGCGCCCACCGCCCCCTTCCGGAACGGTGTACAGGATAAGGCCATTACCGCCACCGGCGCTGTTGTCGTCACTCGCGATCGGCGAACCGTCGGGACCATAGAGCACCAGAGCCGGATCGAGTTCGTTGAGCGGCTCATAGTCGCCTGAACCGGGCAGCCGCGTCTCAATGCGCAACTCGTCGCCCGCATTGGCATGGAAACTGTAAAGGTCTTCCTCGTCACCCCGCGCCGCCCACGCGACCGCCTGCTCGAACAGGCGGTCCGCATCGCCGCTCCGCAGATTGCCGGAGTAGGTGGCCATGTAGACCGGACCGAGGTAGACCGAACGACCGCTACCCGGCTCGCCGACAGCAACCGCCGGATTGCCGTTGACGGTGCCCAGGACGTCGCCATCGACACCGGCAGCGATCGGAGAAAACTCGACGTAGGTGTCGGTCCCGACAGAAAAGCTGTCGACGTCCTTGGTGATCGGATGGGTGCTGTCATCGATCGTGACGGTGGCTTGGTACAGGTAGCTGTCCGAGGCCACACCGTCGACCGGCATGATGGCGTCGATGTCCTGAATCGGGCCACCCTGCCAGACACCGGCAGTATGCAACAACCAACCGGTACCGACCACTCCGCCTCCCGTTTCGACCCACGCCCGCAGAGTGGGCGCGACCGCCTCCAGCGCGGCGCGAGTGTTATCGTCGCCAATCACCACGACGTCGAAGGCATTGAGCTCCTCAATCGTATCAATCTGGCTGCGGTCGACCGATACCGCGTCGAAATTGAAGAAGGTATCGTCGTTCAGTTGATTGATCGCCAACCCAGCGCCACCGCCGTTGAGCAGAGCAACCCGGATAGCCTCGCTGCTGCTGCCGCTGCCGCCAAGACTGCCAAGCACCCGACCCGCGTCCGAAAGGGCCTGAACCTCCTCTCGCTCCAGACCAAAATCGCTTGCTGTCGTCAGAATCAGGCGGTAGTCGCCCGGAGCATTGCCGGAAACCTTGGCGTAGTAGGTTCCACCGTTCTCGGGAACGAAGCCGGCGATCACCTGATCGACATTGCCGTCGCCGTGCTGAGCAACGGCCAGGCGATGGCCCTGCTGATCGTACAGTTCCAGAACCACATCATCGCCATAGCGCTCGACACCGTGGGTCAGCGCCAGCGTCGTGGAGTGACCGGCTTGCAGATCGAAACGGTACCAGTCGTGCAGATCCGTGCTCTCGTCAGGATCGTCGGTCTGGCTGGTGATCCGGATGTCGTCCCACCCGCGGTGACTCCAAGGTTGTCCCTGTTCGGTGCGCTGAACGAACTGGAGGGTCTGGATGTCCGCGAGATCAATCCCGATCGCCATCGCCTCGGCAGCGAGGTCGATCTCGAAATAGACATTCCAGCCAAAGCCGCCCGATGGCGCCGACCACAGCTTCTGGAAACTCGATCCATCCGTGCTGACCCAGATCCCGTCCGTGGTTGATGTTTCACTCCCGTTCTCCCCGAAAGCCTGATGCATGAAGCTCAGAGTTGCGTTTGTGACACCGGAGAAGTCCACCGACCAATTCGCCCCGTTGACAACCTCAGTCTCGACCGGGAGCCACCTCCCGGTTTCCAAGTCATAACGGCCACCGAGCTGGAAGAGCGACGCTCCGTTGTTGTACCCCCCAGACTCACTGACCCAGGTACTTGCCACGACATCATCCGGATTGACACTCCAGAATTCCCAGCCAGGCGGAATCGTCCCGGCATCGCCCTCGAAGTCCTCGCTGGCGAGGGTTACCGTCGTGGAGCCCGTGCCACCGGTGAAGGTCAGGGTATGCAGACCCACACCGGTATCCAGCAGATCGACAACCCCTTGATCGGCCATGTCGATACGGACCAGTGAATTCGGGCTCGATGTGCTGCTGATGCCATAGTAGTCGCCGGTGCCGGGGTCGAAGTCCCCGTGGTGGGCGGTTTGATCGACGTCGAACAGATAGGTCGGCGCCGCCGAAGAGGGGTCGATGCGCCAGACCTCGCCGCCAAAGGTGAACAGGTACAGACTGTCCGCCGCGTCGAAGGCCAGACCGCCTCGCCAGCCCTCGACGTCGCTGTCGCCGACGATCGAGGCCGCGCCGGTATCGCTGTCCACCGCAAGAAGAGTCCTGCCTGGCTGCCAGGAATACAGATCTCCCGCGCGGTTGCTGGTCAGGTAGACCAGGGTTTCAACATTCGCCGGGCCAATCGGCGTCCCGACGCCGGTGTCTGGATCGATCTCGATCAGGCCACCTGGCACGGACGGGTCGTTGGACGAGGTGGTCGCGAAGAGGCGACCCTCCGCCTGATTCCAGTCAAGGCCATTCACCAGGTAGCCCACACTGCCGATGGTGCGCAGGACAGCGCCGGTCTCGCGGTCCAACTCGACCAGGGTGCTCGTCGCGCCGTCGCCGTTTCCGATCGTCCCCAGCAACCTTGCGGCGCCAGTGCCACCCCGACGTTCCAGGCTCCCGAGCACAGCCGCCCTGGTGCCGGTTCCGTCGGGCAGCAGCGTCACCGCCTGGTTGAGGTCCTGGGCGTCGGCCTGATCGTCGTTGCGGCCATCGCCGTCCATCTCGCGCTCGCGGTGAGCGCCGAGATCGAGCGTCAACTCGTACGATACGGAGTCAGAGAAACCAGCAGTGCTGAACACCTCGACCCGGTAGGTGCCGCCCGCCGCCGTGGTCGCGGCGTCCAGATTGAGTTGAACCGGCGCACCGGCGCTGGCCGCCGTCGCATCGTCAAGAAAAACCCCATCCCTATCATAGACGGCAAGCCCCAACACCTGCTCGTCGCCCATCGGCTCCAGATAGAGGCTGAAAGTCTGGGCCTCGTCGATATCGATGCTGAAAAAGTCGCTGTCGCCGTCATCGTGCAGCACGCCGGTGACGCTACCCTGGTAGACCAGCGAGCCATAGGGCTGCAGCGGTGTCAGCGGCACAGGAAAAGCTTCCTCGCCGCGATCAACCGTGAAGTTGGTGTAATGGTTGCCGCCCGCCAATGGGTTCCCGGCAAGGTCCTGCAACTGGCCGGTGCCACCGCTGAACAGAATGAGCTGATAAACGCCTTCCGCCAGGTTGTCCAGGCGCACGACGAGCTCGTTGGTATCGGCGTCGAACGAGACGTCCTGGGGTTGGCTGGCGGTATCCCAGGTGGCGTTATACAACACAGCGTCGCTGCGGTCGATGACGGACGGGTTGAGGGCCTCGCTGAGTTGAACCCTGACCGACAAAGTGCCGGGCGAGACCATGGAGCCGTCTGCCGGATCGGTCCCGAGAACGGTGGGCCGAGTGGCATCGAGAGTGAAATCGAGGGTGAACGCGGTGTTGCCCGTACCGGCGATGTCGGTTCCGCTGCCCGCCTGCCAGACCAGGCTGTAAGCGCCGTCGCCGGTATTGGCGCCGGAACCGAAAGTCAGCGCCACGCTATCCGCATCGAGCGCGACCAGCGAGGCGGCGGCGACACCGTTGAGGGTGAAGTCCGCCAGATCGAGGGTGGAGAACATCGCGGCTTGCGAGAGATCGAGCCGGAAGCTCGCCGGGAAAGCGTTGAGCAGCGCCTCATCGGGGATGTTCGATCCGGTGACGGTAAAGGCCGCGGGGGTGGAGCTGCCGGTCGCTCCCTGGATATCCACAGTGTAGGCACCGCTTCCCACCACCGCCGCAACCCGCAGCCGGTAGGTTCCGGCGGTCGCCGCCACATATTCGAGTCGAGCGTTGCGCCCGTCGGGGGCGCCGTCGTTATTGCTCGCAACCAGCGTGCCGTCCGGGCTGTACAGTTCGAGGAGCGGGTTGAGGTCATTGGCCGGATCTCGCTCGCCGTCACCCGGAGTGGCCGTCTGAATGGTCAGGGAATCGCCCGCCGCAACCTCGATCCGGTACTGATCGGCGGTATCGTTGCCGCCCCGCGCCGCCCAGGCGACGGCCTGCTCGAACAGGCGGTCACCTGGACCGCTGCGCAGGGACGCATCGGTAGTGTAATAGCCCGCGTAGTACGGACCGAGGAAGACGCTGCGCCCGGCGCTCACATCAGCGGCGACGACCACGTCGTGGCCGGACCAGCTACCAAGGACGGTCGCTCCGTTATCCGCACCGCCAGTCGCGTAGTCGCCGCCTGGCTGATAGAAATCCACCACCCCTTCAGTCACCGGATGCGGCACTTCGTTGATGTCAATGGTGCCGCTGTCCAGCCATTGAAGACCGGTCGCCACCTGAACCGGAATGACGGTGTCCAGGTCGCTACGGACCTGCCCGGAGGCGTAGTTCGTGGCCCAGTACACGCCATAGGCGGTCGTCACCACACCGCCGCCGGCTTCGGTCCACGAGCGCAGAGCCGACGCCATCAAAGACGAGACGGAGTTATCGCTGTAGTCCCCCAGTACCACCGCGTCGTAGGCAGCCAGTTCCTCGGCCGTGTCGATCTGGCCTGCCGTTACGGAAACCGCGTTGAAATCGAACCAGGTATCGTCATTGAGCTGCTTGACGGCCTCTGAGCTGTAGTTGGACGAACCGCGCAGCACGGCCACCTGGATCGTGCCGCCACCCGTTCCCAAACGTCCTTCGCGGTCGCCGCCCAGATGACCGAGCACGCCACCACCCGCCAACAGCGCCTGGGCGGCGCTTTGCTGGTCGTTCGGTTCGAGGTCGAAGTCGGCATTGTGCAGTACGACGAGGCTGTATTCCTTGTCGGCAGGGCCGCTCACTCTAAGTACGGAGGTACCACCGGCGGGCGCCGTCAGTACGCCGATGGCCTGGTCGAAGGTACCGATTCCGGTTTCTCCGAGGGCGATCAGCTTGCCGTCGGAGTCCATCAGTTCGAGGCGCAGGCCGCTACCCGCATTCACTTGCACGGCCTTCAGGCCGAAGAGGGTGGTGTCGCCTTCTGCCAGATCAAGGCGGTAGTAATCCGCTTCGCCGCTCTGGGTCAAGCCCAGCGCCGAATAACGCAGCCCGCCGCCGGGCAGGTTGATCGCCGACGCCGCCAATTCCTGGGCACTGGCAATCGTGTTGTTGTCGGAACCGCCTGCCGTCTCCTGCTCCACCGCCGCGTTGAGAATGATCTTCGCGGCAAAGGCGCCTTCCCCGGCCAGATTGCTGACGTCGAGGCGGTAATCGCCGGCATCGCCGGCAGCAACCGAATCGAGCAACGCCATCTCGCCCGGGTTGGCGGCGGAAGCGGAACCGAGCAGGTTGTTGCCGGGATCATAGAGCTCGATCGTGCCTTGCAGGTCCGCATCTGCCGTTGAGAACACCACCGAGATCGTCTGCTCTGCATCGAGCGCCAGGGTATAGGATGCCGTCGCGTTTGCGCCAGCCAGTTCGCCGTTTTCGCTGGCCTGGTGAATCAGCGATCCCACCGGCGCCACCGGATTGAAATCGGCCGACAGCAGCAATCTCGGCTCCAGGCTCTCGAAGAGGATCTTGCGCCGCTGCGGCGGCTGTTCGGGCGGTCGACGCCGCGACCCGGCACCGCAGAACCGGGAGAGAGCTCCCTGCAGGGTGGCCGGATTGATCTTGTGACCGGCAAAAAAGGACGGCATCGCACACATCGAATTAACCTCCTCGCCCAATGGGACGAAGCAAATGACGGAAACGAAATCGGGAAAGTGAGCGCCCAGCCCGAAGCCTCTCTTGCGAGGCGGGCTGAACCCTGTTGAAATCGGCAACTGCCCGTGCTTGCGGCACAACCAACTCCTGCGGTCGGACGACGTGCCGCCGGTCTCGACGACGCCTGCGGCTCACCGATTGCACCCAACGAGCGGCGCGGGTCGGTGCGGTATTCCAAGCTCCTGGAGCGTCAGACCGCTGCCAGGCGCTCAACAACTTTATTTATAGTCTTCGGCACGGCAAAAAACAACGGTTATCTGCGGCAGGACTGGCACCCTTCAGACAGCCCGCCGGCGGCGCAGACCCAGTCCGGCACCCAGACCAGCAAGCAGCAAACCAAGCGTCGCCGGTTCGGGTACGGACGGTGGTTTCCTGACGGTGATCATCATCGGCTGGCCTTGCGTCGCGCTATAGTCGAAGGCGTTGAGCGACTCGTCAACGATCGATGAGGTGAAGGCGTCAGCGAACAAAAATGCGTAGTCCCCCAGGGGCGCATTCGACGCAATGGTGAATACACCTGTAAAAACGATCCCAGTGCCGAGTGAAGCCAGGTCCGTTCCGTCGTACTCCCAGTCGAGCAAGAATGCGTTGTTGACCGCCGTGCTCAAGAGCTTACCAGTTGCCGGCAAGCCGGCTCCCACGCCAGTCAGCCCACCGCCGTAAGTCCCAAATGCGATCGTGGATGAGTTCGGCTGAAACTGCAGCGCGCTTTCATTCCAGAAGACCCGAAACGACCAGAGTGCGACCTTCGTTAAATCCACGGCATCGCCCACCTCGGGGGTAACCCTCAACTCGACGCTCACGGTATCACCGGGAAAGCCGCTCGCTTGCGTACCTTGAACGACAACCGCCAAGGCGTGGGTCGAGAAAACGCTGATCGCCAGGGTCGCTGCCGCAAGCAGCGGGCGGAAAGGGAAAGACATGGCTGCTCCTTCGTTCATGAGATTGACACGCGCCCTCGACGGAACCCGGCCGTCAATGCTGCGCGCTCCTTGATGTTCATTTGTGTTTTAGCGGGTCTTGATGATCTCCAACCCCAATAGGTGCAAGTTTCGTGCCAACCGTTTCAAGTGATTGCTTTATAGCCGATTGTTGCCTGAGATGGCGAACGCCAAGTGCCCTGGTGTAAAGAAAACCGACAGTACGAACGGCCGAGCAGCCGACGATCCAGCCGCATCAGCAGTACCCTGGAGCTGGCCATGGGTGATGAATGGCTGAGCGTCGACGGCCGTCGCTTCGGCATCGTGGCGCCCTTGCGAAGCCAGAGCGCTGCCGGGTCAGTGTCAGTGTCGACTGTAAACATGGCAGTCATCACCGTTAGAAGGATAAGAAATCGAACGGCACCATCGAAATCGGTCTCCGGCCCCGGTGCGGAAGTTACAGGGCCAGCAGCTTGCGCGTGTGGCGGGCGATCATCAGCTCTTCGTTGGTCGGCACCACCCACGCTGAGGTCCGGC
>ERZ761603.3176-NODE-3176-length-10709-cov-33.313779_pt1 | contig 10709 bp, 9 predicted proteins | sample MGYA00511879_ERZ761603 | MGnify/ENA primary metagenome ERZ761603 (study PRJEB28899, sample SAMN02850040) | bioreactor sludge metagenome | biome: EBPR Sludge; feature: EBPR Bioreactor; material: flocular biomat | place: Australia: Thorneside Wastwater Treatment...
GCCAGTGACCAGCGGCTCGCATTTTACCGCATCTTTCTCGGTCATCAGCAGCACGTCGTGCCGGGCAAAGGCAAGATCGGCGTCGCTATAGGGATGATGATCAGGAAAAGGATGCGCTTCGAATTCGAGCCCAAGAGCCTCGAGCTGCGAAAAGAAGCGGCGAGGGTCGCCGATGCCGGCAATCGCATGGATCTTCCGGCTCTTGAGGAAATCGGCGTCGCAGTTGCTCTGTTCGCCGCTTATGGCGACAAAGCGCTGGCCAACAAGCCGCATGTCGAACTGTGGCAAGTGCCGCGCCGCGCCCTCAACGCGTCCTTCCGCGGGACCGTTCCAGACCACGGCGTCAACGCCTGAGAGACGCCGCAAGGGCTCACGCAAGGGACCGGCCGGCAAGAGGCGCCCGTTGCCCACGCCGCGACTGTCAAACACCACCACTTGGGCCGTGCGCTCCAGCCGATAGTGCTGCATCCCGTCGTCGGAGACGATCACATCACAGTCGGGGTGAGCCGCCAGCAGCGCCCGCCCTGCGGCAACGCGGTCGCACCCGACGAAGACCGGCACGCCACTGCGCCTGGCCAGCAACAGGGGTTCATCGCCGACCAGCGAGAACACGGAGGATGCCACCACTGCGTGTACCTGGCCGCCGCGGCCACCGTAGCCGCGGCTGATGATTCCCGGCCGCCAGCCCTGCTCCTGCAAGCGGCGAACCAGCCACAGCACCAGCGGGGTCTTGCCACTGCCACCGACGGTCAGGTTACCGACCACGACGACCGGCACCGTGAGGCGATACGAGTGCAGTGCACCGCAGTGGTACAGCCAGCGACGCACGCCGGCGAGCAGACCGAACAGCCACGATAGCGGTAGCAGGGGCCACAACGCGACGGCCAGCCGCCGACGGTACCAGCAGCCGGGAAGGCGCTGCGCGATGCCGATACGGGACATCAGTAGGGCATCAGTGGGGCGATTGCGTGGCGAAGGAAATTCGTGGATAACCCGCCGTCTGGGCTGCCTGCATGATGTCTACAACGCTCTGGTAGTTTGCCTTGGCGTCGGCGTTGATCACAATCACCGGATCCTTAATGTCACCTGCCGCGCGCCGCATGGCCTCGCTGATCGCCGGCACGGTGACCGTCGCCAGTGGCACCTTGTTGACCAGCACCTGACCGGCAGCCGTCAGCGCCACGTTGATCTCGCCCGGTGGCTCGGTCTGCTTGCTCGCGTCGGCCGTTGGCAGGTTGATCTCAAGCCCGGAGAACTTGCTGTAGGTGGTGGTCAGCATCAGAAAGATGATGATCACCAGCAGCACGTCGATGAGTGGAATCAGATTGATCTCGGGCACATCACTGCTGCGACCACGGCGAAAATTCATCACCCACCCCTCATCGTCAAGACTTGCGTTCGCCGTGAAGGACCTCGACCATGCGCACGGCCTGCCGCTGCATCTCGATGACGAAACCATCAACCAGGGCGCGGAAATGTCGCCAGAAGATCATGCTCGGAATGGCGATCAACAACCCGAAACCGGTGTTGTAGAGGGCGACCGATATACCGTGTGCGAGCTGGACCGGGTTGCCGCCACCGGGAGTCTGCGAAGCGAAGATCTCGATCATGCCCACCACGGTACCAAACAGACCCATCAAGGGACTGATCGAAGCGATGGTGCCCAGGGTCGTCAGGTAGCGTTCAAGATCGTGCGACACGACGCTACCGGCTTCCTCGATCGCCTCCTTCATGATCTCGCGCGAACTGCCGACGTTGCGCAGGCCAGCCCCGAGGACACGACCGAGCGGCGAGTGTGCCTCCAGATTGGCGACCATTTCGACACTTGCCCCGCTTTTTCGGAACTCGGTGACCACCCTCTGCAACAGACCGGGGGGAACCACTTTGCTGTGCCGCAGCGCAACAAGGCGCTCGATGATCAGCGCGACGGCAACGATCGATGCCAGCAGCAAGGGCCAGATCGGCCAACCAGCAGCCTGAATGATGGAAAACACGTTTTCCTCCGGGAGATTTTTCAGACGGGCACTTTAGCCTGCGGCGGCCGTTGCAGCAAGCCCTGCACTGGTTTTTCAAGCGGCTCTTGCCCTGAGAATGGGCTTATCCCCAGAATCTGTGGATAAGCCCGCGATCAGGCTGTTGGTGAAACGGCCAAGTGCCCATTTGGGAAGGGGTTTTCCTGTTTGCCCGAAAACCGCGCGGCACACAGTCGGTGAAGCCCGGGCCAGACGGGCTGCCAGCGCGTTCGGCAGGAGGCGCAAAGATCAGGCAGCCATGTAGAATCCGCCCATGCCAGATTTAGACTTCACCATTACCGGCCTACCCATGGCCGTGCCGGCAATCCCGGTTTCGATGCTCAATCGCCTCGCTCGCGAGCGACTTGAAGCGGCGTTTCCGCTCTGCTGGGTAGCTGGCGAAGTCTCCAACCTCAGCCATGCGGCGTCGGGACACCTCTACTTTTCGCTCAAGGATCGCGCCGCTCAGGTGCGCTGTGTCATGTTCCGTAGTCGCGCGCAGCTCCTCGGCTGGCGACTCGAAAACGGCCAGCACATCGAGGCGCGCGTCCTGGTCACCCTCTACGAGGCACGCGGGGATTTCCAGCTCAACGTCGAAGCGGCTCGTCGAGCCGGGGTCGGCAACCTCTACGAACAGTTCCTCCGCCTCAAGGAAAGACTTGAACGTGAAGGACTGTTCGACAGCGCCGGCAAGCGCCCTTTGCCGGCGTTTCCACACCGCGTCGGTATCGTCACGTCAGCGCAGGCGGCTGCCTTGCGCGACGTCTTGAGCACGCTCAGGCGACGTGCCGGCCAGGTCGCGATCGTCCTGTATCCGACAGCCGTGCAGGGCGACAGCGCGGCCTCACAGATCGCCGAAGCCATCCGCAACGCCGGCGAGCGTCGGGAGTGCCAAGTACTGATCGTCTGTCGGGGTGGCGGCAGCATCGAAGACCTCTGGGCTTTCAACGACGAGGCTGTGGCACGGGCGATCCGCGCCTGTCCGATGCCGGTGATCAGCGGCATCGGTCATGAGACGGACTTCACGATCGCCGACTTTGCCGCCGACCAGCGTGCGCCGACACCAACCGCGGCGGCCGAACTGGCGGCACCCGAACGGTCCGCACTGCTCGCCCGGCTCGCCGCCAACCAGTTCGCCTTGGGTCGCCACGTCGAACAGCAGATCAACCAGCGAGGCCAACAGCTGGACTGGCTTGCTCACCGACTCCAACACCCGGCGCAGTACCTCGCTCGCCACCATGAGGGCCTGCGCAATCTTGAGCGCCGCCTCGGCTCTGGTCTGCTGAAAGCCAGCGCCAGGGCACGCACGATGCTAGCCGACCTGGCCCGTCGCCTGCTGTTGATCCGCCCCGATTCGGCGCGTCACGCCGGCCGCCTGCAAGCGCTGGCACCAAGACTCCATGGCACGTTCCACAAGATGCTGCACGGCAAGTCCGCCGACCTCGGCCGCCTGGCTGCCGGCCTTGCCCATCTGAACCCGCGGGCGGTACTCGCCCGCGGCTACGGCATCGTCACCAACGTGCAGGGGCAGATCGTACGCAGCAGCACAATGCTGGAACCTGGCGCGCGTATCGCTGTCTTCTTCCAGCATGGACGTGCCGATGCCTCCGTGCTGGCCGTTTCCGAAGACAGTGACCAGCCATTGGCAGGCGGAGAGATTGCCAGCGCCGCACGCCCCGAATAGAATCCGGCCGACAAACGAAATGAAGGAGGTTTCATCGCAGGTTTTCACGTCCCATCACTTCACCTCATAACAAGCCTCACGGAGAACATCAATGGAACATCAGCTGCCGCAACTCCCTTTTGCCATGGACGCACTGGCTCCTCACATGTCGCGGGAAACCCTCGAATACCATTACGGCAAGCACCATCAGGCGTATGTCACCAACCTGAACAACCTGATCAAGGGGACGGAATACGAAGCACTCGAGCTCGAGGCGATCATCAGGAAGGCGCCGGCCGGCGGCATCTACAACAACTCGGCGCAGGTGTGGAACCACAGTTTCTTCTGGAATTGCCTGACACCCGGCGGAGGCGGCGCTCCTGCCGGCGCACTGGCTGCGGCCATTGATGCCAAATGGGGATCCCTCGCCGAGTTTGCCAAGGCCTTCCAGGCATCCGCGGTCGGCAACTTCGGTTCCGGCTGGACCTGGCTGGTCAAGAAGGCCGACGGATCTGTCGACATCGTCAACATGGGTGCGGCCGGCACGCCGCTGACCACCGGCGACAAGGCGCTGCTCTGCATCGACGTCTGGGAGCATGCCTACTACATCGACTATCGCAACCTGCGCCCGAAGTTCGTCGAGACCTTCCTCTCCAGCCTTGCCAATTGGCGCTTCGCCGAACAGAATTTCGCCAGCTAGGCGTTGGCTGATGTTTGGCGGCGTCGGCGCCGCCAGTGAAAAGGGCATCTACGTACAGATGCCCTTTTTCTTGTTCTGGGTAGCGCAGCCTCTCGCCACCTGCTCGCCGGTTCGCCCGGTTGCCTGATCAAGCCCGGAAGCTCAGGCAACGGCCCCTGCCGCCGTTGCCCTCAGTTCGCCAAGACTGGCCGGCCTCTAGAACGGGATGTCGTCATCCATGTCTTCGAAACTCGGCGCCTTCTTGGCGGGCGCAGCGCGTGCCGTGCCGGTGCCGGCCCCTGCCGCCGACGGCATGCTGCCGCCGTACTCGCTCTCGGTGCCAGCCGGCGAACCCATCCCTTCACGACTACCGAGCATTTTCATTTCGCTGGCAACGATTTCGGTCGTGTATCGCTCGTTGCCCTCCTTGTCCTGCCACTTGTTGGTCCTGATGCGCCCTTCGACATAGATCTGGCGACCTTTCTTGAGGTACTGGCCAGCCGTTTCGGCCAGCTTGCCAAAAAAAACGATCCGGTGCCACTCGGTGTTCTCCTTGTATTCGCCGGACACCTTGTCGCGAACCCGGTCGGTGGTCGCAATCCTGATATTGCAGACAGCATCGCCGCTGGGCAGGTAGCGGGTTTCCGGATCAGCGCCCAGATTGCCGACGAGAATCACTTTATTGACCGAAGCCATGTTGCCTCCCTGAATGGTGTGCGAGAAGAGAATAACAAGAGAATTATAGGGGCTTTCAGATGATAGCTTGACGGCTGCGCAGCGGCGGGATCGACATCGTCAGCCCAAGCATCAGCCAGACGACAGCCAGGATCGCCCCCCCCAGCCAGACAGCACCCGCACCGGAGTACTTGGCCAGGACGCCACCAAACACGCCACCGAGAAACAGGCCGAGCGCCTGGGTGGTGTTGTAAACACCGAGCGCTGCGCCCTTGGCGTGGGGTGGGGCAATCCGGGAAATCAGCGACGGCTGTGTCGCTTCAAGGATGTTGAAGGCAACGAAGAAGAGCATCAGCCAGAAGGCCAGGCCGTAGAGGCCGCCGGCAAACAGGCCGAAACCGGCCTGCACGGCGAGCAGGATGACGATCGCGGCATTGAAGACCAGTTTCATGCGGGCGAATCGCTCGGCGAAAACGATCGCCGGCACCATGATGACGAAAGAAATCAGCAGCGCCGGCAGGTAGACTTTCCAGTGTTCAGCAACCGGCAGGCCGCCGGTGCTGACCAGTTCCGCCGGCAGCAACACCCACATCGCGGTAAGCATCAGATGCAGGGCGAAGACACCAAAGTTCAGACGCAGCAACTGGCGGTGCGACAGGACTTCGACAAAGCTCGGCCACGCCGGTTGCCGCGGCACGGCGGGTGCGGCGGGAACGACCCTGAGCACCACAAAAATCGCCAGCATCGCCAACACCCCGGTCAGCGCAAAGATGCCGGGCATGCCAATGCTGACATAAAGCAGCGGCGCGCCGACCATTGAGACGGCGAAAACCATGCCGATCGACGAACCGATCATCGCCATCACCTTGGTGAGATGCTGTTCCCGCGTCAGATCGGCAGCGAGCGCCGTAACCGCCGCCGAAATGGCGCCGGCACCCTGCAGCACGCGCCCGGCGATGACGACGTAGATGTCGTCGGCAAACGCAGCAAGGAAACTGCCGGCGACGAAGAGAAGGAGCCCGAAGACGATCACCGGCTTGCGCCCGAAACGATCCGAAGCCGCACCGTAGGCAATCTGCAGACAGGCCTGCGTCAGCCCGTACGCTCCGAGCGCCACACCAACCAGCGCCACGTCGTTGCCGGAAGGCAGTTCCTTGGCATAAAGTGAAAAAACCGGCAGGATCAGGAAGAGGCCCAGCATGCGCAAGGCAAAAACAGCCGCCAGGCTGATGCCGGCGCGCTTTTCTTCGCTGCTCATACGGTCGGTGCTCGAGGCGGACATGAAGTTTGCTGCCGGGCTGCGGAATTGCGTATATTAGCAGGTTTGCCCAGGCGCCTCAGGCCAGCTCCCCAATGGAAGAAGCAAGAGAGATTCGAATCCGCGGTGCCCGCACGCACAATCTGAAAAACATCAATCTCGATCTGCCCCGCAACCGGCTGATCGTGATCACTGGTCTCTCGGGCTCCGGCAAGTCTTCGCTTGCTTTCGACACGCTCTACGCCGAAGGACAGCGCCGCTACGTCGAGTCTCTGTCGGCCTACGCCCGGCAGTTCCTGCAGCGCATGGAGAAGCCGGATGTTGATCTGATCGAGGGCCTTTCGCCGGCGATCTCGATCGAGCAGAAGGCGACCAGTCATAACCCGCGCTCGACAGTCGGCACGGTCACCGAAATCCACGACTATCTGCGCCTGCTCTTCGCGCGGGCAGGCACGCCTTATTGCGCTGAACACCAGTTGCCGCTCGAAGCGCAGACCGTTTCGCAAATGGTCGATCATGTACTCGCGCTCCCCGAGGGCAGCCGGCTGCTGATCCTGGCGCCGGTGGTCGCCAACCGCAAGGGCGAACAGCTTGATCTCTTTGCCGAATTGCGCGCCCAAGGTTTCGCCAGGCTGCGAGTCGATGGCCAGATCCACGAGATCGATGCGCTCCCCAAGCTCGCCAAGACCCACAAGCACACCATCGATGTGGTCGTTGACCGGATCAAGGTGCGCGAGGACATTCGCCAGCGCCTCGCCGAGTCCTTCGAAACCGCGCTGCGCCATGCCGATGGCCGCGCCATCGCCTACGAGATGGACAGCGAGCGGGAACACCTCTTCTCCGCCAAGTTCGCCTGTCCGGTCTGTTCGTATTCGATTCGGGAACTCGAGCCGAGGATTTTTTCCTTCAACAGCCCGATGGGCGCCTGCCAGAAGTGCGACGGCCTCGGCGTCATCCAGTTCTTCGATCCAAAGCGCATCGTCGCGCGACCGGATCTATCGCTGGCCGCCGGTGCGATTCGCGGCTGGGACCGGCGCAACCCCTTCTACTTTCAGATGCTCTGCTCCCTGGCAGCACACTACGGCTTCGAGGTCGACACACCGTTCGACGAGTTGCCCGACAACGTCCGGCAAGTCATTCTCTATGGTTCCGGTCGTGAGCAACTGCCGTTCAGCTACCTCAACGAGCGCGGCCGATCGACCGTGCGCGAACATGCTTTCGAAGGCGTCGTCGTCAACCTGGAACGTCGCTACAAGGAAACCGACTCGCTGGCCGTTCGCGAGGAGCTGGCGCGGCTGATCAGCAACCAGACCTGCCCCGCCTGCCAGGGCAGCCGCCTGCGTGAAGAGGCACGCAACGTGCGCGTCAGCAGCAAGGACAGTGCCTGCACGCTGCAGGAAATCAGTCGTCAGCCACTGACCGTTGCGCGTGACTATTTCCTCTCGCTGCAACTGCCAGGCAACAAGGCGCAGGTGGCCGAGAAAGTGCTCAAGGAAATCTGCAACCGCCTGCAGTTCCTGATCAATGTCGGGCTTGACTACCTGTCGCTGGACCGTTCGGCAGAAACACTGTCCGGTGGCGAGGCACAACGCATCCGGCTGGCTTCACAGATCGGTTCTGCGCTCACCGGCGTGATGTACGTCCTCGACGAACCATCGATCGGCCTGCATCAGCGTGACAACGAGCGACTGCTGAAAACGCTGAAGCAATTGCGCGACATCGGCAATACGGTGATTGTCGTCGAGCACGACGAGGAAGCGATTCGCAGCGCCGATCACGTCGTCGACATCGGCCCCGGCGCCGGCGTCCACGGCGGCTTCATCGTCGCCGAAGGCACCCCTGCGGCGATCGTCGGCAACCCCGCCTCGCTGACCGGCGACTACCTGGCCGGCCGCCGCCGCATCGGCATGCGCGACAAACGGCGGCAACCTGACCGTAAGCGGCTGCTGCAGATCGTTGGCGCCCGCGGCAACAACCTGAAGGATGTGACGGTTGACATCCCGGTCGGTCTCTTCACCTGCATCACCGGCGTTTCCGGATCGGGCAAGTCGACTCTGATCAACGATACCCTCTATGCGGCTGCAGCCAGACATCTGTACGGGTCGACCAGCGAACCCGCCGAACATGAACGGATCGTCGGGCTCGATCATTTCGACAAGGTGATCAACGTCGATCAGAGCCCGATCGGCCGCACACCACGTTCCAACCCGGCGACCTACACCGGCCTTCTGACGCCGATCCGCGAATTGTTCGCCGGTGTTCCGGAAGCCCGCGCGCGCGGCTACGGCCCCGGCCGCTTCTCCTTCAACGTCAAGGGAGGGCGCTGCGAGGCCTGCCAGGGAGATGGCGTGATCAAGGTCGAGATGCACTTCCTGCCCGACATCTACGTTCCCTGCGACGTTTGTCACGGCAAGCGTTACAACCGGGAAACCCTCGAAGTCCAGTACAAGAGCAGGAACATCCACGAGATCCTGCAGATGACGGTGGAAGTGGCACGCGAATTCTTCGATGCCGTGCCGGTGGTGGCGCGCAAGCTGCAGACGCTGGTTGATGTCGGTCTTAGCTACATCACGCTTGGCCAGTCGGCAACCACGCTCTCCGGCGGTGAGGCGCAGCGCGTCAAGCTGGCGCTCGAGCTGTCGAAGCGCGACACCGGCAGAACCTTGTACATTCTCGATGAACCGACCACTGGGCTCCATTTTCAGGATATTGAAATGCTGCTGACGGTACTCCACCGCCTGGTTGACCACGGCAATACCGTGGTGGTCATCGAACACAACCTCGATGTCATCAAGACGGCCGACTGGCTGGTCGATCTTGGCCCGGAAGGCGGGGCTGGCGGCGGCCATGTTCTGGCCGCAGGCACACCGGAGCAGATTGCCGCTGTACCGGAAAGCCACAGTGGCCGCTTTCTGGGTCCGTTGCTCGTACGCGACAGTCAGGCTGACTTTGCCAACCCGCTCGCAGTAGCTGTTATCGGTACCGGCCATTGACGCGGCAGGATCTGCGCGAGCGAACTGCCGTCGATCACCTGCCCGCCATGACTGGAGCCGCGGGCAATTGCCGGCCACCACCAGGGCGCGACCCGTCGGCTCACAGTCCGACCACAGCCCAGGTATGGCAGTGGCGCTGCCGTTGCGGCTACGCCACGCACCGGCAGGAGATCTGGCGAATGGCAAGAGCAAAAAACTTGTTTGGCAGTGACGCAATCCATGCCAGAATTACAGCCTTTAAATTACTGATCTTTGCCCTGTCCAAGGCAGCCTGAGCAAGGCCTTCAACCACCAGAGGAGATATTATGAACAAGTCCGAAATGATCGACGCTATCGCCGCCCGCACTGACCTGTCGAAAGCCGCGTCCGCGAAAGCGCTTGACGCCGTGATCGAGACCATCGTTGAAACCGTTGCCCAGGGCGAGCCTGTAACGCTGGTTGGTTTCGGCTCCTTCAAAGCAAGCGAGCGCGCGTCGCGCGAAGGAAAGAATCCGAAGACCGGCGCGAAGATCCTGATTCCTCAGACGATTGTTCCGAAGTTCGCCGCCGGTGCCACCTTCAAGGCCAGGGTGGCAGGCAAGGACGAGTAACTGCTGCAGGTCCGCCAGGCAACGGGCGTGACATTCTTCAGGCTTTGTCCAGTGTAATCACCGCCCCACGTCACACCATTCACGTTTTTCGGAGTCTTCAATGCGTATTCGCGCCGTACTTGCTGCTGCAGCACTAGCCCTAATGCCACTTGTGGCGTCCGCACAACAACCTGCTGTTGCCGAAGGTCTCACCGCCGTCGGCCCTGGCAAATTTGCCGGCGTCGTTGAAGCCCGGGTGACGCTGGTCGTTGACGCCATCGACAAGGCGTCGCGCAGCGTGGTCCTCAAGAACAGCCAGGGCGAACAGCTCAAGATCATTGCCGGCGATGAAGTCAAGAATTTTGACCAGATCAAGGTCGGTGACCAGGTTGTTGCCACCTACACCCAGGAACTGATGATGACCCTCAAGAAGGGTGGCGGTGCGCTTCGCCAGCGTATCGACAGCTCCGATCAGGGGACGGCCGCGCCGGGGCAAAAGCCTGCTGCCTTTGAGGCGAAAGAGGTTGCCTTCATCGCCGATGTACAGCAGGTTGACCTCAAGAAGCAGACGGTGACGCTGCGTGGCGCGCAGAGGACCGTTCGCCTGAAGATCAAGGACCCTGAGCAACTCAAGCTGATCAAGAAGGGTGACCAGGTGGAAGGGGTTTTTGCCGAAGCTATTGCCGTCGCGGTGATACCGGCACCCGCCAAGGCGAAGAAATAGCCCTGGCGTCGACGTGAAACGACAGCTTGCGGGCAATCCACAGGATTGACGCTGTCAGTCGCAGCGCATAGAATGCCTGCGGCTTTTGGGGGCATAGCTCAGCTGGGAGAGCGTCTGGTTCGCAATCAGAAGGTCG
>ERZ761603.3178-NODE-3178-length-10707-cov-37.484134_pt1 | contig 10707 bp, 9 predicted proteins | sample MGYA00511879_ERZ761603 | MGnify/ENA primary metagenome ERZ761603 (study PRJEB28899, sample SAMN02850040) | bioreactor sludge metagenome | biome: EBPR Sludge; feature: EBPR Bioreactor; material: flocular biomat | place: Australia: Thorneside Wastwater Treatment...
CACCACCCCGGCCTGACTTAACCCAACGGGCCTCCACGAAACCCGGGGCGATTCATTCGGGGACGGGCCGGCAGGATGACGGTCCCGTAGTGGTGGGCAAATTCGGCAGTAGCCCGGTTGAGTTCCGGCTCGTAGCGATCCGGTCGGGCCACCAGCGCCCGGGGATTGTCCGGTACAATGAGCGCCGGCCCGCCGCCGATGAACTGTAGTGCCCGGTTCAGTCCGGTCAGCCAGTCGGCCTGGGTCTGGCCCGGGGGGTGCAGGCGAAAGTGTAGCTGGAGGCCCCCAGCACCGCCACGAAGATGCTGGCCGGATGAATTTCCCCGGTGGCGGCATCGATGATCGGCACCGTCGGGCCGGCATAGTCGGCAAAGAGCTTCTCCCCGGCGCGGTGGATCTGGCGCATGGCGCGCTTCAGCTTGGCTGCCCAGTTCCGGTAGCGGGTGCCGAAGGCTGGGTATTGGTAGCCCCGCTCGCCGACCGCTTCTCGGTACTCTTCCCAGAGCAGCGTCAGGGTGACGCCCTTCTTCAGTTCCTGATGGACCCGGGCGTAGTCCGGTTCGGCAAAGCTCGGCTCACGGGCGGCGACCGGCCGGTAGAGCAGCTTCTCCAGCCCGCGGTCGTCCAGGTCGTCCGGCAAGGGCCAGGCCAGCGGCGCCAGCCAGCCGGAGATACTTGGCCACCACGCCCTTGGAAATGTTGAGTGCCCGGGCGATGGCATCCAGGCTCAGCCCGGCACTGTGGCGGTATCGAAGTACGTCTCGTATCTTGCGCATGGATAGTCTTTCCTGCGGCATCCTCGTTTACTTTCCAAAAAAGCGACGAGGCTACCTTCAACTATCCATACAGCATCCCTCGCATCGGTCACGTTCCCGCGAAATTACCGGTCACGATGGCCCGAAATACACAGCATCGCCACACGCTACGACAAACTCGCCAAGTCGTTCCTCTCCTTCATTCATCTTGCATGCGCCTTCGTCTGGTTGGCTTAATTGAGAACAGCCCCTAGGATTCCAGACTGCACGCAGACTAAGCGGCGGCCGGCGGAGAGCGAGGAGTCTCCCCCCGACTGCCTCCTCAAGGGTCGCGCTGCTGCTGCCGGAAGTCCTCGGCAAAAGCCGTCGCATCGGGAAAGAACTCCAGAAAATCCTGCTCGAAGCCGTCATAGTCCCGCAGCAGTTCGCTGCCCGCCCCGCCCAGGGTATTGGCCCGGCGCAGGCGGCGCGCGGCGATGCCGTCCAGCGCCCGGGCAATCGCCGCCGGCTGACGATAGCCGGCCAGCCAGTCGTCGTGCTGCATTCGGGGCAGCAACCGCGCCAGGCGGGTAGGCAGGCAATGCTGGCCGAGCAAGGCGTAGACCGCTGCCGTAAACTCCTCGAGCGTCTCGCCGGAAAAGCGCGACCAGTGCGCGGCGAGAAAGTGATCGTAGAACAGATCGACGATGATCCCGCTGTAACGCCGACGTTGGGCGCTCACCCGCTGCCGACTGCGCCGGAACGCCGGGTGTGCATCGGCAAAGCTGTCGATTCGCCGATGCAGCCGTATGCCCAGCAGCACTCCCTCGCCGAACTCCTCGCCAGCCGCCAACAACGGCCCCTTGACGAAATCGCCGAGCAGACCGCCCAGTCGATGCTCCGCTTGCGGCCCGGCGAGCAGGGCATGCGCCAGGTAATTCACGGCGACCGTGGCGGCGGCCCGCTGTCCTCTGGCACCACCCGGCCGCCCACCAGGCGCAGATGTGCTCCTGGCGCCGGGGCCAGACGCAAGAGCAGCAGCTCGCTAGCGAGCAGCGTCACCTGGCCCGGGCGACGATTGTTGCCGGTATCGCTGTACTCGAAGTCATAAACCCGCCTCAGACGCAGTCTGCCCACGTCATCGCGCGCCGGGCGCAGTCCGACCAGAGCGACCGTATCATCGAGCAGCAGGAGGTCTTCGGCCACACAGGCGGCGCGCGCAGCGCGCAGCGCCGCGGCACGCGCCTGGAAACTGTCGAACCAGAACCACGCCGCAGCCAGCAGCAGCAGCAGACTGACGGTCTCCATCCAGGGAATCATCACTTCCTCCAGGCGTAGCAAGCAGACGCGGTACACTGGCGAACCCCCGGCAGGCAGTGCAGACAGCGGGAAGACGCTGACGCATCACCAGTGGGTCATGCCGGTTCGGGCTATCGCCGCCCACTCGCCAGGTAATGGTCCAACACCTGGTCGAGATAGTCGTCGGGAGCAGGGACGCTCAAACCTGCCTGCGCCAGCAGCTCCTGCGTCCGCTGGTTGGCGAAGGTCTGGTCAGTGGCCAGGTAGTCGAGGAATACCGGCAGCGTCTTCACCGCCCGCCGCGCCTCGGCCGGCATCAGGAAAGCGGCCCCGGTCAGGAGGGCACTGAAGACCGGGGTCGGCAGGCCGATCAACGGCGGCAGCCGACGGCCGGCCCGCGTAAAGGCACTGCGCACGCGTTCGCGCAAGGGGTCGAGGGCCAGCGCCAGGGCGGGTCCCGAGCAGGCATGGATGATCCGCCCGCAGCTCACCGGTGTCGCACTCGACCAGGCAATCACCCGGGCGACATGGTCGGCTGGAATGACGTCGAGCCGCACGCCAGCAAAGCGGGGACATAGACCGCAGGTACGCCGGCCCGACAGGAACTCGCACAGATGGTAGAACACCTGGAAATGAATGATGCGGCCATCGCGGCTGTCGCCGACGACCATGCTCGGCCGATGTACGGTCAGCGGCAGCCCGCTTTCGACCGCCCTGCGCACCACGTCTTCGGCTTCGGCCTTGGCTTGCTCATAGGTATTGTGAAAGTTTCTCGGCTCGCTCAGCCACTCTTCCGGAACCCTGCGGTACGTGCGCCCACCAACGCCGACCGTGCTGACGAATTCGACCTTCTCGAGCTGCGCGCAGGCACGCGCCAGGGCCACGACCTGCCTTGCCGAGCCGACCGACGAGCGGCGCGCCTGCTCGAGCGGCAGGTTCATGCGCACGTTGCCGGCCGAATGGACGATGCGCGTGCAATGCGCGGAGAGCCGACGGTATTCGGCGGCATCGAGACCGAAGTCCGGCAGGCTGGTATCGCCGCGCCAGGCCCGGAGGCGCTGCCCGAGCGCGACATCATGCGGATCGAGCTGCCAGAAGCGATACAGTTCCGCCATCCGCCGCGCCAAGTCGTCGGCCGATTCGGCACGCAGCAGCAGCGTCAGCTCCGCCTGCGGGTCCTGCAGCAGGATCGGAACGAGCGCGCTGCCGATCGCCCCCGTCGCACCGGTAATGAAATAGTTACTCACGGGCTGCAGAGGAAGGTCTGGCGGTCGGCACTCCAGGCCTCGAAGCGAGCGCCGTGTGCGCCATCGATGTGGGCATAGAGCTCCTGCAGACCGAGCGCGTGACTTGCCTCGATCGCATGCCGGCGCAGTTTCAGGTTGGCGGTCAGCTCGCCGCCGCCAATCGTCAGCGGCTGGGTGCTGATCATCAGTCCGGCCGGACGCTGGTAGGCGGGCAGTGCGTGGCTGGCCGCCGCCACCCGCCGGCGCAGGTCGACAAACGAGTTCGCCTGCCCCGCTTGCCAGATCGCCTCCCCGAGCACCAGCAGCGCGACCGGCTGTGGCCGCCGCGCGCCGAAAACGACGATGTGTTCGAGCTGCGCCACCTGCTGCAAGCAGCTCTCGATTGCGGTGGGTGCAATGCGGCGCCCGGTCGAAGTCTTGAAAATCTCCGATTTCCGGCCGATCAGGCTGATGAATCCGTCGCCATCGATACTGGCGAAGTCGCCGGTCGCCAGATAGCCGTCGGCATCGAGCGGGCTGGCCGAAGAGGCGTCGCCAAGGTAGCCGGAGAATACGCCCGGGCCACGCACCAGCAGTTCGCCATCGACCGCCAGTCTGATTTCGCTGCCCGGCGCCGCCCGTCCGACGGTACCGAAACGAAAACGATCCGGCCGGTTGATCGCCATCGGGATGACGTTTTCACTGACGCCATAGGCCTCGAGAACCAGCAGACCGATGGCGTGGAAACGTTCGAGCAGCCACCCCGGCATTGGCGCCGAGCCGCTGACCATGAAACGCAGGTTGGTGCCCAGCACGCCGCGCAGGCGCTGCAGTACCAGCCGGTCGGCCACGGCAAACTGCAGTCTTGCGCCAAACCCTTCGCGCCGCCCGGCGCGGCCTGCCGCGGCATGCCGGTCGCCGACGCGCAACGCCCAGTGCACCAGCGCCTGCTGCCAGGCCGGCTGCTGCGCGATCACCTGCTCGATCCCGGCATACAGTTTCTCGTAGAAACGTGGCACACCGATGAACAGGTGCGGCGCGATGGTCCCGACGTAGCGCATGATCTCGCGTGGGTCACTGACGTAAAAGGTTTGCGCGCCCCGCCCGATGGCACTCAGGTTGATCATGCGCTGAAAGAGATTGGACAGCGGCAGCCAGCAGGCCAGACGGCTGCCTGGCCCGACCTGCGGGAAAGCGGACAGGTTGGCGGAGGCGGCAAGACACATCTGCCGATGGCTGTATTCGATACCGCGTGGCTCGCCGGTCGTCCCGGAGGTGAAAATGATCGTCGCCGGCGCGTCCGGCTGCGCCTGATTCCACTCTTCGCCGGGCATCGCTTGGCCGAGCAGTGCGGCGAGCGGCTCGACGTCTTCCGTACCGGCCGCTTCGAGGCAGACAACGAAGCGCAGCCGCTGACGCACCGCCTGATCGAGCTTGTCGAGCAACGACGGTTGCGCCAGCAGCAGCCCGGCAAAATTGCAGCGGCGCGCAATCTCCCGGATGTGCTCGTCGGGCGCATGGGGATCGAGTCCTACGGCGACGCCCCCCGTTGCCAGAATGCCCAGTTGCGCAAAATCCCACTCGGGACAACTCGGCGCCATGATGCCCACCCGCTCGCCGGGCAGCAGGCCGCGTTGACGGAAACCGTGACCGAGCGCCGCCACTGCCTGTTCGTAAGCTCGCCAGGTGCGGCCCACCCATCGTCCATCGGGAGCGGTGTGCCAGAGCGCCGTTTCATCAGGTGTCAGCGCGCTGCGTGCCCGCAGCAGGCCGGGCACGGTCCAGCCGCTGGCCGCGAGCACGGGATCCACCGCCATCACCTCGCTCACGCCATAACCTGGCAGATGCCGGAGCGGGCGCGGCTCATCGCGGCTCGATCACCGGATCGTAGGCGCCGCGCGGGCGGGTAATGCGCAACTCGTCGGCGTTCAGGTCGAGCCATTCCAGACTGCGTGTCACCTCCTTACCAGGACCGAGTCGCCGACGGATCAGGAAATCGACCACCGGCCCCATTGCGCGCCAGTAGTTGAGGTTGGCCTTGCCGTGACGGATCAGCGTCGAGAACTCGGGGGCATAAGGATTGTAGCCGAAGGTACGCAGGTCGGAATACATCAACAACCAGTTGATCGGATAGTTACTGTGGATCGGGCTGGCATGCTTGTGCGACGCGACCAGTCCCTCGTCGACCACCTTGCGCATGATCTCTTCCTGATTGTAGGTCCAGGCATGGAAGGGGGCAAGGTAGCGCGGAAACTCGGTGCCGCGCGGGTAGGATTTCGGGTTGTAGAAGCGCGCCAGTTCCTCGGCGCTGAACTCGCCGCATCTGGCCAGTTCCGGTGGGGTCCAGTCGGTGTCGCAGATCAGTTGGCGCGAAAACTCGTAGCGCATTCGCTCCGGCTCGGGCTGGCCGGGCGAGTAGCCGGCGAGCACCAGCGGAATACCCTTCTGGATGGCCAGCCGCATCGCATCGCCCTCAAACAGGGGGGCATAGACGTAAGAAAGCGTGTAAACCGCGCCGCGCTCCTCCTGATTGCGCAGCAGGTAACGAAAGGTCTTGCGGTAGAAGGCAGCCGACGGCGAGTAGCTGAGGTGATCGATGTTGAGCTTGCCGAGGGCACGCCTGATGTTGTCCCAGGCGAGCGGCGGGATGTTGATATCCACCGTAAAGGCGAGCACCCTCAGCTTGCGTTCGACACTCAGGCGATGAAGCAGATAGACGCTGTCCTTGCCTCCACTGAGCGGAACCAGGCAATCGTATTCGCCGCGGCCCCGACAGTCGGCCAAGGCCTGTTCGAAGTCCGCCTCACTCGTCCGGCGCCCCGCCTCGGCGCTCGCTGCTTCGCGCGCCAATGCGCTCACATCGCTGCACAGATTGCAAATCCCGCGGGCAGACAGGGATATGCCGGGCGCCCGCTCGGGCACCAGGCAGTGACGACACCTCTTCATTTCACGCTCTCCGCCATCGGGCCGTTCCCTGTGTCGCCGCGCGCGCTTCCAGACCGGCGCTGTCGGCAGCGGCAGCACCCGCGGCCCCCTTTGCGTGACCCTCCCGGCGACAGCCAGGACACCAGCGCTGCGCATGTGGCCCCGCAATGATCAGGGAAGAACGCGGAATTGTCCATCCCGCCCCCCGGCGGTCTGCCCAGGGAACTCGCCAATACCCTCCAACCCCCGCCTAGACGACGCAGTGCAGACCTGTCCCTGACGTCCCGAGCGGTTGCCAGCAATCAGATAAGCATGCAGAATTGCCGCCGTCACCGAACCTTGGGAGGTTACAGCTTGACCGGGAAGCCGTCGTTGCGGCAGGGAACAGTCCTCGCGCAAACCGTCTGCAAAGGCCGCACCGCATGCGGCCGGCCACATGCTTGAGGAACTCTTCCACTTCGCCCGTGAAGGGCTCTCCACCTGGCACGAGGCAAGAGTCCCGCATCGCGCATCCCTGATCTTCGACGAGGGCTTCTGCGAACAGTACGCCCGGGCGACCCATTTGAGTGATTTTCGGGTCATTCAGGCCTTCGTTCTCGAACGGGCCCTGGCGGCCATCCCACAGCAAGGTGAGGCGCTTGACGTGGCCTGCGGCCCTGGCCTGCTGCTCGGGGAGTTCGCCCGGCGGCGACCCGGAGTGGCATTCACCGGCATCGATCTGTCGCCCGCCATGCTCGACCAGGCGCGCCGGCACATCGAGCACGAGCGCATCGACAACGTCCGGTTGCTCGAGGTCGACATGGCGCACCTGCCCGAACACTTCGCCCAGCGCAGCTTCGACGCCATCACCTGGACCTTCGGATTGCACTACTGCCCGACAGCGGAGCAAGCACTGGCGACACTGAACGGCATGGCCGACCTGCTCAGACCGGGCGGCGCCTTCTTCCTGGTCGATCTCGCGCGCTTCAAGCGGGAAGATACCTGGCGCTGGTTTTCGAACAAGTACGATCGTGCCCATGGCGACCAGTTCTTCCAGGAAATCCGGGATTCCTACCTGGCCTCCTTCTCGCGCGACGAATTGGCCGACCTGCTGCGGCAAAGCCGCTTCTCCGGGATCACCCAGGAGTGGTCCTACCTCTTTCCGGTGCTTCTCCTGGCGCACAATCGGCGCGCGGACAGGACCATGCCGACCCTGACAAGCGAACCGATTCATCTTCCCTGGCGCCAGCGCCTGAAACACGCCACGCTGCGCCGACTGTACGCCCTCTCCGCGCTGCGCTCGCCGATCTGATCCGAAGCACCTCCGGTCGGCATGGCCAGCCACGACTCAGATGTTCTGTCGCAGGGCTTCGGCCACCGGCAGGCGGGCAACGCCCCTGGCCGGCAGCAAGGAGGAAAGCAGCGTGGCGAAAAAGCCGATCAGGAACGATAGCAACAGCACGCTCGGGACAATCCGGATGTAGGCCGTATAGCCGACGTTCGAGTTCGGCGGCGGCGGCATCGGAATGCCGATCGCCGACAGCGCAAGGGCGAGCAGTATCCCGACAACGACGCCCAGGATGGCGCCGATCAGGCCGAGCAGGGCATTTTCGATAATGATCAGCAGCGAGATCTGCCAGTCGCGCTTGCCCAGCGCACGCAGTGTACCAAACTCGCCAACCCGCTCGTAGACCGTCATGTTGACGCTGTTGGCCACGCTCAACAGCACGACGACGAGAATGATGAATTGCAGGACGCCCAACTGGCTCTTGTAGAGATCGACCGTCTTGGCGTAGAAGTCGTCGAGTTCGAACCAGGTCTTGACCTCGTAGCCCCTCTTGACCAGTCGCGCCGCGAGACGCGCGGCAAGCGGATCGGTGTTCAGCGAATCGTCAAGCGAGACGACGACGGAGTGAACACCCTGGACACCGAGCAATTCCTGCGCCGACGACAGGGCGACACGCACGGCCCGGGCGTCGAAATCCTTGGCGTAGGTCCGGAACACGCCGACGACCTTGAACTCCAGCGTGTTCAGTGCACCCTCCGGGGTATTGGCGAGAATCGTCACGAATGAGCCAACCCCGATGCCCAGGGATTTGGCCACTCCTTCACCGACCAGCATCCCGTTGATGTCATTGCCCGTCAATTGGTGCCCGTCGACCATGAACAGGTGACTGCCGAGTTTCGCCTCCTTGTCCGCCTCGACGCCTTCCCCGATGATCGGCAGGTCGGTCTTGCCGTTGTTCAGCAGCCCGAAGAAGTTGAGCCGCCGCATCGAATCGACCACCCCGGGAAGCGTAGCGATGCTCGCCTGCACATCCTCCGGCGCGGAGATCAGATAATCGTATGGTTCGCGGACGCCGTTGGCATAAAAGCCCGCGCGATAGACCTGCAGGTGGCCAAAGCGCGAATGGATGGTCGACTCACGCAACTGGATGAACACGTCCTCGACGAAGCCGCCCGACACGATCAGGCCGATGACCCCGCAGACGATCGAAGCCAGGGTCATGCCGGTGCGCCCCTTCTGGCGGAAGAGATTGCGCAGGCTGCAGCGCAGGGTCATCATCTCGAACATCATCCTGTTGTCCTAGACGGCACGCCGCAGGGCGTCGACGATCTGCAGCCGTGAGGCCTTCCAAGCCGGGTACAGGCTGGCCAGCACCGCCGACACCACGGCCAGCAGGAAACCGCCGAAGGCAAGCCGCGCGGTCACCCGGATCTCGGCGTCGAAGCCCTGATCCATGCCGGGCGCCGGAGGCATCGGAATACCCAGCGCCGAGATCGCCAGCGCCAGGAGATAACCGAGGATCGCCCCGACCGCTCCGCCGACCAGCCCCATCACCACCCCTTCGCTGACAAACAGTTGCATTACTTCGTTGCGGCGGAAACCGAGGGCCATCATCGTCCCGATCTCGCTCGTCCTTTCCCTGACGCTCGTCATCAGGGCATTCGACATGCTCATGATGATGATGATGGCGATGATCAGGCGCACGAATCCGGTCTGCGAAGCGAACAGGTCCACCACCGCCTTGTAGAAATCGGCCAGATCGATCCACGGCGTCACCTGCAAACCGCTCTTCTTCTCATCGATCAGGCTGCGCAACTGCTTCAGCATCTCGTCGGTCTGCTCCGTGTCGGCGAGCAGAACGATCAGTTGATGTGCGCCGTCGGCCTTCACCAGCTTGCGCGCCAGGGGAATCGGCAGGCGCAGTGCCGCATCGTCAAAGGCCTTGATCGCCGTATGAAAGACACCGCGTACCCGAGCCTCGACGGCTGAAACGCCGCCACTCTGGGTGGTCACCAGGAGCACCACGGTCGCACCCGGCTCGGCGCCCAGGCTTTCCGCGAGCCCTTTGCCGAGAATGATGCCGGTCGGATCGCTGCTCGTCAGCGGCTCGCCGGCACTGACGACCACTTCCTTGGACACCTTGGCCTCGGTTTCCGGCGCCACCCCCTCGCCCAGAAAGCTCACCGTTGTCTCGCCCCTGGAGATCAGCCCCGAGAAGGCCAGCCGCGGGGTGACCGTCCGCACCTGCGGCAGTTCGCTGATCTGCTGCACGTCGACCACCTGCTCGCCGAACAGGTAGGCATAGGGATCGGCCACACCCTGTTCGTAATAGCCACGTTTGACGATTTGCAGATGACCCAGGCGCGAGTGAATCGTCGATTCACGTTCCATCCAGATCATCCATTCGGCAAACCCGCCGGCCAGGATGAGCGCGACGACGCCGAAACCGATCGCCCCGATACAGACCCCCGATCGCCGCCGGTGCCGTGCGAGATTGCGGAACGCCAGAGCGAAGGTCCGTCCGATCATCGACGACCTGGCGCGCTCTTGCGCGTGGCGACGTGCACCGCCAAGGGATGACCGCGCAACTGGATCACCGGAGGGATTTCAACGCTATTCTGGACGCTCCACGGACTGTCGCGGTCGAGGTCGCGGAAACCGTGTCCGTCGACCGGCCGGCTCCCATGAGAAATGGTCACGCGCCTGCCACCGGCACGCGGACCGGATTGAGCTGACCGCGCAGATGCCACACTCGGTAGCGAGCAGCATGCTGGAGCAGGAGAAAGACATTGCCAGAAGCGCCCAGAGACTGCTGACCGGCTGCGCAGGCCAGGGCTTTGCTGCCACATGGACTCGAATCCCACCCGCTTCCGGTCCGCCTCAAGTTTGTGGCACGGGGGCCGGCACCTCAGGAGAAACCACCGGCCCAAGGCTCCACGCGTCATGCCGGAGGGAGGCTCGCCGACAGACTACGGCGGCAGGTGTTACCGCCAGGACCCTCTCGCGGGGGCAAAAGCAGGATGAGGGAAGAGGTGCTCATCGCGCAGAGTATCCCGGATCCGGACAGCCGAAGTCAATCGGGAATCATTGCCTGCTTACCACCCATCACTTTTAATGTAATCTCTCATTATTATGAGGCAACACATTGAGAGACGATGGGAAAGACAGATAAGTTACCGTGAAAGCCCATCGCTGAAGTGACGGTTAGTGCAACATGCTTTCTGTAAATTTCCTTCGAGCTGGAAAGGCGTTGCCG
>ERZ761603.3184-NODE-3184-length-10694-cov-39.549206_pt1 | contig 10694 bp, 9 predicted proteins | sample MGYA00511879_ERZ761603 | MGnify/ENA primary metagenome ERZ761603 (study PRJEB28899, sample SAMN02850040) | bioreactor sludge metagenome | biome: EBPR Sludge; feature: EBPR Bioreactor; material: flocular biomat | place: Australia: Thorneside Wastwater Treatment...
GTTGCAGGCAGCCGCATGAAAACGGTCGCCTTCAGTTCTGTTTCTTGAGAGCCGCGACAGCCGGCAGCAGAAAGCAGCCAGCACTCCCGCCAGACCAGACTGTTGCGCGACGATCACTGGCCGCAGAACGGGGCGACGCCGTTCCAGCCCATCAGCGCCTGCCGCTGATAGCTGGTGCGGACGATGCCGCTGCTCGCATCGAACAATACGTCGAAGCGCGCGAGCTGGTTCCAGGAGTCGCAGAACTGCCATTCCCAGACGAGTTCGTTGCGCTCCTTGAAATAGCTGGTCCATTGCGGCGCCGGCGGACCGATCACGCGCAGCACCGCCTGTTGGCTCATGCCCGGCTGGATGCGTGCAAAGTGTTCCATGTTCAGCACCTGGTCGATCCGCTGCAGACCTCCATCCGGGGCGATGAACACCATGAAGGTCTGCGGACCCGAGGGTCCCCTCGGATAGGCCAGTTGCTCGCTGCCGTCGGCATCCTGCCAGCGCATTGCCGGGTTACCCATCGTCGCCACCACCTGGGCCACGGTCGCCACTCCGGGTCGCAGGCCGCTGCCACTGTAGGCGGCACAAGCCGACAGCAGCCAGGTCGCGCCCAAGACCGACAGGGAGCGCCATGCCAAACGCCCGGGTTGCGTGCCATGTTCTCCCTGTCCAGTGGCGTAAACCGTACCACCGCCGACGCGCGCACGATGCAGGGCTTGCCCATCACACGGGCCCGAGAGTATATTAGCAGTTCCTGATTTTCTGTATGAGGTCATCATGAGCAAATCCTTCAGCACGATCACGCACGACGTCGCGAAAGCCCTCGGCACGCTGCGCCACGACATTCCGGAGACGATGCAGGGCTTCAATGCAATGGCCAAGTCGGCACTCGCTCCGGGCGTCCTGTCCGCCCTCGACAAGGAATTGATCGCCCTGGCAATCGGCGTCGCCAGCCGGTGCGATGCCTGTGTCGGCTTTCATGTCAAGGCACTGATTCGCCTGGGCGTCAGCCGACAGCAATTGATGGAGACGCTCGCCGTTTGCACTTATATGGGTGGTGGTCCAAGCCTCATGTATGCCGCCGAAGCGGTACGCGCCTATGAGGAAATGACTGCCGACAAGGCAGCCTTGGCCAGCGCAGCCTGAGGCAGCGGACGCTCCGGCGCAGACGGCGACATGGGAAGCGGCCCGAGAAGGGCGACGGGAACGCCCTCCTCCGCTCGCCGGCCGGGCAAGGCGCCCGGTCGCCTGTCGTTCGGTGGCCGGCCTTTCAAACCGGATCAGCCAGCCCCTCCAGCAGCTTCTGCAACTCGCCATCGGCATACATCTCACGCATGATGTCGCAACCACCAACGAACTCGCCGCGCACATAGAGCTGCGGGATGGTCGGCCAGTTGGCGAATTCCTTGATGCCACTGCGAACCTCGGGATCATCGAGCACGTTGACGCTGAGGTAACTCGACACGCCACAGGCTTTAAGAATCTGCACCGTGACCGCCGAAAACCCACATTGCGGAAACTGCGGCGTGCCCTTCATGTAGAGGACCACCGGGTTGGCCGTTACCTGCTCCTTGATCAGTTGCTGTACATCCATCATCAAACCTCGTAGATCATATGGTTGGGGAAAAATCGCGGTCGGTGGCGCTCCTGCTCAACGCAGGCAGCCGCCGCTGACTCGCTCCAGGTGCGACAGATCGTGCCACGTGACAAGGCCGGACAGATCTCCTTCGCGCAGCAGATGGCGCACTGCCGTTGCCTGATTGTAGCCATGCTCGACCAGCAGCCAACCACCCGGCAACAAATGCCTGCTCGCGCCGCTGACCACCGCCCGGATGCAGTTCAGGCCGTCGCCACCGCGTATGCCATCGGTCAACGCCACCTGCGGCTCAAAGGGCAGACCGTCCCGCCCCAGATGCGGGTCGGCATCGGCGACATACGGCGGGTTGGCAACGATCAGATCGAAACACTCCTCGCCAAGCGGCGCGTACCAATCACCCTGCAGGAACCTGATCTCGGCCGCATGCCGTCGCGCATTCGACCGCGCCACGTCGAGCGCCGCCTGCGAAACATCGACTGCGCTCACCGTCGCCTCCGGAAACAGACATTTCAGGGTCACCGCCAGCACCCCGGAGCCGGTACCGAGATCAAGCACCTTGGCTGCTGGCAGCAGGCGCAAACATTCGATTGCCAGTTCGGCCAGCAGTTCCGTTTCCGGACGCGGAATCAGCACCGCAGGAGAGACCAGGAACTCACGATCATGGAAGGGAGCCGAGCCCAGAAGATAGGCCAGCGGCTCACCAGCCGCCCGGCGCCTGACCAGTTTGTCGAGTCGGGCGACCTGCTCGACCGACAGGCAGCGTGCGGCGTGCGCCAGCAGATCGGCATGCGTGCAGGTCGCCACCTGTTGCACCAGCAAGCGCGCATCGAGCCGGTCGATGCGCTCGCTGGCCAGCCGCCAGGCGTCGCCGAGGCTGGTCATGTGTCCATCCGGTGCGCCGCCGGACCCGGACGGTGGTGCGTCACTCACCTTCCGCCAGCATGGCCAGCTGGTCGGCCTGATACTCTGCCGTCAGGGCAGTGATCAGGTCATCGAGGTCGCCGTCCATGATTGCCTCTATCTTGTACAAGGTAAGATTGATGCGGTGATCGGTAACCCGTCCCTGCGGAAAGTTGTAGGTTCGAATGCGCTCCGAGCGATCACCGCTGCCGATCAGATTCCTGCGTGTCGAGGCGATGCTGGCGTGTTGTTCACGTTCCTGCATGTCCTTGATGCGCGCCACCAGTACCGACAATGCCTGCGCCTTGTTCTTGTGCTGCGAACGATCATCCTGACATTCGACGACGATCCCGGTCGGCAGGTGGGTGATGCGCACTGCCGAATCGGTCTTGTTGATGTGCTGCCCACCCGCACCCGAGGCACGGTAGGTGTCCACCCGTATCTCGCTCGGATTGATCTGCACTTCCTCGAGTGCCTCCGCCTCGGGCATCACCGCCACCGTGCACGCCGAGGTATGGATGCGACCCTGCGTTTCGGTGTCGGGAACACGCTGTACGCGATGACCACCCGACTCGAATTTGAGTCTCGAATAGACCCCATTGCCGACGATCCGCGCAATCACTTCCCGGAAGCCCCCGAGGTCGGAAACGCTTGCCGAAACCACCTCCACCTGCCAGCGCCGGCGTTCGGCATAGCGCACGTACATGCGAAACAGATTGCCGGCAAAGAGCGCCGACTCGTCGCCGCCGGTGCCAGCGCGAATCTCGAGGAACACATTGCGATCGTCGTTGATGTCCTTGGGCAGGAGCAGCCGTTGCAGCTCACCCTCGATCTCCGGCAGGCGCTCCCTCGCCAGTGCAACCTCGACTTCGGCCAGTTCCCGCATTTCAGGGTCGGCCAGCATCTCCAGCCCGGACGAGAGGTCTGCCTGAGTCTGCCGCCATGTCTGATACAGACCCACTACCGGGCCGAGTTCCGCGTGTTCGCGCGACAGTCTGCGATATTCGTCCATGTCGCGAGTCGCCTCGCCACTGGCCAGCATGCGGTCGAGCTCGTCCAGCCGCCCGGTGAGATGATCGAGTTTTTCGCGAATGCTTTCGTTCATGGAAGTTCGACTTTGAGAGGAAGGCTGGGGAAATCGTCAACGCGGCAGGACAGGTCGCTGCCGACTCTACTCGCCGAAGTGGAAGTCCCTAGGCAAGTGGAACAGGCGGGCCACGGCGGACTGCAGCTCGTCGCGTTCACTGCCGGCCTGGGCCAGCGTCTGCGTCGGAGCGTGCAGAAACTTGTTGGTCAGGCGGTGCGAGAACTGGTCAAGCACCTGCGCCGGGTCGTCACCTCTGGCCAGGAGCTTGAGTGCGTGCTCGATCTCGTGCCGACGCGCCCGCTCGGCAGCATCGCGCAATGACCGGATGATCGGCACGGTAGCACGCGTAGACAGCCAGCGCAGGAAACCCTCGACCCGCTCGGCAATGATCGCTTCGGCGTCAACCACCGCCGCCTGGCGCGACTCGAGACCGGACTCGACCAGCTGCGCCAGGTTATCCACCGTGTATAGGAAGACGTCGTCCATCTCGCCCACTTCCGGTTCGATATCGCGTGGCACGGCGAGATCGACCATGAATATCGGACGATGGCGACGCTGCCTGATCGCGCGCTCGACCATCCCCAGACCGATGATCGGCAGCGGACTGGCGGTACACGAGACGACGATGTCGAATTGTGACAAGCGCTCCCCCACCTCCTCGAGGCGGATCGCCGTGCCGCCAAAGCGCCCGGCCAACGCCAGTCCCCGCTCAATCGTCCGATTGGCAATCACCACCTGCTTCGGTTGCTGCGCCGCAAAATGCCGGCCACACAGATCGACCATCTCGCCGGCCCCGATGAACAGGATCTTCTGGTCGGCAATCCGCTCGAAGATGCGCCCGGCCAGACGAACGGCGGCAGCAGCCATGGAGACGATATTGGCCCCGATGGCGGTTGTCGAACGAACCTCCTTGGCCACCGCGAAAGAGTGCTGGAACAGCTTGTGCAAGGTCGTACCGAGCGTACCTGCCTCTTCGGCAAGGCGCGCGGCTTCTTTCATCTGACCGAGAATCTGGGGCTCCCCGAGAACCATCGAATCAAGCCCGCTCGCCACGCGGAAAGCGTGGCGAACTGCGGCACGCTCGGGATAGGTGTAGAGATACGGTTCGATCTCCTGGCGCGCCAGGCAATGGTAGTCGGCCAGCCACTGGCTCGCCACCTCGGGGACCTCGGTGGCAAAATAGACTTCGGTCCGATTACAGGTCGAAAGAATCGCCGCTTCGTGAACCGGCTTGCGGCGGGTCAGGTCGGTCAGCGCCTGCCGCACCCTCTCGGCGTGGAAAGCCACCTGCTCACGAACCGACAGCGGGGCTGTGTGGTGGTTGATGCCGAGGGTATACAGCGCCATTCTGCGAGGACGGTAAGCGGGTGGGATGAAAGGTCAGCCGATGATTATAGCACCGGCTCCCCCCGCCTCCCGACCAGGCCAGACAGGGCGGCGAATCCAAGCGCAGTCAGGCAATCTCCGCTGCCGGCTTGCCGATGAAGTAGCCTTGTGCGTAGTCAACCCCGAAACTGCGCAGCATGTTGAGGGCGCGCTCATCCTCGACGAACTCGGCCACGGTCTTCTTGCCGAAACCGCGAGCGACCTCGGACAAGGCGCGCACGAAGACCTGATCATCCGGACTATCGACCAGGGTACGCACGAAGGAACCGTCGATCTTGACGTAATCCACCGGCAACTGCTTGACGTAGTTGAAGGAAGAAAAGCCGACGCCGAAGTCGTCGAGCGCGAACTCGCAGCCAAGTTCACGCACTGCGTTCATGAACGTCCGGGCAGCGGAGAAATCGGATACTGCCGCCGTCTCCGTGATCTCGAAGACAACGTGGCTGGGCAACAGGGTGTTGCGCGCCAGTTGGTCGCGGATGAAGGGGAGCAGACCTGTATCGTTGATGCTGACCGCTGAAAGGTTGATCGAAAACTTGTAATGCCTGCCGGCGGCAAACAGGGACAGCATCTTGCCGAACACCAGCCGGATCACATGACGGTCGATGTCACGTATCAGGCTGCTTTTCTCGGCCACATCCATGAACATGCCCGGCGGGATCACCGAGCCATCGGCCGCCCGCATGCGCACCAGCGCTTCGTAGTGACTGACCTGCCGTGCGCGGATGTCGAGAATCGGCTGGTAGTGCACGATGAATCCCTGGGTGGTCAGTGATCGGTTGATCATCTCCTCCCAATGCAGCCGGCTCTGCATCTGCTCCTGCACACCCTCGCCTTCGGAGTAGACATGCCAGCCGCCACCGCCCTTCGATTTCGCCTGATACATCGCGATGTCGGCATTGGCCAACAGATGTTCAACGTCCATTCTGGCTTCCGAGAAAACGACTATCCCGATGCTGGCGGAAACCCGGTGATTCGCCCCCAGGCCGGGAAACTTGATTTCGGCCAGCCGCCGGTTGATCTTCTCGGCCACCTGAATCGCACCGCCGTGATCGCATTCGCGCAACAGGAAACCGAGCTCGTCCCCCCCCAGTCGTCCGAGCAGATCGCTGGCACGCGCCAGGCTGCCGACCTCGTCGGCCACGACCCGTAACAAGGCATCGCCGGCCTGGTGGCCACTCACATCGTTCACGTACTTGAAGGCATCCAGGTCCAGGTAGAGCAGCGCCCCGTCGTGCCCAGAGCGACGGGCGTCAAGCAGTGCCTGACTCAGCTCATCCTGGAAATGCTGACGATTGACCAGGCCGGTCAGCGGATCGTGCTCGGCCAGATAGCTGACGTGTGATTCGGCACGCTTGCGTTCGGTGTGGTCGATCCCGACCGAAAGGATCATCACCGCCTCGCCTGCCTGGCCGGTCAAGCGCGAATGATTCCAGGTGATTTCATAGCACTCACCGTGCTTGCCCTGGAGAATCGACTCCAACTGCACATGCAGGCGATCACCGGCCACGATTTCCTGCAAGGACTGTTGCGCAGCAGCCGAACGCGACTGATCAGCTCCGCTCAGCTCGAAAAACCGCTTGCCGGCAAGCCTTTCCTCCCCCAAGCCGGACAACTGGCGCCCGTAGCGATTGAGCGTCAGGATCCGTCCATCGGTGGACTGGGTGAGAATGATTACCTGCGCCGTATCGAGCAGGCTCCTGCTGAAATCGCGCTCGACCGAAATGCGCTGCAACATGCCTTCGGTCTCGGCCGAATGCACCGCCACTTCCCGCTCCAGCGTCTCCAGTCGGTAAGACAGGGCGATTGCCGCCTCATCCAGGCTGTCGATCTCATCTTCGACCAGTCGTCGGGCACGCGGCGCGATGCGCGCACGCGCTTCGACGAAGGCGCTGCGGCCGAGCAACGGAATCGCCCGCGCCGTCCGCGTCATGCGTTGCAGCGGCGCGTTAACCAGCAGCGAGAGCAGCAGGAGGGAAAGTAGCGACGCCAGCAGTTCGCCCAGCATGCGATTCAGTACGGACTTCCGTATGTCCGCCAACGCCTGGGTGAGATCGTCAATGACCACCATCAACGCCGGCTGGGCGCTCCCCTCAGGTGCGTCCAGAGCAAGAAACGACAACTCGAACTGCCTGCCCTCGTAAGACAGGGAAAGGTAGGCGTGGCCGGGATCGGGCGGGGTCCGCGGGATCGTGCTCAGCTGGCGCAACAAGGGGCGGTGGTTTCCCATGCTGCTCAAGGGAATCGCCCGCATTCCGACCTGCGGCAGGAAAGCCTCATCCGGCGTTGGCCCAGCCGGCGCCAGTTCGGTCGGAATCAGTACACCGAGATCGGCACCGGTCACCCTTTGAAACGAGTTGACCACGTCGGCCAGCGAACTTCCGAGGACTACCGCCCCGGCAACCTGACCGGCCGAGAGGATCGGTGCAGCGGCCAGCTCGGTGCACACCTCACGACAGCGCGTCCAGTTCATGGACCGCTCGTTCCCAATGACATTGCGTACGTGCGCGTCCAGATTGATTCCGGGATCTGGCGCGGTGCGCCACCTGGCCAATGGCACACCGGTCCTGACATAGACATCAAGCAAATCGATGCCATAGCCATACTGCAGGGCCGGCCAGTAGCTGTCGAAGTGCTGCCGCAGCAGGGCATTGCCCGCCTCGGTCTGGAAGAGGCTGACGCCAACCGAATCGAGCGCCGCGAGAATCCCCGCCAGCGCCTGCAAACGCAGTCCGACCTCACCGCGCAATGCGAAGGCCTGAGCCACCAGACGTTCGCGGGTCTCGGCTCGCTGTTCCTCGAAACGCGTGATCAGATGCTGGTAATGCAACCAGGAAAGCGCGCCACTGACCGACAGCATGACTGCTCCCAGGGTCAGCAGTACCTTCCATTTGAGGCTGATGAATCGGGAGCGGCCAGGAAGAACGGTTGGCGTCGGGATTTCCCGCATGCGGTGAGACTAGAAACGGAAAGACGCTTGCAGCATGAAATTGTCCCAGTAACGCCGCAGATCCTGCGTTCTCGGATTGTCCTGTGTCGCCAGGAAACCGGTTCCATCGACCCGGTGCGTTTCGACGCGCAACATGAATTGTGGCGTCACGTCAAAGCGCAAGCCGACTGTCCAGTCCTTGGCAAAACGGGTGAACCCGGGAAGGTGGGTGGCGGCAGCAAACTTCTTGCCGTCTCGATCATTCTGATCGGCGTAATACGCATCATAGCGCAACAGGGCTTCCCACTGCGGCGCCAGCCGATAAGTCCCCTGCACGTAATAGCTTTGGCCATTGAAAGTGCCATTGTAAAAGTACGGCCCGAAATCCTCGACCGAGGTCCGGCGCCGGGCATATTCACTGGTCAGACTCCAGTTTTCGGCGTGGTACTGCGCCGAAAATATCAGCGGCGTCAGCTTGAAACGGCCGGCCTGCAGGATGTCACCATAGCCCGGCTGGTACTTGAGGTCGAGACGCAAGGCAGTGAAACCCAGGCGATACCTGCCACCCGAACCTTCGTAGATGACCTGGAAATCCGGTGCCATTTTCGAATCGAGGCTACCCGGACGGTGCAGGCCCACCAACGCGATTTTCGCCGCATCGGTATCGGTCTGCGGCTGGCCGTAAGCAAAACTGGCGGACAAGGTCCCGGCTTCGCCGTAACGCTCGATGTACAGCTCGGCACCGTCTGCCGAAACGGTCAGATTGCGCGTCCGTTCGAAATAGATCGACTGCGGCAGAATGATGCTCGGTCGAGTGAAGGGCACGTCGCGCGTCGTGTTGTACAAACCGTAGGCCGTCTTGATCCGTCCCACACGAAGCCCGCCGCGCCCCTCTTCGCTCGATAGGGCCGTCCAGTCGAGCAGGCCGTAGTCGAGGCGCACGCCACCATCATCGGTGTTGCCAGCCCGACGCGACAGCAGTTCGGCTGACAACTGCACGATCGGCGTCAGTCGCCACGACGCGTTTACACCCACTTCGCTGAAATCATTGCTGATCTGATCATCACTCCGGCCGAAGAAGTTGTTGTCGGAGGTGTTCACCAGGGCCATCGAAGCGAAACCGTGCAACTGCACGTCACCGCCCAGCAGGTCGAACGCGCGGGCAGACACATGCCACAACGCCGTCAGAGCCAGCAGCGCCAAGCAAGGCGTGATCTTAGCGAATCTTGAGAACACGCACATTCTGATTCACCTCGCTTGCCTTGACATAACCAATCGCCCCAGGAGTGGACGCCACTTTGGCCAGCATTTCCTGTGTCGAAGAAACATGCTCCGGGTACTGCCCCTGCCCGGAGAAAACCTGCCGATCCCAGGCCATTCGCAGTTGATGCGGGAAGACCTGCAACACCGATTTGCTGAAAGTGGCATGTTCAGGCGCGTCGTCACCCAGCACGAAAACCTTGACCGGTGCGTCTGCCGGCCACCGTTGCAGGCGCATGCCCATGATGGCACGCAGTGAGGCGCGCGGAATGGTGTCTTCGCTGGTCGCCGGATTGGCAATGACGACCATCGCCGGTTCAAGCGCCTGGGCGTAAACATCGGGGATCGGCAAACTGCTCCCCAACAGGCCTACAACCAGCATCAGGAGCAGGGAAGTCACGTATTTAATGGCAGGAATCTTTTCCATCACGGCGCATCCTACCAGACAAAAGCCATCTTCAGAGGGTCCCCGTCGAACGTCCGGGCCAGGGATCGGCAAGCGTCGACCGACGCTGTGGCCCGACGGGCAACTAGATTCCCGAACCGCCCTCTTCCATCACCATGGCCGGCTCGGCAAAAACTCGCAACTGCCGTGGTTTCAGCCATACCTGCTGTCCCTCGACCAGCGCCAGTACGTTGGCCCGTTCACGGGTCAGTTCAACCTCGATCAGCTCCGAACCATGCGCCAGCTCGACTCGCACCAGCGGACCGATGGCGTGCACCTCCTGCACCGTCGCTTCCAGGCTTCCCGTAACCGATCGATGCTCGATCTCGATATCGTGCGGCCGAACGAAGGCCGTCGCCTCACCCGCCGCAAGACCCTCGGACTGCTCCCGGCCAATCTCCGCCCAGGCACCGTGAATCCGGCTGTGGAAGACGTTGACGTTGCCCAGAAACTGATAGACGAAAGGCGATGCCGGGTTGGAGTACACCTCGTCCGGCGAGCCGATCTGTTCGATCCGCCCGTGGTTCATCACCACCACCCGGTCGGCCACCTCCAGAGCTTCTTCCTGATCGTGGGTGACGAAGACGCTCGAAATGTGCATCTCGTCATGCAGGCGTCGCAACCAGCGGCGCAATTCCTTGCGCACCTGGGTATCGAGTGCGCCGAAGGGCTCGTCGAGCAGGAGAACGCGCGGTTCGACGGCCAGCGCACGCGCCAGCGCGATACGCTGACGTTGCCCGCCCGAAAGTTGCGAAGGATAACGATCCGCCAACCAGTCGAGCTGGACAAGGTGGAGCAATTCCTTTACCCGGAGTCGGATCTCGGCCTCGCCAAGGCGCAGCCGGCGCGGCTTGACACGCAGACCAAAGGCGACATTCTCGAACACCGACATGTGCCGGAAGAGCGCGTAATGCTGGAACACGAAGCCGACATTGCGATCTCGGGCATGGACATGGGTTGCCTCCTCGCCAGCGAACAACACCTGCCCACTGTCGGGTGTTTCCATGCCTGCGATGATGCGCAACAACGTCGTCTTGCCACACCCGGAAGGACCCAGCAAGGCAACGAGTTCGCCCGTCGGAATATCGAGGCTGATGTC
>ERZ761603.3185-NODE-3185-length-10693-cov-39.559034_pt1 | contig 10693 bp, 11 predicted proteins | sample MGYA00511879_ERZ761603 | MGnify/ENA primary metagenome ERZ761603 (study PRJEB28899, sample SAMN02850040) | bioreactor sludge metagenome | biome: EBPR Sludge; feature: EBPR Bioreactor; material: flocular biomat | place: Australia: Thorneside Wastwater Treatment...
GTGGGGGGGGTGGTGGGGGGCGTGCGGCGATCCGCGGGCCCCGCGTGGTCCAGGCCGGGCGAGAGCACCGCACGGCGACCGTCGTCTCCGTCGGGCCGACGGACCTGTTCCTCGAGTTTGGGCCCAAGGAGCTCGGCGTCGTCCCCCGCAACCAGTTCAAGGACGAGGAGCTGCCCAAGGTCGGCGAGCAGGTCGGCGTGGTCATCGACAAGTTCGAGAGCGCCGAGAACCTCTTCATCTGCTCGCGCCCCGGGGCCGTGCAGCGGGCCGACTGGGAGCTGCTCGAGGCCGGGCAGGTCGTCGAGGCCCGCGTGACGGGCGTGACCAAGGGCGGGCTGGAGCTCGAAGTCGCCAAGCACCGCGCCTTCATGCCCGCCAGCCAGGTCTCCATCGACCGCATCCCCGACCTGTCCGTCTTTGTCGGCGAGAAGTTCAAGTGCGAGATCACCCGCGTCGAGCGTGCCGGCAGCGGGAACATCGTCCTCTCCCGCCGCAACGTCCTCGAGGCCGAGCGCAAGCAGCTCGCCGACAAGCTCAAGAACGAGCTCAAGGAGGGCGACACGCTCGAGGGCACCGTCCGCAAGATCATGGACTTCGGCGCGTTCGTCGACTTGGGCGGGATCGACGGGCTCGTGCACCTGTCGGACCTCACGTACGACCGCGTCGGGTACGGCGCCAAGGCCGTCGAGAAGCACCTCAAGGAAGGGCAGCGCGTCACGGTCCGCGTGCTGAAGCTCGACTGGGACAACAACCGCATCAGCCTTGGCGTCAAGCAGCTTTCGGGCGATCCCTTCCAGACCGCCGCCGCCGCGATCGTCGAGGGGGCCGAGGTCACGGGGCGCGTCACCAAGCTCATGGAGTTCGGCGCGTTCGTCGAGGTCGCCCCGGGCGTCGAAGGCCTGGTGCACATCTCCGAGCTGGACCACAAGCGCGTGATGCGTGTTGAGGACGCCGTCAAGGTCGACCAGATCGTGCAGGTCCGGGTGCTGAAGGTCGACAAGGACTCGCGCCGCGTCGGGCTGTCGATCAAGGCGACCAAGCCCGCTCCGGAAGGCTCGGGTCCCAACCGGAAGGACAAGACCCCCGGCAAGTCCGCCGAGGAGATCCTGAAGGAAACCCCCGCGTTCCGCCGCCTCAAGGCCAAGGCCGCTCTGGGCCAGGGCAAGTTCAAGGGCGGCCTGGGCTGATCCCCCACCCCCCCGGCGGGGTGTCCCTTTGTTCGCATCATCCCCCACGGTGCGTCGATGAGTCCGATCCTGAAGCTGCGTGAACGTCCGGTCCTCGCGCTGGCGTACGGCGCGGCCGGGCTCACCGTGGCCCTCGGGTTCGTGCAGCTTGTGCGCACTGTCTACGGCTCGCACCACCCGGCCGTGGGCGTCGTCCTCGCGATGCCCGTGCTGCTCGAGTGCGCGCTCATCGCGGCGGGGTTGGTGCTCATCGGGCACGCCGCGCCGATGCGCCAGGGCGCTTCGCACCACTGCGCCCGTTGCGGGTATCAGCGCGTCGAAGAGATCCATCGGCTGCTGGTCAATTGCCCGGAGTGCGGGCACGCGTGGCGGCGATTCGGCGGCTGGCGCGTCGGCCGCGCGGTCGGATCACGACCGAAGTTCATTCTCGGGGTGCTGATCTGCCTCGCGGGCTTGTCCGGCGCCGCCCTCCGCGGGCTGGCCAGCGCCTGGATCGCCGCCCGCATGCCGACCCCGATGCTGCTCCGCCACGCCGTCTATGCCCCCTCGGCCGACACCCAGCATTCGTGGCGGGCCCTCGAAGCCAGGCGGCTGTCGCTGGCGCAGATCCGCTGGGCGGCACAGACGCTGCTGGATCGCCGGCTGGCGACGTCGGTGCTCGATCCGGCCGCGGCCGTGTGGCTCGGCGCCCGCCTGACGGACAACTCGCTCGACGCCGACCTCGTGGATCGCTACTTCGATGAGCTCGTCGGGCTGACGCTCGAGGCGCCCGAGCGCGTGTTCGCGGGCGAGGCGGTCAGCGCCGCGGTGTACGCCCTGCCCCGCGTGGCGCGGACGGGAACGCCGCTGGGCGAGGTGACGCTGATCGTCGGGGGGATCGAGCTCACGCCCCCTGGCCCGCCGGCGGAAGACAACCGCACGGACTTCGAGAAGCAGTTTCTCAGCGAGACTTCGCCCGCCGCGAACCAGGGCCGGGGGAACACGCTGCTCCACGCGGGGAGGCTTCTGCCCAACGTGCGCGTTTCGGAAGCCTCCGCCGTCGCGCCGTTCCCGGGCACAGCGACCGCGTCGTGCACGGTGTGGGTGCTCGTGGGGCCTCCGCCCGGCGAGGCGGTGCGCTGGTCCGCGGAGGGCGTGCCCTCGAGCGTGATGGGCGCCAAGCGGGTCATCCGCCGCACGCTGTCGGCCGAGATCGAGGTTCTTCCGGTGGTCAGCGCGGGGCCGGGCGCGCGGTGAGCCCGCCGACTATCGCCCCGTGGATCCAAAGCCGCCCGCGCCGCGCGCGGTGTCGTCGAGCGCTTCGACTTCCCGCACCTCCGCGCGAGCGACCGGCGCGATCACCAGTTGGGCGATGCGCATCGCGTGCTCAACGACAAACGGGGCGTGCCCCAGGTTGATCAGCGCGACCCGCAGTTCGCCCCGATAGTCGCTGTCGATGGTCCCCGGCGCGTTGGGCAGCCCGATGCCGTGCTTGGTTGCCAGGCCCGACCGCGCGCGGACCTGACCCTCGAACCCCTCGGCGATCGCGACGCTCAGGCCCGTCGGGATGATCCGGATCGCGCCCGGGTCGATGGTCAGGCTCCCCTCGGGAAGGAACGCCGTGAGGTCCATTCCCGCCGAACCGGAGGTTTGGTACGCCGGGAGGCTTGCGCGTGGATCGAGCCGACGGACTCGCAGGGTCGTGGTGTGCATGCGCCGCGAGGGTAGCGGAACTAGCGGCCGCCCGCGGGGTGATTGAACTGTTCGAGGTGCCGCGTGAGCGTCTCGATCATCCGCTTGGTCGAGGCGATGGCGTTATCGAGGCTCGACTTGCCGGTGAGCGCACGAAGGTGGTCGCGCTGCCCCGACTGTGCCAGGTGCTGTTCGGATTCCGCCTTGGCCGCCTGGAGCGAGCGCAGCAACTCTTCCGCCCGCGTGCGGACGTCCACCGTGTCCTTGATGAGGCGCTCCTGCTCGGTCATCGTGACCCCACGGCCCCGCCCGCGTTCCCCCCGGTGATTCTCGGCCGCTGGACTGTACACGCGCTTCATCGAGTCTTCACGCGGCGATGGCGGGCGTCGGATCGGTCTTTGTCAGGGTTGCGTCGAGCGGCTTGATGTCGGTGGGCAGGCCGCTGGGGCGCATTTCAGGGACGTGCCGGCGGATGGCGGAGAGGACCGCCTCCTTGTCGTGGCTGGTGCGCACGGCGGCGAGCTCGGCCACCATCAGCGGGAGATTGACCTCGCCGGCGGAGGTGTGGGTCCAGGCGCCGATCCCGGGGTGTGGGGTGGGCGTCAGTTGCTCGCGGTCGTAGGCGAGTTCCTCGTAGAGCTTCTCGCCGGGGCGGGCGCCGGTGAAGCGGATCTCGATGTCTCCGGGCCCGGCGCGCTGACCGGCGAAGGAAGGACTCAGACCGTGCGCGCTGATGAAGCGGCAGGCCAGATCGAGAATGCGGATGGGCTCGCCCATATCGAGGACGTAGACCGGGGCGGCGGGCGAGTCGCCCTGCAGGGCGGCCGCCTGGATCACGAGCATGGCGGCCTCCTGGATCGTCATGAAGTACCGCGTCATGCGCTCATCGGTGACCGTCACGGGCCCGCCCGCGTCGATCTGGCTCGCCCAGATCGGCAGCACGCTGCACGCGCTGCCCAGGACGTTGCCGAAACGGACCATGCAGAAGCGCGTGGAAGCGGGAGAGATGGCACGGCTCTGGCGGTGAAGCCCCTGAACGTACATCTCCGCGAGCCGCTTGGTTGCCCCCATCACGCTCGTGGGGTTGACGGCCTTATCGGAGGAGATCAGCACGAACCGCTCGGCGCCGACCGCAAGGCTGGCGTCGGCGATGGATCGTGTGCCGAAGAAGTTGTTGTTGACGGCATGGGAGGGGTGGTCCTCCATGAGAGGCACGTGCTTGTGCGCGGCGGCGTGGAAGACCACGTGGGGCCTATCCGCGGCGAGGTGGCGCATCGTGCCCTCGGTGTCGGCGACGTCGTGCAGGATGGCCTTGCGTCGGACGGTGGGGAAGCGCTCGCGGATCTGGCGGTCGATCTCAAAGAGCGCGTTTTCGGCGCGTTCCATGAGCACGATCAGTTCGGGGCGGAAGCCAGCGACGATCCGGGCGATCTCGGACCCGATGGAGCCGCCCGCGCCGGTGATGAGGACGCGGCGACCTTCGAGCATCGAGGCGACCTGGTGGCGGTCGATCCCGTGGGGGGTGCGCCCGATGAGATCGGCCCAGTTGAGCGAGCCGCGCGAGCCCGAAGTCTGGGGCGAGCGGCGGACCAGCTCGTCCAGCGGCGGGACGACACGTTCCGGCAGCGAGAGCGAGGCCAGCAGCGATCGCACGCGCAGGGCCGTGGTGGTGCGCTCGGCCGGGAGCGAAACGATCGCGATGTCCGGTCGGGCCGTGGTGCACACGCGGGGGAGTGTGTCGAGGGTGTCGAAGCCCAGCATCGGGCGGTCCGCGTCGGCGAGGACGTAGCCGACGGGAACGGGCCCGTTGGGGAGCAGGGCGATCTGATCAGAGAGCAGGCCGAGCGTGGCGGCGGTGCCGATCAGCAGGGCGCGCGGGCGGCCATCGTGAGCGTTCGGGAAGGGCAGCGCGGCGGACGTCTGGGGGCTGGTGTCGGTAGGCATCGGAGGGGGTATCGACCGTCGCGGGCGGAGGGGGCGAGATCGGGGGCGGAGCGAGGGCGGCGCGGGCGGTGCCGACTTCTCGGGCTTTCGTTATCGAACCTTTGGGTGGTCCCGGGGAGGCGGGGTTGGGGCTGTTCCGCTACGCTCGGGCATGATCTGTCGACTGACGGGCACACTGGTGGGCGTGGAGGGCCAGACGGCGCAGGTGGAGCCCGGCGGCGGGGTGACGTACGAGGTGCTGCTGCCGGCGTATTGGGTGCCGGCGTTGTCCGCCAAGGTTGGTCAGACCGTGACGCTGGTGACGCTGCAGTATCTCGAGAGCGAGGGGCAGGGGGCGAGCTATCTGCCGAGGCTGATCGGGTTTCCGACGGAGCAGGATCGGCGGTTCTTCGGGGTGTTCACGACGGTGAAGGGGATCGGGAACCGCAAGGCGTTGCGGGCGATGGCGGTGGAGCCCGCGGCGATTGCTCGGGCGGTGGCGTCGAAGGACGCGCGGGAGTTGCAGAAGCTGCCCGAGATCGGTAAGCGGCTGGCGGAGACGATGATCGCGGAATTGAACGGGAAGGTGGATGGGTACCTGACCCCGGTTGAGGTCGCGGCGTTGGAGGCGTCGGCGGAGGTGAAGCCGATCGGGCAGGGGAAGGCGGCCGAGGAGGCTGTGGCGGCGCTGGTGGCGTTGGGAGAGACGCCTCAGAACGCGGAGCGGAAGGTGCAGACGGCGGTGGCTCGTCTGGGGCAAGCGCCGTCGGCGGACGAGATCGTGGCCGCGGTCTTTGGGGGCTAGGCGGAGTCTGGCACGAGGGTGGGCGGAGGGTGCGTGGTGCAAGCCGCGGATATGCTCGGGGCATGCGATACGCGATGATCATGGCGGGGGGCGCGGGGACGAGGCTTTGGCCGATGAGCCGAAAGGGCGAGCCGAAGCAGCTCATCAAGTTCATTCAGGGGGCGGACGGCCGTCAGCGGTCGTTGCTCGAGATCGCGGCCGGCCGCCTCGAGGGATTGGTTCCCGAGTCGCAGCGGTACATCTGCACGTCCGAGTCGTTCCGGGGCGTGATCCGGCGTGACCTGCCCGCCTTTGGCGACCAGCAGATCCTGGGCGAGCCGATGGGCCGGGACACGGTGAACGCGGTGGGGTTCGCGGCGGCGGTGCTCGCGAAGGTGGACAAGGACGCGATCTTCGCGGTGCTGACGGCCGACCACATCATCGAACCGGACGACGTGTTTCGAGCGCGCATGGACCTGGGCTTTCGGCTGATCGAGGCGGACGCGCGGCGGCTGGTGACCTTCAGCATCAAGCCGACGTACGCGGCGACGGGGTTTGGGTACGTGGAGCGGGGCACCCCGGTGCGGGATGTGAAGGGCGCGGAGAGTCTCGCGTTCCATGTTCAGCGGTTCGTGGAGAAGCCGGACAAGGCCCGGGCCGAGGCGTATGTTGCGAGTGGCGCGTTCAACTGGAACAGCGGGATGTTCGTGTGGAAGGCCTCGACGTTCCTGGACGCGCTCAAGAAGTTCAAGCCCGAGAGCTATGCCGGGGTGATGGAGATAGCCTCGGCGTGGGGGACGCCCAAGCAGAAGCAGGTGATCGACGCGGTGTATCCGACGCTGCCCAAGATCAGCGTGGACTACGCGGTGATGGAGCCGGCGAGCAAGGACAAGGACTTCCAGATTTGCACGGTGACGATGGACGTGAAGTGGCTCGACGTAGGGAGTTGGCCGAGTTATGCGGAGACGGTGACGGCGGACGGCGAGGGGAACCGGCGCGCGGGCGAGGGCGACTCGATCGTGGTGCAGGGGAGGAACAACCTGGTGGTGGGCGGGGTGAAGGGGCACACGGTGGCGTTGCTCGGATGCGAAGACATGATCGTGGTGCACACGGCCGGGGCGACGCTCGTGATGCCCCGGGGCAAGGCGGAGGAACTCAAGGCGTTGCATGCAATCGTGCGTGACGAACTGAAGTGAGCGATGCGGTTTATCGCGATCGATCTTGGTGATGCGCGGACGGGTCTGGCGATCGGGGACGCGATCACGCGGGTCGTGTCGCCGATGGACGTCATCGAGTGCTCGGCGTCGCTGTGCGGGGGGGAGGCGCTGCTGGACCTGGTTCAAAGGGCGATCGACGCGGCGGTGTCGCCCCGGGCGGCGTGTGAGCTCGTGGTGGGGCTGCCCATGAACATGGATGGGACGGAGGGTCCGCGAGCGAAGCTTGTGCGTGCCTGGGCGGAGCGGCTCGCATCGCGCACGGGGCGGCGCGTGCATCTGCAGGATGAACGGCTCACCAGCAGCGAGGCCGACTGGTCGATGGCGCGCAGCGGGCTGACTCGCAAGCAGAAGAAGGAGCGGCGCGACGCGTTGGCGGCGGCGGCGATCCTGCGCGACTTTTTGTCAGGCCTGGCGTCGCCGGGTGAGATCGGCCCGCGGGACGAGGATTAGGCGGCCGGGGATCGTGCGGCCGAGGCGACGATCATCGCGTCTCGGCAAGCGTCGATCGCCAGAGAAGCGACGTGGTCGATGCCGTAGTCGGCGCGGATTGCCCGGGCGGCGGTTCCGCCGAGGAGATCGCACCAGTCGGGGTCGGTGAGGATTCCGGCGAAGGCGTTGGCGAAGTCGCGGGGTTCGGCGGTGGGTACGAGGATGCCCGTTGCGCCGGTTTTGACCATGCCGTGGAGCCCGGGTGCGTCGGCGGCGACGACGACGGCCCCCATCCCGAGCGCGTCGAGCACGCCGCGCGGGTGACCTTCGTGATCCGAGGCCTGGGCGTAGATCGAGGCGTGGCTGAGGCGTTCGAGGAAGTCCGTGTGCGGGAGGGTCGGTACGAAGCGGACGCAGACGCCGAGAGACTCCGCGAGCTTGCGGAGCCTGGGGAGCTCCGGGCCTTGCCCGATGACTTCGAGTATTGTGGAAGCCCGGAGTTCCTGATCGAGCAACGAGATGGCCTCGATGAGAATGTGGATCCGCTTGCGGGCGATGACGTTGCCCGCGGTGACGATCAGGCCTCGCTCGCGTTCCGCGGCGGGGGTGATGACGTCGGGCACGATGGCGAAGTTCGGCACGCAACGGGCGTGGCGGGGATCGATGTGATACCGCCAGCACAGGTCGCTGACCATGTCGGGGGTTGTTCCGATGACCAGGTCCGCCGAGCCGCAGAGGGCGGCTTCAATCTGCGCGGCGAGCACGGCCTGGGGCGAGTCCGGGCCGCATTCGCGGGCGGCGAATCGTGACCAGAGGTAGCCGCCGCGGGCGACGAGGGCGGCCGGGTGGTGCAAGGACTTGAGATGGGCGTGGGTTGCGACGGCGGCGGCACCCGCGGTGAACTGCTCGGTCAGGATCAATGCCGAGCTACGCGGCGTGAGCAACTGTGCGACACGAGTGGGGATCGAGGCGTGGTAGTGCGGTTCGAGCACGCGGGTGTCGTTCCACAGAAGCGTGAGCGACGCCGGGCGGGGAAGTGTGTTGGCGAGCCTCTCGGCCAGGGGTCGGTCGTCCGGGCCGCCGCTGCTGACGAGGATGGTGCGTCCGAACCTGGCCGCGAGGCGTTGGTAGTAGGTCCATTCGCGGTCGAGGTGGCCGATGCGATTCCAGTCGCGGAGTGACAGGCCGCGTGGAAGCACGAGAACGAGGTTGTCAGCGAGCACCTGCTGCATGCTGATGGGGTAGAGACCCTGATCGGGTCATCGGCCGTGTCGGGCGCGGGCTTTGGATTGGGTCCGCGGATGATTGAAGATCTGCTGGGCGGGAAGTGGGGCGGCGTGAAATCGAGGTCCGAGAAAGCGTCGTTGGCCGGATTTTGATTGGTATGGCGGCGTGATCCGGCATGTGTCGGGTAGGATTGGGGCATGAAGAAGGTCATGAGCATGAGGCGTCTTGCGGCGGCGATGGTGGTCGGGTGTGCGGGCGTGATGGTGTCGCCCGCGGCGGGACAGCCTTCCAAGTCCAAGGTTGAGGAGGCGCCCGCGCCGCCGATGCCGGGCAAGATGGATTCCAACGGCGTGATCGTGAATTACCTGCTGGTGGTGGTGGTGATCGCGGCGGTGGTGGGTGTGACCGCGATCCCGAGCCGTCGCGGGCACCAGGACTAAAGGGGTGAGTGTCGTGAACGTGCGCAAGGTTCTGATCGGAGTGAACGCGGCGTTGCTGCTGGCATTGGCGGGCATGTCGGCGTGGCCGGCGGGGGCATCGCAGCCCGGCGCGGCGGTGCCCGGGCGGGATCGCGGCCAATACACGATGGTGACGGGTCGCATGGCGACCGGCTCGGGCGATGCGGTGTACATCGTCGACGCGGTGAATCGCGAGCTGGTGGCGCTGCGCTGGGACAACAGCCGGCGTGCGCTGGTCGGTGTTGGGTACCGGAATCTGGATGCGGATGGGGCGACGGCGCCGACGCGCTGAGGAGTTGAACGTGGATCGTTCAGGCGACAAGGTGCAGGCGAAGTGGCTCGGGGTGACGGCGTTGCTGCTGGCAGGGCTTGTGGTCGTGCAGTGGAACCGGCGGGCAGTTGTCGAGCCGGCGCCAGCGCTGGGCCTGCTGGGTGCGGCGGCGTTTGGGAGCCAGGCGGTGAGTCAGGCCGGCGGGATCACGATGATGACGGTGGCGGGAACGAACGACGATGTGCTGCTGGTGCTCGATGATCGGCGGGAGCAGTTGTTCGTGTATCGTGCGGAGAATCAGGACACATTCACTCTGCTGCAGCGCGCGAGCCTGCCGCAGTTGTTCACGGACGCGAGAGCCAAGGGGTCGGGCAAGTAGCCGGCGGGGGTGGCTGGCTTTCGGTCGGTGATGGAACGGAGCGGTATGCCGATCTACCCCCTGCCTCAGTTCGAGGCGGATCTCAAGGTTCAGTTGGAAGAAGAGGACCGGTTGGCGTACGAGGCGCTCAAGGCGCCCAAGACGCTGGTCGTCCGGTTTGGCTCGATCAAGATGATCGGTGAGTTCCCGTACGACGGGACGGTCAAGCCCGGGTGCGGGAGCAAGGTCGTCGTCCGAACGTTCCGCGGGACCGAGCTGGGCGAAATGCTGACGAGCACGTGCCCCAACAGCGGGTGCTCCAAGAGCGTGTCGAGGCAGGACATGCTCAAGTACATCGAGAACTCGGGCGGGAAGGACTATCCGTTCTTCACGGACGGACGCGTGCTGCGGATCGCCACGAAGGAGGACGTCGACGCCCAGGCGAAGATCGAGCAGAGCAAGCACGAGCTGCGGACCCGCGCCCGGGCGGTGGTCGCCAGGCTCGGATCGGATCTCAAGATCGTCGAGGTCGAGCCGATCCTCGGCGGCGAACGCCTGACGGCGTTCTATCTGAGCGAGCATCGCCTTGAACTTCGGGAGCTTGCCCGCGAACTCACGGCGGAGTTCCGGACGCGCGTCGAGATGAGGCAGGTCGGGGCGCGCGACGAGGCGAGACTGACGGCGGACTTTGAGAAGTGCGGGCAGTATTGCTGCTGCAAGAACTTCCTCAAGGTGCTCAAGCCCGTCTCGATGAAGGCCGCCAAGACCCAGAAGGCGACGCTCGAGCCCCTGAAGATCAGCGGGCGCTGCGGGCGGCTCATGTGCTGCCTGAGGTACGAAGAGCAGACGTACGACGACCTGAAGGCGCGGTTGCCACGCAAGAAGAGCCGCGTCGGAACGTCCGAGGGCGACGGCACGGTGGTCGATGGGCAGATCCTCACGCAGCTTGTGCTGGTGGAGCTGGACGATCTGGACCCCAGCGGGAACATCCGGCGTGTCGCGGTGGCGGTCGAGGAATTGAGCGAGCCCAAGAACAAGACGATGCCCGAGCGCCCGGCGTTCGTGCCCGGCGGGAGACCCGACGGCCGTCGACCGATGGGAGCCCCGGGCGGCGGGCCCGGTGCTGGTGCAGGTGGAGGGGGCGGTGCGCCGGGAGGTGGGGCGGGAG
>ERZ761603.3186-NODE-3186-length-10693-cov-36.659616_pt1 | contig 10693 bp, 8 predicted proteins | sample MGYA00511879_ERZ761603 | MGnify/ENA primary metagenome ERZ761603 (study PRJEB28899, sample SAMN02850040) | bioreactor sludge metagenome | biome: EBPR Sludge; feature: EBPR Bioreactor; material: flocular biomat | place: Australia: Thorneside Wastwater Treatment...
AATCATGTCTTTGATCCGCAAGCGATCCCTCGTGGCCGAAAAGATCCACACCCAAAGCTTTTCCATCTGCAGAATGCGCCGATGTTCGGTATCAAGTCGCAACAGTTGATGCTCAAGGTCGTGTTGGCGCTGGTAGTCACGTTCGACGCGACCGAGAGCGAGATAGAACATGCCCAGTACACCCCCCGCCACCAACAAACTGATCAGAGTCACTGCCACAATCGACCACTGGAAGGTGGATTCGAGCGCGGTGATATCACGTATCACCACCAAATCACCGATGTGGGTACCGCCGGCATCGTTGAAGGGCAGGGCAGCCAGATGCAGGGAGCGTCCCCAATCGCCAATCTCGGTGGTACGGCCGGCTAATAATTCCGCCAGCCGCTGATCGTCCAACGCTGCCGGCAGTTGTTCTGATGTTTGCGCCAATGCCGCATGGCTGCTGAAACGCTCCCAGTCTCCTGCACGCTTCATCATCGACTGGCCGCGCAGCCACTGCTGTTGTTGCAGGAAACGCTTTTCCACCAGCACCAGCAAATCGACCGAGAGACTGCGCTGCACCTCATAGATCAAGTGTTCTATCTCTTCGCCGATTTCGAGATAGCCCAGCAACGTGTTGCCCTCGAGCCAGGGCATCACCAGCCGCAACGTCAAGGTGCCCATGGCACCCAATTCGAGACCACGCACTGCTGCCTGGCTTGCTTTGGCCTGCGCCAATGTCACGCGGGCAATCGCATCCCCAAATTCATGCGGGCTGTGAAATCGATAGAGATTGACCAGATCCGGACGCGTCAAATACAGGTGCGTAATGCGATGATCGTCACGCAGGGTACGAAAAAGCTCCTGGCCTTGCTGTGCCAGCCCGGTGCGATCGCCACGCCGGAAAGCGGCTTCCATCACCTTGTTGGTCATCATGGCGCGCATTGTCGCCATCATCAGGTTGGTGTCCTTGTCGAGCTTTTGCTCGAACAACTTCGCAACCGCCGCCAACCTCTCGGCCAGATCCTGATCGCGGATGCGTGCCTCGATGCCATAAATGGCCACGGCAAATACGCACATGATGAACACCAAGGCAACCGCCAACAGGCCGATGAATTTGGCCTTGATGCGCTTCGGCTGGGGGTTGGGTGAGAGGGAAGTCACTGAATGCAGTGTAAGGATAGGAAATCCAACGGCACCGACGAAAGTATATGAGCTATCTACGCCTCCACCAAGGGGCAGCCTTGTCCAAAGTGCTGCCAACGAAAAGCGGGAGCAGAGGAGGGGTCGGGGTGCTCATGCCGACGCCGCAAACAACTCGTTCAGCCGTGTTGCGCCATACAGGATGATCTTGAGCTGTTGCACGAAGTTCTCCGACATTTCGGTTTCGAGCAGGGGTTGGCCGGGGGGCAGGTCGAGAATGTCGGTAGCCGCCGCGAGCATGGTCATCACGATCATGCCGCAAACCATTTGCAGGTTCGCCGTGGGCAGGTGGGTGTACAGGCCGCGCTGCCGGAAATCCTGCGCCATTTCGTTGGTGAAGTGGGTCACGTCATTGCGGATCGCGAGGCGCAGGATGCGGCTGCCCCCTGATCGCTCGCTCGAGATGAACACGAATTGCAGGCGGTTGCGCTTCACGTGTTCCTGGTAGACCTGGACCGACCGACGCAGGATGTCGCGCGGCGCCACCTCCATCTTGCGTGCCTCGCGCAACAGACGGCGCAGGGTGATTCCCGCTTCCTCGACCAGCACCAGGCCCAGCTCATCGGTGTTGCGAAAGTGACGATAGAAGGCGTTCGGTACGACGCCGGCTTCGCGCGCGATTTCGCGCAGTCCAAGGCTGGTGAAGCTGCGTCCCTCGCCCATCAGGGTCAACGCCGCCTGCAGGAGACTGGCGCGCGTCAGATCCTTGCGCGCGCTGCGAGACAGGGGCTCGGGATTCCTGGAGGGACTTTTTCCGGGTGCTTGGGTAGTGTTCATGGATTGCCATTCTAGAACAGTTGTATCCAAAAGCACATCGCTTTGTCGGTTGATCATGCTCTGCAGAATGGCACTAGTCGTCATGAAGAGCAAAAACCGAGTCACGTACCTATTTATTCAGTGGACAGTCGTACACATACTGTCGTATCCTGAAAACGCTGAGCAGTCGCCGCTGGCCGCCGTTGGCGGGTGGTCCTCAGGCACTCTGTCCCTTTTCGTGAAACACCGTACCGTGCCCACCTACAAAGCTCCCCTGCGCGACATGCGCTTTCTGATGAACGAGGTGCTCGACTATCCCGCGCACTATGCCCGGCTGGCGAACGGCGGCGAGGCAACGCCCGACATGGTCGAGGCGATACTCGAAGGTGCGGCAAGCTGGTGTGAAGAGGTTCTCGCACCCCTCAATCTGTCGGGTGATCAGGAGGGTTGCCAGTTCAATGCCGGCGAAGTCAGCACGCCGGCCGGATTCAGGGAAGCCTACCGGCAGTTTGTCGAAGGCGGCTGGCAGGGCCTCTCCTTTCCGGTCGAATACGGTGGTCAGGGCCTGCCAAACTCGCTCAGCGTCTTCAAGGCCGAGATGATGGGTGCGGCCAACTGGTCGTTCAGCATGTATCCGGGGTTGAGCCTCGGCTGCATCAACACGCTCCTGCGCTATGCCAGCGAGGCACAGAAATCGCAGTATCTGCCCGCCCTTATCAGCGGCGAGTGGACCGGCACCATGTGCCTGACCGAGCCACAATGCGGCACCGATCTGGCGCAGATCAGAACCCGGGCCGAACCGCAGCCCAATGGCAGCTACCGGATCACCGGCACCAAGATGTTCATTTCCGCCGGCGATCACGATCTGGCCGAGAACATCGTGCATATCGTCCTCGCTCGCCTGCCCGGTGCACCGGCGGGAACGCGCGGCATCTCGCTGTTCGTGGTGCCGAAGTTCCTCGTCGATGCGGATGGTTCGGCTGGCCAGCGCAACGCGGTCAGTTGCGGATCGATCGAACACAAGATGGGCATCCGCGCCTCGGCGACGGCCGTGCTGAATTTCGATGCCGCGGTCGGCGACCTGATCTTCGAGCCCAACAAGGGGCTGGAAGCCATGTTCACCTTCATGAACACCGCGCGCATCGGCATCGCGCTGCAGGGTATCGCGCACGCGGAGGCCTCGTTTCAGGGTGCGCTGTCCTATGCCCGGGATCGCCGCTCGATGCGAGCACTGTCGGGAAAAAAGGAACCCGACTCGATTGCCGACGCCTTGATCTGGCACCCCGATGTGCGGCGCATGCTGCTCACCCAGAAAGCCATCGCGGAAGGTGGCCGGGCGATGATTTATGCCGCCGCGCAGACCGCCGACGTGATGTTCAATGCGGGGCTCGAAGACGATCGCGTGGCGCAGGCGCGATACGACAACATGCTCGGCTTCTACACGCCGATCCTCAAGGGCTTTCTGACTGAAATGGGTCTCGAGGCGGCCAACCTCGGCATGCAGGTGTTTGGCGGCCATGGCTACATCCACGAGCACGGCATGGAGCAGATTGCTCGCGATGCACGCATCGCCACCCTGTACGAAGGCACCACCGGCATCCAGGCACTTGACCTGCTGGGCCGCAAGGTATTGATCGGCAGCCGGGGAAAATGCGTCCGCGACTTCACGCGCATCATGCTGCGCCTTGCCGGGCAGCATCTGGCCGCACGCGGGTCAAAGGGCCGCATGGCCCGCTCGCTGACCAGGCATGCCATCCAGTGGAATCTACTCACGCTGAGAATCATGTGGCGGGCGGCCAGGGATCGGGATCTCGTCGGCTCGACGAGCGTCGACTACCTGATGTATTCGGGCTATGTGATGATGGGCCACTTCTGGGCCCTGCAGGCCGAGCAGGCCCGTCAGCGTCTGCGCAGTGGCCAGGGGGCAGAATCAGCCGACTTCTATGGTGCCAAGATTCAGACCGCAGAGTTCTACTTTGACCGTCTGCTGCCGCGTGCCGAGGCCCACCGAAGAAGCGCGTTGGCGCCGACGCGTTCGCTGATGCAGATGGATAACGGCAATTTTGCGTTTCCCTGATGCAGCGACCCGAGTGTGGCGAACGCAACGCTTTCAACGCCTGGGCATTCCCGCAACTGGCGCGCGACGCTGCGGAGAAAATCAAGCATACTGTTGGCCGAAATCCTGCCGTGCTGACGAGACCGCAATGACTGTCCGAAACCTCGAATTCCTGTTTCGTCCCCGGTCGGTCGCGGTTGTCGCCGAACCCGACGAGCCGAGTCGCTATGCCGAGGTGGTGATTGCCAATCTGGTTGCTGGCGGATTTGCCGGTCCGGTCATTTCCGTGGGCGCCAGGAAACGCTCGCTGTTCGGCATCGGTACCGATGTCCGCCTGGACGAGTTCGAGGTCGTGCCCGACCTGGCGATCATCTGTGCGACCCTGGACAGGGTGCCGTCGATCATCACGCAACTGGGTGCACGTGGCACGCGCGGCGTGATCGTTGGGCCCTGGCTATGGCACAGGATGAGCAGCAACGAGATCGCGGCGGCGCGCAAGGCCATCCTTGAGGCGGCGCGACCGTACCTGATCCGCATCCTCGGCCCGGGCAGCGGTGGCCTCGTCGTTCCGGCGCGAGGTCTAAACGCCAGCGCCGCCCCGGTTTCGATCAGGCCGGGAAAGGTTGCCCTGATCACCCAATCGACGGCCATCACCGCTGCCGTGCTTGATCGTGCCGGTAGCCGGGGCATCGGTTTTTCGACGGTACTGCACCTCGGCGCCAGTATGGATGTCGATCTGGCCGACGTGCTCGACTGGCTGGTGGTAGACCGGGACACCCAGTCGATCCTGGTGCAGTTCGACGAAATCTCCGGCGGCCGCAAGTTCATGTCAGCGGCACGTGGCGCCGCGCGCAACAAACCGGTTGTCGCCATTCGCGGCGGACCGGTGAAGCCACGGCACCCGGTGACCACGCCATTCAGTGCCGACGACGTCTACGAGGCGGCACTGCAACGCGCCGGCTGGGTGCGCATCGACACCCTGGGCGATGTGTTTGAAGCCATCGAGGCGATGGCACGGGTGCGCCCTCTGCGCGGCGAGCGCCTGACCATCCTGGCCAACGGCCACGGCCTCGGGCGGATTGCCGGCGATACGCTCCTACATTCCGGCGGCGAGCTGGGCAGCCTCTCCCGCGACACCGTCAAGCACCTCGAGGAACTGCTGCAGACCCGTTCATCGCTGTCCAACCCGCTGGCGCTGCCATCCGATGTCAGACCGAGCCACTGGGCAGCAGCGCTCTCGGCCGTGCTCGCCGACCGCAATACCGACACCGTGCTGACCGTCTGCTCGCCGTCGCCGTTCGCCGCCAGCGCCGATGTTGCTACGGCGATATGCGAGGTGTCCGGCACAGCCGAGCGCAGCGTCTTCACCTGCTGGGTCGGCGGCGCCGCAATGCTCGAAGCGCAACGGATTGCGGCGGCGAACGCGGTGTTGAGCCATGACTCGCCGGAAAAGGCGATCGCGGTCTTTCTCGGTGTCGTCAATTACCGGCGCAATCGCCGCTTGCTCCAGCAGATGCCGCCGTCGCTGGCGGAGAGTTTCTCGCCGGATGTCGACGCCGCCCGCAGCGTGCTCTGGGAGGCGATCGATGGCGGGGCAGGGGCCTTGTCACCCCGCCAGGCGCGGCGTCTGCTGCGGGCCTACGGAATTGCCATCGCCGACTCGCCGCTGGCGGGCAGCATCGATGCGGCGATCCTGGCTGCTGGCGATCTCGGCTATCCGGTCGACCTCGGGCTGGTGCTCGCCGATGGGGCCGAATTTGCTCAGGTCGCGTCGGGACTGCGCTCGCCGGCCGAGATCCGGATCGCTGCCCGCGGGCTGCGCAGCAGTGCGCGGACGCAGCGCCCGGGCAGCCGGGTCAGCCGCTATCGACTGCGATCGAGCGTCGCCCGTAGCGGCGCGCCGGCAATGCGCCTCGGTGTGGCCGACGATCCGGTGTTCGGTCCGGTGATCTTCCTTGGCCTGGCGTCGGCCGCGGGCGGCCGCATGGGCCGCGTCGTCGTCGCGCTGCCGCCGCTCAACCTGGTACTGGCCTGCGATCTGGTCACGCGCAGCCGCTTTGCCGAAGGGATGCCCGAAGACGATCGGGAGGCGCTGCAGGCAGCGGTCAGCAATGCGCTCGTTCGCTTGTCGCAACTGCTCACGGACCTCGACGAGCTGACCGGTGTGACGCTCGATCCGCTGCATGTCGAGACCTCGGGTGTGGTCGTTCTGGAAGCGCACATCGGCATCGGCCGGGCGGCGCGCAGGACGGGCCTGCGCCGCTTTGCGATTCGACCCTACCCGAAAGAACTTGAGCAGCCAGTGGAATGGTGTGGCCGCACGCTCCTGATCCGGCCGCTTCGACCGGAGGACGAGACGACCCTTGGCGAACTCCTCAACTCGCTGGATCCCGAAGATTCCCGCATGCGCTTTTTTGATTCGATCCGGAGCCTGCCGCGTGCCCGCCTCGCCCGCTTCAGTCAGATCGACTACGATCGGGAGATGGCGCTGGTGGCGATCGAGCGCGACAGTGACGGGGTCGAGCATTCGCTCGGCGAGGTGCGCGCCGTTGCCGAGCCGGGCAATGCCTTTGCTGACTTTGCCGTCGTCGTCCGATCTGCTCTCAAAGGCCAGGGACTCGGACGGCTGTTGATGCAGAGCCTGATCAGCTACTGCCGCCGGCGCGGCATCGGTGAGTTGCGTGGCGAAGCGCTCGACGGCAACCTGCGCATGCAGCGGTTGGCCAAGCACCTCGGTTTCCAGCTCACGACGGGCGCCGATCGCGGCACGGTTGACCTTCGGCTGCGGCTCCGCGAGCCGGAGAAGGTCTAGCCGCAGCGCGAGGCGGCGACTCCGGCTGATCGGGGTTGAGAACTCTGGCCACGCCGCCGCTCGCGAATCGGTTCGCCAGCGTCAACCGCTCTCACCACAAGGCCGCGACCCTGGCGGCGAAGCCCTGCAGGTCGGCGTCGCGCAAGCCAAGCAGAACCGGTCGACCGGCGCGGCGATGGATGTTGATCTTGGCGTTGAAGACTCGATGCGGCTGGCCGTGCTTGTCGGTGAGTTCGTACTCGCGAATATGGTAGGCATCGGCGAGCTGGCCTTCGGCGGCGCGGCTCGGTGGTCCGGTAAGGTAGCAGGTGATGGAATCGATCTCGGCTCCAGCCAGGCTGACACCGTTGAGCTGCCGCGTCAGCTCGCGCGCACGCTGCACAAAGTCGAGGCTGTCGAGAGTGACCGTGCGTCCGTCCGCTTCGTCGATCATCTGTGTTTCGAACTTCCCCACCAGAATCTGCCCCGGCAGGGCACGTTCGATCATTCGCGCCAGCTCGATCGTCACCGGGCCGACCAGGTAGCTGAACGACGTCGGGTTCAGTCCCTCGGATTGATGGAACTCGTAATGCGATCCGACATGAAAGCAGGCTCGCAATTGTGGCACCGCGCCCGGCAGCGAGGTTCGCTCGCTTGCCAGCGCGTTGTCGGCAAGAATGAACTGCATGAGCTGATAAAGCTCTACGTTGGCGGCGACCCCGCGCATCCGGTTCCAGATGTAAAAGCCGTCACCTGTCGTCGTCCGCGCGAAGTTGATGTTGATTTCGCGATCGAGCAAGCGGGCGTACGCAGCATTGACCGAGCACGACAGACTGTTCAGCTGGACCACCTGGTGTAACGGCGGCCGCAGCGAAAAGCCCACCGCATCAAGCAGGATCACTGCACGGTCTTCGACCAGGCGGAGTCCGTAGCGCTCGACCAGCGCCGCCAGCAGTGGCAGGCCGAGGTCTTCGAGCGGCGAGAATGGAAGGTCGACCGAATGCGGCGTCACCCTCAGTTCGCTGGCGATCTGAGCGAAGTCGTTTGGTGGTAGATGCGTCCGTCGCGCCAGCAGCTCCTGCAGCAGGGCCGATCGGCGCCGGGATTCGCCTTCATCGCTCGCCTCGCCGACGAACTCGATGAGCAGCGTATGCGGTGCGAGCAGCACCAGCAAGCCGCGTGGCAGCAAGGTCCATGCGTAGATCAGATTCTCGCCGAGGTTCCACAACGAATAAAGTCGCTGATCAAGGTGCGATACGTTGCGCCGTACCTGGGCTTCGGCCGAGCCAACCGGCATCGGGTAAGCCATGAATCCGTCGAGCCAGGACTTGCGCTGGCGGGTGTCATCGATCACTTACAGTCGCCCTCTCGATAAGACTGCTCTTCTCGCGCATTGTAAGGGAACTTAACGCCGCAACCGCGATCACTTGCCGCGCCGACGAGAGCATCACCCGCTGCAGACGCACCTCGCCACCTGGCTCGAACTCTCCTGCGACAGTCGCCAGGGCGCCGCCGGTCCAGCCGATGTCGAACGTGGGTTCTGTCGGTATCTCGAATGCGGGATTCTCGCGCATGGCTTTGCCCGCGCTCGATCCGCCGAGTGCGGCCACGATTTTCTCATTGCCTACGCGTGGATTCGTGCAAGGGCCGTGGTGTCTGTTCCGATTGTAACAACCCGACGGATGGTGGAAACCGCCGCCCACCTGGCCGACCACGTTTTGCCGCGACTGCCGGTGTGCCAGTGGGTGCTGTCGGTTCCCAAGCGGCTGCGTTATCACCTCGAACGTGATCGGGCGATCGAGGCCCTGGCGCTGCGCATTCTCCTGAGCGTTGTGGAACAAGCCTTGCGCCCCGCCTGCCCGGCGGCCGGCTTCAATTCCCCGATCGGCGCGGTGGCCTTCATCCACTGCTTTGGCGCGCTGCTCAGTCTGCATGAGCACTTCCACTGCCTCGTCATCGAGGGCGTTTTCGAGGCGGGCGCCTTGGGAACTGCGACGTTTCACGAAAGCCGTGCCCCTGCCCAGAAGTCACTGGGCGAAGTGCAGACCAAGGTCCGCCGCTGTTCCTGATGGAATCCGCGGGTCGAGGCCTGATCGCGGAATCGCGCCAACCTCGGGTTCCGGCTGGTATCGCCGACCCTGCCTCGCTGATCTGCGCTTTCCTGCCGGACGATGCGCTGCTGCAGGCCTTCAAAGCCCGCCGGGCGAAAGGCCGAGACGACTGTCCCGTGTTGCCCAGACTGGAAAAAAACCGGGCGCCGGCGACTGCGACTGGCTCAATATCCCAACTGCGCCGCGTAATTGACCCAAAACGGCAGGTCGCCCAGCACCTGGATTTCCTGCGAAATCGACGGCACCAGGTAATAGATCATGCCGTCCTTGGTCGCAATGTATGACTTGGTGTCGGCGTAGTACCGGAAGTCGTAGCCGGAGGCAGTTCCGGGCTCGCCGCGCGAGGGTGACAGATACTGGGGATAGGCGGCCTCGAGCCAGTTGAAGACGCGCTCGGCATCGCTCTGGCCGGCCAGTGGCGGGAACTCGGTCACCGCGGTCAGTCGTACCACGTGCTCGCGCTGGACCGTCTGACCGCTGAAGTTGACGACCGGCAGGTTGGTAAAGGTACTGCCCGCGTTCACGGTGGCGAGCGCGGCGATTTTGTCCACCACTGCCATGCTCGGCGCGGTGCTGCGCCCGAACACGGTGAAGCCGCCGTTCTGGTTATCCAGGTTGGACGAGTTGTCGGTCAGGTTAAAAAAGAACTCGCTGGTGGCGCTGTTCGGATCGCCGCCTAGCTTGGCCATCGCTGCCGTGCCGCGCACATTCGAACGTGTGGCACTGAACTCGTTAACCACTGGAGGGTTGGTGGCGATGTGGCCGGAGTAGCCGCTCGTCGGCCAGGCGTATCCACCCATCTGCACGACGAAATTCGGCAAGCTGCGATGTACGAAGGTGTCGACATACGCTCTGCTGCGCACATAGGTGAGAAAGTTGGCCACGGTCTGCGGCGCCTGACTGTCGTAGAGTTGCAGGTCGATCGGACCCTGGGTGGTGTGCAGGCGGACCATGGTCGACTGAACCAGAGTGGGCGCTGCCGTGCTCGACAGGCAGCAGGCTACGGCCAATGCGGCCACGCAGCAGCGAACCAGGGTGGGCAGTCTCATTGGGGGTGTCCTCGATCGAAAAGCGGAGCGGATGACAAGCAGGAAAGCCGATGTTCAGACACGAGTATAGGTGCTCTCATTGACTGTGGTCAATCGCCCTCCCGACTGCCAGGCACAGTCGGGAGGGCGCGTGAATTCTCAAGCCGTCAGCCCGCGCGATGTGATCCTGTAACGGAAAGTCTCCGGATCGAGACTGTCGAAGCGTCCGCTTAGGTGCTCTCCTTGTGGATACATCAGGAAAGGAATTCTGGGACCTAAGGACGCAAGCAAGAGTAACTTGAACAACACGAGTTATTTGTCATTGTTCCTGGGTGGCAGCCGGTTCACCAGGAACCCGGCGGCGCTGGCAGACACCGATTCCTTTCTGGGCGCCGGGATCATCGACTCCACGGGGGTGCTGGCGATGATCCTTTTTCTGGAGCAGCATTTCTCCATCAAGGTGGCAGAGAAGGAAATGATCCAGGAGAACTTCGACAGCGTGCAGAAGATCGCTGCCTATGTGAGAGTCAAGCGGCCCACGCTCTGCTAGACCAGCGCGGCGAATGAGCTTGGGTGGCGTCACGAGGTCTGCGGAATGAGCATGTCCAGGCTCGGCAAGCTGCACGCCCTGCTCGCCGACATAGGCTGGGGGAACGGTCTGCTCTACGCCCTGAACCAGGCCCTGGGCAAGGTCGTCGATGGTGTGGTCATCCATAAGGTGATTGCCTCAAATAGTCATCCCGTCGAGGCCGGTCGGATCAAGATGTCC
>ERZ761603.3187-NODE-3187-length-10691-cov-18.842610_pt1 | contig 10691 bp, 13 predicted proteins | sample MGYA00511879_ERZ761603 | MGnify/ENA primary metagenome ERZ761603 (study PRJEB28899, sample SAMN02850040) | bioreactor sludge metagenome | biome: EBPR Sludge; feature: EBPR Bioreactor; material: flocular biomat | place: Australia: Thorneside Wastwater Treatment...
CGCCCATTTTCATGATCGAGCCCTTGCCAAACTGCTTTTCGATCTGGGCCAGCGCCGCAGCCAGCGCCTTTGCCTTGTTGTCGTCCATTGCCAGTCCCCTTGCTTGAGTGAGCGGAATTATCCCATGTTCGAAGGCAGCGAAGATGCCAAGCTCCGCAGCAACACGGACTGTCATTATATACAGTGAATGGGGAGCAGTCAGCCTTTGCGGACGGCAAGGCGAAGCGGGTGGTTGGTATTCGGCTGTTCAGACGGCGCGAACGAGGCGATTTTCCAGGAGTTCTATCAGCAACAAGAGCTCGCGCACCGCACCCGAAGCAAAGCCCTTTCGCGCGCCATCACGGTTGTCGCGCAGGAGCCTGTTCAGGTAAGCCAGGCATTCTGGCGAGCCCCAGGTCCGCGAAATCTCCCTTGTGATGCGTACCTCCCGCCCTAACGTTGGCAAGCGCGGCAGGAGTTGGTCGATGGAGGCCACTTGCTCAGCACCAACGGGAGCCATGAGCCCGGGAGCTTCGCCGACCAACTCCCATTCTGGCGCAGCAACGTTAAAATGGCGTCGCAGTCGCAGGCCCAAGCGACGCCAAAGCGGCGATTGAGCCGGCGAAACTCGGCGTCGCGAATCGCCGCCCGCACCTGCCGGCGATCGACCTGGTGCACACCGTCGGAGAAGGCGGCAAGCAACGCCTTGTCGGCCAGGATATTGATTCGCCGGCTGAGACCCTCGGAGGCCTTGCTGATCAGCTCGACAGCCCCTTTGGTAAAGGGATCCGGCCCCCTATAACCGGCGGCGCGCAGGCGGAACAGCAGGTAAACGGAAACGTCGCGGCGCCGCAGCGGTTCCAGCCTGAAATTGTGGGTGATGCGATCATTGAGCTGACGCATGCTTGTTTGCCGCAAGCGGGAATCAAGCTCGGGTTGACCGAAGAGGACGATCTGCAGCAGCTTGTGGCGATTCGACTCCAGATTGGAAAGCAGCCGGATCTCTTCCAGAGCCTCGGGAGGCATGGCATGCGCCTCGTCGATCAAGGCCACGACCTGACGGCCGCTGGCGTAGATCTCGAGGAGCCGTTCTTGCAACGAGCGGAGCAACAGATGGCTGCGCCCCTCCGGAAGAGGAATGCGCAACTCCTCGGCGATGGCGAAGAGTATTTCGTCGCGCGAGAGCATCGGATTGGCCAGATAGACCGTCTCGACGTTGTCCGGAAGCTTCTCGAGCAACATCCGGCAAAGCATCGTCTTGCCGCTACCCACCTCGCCGCTGACCTTGACGATGCCTTCGTCGTGAGTAATGGCGTAAATCAGGGCCTCGAGGGTCGCGCCGCGCTTGCCGCCAGCAAAAAAGAACTCGGTGTGCGGCGTGATCCGAAAAGGCGCTTGATGCAGGCCGAAATGCTCCAGATACATCAAGGCTCCCGCGCCGACGATTCCATTCGGTTGTAGAGTGTGGTGCGATGAATGCCGAGCAGGCGAGCGGCCTGACTGACATTACCGTGCGCCAGCTTCAGAGCAGCTTCGATATAGCCACGTTCGGTGGCCTTGAGCAAGCCATCGAGACTGAAAGCCTCGCGTTGCCGCAAGCGTTGCGTGGCCGCCGCCATGATCGCCTCGCCGTCGCCCTCGTCACCGCCAGCGGCGACGCCGGCCGCAGCGAGCAGCGGTTCGTCGGGTACGTCAAGCTCGGCTTCCAGCGCCGCCACGTCGACCATCTGCCCCGAGTACTTGGTGGCCAGACGAATAACGATATTGCGCAACTCACGGACATTGCCGGGAAAAGAGTAGTCCAGCCAGAGGTGCCGTGCCGCGTCGGAGAGCGTGAACGGCAGCTGCTGCGCTTGGGCCGCGTACAGCTGCCGGAAGTGTTCGAGCAGGAGCAGCTTGTCGTCGCCCATTTCGCGCAAGGGGGGTGCAACGATGGCGCACACCGACAGGCGGTGGTAGAGATCGGCCCGGAAATTGCCGCCTCGCACCTCCTTGCGCAGGTCGCGATTGGTGGCGGCGATGATCCGCGCCCGGCTAACGCGCGGCTGCGTTTCGCCGACCCGTTGATACTCACCGTTCTCGAGCACCCGCAGCAGCTTGGCCTGCAGCTCGAGCGCCAGTTCGCCGATTTCGTCAAGGAACAAGGTGCCGTCAGCCGCGTCTTCGAAGTAGCCCGCCTTGGTGGAGACGGCGCCGGTGAAAGCGCCTCGCGCGTAGCCAAACAGCGTTGCCTCAACCAGATTCGGCGAAATCGCGGCGCAATTGAGCGCCAGAAACGGCTTCTCGCGACGACACGTATCGTAGTGGAGACAAGCCGAGGCGATGATCTCCTTGCCGCTGCCCGACTCTCCTTCGATCAGCACCGCGAAAGGCAGATCGGCATACTGGCGTAACTGCAGCCGCAGCTTTTCGATGGCCGGGCTGTTGCCGATCAGCGGCGAGGCAGCTTCGCCCGCTGGACGTTTCGCTTCGAGTCCGCGAAAAGATAGCGCCCCCTGGAGAACCTGCTGCAGATCGCCGGGGTTGCACGGTTTGGCGACAAAATCGGCGGCGCCGAGCGTCCGCGCGTGCCGTGCGTTGCCGTCCTCGCTCTGCCCGGAGAGAACGACGATGGGCAGATCGGGAGCGATCTTGAGCAAATCCGAGATCAGCGCAAAGCCTTCGTCCGGACGATGCGGCAGCGGCGGCAGGCCGAGATCGACCAGCGCCAGGGCCGGCGGTCGACGCAACTGGCGAAGCAGCTGCAGGGTATGCGGGCGCGAATGACTGGTGACCACTTCGAAGCGCGAACTCAGCGAAAAACTCAAGGTGTCACAGATCAGCGGGTCGTCGTCAACAATCAGCAGCAGGGGTTTTTCAGGCAGGGAGATTTCCGTCATGGGAAGAATGAAAAACAGGCCGTTGTTTCCGGATAGCCTAACACGGCATTGTTTCACGGTGACACGGAGAACAACTAATTCACGCGGCTTTCGCGGGCCATCCGGTATAATTGACGTTTTTTCGTCTCGGGATGCAACAGTGTCTGACGATAATCTTGTCGAAATCGAGGATCTCGATTTCGCCTACGATGATCGCCCAATCCTCAAGGGCATCAGCATGCAAATCCCGCGTGGGAAGGTCGTCGCCATCATGGGTGGTTCGGGTTGCGGCAAGACGACTCTGCTGCGCCTGATCGGCGGCCAGCTAAAACCCAGCCGCGGGGAAGTGCTGGTCGACGGCCTGTCAGTGCCCAAATTGCGCGATGACGAGCTGTACGCGCTACGCCGCCGCATGGGAATGCTGTTCCAGTTCGGTGCACTGTTCACCGACATCTCGGTGTTCGACAACGTCGCCTACCAGATGCGCGAGCATAGCGACCTGCCCGAGGAATTGATCCGCGACATGGTCCTCCTCAAGCTGAACGCGGTCGGCTTGCGCGGCGCCAGCCAGCTGATGCCGGCCGAGCTCTCCGGCGGCATGGCGCGAAGGGTAGCTCTGGCACGGGCGATCGCGCTGGACCCGATGCTGATCATGTACGATGAGCCTTTTGCCGGTCTCGATCCGATCTCCCTGGGGGTCATCGGGCAACTAATTCGCAAGCTGAATGACGCGCTGGGTGCCACCTCGATCATGGTCACTCACGACATTCAGGAATCCTTGCAGATCGTCGATTACATCTACTTCATGTCGGACGGCAAAGTCGTGGCCATGGGTACGCCGGACGAAATCCGGGCGTCGCAGCATCCCTTTGTTCACCAGTTCGTTTTCGCGCAAGCGGACGGACCGGTTCCCTTCCACTATCCGGCACAAGAGCTCACTGAAGAACTGCTGGGAAAAGGGTGTGTATGAGCAATTCTAGGCCGAACAACCGCGGCGCCTTGCTGTCGGGGATCAGCAGCCTCGGACGCCGCGTCAATGACGCGCTGCAGCGACTCGGTTTTGCAGCACGTTTTTTCGTCATGCTCCTGCTCTACTCGGGGCAGTCTTTTCGGCGCCTGCATCTGACCATCCGCGAACTCTACTACTCGGGATTCCAGTCGCTGCTGATCATCATGGTCTCGGGACTGTTCATCGGCATGGTGCTCGGCATGCAGGGCTACGAGACCTTGCAGCGCTACGGCTCGGCCGAGGCGCTCGGGGTTCTGGTGGCGTTGTCGCTGGTACGGGAACTTGGCCCGGTGGTTGCTGCCCTACTCTTCGCTTCGCGTGCAGGCTCCTCAATCACCGCCGAAATCGGCCTGATGAAGGCCACCGAGCAACTGACGGCGATGGACATGATGGCGGTCAACCCGATTGCGCGCGTCGTCGCCCCTCGCTTCTGGGGAGGAGTCATCTCGATGCCTTTGCTGGCCGCCCTGTTTTCGGTAGCGGGCGTCTTTGGTGGCTACCTGATCGGAGTGGTCTTCATCGGCGTCGATGAAGGCGCTTTCTGGTCACAGATGCAGGCTTCGGTCGACTTTCGCTATGACATCTGGAGCGGCATCATCAAGAGCTTCGTTTTCGGCATTGCTGTTTCGCTGATTGCGGTCTTCGAGGGCTACGATGCCGTACCCACCGCCGAAGGCGTCTCTAGCTCGATCAAGAGTACCGTCGTCCAGTCGGCACTGGCGATCCTGGCGCTCGACTTCGTATTAACCTCGTTCATGTTCCGGGAGGCTTGATGAGTCGCAAGTTGCTCGACCTTTGGGTCGGAATTTTTGTTGCCTTGGGGCTGGCTGGCATGCTGTTTTTGGCGCTGAAGGTTGGCAATCTGTCCGCTGGCAATTTCGCCGATACGTACCAGGTCACGGCCAAGTTTGCTAACATCGGCGGCCTCAAGGTGCGCGCACCCGTCAAGAGCGCTGGCGTCGTCGTCGGGCGCGTGGTCGACATTCACTTCGACGCCAAGGATTACGAGGCGGTGGTGACTTTCAGCATCAACGAGAGCTATCACTTCCCGAAAGATACTTTCGCGCTTATCCTGACCGCCGGTCTGCTCGGCGAACAGTACGTCGGGCTTGACCCTGGCGGCGACGAGAAGATGCTGCAGAGCGGCGATGTGATCACCCAGACGCAGTCGGCGGTGGTTCTCGAAAGCCTGATCAGTCAGTTCATGTTCAACAAGGCTTCAGAGGCCCCGAGCGAATAACAAAGAGAAAGGAATAACGTGAAACCACACCTTTCAAGGCGTCTTCCAGCGTTTGCCTGTGCAACCGCTATCGCTGTCGTCAGCGGTTGTGCTAGCGTGGATAGCAATCCGGCTGACCCCTTCGAAGACTTCAACCGGGCAATGTTCGCAGTCAATGAAGGCCTCGACACGGTGGCCATCAAACCGGTAGCGAAAGGCTACGACGCGGTCGCGCCGCTGCCGGTCAAGGTTGCGGTCGGCAACTTCTTCGGCAACATCTGGGATTCGTGGACAGCGATCAACAACCTCCTGCAAGGCAAGGGCGGTGATGCTCTGTCGGATGTCGGGCGGGTGTTGGTCAACAGCACCATCGGCATCGGCGGCGCCTTCGACGTGGCCAGCGAGATGGGCCTTACCAAGCATTCAGAGGAATTCGGCCAGACGCTCGGCAAATGGGGAGTGCCTGACGGCCCCTACTTCTACTGGCCGATCATCGGCCCACGCACTACTCGCGATACCTTCGGCTGGATGGTTGACACCTACTACGACCCGGTTTGGCGCGTCGATAACATACCGCTGCGCAACAGCCTGGTGTCGGTCCGCTATATCGACTTGCGCGCCAGCGTCCTGCCGACCGACAAGGTGATCGAAGAAGCGGCTTTCGACAAATACTCCTATATCCGGGATGCCTACCTGCAGCACCGTCTCAGCGAGATCTTTGACGGCGACCCTCCGCGCATTCCTGTTAACTATTGATCGCCCGCCCGCAGCCAGCCAGCCAGCCAGCCAGAAACCGGCGGCGACACCCTTTATTGCACGGAAAGCTCTCATGAAATTTTTACTGTCATTGTTATTCACCCTGCAGCTCCTCTCCGGTAGCGCCGCGGCGCAGCAAGGCTCGCCTGACGCGCTTGTAAAACAGGTCACGGACGACGTCCTGACCATCGTTCGCCAGGACAAGGACATTCAAAGCGGCGATACCAGAAAGGCGATCAGTCTGGTCGAAACCAAGGTTCTTCCCTACTTCGATTTCCACCGCATGACAGCTCTGGCCGTCGGACGCAACTGGAGCAAGGCGAGCCCAGAGCAGAAGAAGCACTTGTCAGAAGAGTTCAAGAAGCTGCTGGTACGCACCTACTCGAACGCGCTGACCTCGTACAAGGACCAGACCATCACCTATCGCCCGAGCAAGATCGACGCGGCCGAGACTGACGTGGTGATCAAGACCGAGATCGTCCAGCCCGGCAGCAAGCCCGTGCAGCTCAGTTACGCGCTCGAGAAACAGGGCAACGGCTGGAAGGTTTACGATGTCATCGTCGCGGGCGTCAGCCTGGTCACCAACTACCGGGGTTCGTTCGCCCAGGAGGTCCGCAACGGGGGTATCGAGGGCCTGATCGAGATGCTCAGGGAGCGCAATACTCAACTGGAAAGCTCCAGCAAGTGATCGAGCAAGCAGAAGGCCGGCTGCGCGTCACTGCGCCGATGATCATTGCCAACGCGCGCAAGCTTCACGAGGCCGGGCGCAGGCTTTTGAGCGCCAGCCAGCCGTCCGCGAACTTGCTGCTTGATCTCGCCGCTGTTGCCGAAGTCGATTCGTCAGCCCTGAGCACCCTCTTTGCCTGGCAGCGCAAGGCCGCTGAACATGCGCTCAGCTTGCGCGTCGTCAACCCGCCAGCAAGCTTGATCAGCCTGGCAGCGCTATACGGCGTCTCCGAACTGCTTCCACTCGCCTGAACGGCGAGGCAGCAGCTTCGACACCCACTCGATGCCATGAGCGTCGCCGTCGCCATTTCTCAGGTCGAAAAGCGCTTTGGCTCGCTGCGCGCGCTGGCCGGTGTTTCGCTGCAAATTGGCGAGGGTGAGTTCTTCGGTCTGCTCGGCCCGAACGGGGCCGGCAAGACAACGCTGATTTCGTGCCTCGCCGGTCTCGTTCGCCCTGACGCCGGCCAGCTCACAGTGATGGGTCACGACGTGCTCGGCGATTATCGCGAAGCCCGACGCCGGCTTGGTGTGGTGCCGCAGGAACTGGTTTTCGACCCCTTCTTCTCGGTCCGGGAAACCCTGCGTATCCAGTCCGGCTACTTTGGCATTCGTCACAATGACGACTGGATCGACGAGATTCTCGCCAACCTCGATCTGACTGCCAAGGCCGACACCAATATGCGCCGCCTGTCCGGTGGCATGAAGCGGCGCGTTCTGGTCGCCCAGGCGTTGGTCCACAAGCCGCCGGTAATCGTCCTCGACGAGCCGACCGCCGGCGTCGACGTCGAATTGCGCCAGGGCCTGTGGCAATTCATCCGGCGCCTTAATCACGACGGCCACACGGTGATCCTGACCACCCACTACCTGGAGGAAGCCGAAGCCTTGTGTGCGCGCATCGCGATGCTCAAGGCGGGCAAAGTGGTGGCCCTGGACACGACGCGTAACCTGCTGGCGCGCTTCTCCGGCCAGACGCTGAACCTGCGCCTGGCCGGAGCGGTACAGCTGCCACCCGCATTGCAGGCCCGTGCAACCGAAAATGGCGGCATCTGGACCTTCCACCTCGCCACTCTCGACGAACTGGAACCGCTGCTGGCCGCTTTGCGCGTCGGCGGCTGCGTGATTGAAGACCTACGCCTGACGCAAACCGACCTCGAAGACGTCTTCCTCGGCGTCATGCAGGAAGGCCGTGTCAGCGAGCGCACGCCGTGTTGAGCGGCTTCCGCACCCTACTCTACAAGGAACTGCTGCGCTTCTGGAAAGTCAGCTTCCAGACCGTCGGCGCGCCGGTGCTGACCGCGCTGCTCTACTTGCTGATTTTCTCGCATGTCCTGGAGTCGCACGTACAAGTGCACGGCGTCCCTTACGGCGCCTTTCTGATTCCTGGCCTGGTCATCATGTCGGCCCTGCAAAACGCTTTCGCCAACAGCTCGTCAAGCCTGATCCAGTCGAAGGTCACCGGCAGCGTGGTTTTCGTTCTGCTGCCGCCGATCTCCTACGTCGAGTTCTTTCTCGCCTATGTCGTTGCAGCAATGCTGCGCGGGGTGATGGTCGGGCTCGGCGTACTGCTGGTGACGATGTGGTTCGCACCGCTGACTTTCGTCGCGCCACACTGGATTTTGCTGTTCATCGTCCTTGGTGGCGGGATCATGGGAACACTGGGAATGATCGCCGGCATCTGGGCCGACAAGTTCGACCAGCTGGCGGGCTTTCAGAACTTCCTGATCCTGCCGCTGACCATGCTCTCCGGCGTCTTCTACTCGATTCATTCACTGCCTGAGTTCTGGCAGCTGGTTTCTCGCTTCAATCCCGTCTTCTATATGATCGACGGCTTTCGCTTCGGCTTTTTCGGCGTCTCCGACGTGGCTCCGGAAAGCAGCGTGGCAGTCGTCACCGCAACTCTCCTGCTGGTCTCGGCGGCGACCCTGGCGCTGCTCAGGAGCGGCTACAAACTGAGGTCCTGACTCATGATGCACCCTGAACAAGTCCAAGCCATCATCGCCGCAGGCATTTCCTGCCAACATCTGGAAGTCGCCGGCGATGGCCAGCATTTCGAAGCCCTGATCGTCAGCAGCGAGTTCGTCGGCAAGAACCGCGTGCAACGACAGCAAGCGGTGAATGGAGTGCTGCGGCAGCATTTCGACAGTGGCGAACTACATGCGCTGTCGATGAAAACGCAGACCCCAGAAGAATGGAGTGCGACGCGTGGATAAGTTACTGATCAAGGGCGGCACGCCCCTTTCCGGAGAAATCGCCATTTCCGGCGCCAAAAACGCCGCACTACCGATCCTCTGCGCCAGCCTGCTTTCTTCCGAGCCGCTGCATCTGACCAACGTGCCACGGCTCAAGGACATCGCCACCATGCTCCGCTTGCTGGTGCAGATGGGGGTCAAGGTCGAGGACCTTGGTGCCGACGGACTGGTCTTGAACAGTCGCGGGCTGGACAACCCGCTCGCCCCCTACGATATGGTCAAGACCATGCGCGCAGCGATTCTGGTCCTCGGCCCCCTCCTGGCGCGTCATGGCGAAGCACGGGTGTCGCTGCCTGGCGGCTGTGCGATCGGCGCCCGACCTGTCGAACAGCACATCAAGGGCCTACAGGCGATGGGCGCGGAGCTGCACGTCGAGCATGGCTATATCCATGCCACGGCGGCTCCTGCACAGCGCGGGCTGAGCGGCGCGCGCATCTTCACCGACATGGTCACGGTGACCGGCACCGAGAACCTGATGATGGCCGCAGTACTGGCCAGGGGCGAAACGGTGATTGAGAACGCGGCTCGCGAACCCGAGGTGGTCGATCTGGCCAACTGCCTGGTTTCGATGGGCGCACAGATTGCCGGTGCCGGTACCGACAAGATCCGCATCCAGGGAGTCAAGCGCCTGCACGGCGCCACGCATGCGATCATGGCTGATCGCATCGAGACGGGAACCTATCTTTGTGCGGCCGCGGCGACCGGGGGTCACATTCGTCTGACCAACACCTCGGCTGCCTATCTCGATGCGGTGCTCGACAAGCTGTTCGACGCCGGCTGCGAAGTGCGCAGCGAGCGCGCCGCCATCACCCTGCAGGCACCTCCGCGGCTGAAAGCGGTCAGCATCCGCACCTCGCCCTACCCGGCTTTCCCAACCGACATGCAAGCCCAGTTCATGGCCATCAACTGCGTCGCAGAAGGATCGGCGGTGATCCGCGAAACGATCTTCGAGAATCGCTTCATGCACGCCGTGGAATTGATCCGCCTAGGTGCGGATATCAAGATCGATGCCAGTAACGCGATGGTCACCGGCGTCGACCATCTCGACGGAGCAACGGTCATGGCCACCGACCTGCGCGCCTCAGCCAGCCTGGTCATTGCCGGCCTGGTGGCGCAAGGTGAAACACAGATCGAGCGCATCTATCATCTCGACCGGGGTTACGAGCGTATCGAGGAGAAACTCGGACAGTTGGGGGCAAACGTTCGCCGGGTTCGCTGAAACAGGCCAGCCGCAGCACCCTGTGCCAACATCGGAAAAGGGTGCTCACCACTGCCAGCACTCACTGGCCGGGCGAGGGACCTTCGATCAACTGCAGGTCGTTGTCCTGCGCAAAGTGCAGCACGAAGCGATAGGCCATCGGCTCCACGTCGTAGAGACGCCCGTCGACAAACACCGCCTTTTGGCCTTTATAGCTGCGCGGCCCGACGTACGGCGAATAGCGCATCCGTTTCTCGGCACCGAAGGCAGACAGCACTCCGCAGAGTCTTTCCGCCCAATCACTCGGGCGGAATTTCTTGCCGGCGGTAGTCAGCCCGACGATGGTGAACGAGGCGTGCGACGAAGTAGTCATGTCATGGTGAGATCGTAACAAGGAAAACCGCGAACTGCTCCGCGAACTGCGCTCACGGGTTGTCGCGGAACGGCGGCGAATGGCGACGACAATTCGATTCTACCAGAAAGGTGGCCACATGGCGGCTCTGGTAGCTCCCCGCAGCCAATGTCAGGGCCATAAGAGGACACCCCGTTCGCGAGAGACGACTTGCAGCGCCACAGGCACGGCCAGCGCGGCCGCCGAATGTCGGTCCTCTCCGCCGCAGAGCGTCGCGGATGGCGCATCCTGATGGTGGGCGATAGTGGGATCGAACCACTGACTTCCACCGTGTGAAGGTGGCAC
>ERZ761603.3189-NODE-3189-length-10690-cov-395.881711_pt1 | contig 10690 bp, 4 predicted proteins | sample MGYA00511879_ERZ761603 | MGnify/ENA primary metagenome ERZ761603 (study PRJEB28899, sample SAMN02850040) | bioreactor sludge metagenome | biome: EBPR Sludge; feature: EBPR Bioreactor; material: flocular biomat | place: Australia: Thorneside Wastwater Treatment...
AGGCGGCGGGTGCCGATATCGTCGGCTTCGAGGATCTGGCGGCCGAGATCAAGTCCGGGGTCATCAACTTCGATCGCGTCATCGCCACTCCGGACGCCATGCGCGTGGTCGGTCAACTCGGACAGATCCTGGGTCCGCGCGGGCTGATGCCGAACCCGAAGGTGGGGACGGTGACCATGGATGTCGCCACGGCGGTGCAGAACGCCAAGGCGGGACAGGTCCAGTATCGTACCGACAAGGCCGGCATCATCCACAGCACGATCGGTCGCGCGTCGTTCGACGCCGACAAGCTGGCGAGCAACCTCAAGGCTCTGGTCGACGCGTTGATCAAGGCCAAGCCAGCCGCATCAAAGGGGCAGTACGTCCGCCGCGTGGCCGTTGCGAGCACGATGGGCCCGGGTGTCCGCGTCGATGCCTCGACGCTCTAGGAAGGGAAACAAGGAATCGGGCCTGGCGCCAGGCGCCTGGCCCCGGCAAGGAACTTTGTAGGGCTACCGGCAGGCGTACGCGCAGTGCCGGTAGATCGTCAAAGACCGCAGGTGTCGACGACGCTCTCTTGTCGCGACTTAAGTGTGTGAGCGGCCTGCGTAGACGGTGTGCCCGGAAAAGGATTTCGCAGCGACGGACTTCAGGCCTGTGCTGCCACCCCTGATCATGGTCGCCGTGGGTGCGGTGCATCCAGCCGGATGTGCCGTTTGTTGACTTGATGGGAGGAAGGACCTGTGGGTCTCAATCTTGATGATAAGAAGGTCGTCGTAGCCGAGGTCGCGGCAAAGGTCGCCAAGGCGCAGACCATCGTGCTGGCCGAGTACAGTGGCTTGCCGGTGGCCCATCTGACTCGTCTGCGCGCCCAGGCACGTGCTTCGGGCGTCTACCTGCGTGTGGTGAAGAACACGCTGGTACGGCGGGCCGTCGAAGGCACTGTCTTCGCCGGGCTGGCCGAGCAGATGACCGGGCCACTGATCTACAGCATGTCGGAAGATCCGGTTGCTGCAGCAAAGGTGCTCAACGATTTTGCCAAGACCAATGACAAGCTGATTCTGAGGGCCGGTAGTTTTGCTGGCCAGGTGCTCGACAAGGCCGCCGTCCAGGCGCTGGCGTCGATCCCCAGCCGCAACGAGTTGCTCGCCCAGTTGCTGGGAGTCATGCAGGCGCCGGTCACCGGTTTCGCCTGTGCGCTTTCCGCCTTGGCCAAGCAGCGCGAGGAAGCCGTTGCCTGAGCGCGCAGTCAGCTTTTTTTGTTTCCAGATCTAGGAGTGAGTAATCATGGCTATTAGCAAGCAGGACATCCTCGATGCCGTTGGCGCGATGACTGTCATGGAACTGAACGACCTCGTCAAGGCGTTCGAGGAGAAGTTTGGCGTTTCGGCAGCGTCGATGGCCGTCGCGGCTCCGGGCGCCGCCGCACCGGTGGTCGAGGAGCAGACCGAGTTCACGGTCGTTCTGGCCGGCATCGGCGAGAAGAAGGTCGAGGTCATCAAGGTCGTTCGCGCGGCGACCGGTCTTGGCCTCAAGGAAGCCAAGGATCTGGTCGACAGCGCTCCGAAGGCGGTCAAGGAAGCGATCTCCAAGGCAGACGCCGAAGCGCTCAAGAAGCTGCTCGAGGACGCTGGAGCGAAGGTCGAGGTCAAGTAACACCGGGATGGCAGGCTGGGCTGGCGGCCTTCGGGCTGCCAGCCCTTTTCTGCTTTTCCGGAAATGGCTGCGCGCCCGCGGTCCTGGGGCGCGCCGCCTTGCAGCGTGCAAACGCAAACACGACTGGCGGTGGCGCGAGCGGTACCGGTCGCTGCCCGCCCGCCGGCCAGTCATGTTGCGTTTGTCCGTTGCGAACCGGCGGATGTGGCTACCCTCGCCGGAGCGCTAGAGGATTTGCCTTGTGAGTTCGGAGCGACCATGACCTACTCCTATACCGAGAAGAAGCGTATCCGCAAGAGTTTCGCCAAGCGCGCCAGCGTGCTCGAGGTGCCCTTTCTGCTGGCGACACAACTGGAATCCTTCTCCGCCTTCCTGCAGGCCAGCGTGCCAGCGGGCCAGCGCCGGAACCAGGGGCTGCAGGCGGCCTTCTCCTCGATCTTCCCGATCGTCAGTCACAGCGGCAACGCACGGCTGGAGTTCGTGAGCTACACGCTTTCCGAACCAACTTTCGACGTGACCGAGTGCCAGCAGCGCGGACTGACCTTCGCCTCGGCGCTGCGGGCGAAGGTTCGTCTGGTGATCCTCGACCGCGAGGTACCGGACACGATCAAGGAAGTGAAGGAACAGGAGGTCTATATGGGCGAAATCCCGTTGATGACTTCCACCGGCTCATTCGTCATCAACGGTACCGAACGCGTGATCGTCTCGCAACTGCATCGCTCGCCCGGCGTGTTCTTCGAACACGACCGGGGCAAGACGCACAGTTCGGGCAAGCTGCTGTTTTCGGCACGCGTAATCCCTTATCGTGGCTCCTGGCTGGATTTCGAGTTCGATCCGAAGGATCTGCTCTTCTTCCGCGTCGACCGCCGCCGCAAGATGCCGGTGACCACCCTGCTGAAAGCCATCGGCCTGACGCCGCAGCGAATCCTCCTCGAGTTCTTCGAGTTCGACACCTTCTACATCGGCAAGCGGGTCACCGAGTTTGCGCTCGTTCCCGAGCGGCTGCGCGGCGAGGTTGCCCGTTTCGATTTCAATGACCCAACGGGCAGGCTGATCATTGCCAAGGACAAGCGGATCACCGCCAAGCATATCCGTGAACTTGACGCCGCCGGCATGCAGCAGGTGGCCGTTCCCGACGATTTCCTCATCGGGCGCGTGATCGGTGAAGACGTGATCGACCAGGCGACCGGCGAGATTCTCGCCAACGCCAATGACGAGGTCACGGAGACGCTGCTGGCGAAGCTGGTCGAGGCGGGCGTCGAGTCTTTGCATACGCTGTATGTCAACGATCTCGATCGCGGTGCCTTCATCTCGCAGACCTTGCGCACGGACGAAACCACTTCGCGCCAGGCGGCGCGCATCGCGATTTACCGCATGATGCGGCCGGGTGAGCCGCCGACCGAGGAAGCGGTCGAGATCCTCTTCAACGGCCTGTTCTACTCGGATGACCGCTACGACCTGTCGGCGGTTGGGCGAATGAAGTTCAACCGCCGAGTCGCACGCAAGGCGGTCGTCGAGTACAAGGTGATGGTCAGGCAGGCGCCGGCCAAGCGGGATGCCATACTCCGGCTGATCAACGATACCGTTGGCGAAGCGGTGACCTCGGTGGAGCAGGCGCTTGCCGAGCTGAACCACGGACCGCGGGCAGTCGCCGAGAACCTGACGCACGAGGCCGCCTCGAGCCTGCTGGAGTCACTGAAGGGGCTGGGGGTTGTCGGCGAGGTGCGCGAACAACTCACCCTTTCACCGCGCGATGTCGTCGAAGTGATCCGGCTGCTGGTCGAGCTGCGCAACGGTCGCGGCGAAATCGACGACATCGACCATCTCGGCAACCGGCGGGTGCGTTCGGTCGGCGAACTGGCGGAGAACCAGTTCCGCGCCGGGCTCGTGCGCGTCGAGCGTGCGGTCAAGGAACGGTTGTCACAGGCCGAGTCCGACAACCTGATGCCACACGACCTGATCAACGCCAAGCCGATCAGCGCTGCGGTGCGCGAGTTCTTCGGCTCGAGCCAGCTGTCGCAGTTCATGGACCAGACCAACCCGCTTTCCGAGATCACCCACAAGCGTCGTGTTTCGGCGCTTGGCCCGGGCGGCCTGACGCGCGAGCGCGCCGGCTTCGAAGTGCGTGACGTGCATCCGACGCACTACGGCCGCGTCTGTCCGATCGAGACACCGGAGGGCCCGAACATCGGCCTGATCAACTCACTGGCGCTCTTCGCGCGCACCAACGAGTATGGCTTCCTCGAGACCCCGTATCGCAAGGTCGTGGACGGTCGGGTGAGCGATCAGATCGAGTACCTGTCGGCAATCGAGGAGGGCGCATACATCATTGCCCAGGCGAACTCCGAAATCGGCGACGAAGGTGCTTTGCTCGATCAACTGGTCACCTGTCGCGAGAAGGGCGAGACGATTCTGGCGGAGCCGGCTCGCGTGCAGTACATGGATGTGGCGCCGAGCCAGATCGTGTCGGTGGCGGCGTCGCTGATCCCCTTCCTCGAGCACGACGACGCCAACCGTGCCCTGATGGGAGCCAACATGCAGCGGCAGGCGGTGCCCTGTCTGCGTCCGGAGAAGCCGCTGGTCGGAACCGGTATCGAGCGGACCGTGGCGGTCGATTCGGGTACTGCGGTACAGGCACTGCGCGGCGGACTGGTGGACTACGTCGACGCGTCGCGCGTCGTCGTTCGCGTCAACGACGACGAGACCGGACCCGGCGAAGTCGGCGTCGACATCTACAACCTCGTGAAATATACGCGGTCCAATCAGAACACCAACATCAACCAGCGGCCGCTGGTTCGCGTTGGCGATGTGATCGCCCGCGGCGACGTGGTCGCCGACGGGGCTTCGACGGACAAGGGCGAACTGGCGCTCGGCCAGAACATGCTGGTCGCCTTCATGCCCTGGAATGGCTACAACTTCGAGGATTCGATCCTGATTTCCGAGCGCGTGGTCGCCGAGGACCGCTTCACCTCGATCCACATCGAGGAACTGACGGTCGTCGCGCGTGACACCAAGCTGGGGCCCGAGGAGATCACGCGCGACATCGCCTCGCTGGGTGAATCGCAGCTCTCGCGCCTCGACGAGTCGGGAATCGTCTACATCGGCGCCGAGGTCGAGGCCGGGGACGTGCTGGTGGGCAAGGTGACGCCCAAGGGAGAAACGCAGCTGACGCCGGAAGAGAAGCTGCTGCGGGCGATCTTCGGCGAGAAGGCGTCCGACGTGAAGGACACGTCGTTGCGTGTGCAGTCAGGGATTTCGGGTACGGTGATCGACGTGCAGGTGTTCACGCGCGAAGGCATCGAGCGTGACAAGCGGGCGCAGTCGATCATCGACGACCATCTGCGCAGCTACAAGCTCGACCTCGCCGATCAGTTGCGCATTGTCGAGCGGGATGCCTTTGCGCGCGCCGAGAGAATGATCGTTGGCAAGGCGGCGAATGGCGGCCCGAAGCGGCTGGCCAAGGGAACCCCGGTCAGCGCTGAATACCTCGAGGGCATCGACCCGCATCACTGGTTCGACATCCGCATGGCGGACGAGGAGGTTGCGCAGCAACTGGAGTCGCTGCGGGAAGGTCTCGAGCAGACCCGCAAGGGCTTCGACGTTGCTTTCGAAGAGAAACGCAAGAAGCTGACACAGGGCGACGAACTCCCTCCCGGCGTGCAGAAGATGGTCAAGGTCTATGTTGCCGTCAAGCGCCGCCTGCAGGCGGGCGACAAGATGGCAGGCCGGCACGGCAACAAGGGCGTCGTCTCGCGCATCGTGCCGGTCGAGGACATGCCATACATGGCGGATGGGCGCCCGGTCGACATCGTTTTGAACCCGCTCGGGGTGCCCTCGCGGATGAACGTCGGCCAGATTCTCGAGGTCCATCTCGGACTGGCGGCGAAGGGGCTGGGAACGAGGATCGGCGACATGCTTCGCCGCCAGGCCAGCGCCGAAGAGGTCCGCGGATTGCTGGACCAGATCTACAACGGGACCGGCAAGCCGGAACGGCTCGACGAGCTCAACGACGTCGAGATTCTCGAGATGGCGGGCAACCTCGAGGCGGGCGTACCGTTTGCGACGCCCGTTTTCGATGGTGCCAAGGAATCGGAAATCAAGGCGGTCCTGGCGCTCGCCGGGATGCCGCCATCTGCCCAGATGACGCTCTACGATGGCCGCACCGGCGAGCAGTTCGAGCGGCAGGTCACCGTTGGCTACATGCACGTGCTGAAACTGCACCATCTGGTCGATGACAAGATGCATGCCCGCTCGACCGGACCGTACTCGCTGGTCACGCAGCAGCCGCTGGGCGGCAAGGCCCAGTTCGGTGGTCAGCGCTTCGGCGAGATGGAGGTGTGGGCCCTCGAAGCCTACGGTGCTTCCTACGTCCTGCAGGAGATGCTCACCGTCAAGTCGGACGATGTCAACGGCCGGACGAAGGTTTACGAGAACATCGTCAAGGGTGATCACAAGATCGACGCCGGCATGCCGGAGTCGTTCAACGTCCTGGTCAAGGAAATCCGTTCGTTGGCGATCGATATCGATCTGGAACGTTTCTGATCTGTTGGCAAGGGGGTGGGCGAGCACCAGGGTGCTGCGGCATCAGGGATCGCCACCCCAGACGGCTCACTCCTCACTGGAGCAAAAGATGAAAGCATTGCTTGATTTGTTTAAGCAGGTGACGCAGGAAGAGCAGTTCGACGCGATCACCATTGGCCTCGCCTCGCCGGACAAGATCCGCTCCTGGTCCTACGGCGAAGTCAAGAAACCGGAGACGATCAATTACCGCACCTTCAAGCCGGAGCGGGACGGCCTGTTCTGTGCCAAGATCTTCGGGCCGATCAAGGACTACGAGTGTCTCTGCGGCAAGTACAAGCGGCTCAAGCATCGCGGCGTGATCTGTGAGAAGTGTGGCGTCGAGGTGACGCTGGCGAAGGTGCGTCGCGAACGCATGGCGCATATCGAGCTGGCCAGCCCGGTGGCGCACATCTGGTTCCTGAAGAGCCTGCCCAGCCGCCTCGGCATGGTGCTCGACATGACCCTGCGCGACATCGAGCGGGTTCTCTACTTCGAGGCCTTCGTCGTCTTCGATCCGGGCATGACGCCTCTCGTCCGCGGCCAGTTGCTGACCGAGGATGACTATCTCGCCAAGGTCGAGGAGTATGGTGACGACTTCTCTGCCGCCATGGGCGCGGAAGGGATCCGCGAGTTGCTGCGGTCGATCGACCTCGCGCGCGAGGTCGAGGGATTGCGTGGCGAACTCGAAACCACGAGCTCGGAGACCAAGAGCAAGAAGTTCTCGAAGCGGCTGAAGGTCCTCGAGGGTTTCCAGAAGTCCGGTATCAAGCCCGAGTGGATGGTGCTTGAGGTCCTGCCGGTGTTGCCGCCCGACCTGCGTCCGCTGGTGCCGCTGGACGGCGGTCGCTTCGCGACTTCGGATCTCAACGATCTCTACCGGCGGGTGATCAACCGCAACAATCGCCTGAAGCGGCTTCTCGAGCTGAAGGCACCAGAGATCATCGTCCGCAACGAGAAGCGCATGCTGCAGGAGGCAGTCGATTCGCTGCTCGACAATGGTCGCCGCGGCAAGGCGATGACGGGTGCCAACAAGCGCCCCCTGAAGTCGCTGGCGGACATGATCAAGGGCAAGGGTGGTCGTTTCCGCCAGAACCTGCTCGGCAAGCGTGTCGATTACTCGGGTCGATCGGTCATCGTCGTCGGTCCACAACTCAAGCTCCACCAGTGCGGGTTGCCGAAACTGATGGCGCTCGAGCTGTTCAAGCCCTTCATCTTCAATCGCCTCGAGGTGATGGGTCTGGCGACGACGATCAAGCAGGCGAAAAAGATGGTCGAAACGCAGGAGCCGGTGGTCTGGGACATCCTCGAGGAGGTGATTCGCGAGCACCCGATCATGCTCAACCGGGCGCCGACGCTGCACCGACTCGGCATCCAGGCGTTCGAGCCGACGTTGATCGAGGGCAAGGCGATCCAGTTGCACCCGCTGGTCTGCGCGGCTTTCAACGCCGACTTCGACGGTGACCAGATGGCGGTCCATGTCCCGCTCTCGCTCGAAGCGCAGATGGAGGCTCGGACGCTGATGCTGGCATCGAACAATGTCCTCTCGCCGGCAAACGGGGAGCCGATCATCGTGCCGTCGCAGGACATCGTTCTCGGTCTTTACTACGCGACCCGGGAGCGCATCAACGCGCGCGGCGAGGGGATGATCTTTCCCGATCTCGCCGAAGTCACGCGTGCCATGCAGGCGGGAGAGCTCGACCTGCACGCGCGGATCGTCGTGCGCATCACCGAGCACGAGCAGGACGAAGCGGGCGGCTGGCTGGAGAAGACGACGCGCTACCAGACGACCGCCGGGCGCGCGCTCCTGTCGGAGATCCTGCCACGTGGGCTGCCATTCAGCCTGATCGACAAGACGCTGAAGAAGAAGGAGATCTCGCGGCTGATCAACGCGGCGTTCCGCCGCTGTGGTCTCAAGGAGACGGTCGTCTTTGCCGACAAGCTGATGCAGAACGGTTACCGTCTGGCCACCCGCGCCGGCATCTCGATCTGTTCCGACGACATGCTGGTGCCGGCACAGAAGCGCGAGATCATCGCCGCTGCGGAAGCCGAGGTGAAGGAGATCGAAAGCCAATACACCAACGGCCTGGTGACCAACGGCGAGCGGTACAACAAGGTGGTCGATATCTGGGGCCGTACCGGCGACCAGGTTGCCAAGGTGATGATGGATCAGCTCGGCCATGAGGAAGTGCGTAATCGCCAGGGCGAGCAGGAGAAGCAGGAATCCTTCAACTCGATCTTCATGATGGCCGACTCGGGCGCGCGCGGTTCCGCGGCGCAGATTCGCCAGTTGGCGGGCATGCGTGGTCTGATGGCGAAGCCGGACGGGTCGATCATCGAAACGCCGATCACCACCAATTTCCGCGAGGGCCTGAACGTTCTTCAATACTTCATTTCCACCCACGGTGCGCGCAAGGGTCTGGCGGATACCGCGCTGAAGACTGCCAACTCCGGCTACCTGACGCGCCGCCTGGTGGACGTGACGCAGGACCTGGTCGTCATCGAGGACGACTGCGGGACGGGCAACGGGGTCACCATGAAGGCTCTGATTGAAGGTGGCGAGGTGATCGAGCCTCTGCGCGAACGGATTCTGGGTCGCGTCACGGCCACCGATGTCGTTCACCCGGACACCCAGGAGACGGTGATCGAGGCCGGCACGCTGATCAGCGAGGATCACTGCGATCTGATCGACCAGTTGGGAATCGACGAGGTCAAGGCGCGTACGCCGTTGACCTGCGAGACCAGGTATGGCCTGTGTGCCAAGTGTTATGGGCGTGACCTTGGTCGTGGAACGCTGGTCAACGTCGGCGAGGCGGTGGGTGTGATTGCCGCGCAATCGATCGGTGAGCCGGGAACCCAGTTGACCATGCGCACCTTTCACGTCGGCGGTGCCGCCTCACGCGCCGCGGTTGCCAGTCACGTCGAGACGCGCAGCGCCGGGGTGGTTCGCTTCACCTCGACGATGCGCTATGTCACGAGCGCCAAGGGCGAGAAGATCGTCATCACGCGCTCGGGTGAGATCCTGATCACTGACGACAACGGTCGCGAGCGCGAGAAGCACAAGCTTCCCTATGGTGCGACCCTGCTGGTCGAGGATGCGCAGTCGGTCAAGGCGGGGGCGCGTCTGGCCAGCTGGGATCCGCACACGCGACCGATCATCGCCGAGTACTCGGGGCTGGTGAAGTTCGAGAACGTCGAGGAGGGCGTCACCGTTGCCAAGCAGATCGACGAAGTGACCGGGCTGTCGACGCTGGTGGTGATCGACCCGAAGCGTGGCGGCAAGACACCGAGCAAGGGACTGCGGCCGCAGGTGCGGCTGTTCGAGCCTGACGGCGAGGAAGTCCGGATGCACGGCAGCGATCACCCGGTGACGATCACCTTTCAGGTCGGCGCCATCATCAACGTTCTCGACGGTCAGCAGATCTCGGTCGGCGACGTGCTGGCGCGTCTGCCGCAGGAGTCGGCAAAGACGCGCGACATCACCGGCGGTCTGCCGCGCGTGGCCGAACTCTTCGAGGCGCGCACACCCAAGGACGCGGGCATGCTGGCCGAGTTCACCGGTACCATGTCATTCGGCAAGGACACCAAGGGCAAGCAGCGGCTGGTGATCACCGATCTCGAGGGAATCACCCACGAGTACCTGATCCTCAAGGACAAGCACGTCCTCGTCCATGACGGACAGGTGGTCAACAAGGGTGAGCTGATCGTCGATGGCGCGCCCGACCCGCACGACATCCTGCGCCTGCTGGGGGTCGAGGCGCTGGCGGTGTACATCACCGACGAGGTGCAGGACGTCTATCGTCTGCAGGGCGTCAAGATCAACGACAAGCACATCGAGGTCATCGTGCGGCAGATGCTGCGCCGGGTGAACGTGCTCGAACCGGGTGACACCAAGTTCATCAAGGGCGAGCAGGTCGAGCGCGCCCATCTGCTCGACGAGAACGACCGCATGCTGGGCGAAGGCAAGCTGCCGGCCACCTACGAGCATGTGCTGCTGGGCATCACCAAGGCCTCGCTGTCGACCGATTCGTTCATCTCGGCGGCCTCCTTCCAGGAGACGACCCGTGTTCTGACCGAAGCGGCGATCATGGGCAAGCGCGACGAACTCCGCGGTCTCAAGGAAAACGTCATCGTCGGCCGTCTGATTCCGGCGGGCACCGGTCTTGCGTATCACAATACGCGGCGGAAGAACCTTGCCGGCGAGGACATCGCTGCTGGCGCCGGCCTGGAGGGCGGCGAGGCACCGGCGGTGAGCGAGGAAAGCGCGCAGGACGTGCCTGTGGCTTGACTTGTCGCGCGATAGAACCTAGAATCGCCGGTCTTTGTCGCCGCCGCCCTTCGCTTGCGGCGGCTTGTCGTGAATTTCGCCAAGGCGGCCTTTGGTCCGCCTTGGTTTTTTGCAGACGGCCTGTGCCTGGCACCGTGGACGCTGCACTGAACATGAGGGTGGAAACATGCCAACCATAAACCAGCTGGTGCGCAAGCCTCGCGAGGCCAT
>ERZ761603.3192-NODE-3192-length-10687-cov-7.912340_pt1 | contig 10687 bp, 14 predicted proteins | sample MGYA00511879_ERZ761603 | MGnify/ENA primary metagenome ERZ761603 (study PRJEB28899, sample SAMN02850040) | bioreactor sludge metagenome | biome: EBPR Sludge; feature: EBPR Bioreactor; material: flocular biomat | place: Australia: Thorneside Wastwater Treatment...
GGGAAGCATGGGACGCTTTGCATCCCGGCGTTCCGGAGAGTCGGGAAGCACGGGACGCTTTGCATCCCGGCGTTCCGGAGAGTCGGGAAGCATGGGACGCTTTGCATCCCGGCGTTCCGGAGAGTCGGGAAGCACGGGATGCGGCACGCATCTCCATCAGGGTGCATCAGCGCCAGCACCTCCCCCGCGCAGATGAGGCGGCGCTTCTTCGCCCGGCATTTTTGAAACACCTGCTCCCGCGAGATGGGAAACACCGGCTCCCTCGGCTTCTTCGGCGCAGCTAATCCCCAGCCCTTCCGGTCGCACGACCGGTTCCGCTTCGAGCTCGTCTCCGCCTACATGCCACGGGTTGGGTTGAGGAAAAAGGCTTATCCCCGTCCCGCCCGCCGTTTGGGAAGCAAAAAGTGAAACAGGTCGAAAACATCCTCGCCTCCCGGAGGGCGCGATTCCATTCGCGCCGAAGCCCCTGAGGCCCACCGCCTTCCCGTCCCTCCGGCCTGTCGTCGATCTGTCTTTTCGCTATTGTCCATGCGCTCCGCGCTCCTTGCCATCCATGCCGTCCTCTGGTTGAATACAAAAATTTCCCGCATGGCCCGCAAAGCATCCAGCAAACCCGCCGACTCCACCGCCAACCTCGGCTTCGAGGCCAAGCTCTGGCTCGCCGCCGACAAGCTGCGGAACAACATGGACGCGGCGGAGCCGAGCGGAGCGAGACAGACAGTGCATAGCACTGCCCGAAGGGGGAGCGCAGCGAATCAATACAAGCACGCATTCATTCACGAAAGCTCCATCTACGGCCAGGACAAATGTGCGCGGCGGCAGCGCCCATTTGGTCTCGCAAAGCGAGCCCGCAGGGTGAGGCTGCGGGGGCAGCAGCCGAAACAAAGCAACGCCACCACGCGCCGCCTGGCCATCATGAACCTCGCCATCCGCGGCATCGAGGCCGACTTCGGCCCCGAGCACGCCGACACCTTCCGCCGCGACCTCCATCCCGACCTCCGCGCCGACTACGTCCTCGCCAACCCGCCCTTCAACGACTCCGACTGGTTCCGCAAGGACGACGACGTGCGCTGGCAGTTTGGCGTGCCGCCCAAGGGCAACGCCAACTTCGCCTGGGTGCAGCACTTCATCCACCACCTCGCCCCGCAGGGCATGGCCGGCTTCGTCCTGGCGAACGGCAGCATGAGCTCGAATCAGTCCGGCGAGGGCGAGATACAGCGCGCCCTCATCGAGGCCGACCTCGTGGACTGCATGGTCGCCCTCCCCGGCCAGCTCTTCTACAGCACGCAAATCCCCGTCTGCCTCTGGTTCAGTGGGAAAAACAACACGCACGATTCGACGAACGATGCCCGTTTGTTCGATGGCGAAACGGAACTCAGATTGGTAGCCTGACGCCATGAAACTCGCTGCCATCGAAAACCCCAGAAGTCGGCAGGAGGAACTCGGACAGTTCCTCACCGCGACGCCTGTGGCTGACTTCATGGCTTCAATGTTTGGGCCTCTACCGCGAACCGTGCGTCTGCTCGATGCCGGTGCCGGCGCAGGCTCGCTCACAGCGGCTTTCGTCTCCCGGTATTGTGAAAAGCGCGACGGTGTTCGCTCCATCGAAGCGACTCTCTACGAACTCGACAGTGAAATCCTCGACGCGCTTTCCGCAACGATGCGCGAGTGCGAGCATCGCTGCGCTAAAGCGGGTATCCGCTTCACGTTCACCATTCACTCCGCCGACTTTATCCGGGAAATGTCGGCGCGTCTCGCGGGTGACTTGTTCGGCACACATCCGCCCGTATTCGATGCTGCCATCGCGAATCCGCCTTATCGCAAAATCAGCACCGATTCCGCCGAGCGCCGCGCGCTGCGTTCCGTCGGCGTCGAAACCAGCAACCTTTATACCGGCTTCATCGCGCTCATTCAGCGCCTGCTCGTCCCGGAGGCCAACTCGTCGGCATCACGCCCCGGAGTTTCTGCAATGGCCCTTACTTCCGCCCATTCCGCGAAGACTTTCTGAGCACGTTGGAACTCCGCCGTCTCCACGTCTTCGAATCCCGGCAAGCCGCCTTCCGCGACGACAACGTTCTGCAGGAAAACATCATCTTCCACGCCGTGAAGGGCCGGAGCCAACCCGACGAACTCACCATCTCCAGCAGCAGCGGCGAGCACGGCGACGACATCACCGAGACCGTTTTTCCTTTCGCTGAAATCGTCCACCCAAACGACGCCGAGAAGTTCATCCATATTCCCTCTGCGGCCAGCCACGCCACGGCGAAGGAAACCATGGACGGCCTTCGCGCCAGTCTGGCCTCGCTGGGCGTTGCTGTCTCCACAGGGCGCGTCGTGGATTTCCGACTCAAAGACGCCCTGCGCAAGGAACCCGTGCGCGGCACCGTGCCGCTGCTCTATCCCTGCCACTTCAACGGCGGCACCGTCCATTGGCCCAAGCTTGAAGCCCGCAAGCCCAACGCCATTCTCGACAACGACGAGACGCGCCCGTGGCTCGTGCCCTCTGGCGTGTATCTGCTCACGAAACGCTTCACATCGAAAGAAGAGCGACGCCGCCTCGCGGCGGTGCAACCTCGGTCAAAACGAAATGCTCCACGTCGGGTAAATGCCGCGCGCCTTGGCGAAAATCTCGTTCAATTGCAGTTCCAAGTGTGCGCCAGAAACCGTGTTCACGAAGATAAAGCGGAACTGCGCTTTGAGACTCTGCGCCACCAGCACCTCGGCAGCGGTCAATCCGAAGAAATAACCTCGGAAATCCGCAGCCACGTCCTTCTTGGTGGATTTGATTTCGCACACCAACACCTTGCTCAGGTTTGCTTCAACCTCCTCCAATGAATCCAAGTTCACACGTTCAGAAAGGCGAACCACATCGAATGCCTTCCCATAAACAATCATGTCTCGCTTCGCGAAGGCCACAACGAGGTTCTTCTTCTGCTTCGCCGTCGGGACCAAGTATCCAAGCCCTTTTGCCGCCAACAATAATGCAGCCTTCCCCGCAGTGGCACTTCCTGAGTCAAAGTTTGTCACGCTCCACCTCCCTTCTTCGATTCAATCAGTCTCGCTTCCAACTTCTTCGCGAACGCTGTGAGGGTGGTGCCCAAGGATTGGCAGACCTCACGGAGTTCAATCACGTCGAGCCTTCGCTCACCCGTTTCATACTTGCTCACGAAACTCTGGGGCATTTCCAGCGTCTCGGACAATTGAACTTGGGTGAGGCTCTTTTCGGTGCGGAGTTCCCGAAGAAGGTCTCGGAGAACTGCATATTCTGCTGTGAAGATGGACTTTGACACTTGCCAAGACTCCATCCGATTTTAGGATAACCCAAAACGGGATACATGCGCCGGACAAGACAACACTCAATGACTGCCACGCTGTGCCACTCTTCATCGGTGGGGGTGGACAGGCTCGCCCGTTCGCTGGGCATCCCGCAACGGCATGTGGAGGCTCAACGCTGGCAGATGCCCGACGGGACGTTCTTCTACCATCCCCGTTACCGCTGGTGCCTGCTCATCAAATCCATCATCGAACACTTCTGCCCCGCCTTCGCCCCCGGCGGCGTGGTTCTCTACATCGGCGACACTGAAAACAAATTTGTCCATCTGGAAACCGCAGGTATGGCCGCGCTTGGCGTCATCCTGGATTCCGCCGCCAAGATTCCTGATGTCATCGTTCACTACCGCGCCAAGAATTGGCTCCTGCTCATCGAAGCCGTCACCAGCGCCGGGCCGGTGGACGGCAAGCGCCGCAAGGAACTCAAAGATTTGTTCGCCGGCTGCAACGCCGGCCTCGTGTTCGTCACCGCCTTCGAGACCCGCCGCACCATGCAGACCTTCCTCTCGCACATCGCCTGGGAATCCGAAGTCTGGATCGCCGAAGACCCCGACCACATGATCCATTTCAACGGCGAGCGGTTCCTCGGGCCGTATCCCGATGTGATGCCGTGATGACAATGTATTGCTCGAATGGCGGACCTCGACCAGCTTCGGCATCCTGACAACCTTCGCCGTGCGTGGCGCTGGCTGCGGTCGAATCCCGACGCCGCATACAAGTCGTATTTCCGTTCGCTCTACCAGCGCTATGCCATTGCCGAGGATGCGTTGCTCGACGATTTGGCCGACCGGTTGAGGCGCGGCATCTACGAGCCTGAACCTTCCACTAAGCTCCTTCACCCGAAGGCATCCGGCATCCTCCGGCCTTACTCGCTGCTGAGCGTGGAGGACCAGATTGTTTATCAGGCCGCGCTCAACTTGATCGCGGAGAGGCTCCAGCCGCGTGTCGTTCAGCGCTACAACAAGTCGGTGTTCGGCCACCTTTACGCGGGCAAGACCTCGACGTGGTTCTACCGCAAGTGGACGGAAGGCTACAAATCCTTCAACCAAGCCACCGAGAAGGCATTCGCAGACGGCTACGTTTACACGGCGAGCTTCGACCTCACCGCCTGCTACGACAGCCTCGACCATCGGGTGTTGAAGCACTTCCTTAGCAAGCTGGGGTTCGACCCGGATTTCTGCGCCAAGCTGACGGAGTGGCTGGAAAAATGGACGGCGACGGGGCGCGGCATCTTCCACAACCACGGCATCCCACAAGGCCCGCTCTCCTCCGGCCTGCTCTCCGAAGTAGTGCTCTCATATTTCGACGATCTGAAGCTTAAGCACTCCGATTTCCGCTACCTTCGCTACGTGGACGACATCCGGCTCTTCGCGAAGGATGAGTATACCCTCCGGCGGCTGTTGGTGAGGCTCGACGAGATGAGTAAGGACATCGGGCTTTTCCCGCAAAGCGGTAAAATCCGCATCCACCGCATCACGAACATCGTCGAAGAACTGAAATCCGTCTCGAACCCGCCTGAGGCAGCCATCACGCGCCAGTTTACTGATCAGAAGAAACTAAACGCGCGCATCAAGGAGCTGACTCCGCGTTACCAAATCACCAACGCCACGCGGTTCAAATATCTGCTCGCCCACGCTATACCCTCGGCGCAGCTCACCGCCCGGCTCTGGCGCATCATGGAGCATCACCCCGAGATTTACCGCAGCGGCTGCAATTACCTGAAGCGCTACGCGAAGCTTCCACGAGTGGCTGGAGGCAAGTTGGTCGAGGTCATCAAGACCAATGGACTATACGCGTCCGTGAGGGCGGAGTTCATTTCCGCAGCCGATTGCCGACTGGATGCAACGCAGGACCGTAAGTTGGCGCGAATGCTGAAGAAAATTTGGACCCCGCGCTCCATGCCTGCCGACCTGCAAGTTGCCATTGGGCGATACCTCATGCGCACGGGCGACCTCTCCGCGACGCAGGTCGCCTATGCGTGCCGTGCTGCACCATCGTGGTGGACCCGCGCTTCGTTGATTGAGGCGGCGGTCCCTGCGTCGCTCGGCGCTATGGCAATCCGGCAAATCGTCGAAGACGGCGTCAAGGACGACGGAATAGACCCGGCATTGGCGGCCGGATGGAAAGGCTTTGAGTCAGCGTTCGTCCCGGCGGGCAAACGGAAGGATTGGAAGAAGGCCGTCGAGCTTCTCCTCCGGGAACTCGGAATGATTCAACGCTCGACCGCCGGTCATTGCGGCATCAACAATGCCTTCGCCAAGCTTGATGTGCGCGTTTCGACTGGAAACTGGAAGAAGCTCTTCGGCCCCCGATATTCCCAAGCAGAACTGCAAGCAATCGAGACCGTCGCGGCGTCCGGCGTGAACATCACCGGCTTCGTCAACCTGCTCGACGTATTCGACGACCTGTTGATTGACGCAGTTTACAACGCAGACCCGGCCATCGGAAACTACACACTCGGAGGAATTGGCAGCGTTCTCCACGCGCCCACCGGCAGATTCGCTGTGAAGTATCCGAATACCTACGAGCTAGCCAAAGAAGTGCATGATCGCCGCTACGAGAGCATGGCCTCGCATCCGTTGATCAAACGAACTGGCAAGCCCACGAGGCGAATCAGCTACAAGTTCTTGCCAACGGCAAAGCGTCTCCTCCGGGAGAGCATTGCCGAACTAAAGGCCGCAGGGCTTCTCTGACGCGGCCTTCCGCATTGTGATTGTGCGCGACATGTGGCTGACCGGCTTTGACGCCCCCTGCCTGCACACGATGTATGCCGACAAGCCCATGCAGGGCCACGGCCTCATGCAGGCCATCGCCCGCGTGAACCGGTGTTGACTCCCTCGCTGCCGCCGCTCGGTCGGGCTTCGCCCAATGCTGTGCATTGTCTGACTCGCACGCCCCAGCGTGCTCGGCTCCGCGACAAGCCCGGCGGTCTGGTGGTGGACTACCTCGGCCTCGCCGATCAACTCAAACACGCCCTCGCCAATTACACCGAGAGCGGCGGCAAAGGCGATCCGACCTACGACACGAAGCAGGCCATCGCCATCATGCTGGAGAAGCACGGCATCGCCTGCGACATGTTGCATGGCTCGGATTGGCAGAAGGCGGTGGGCGACGGCAAGAAGACGCTCTTTGCCCTGCCTGCGCTGCAAGAGCACATTCTCGAACTCGAAGACGGCAAGACCCGCTGGAATCAGGTCGTCACCGAGCTGTCCCGCGCGTTGATGAACGCCCCCGCGTTCACCCTTCGGGCTGCCTTTAGGCAGTTTGCCCCGGTTTGGTTCGAAGTATGCGGGGCTATCTCCGCTGCGCTCCGGTTGTCTCGCTCCGCTCGGCTTGCCCTCTGCGCCGCCAGCGATGAAGCGACGGAGATTCGCGATGACGTGGCGCTGTTGACTCACCCGCCGCCTCTCGGCGGGTTCGCCCTGCGGGCTGCCTGTGGCAGTCTGTCTCGCCTCCCGCCAGTCGGCTCGGCTCCAAGCCATCCAGGCCGCGCTGAACAAGCAGCACAGCGGCAACCGCAAGACGCCCGAGCAGATCGACGCGGCAGTGCGTCAGCTCGTGAGCAAAGCCATCACGACCGACGGGCAGGTGATCGACGTCTTCACCGCCGCCGGGTTTAAGCGCCAACGGCGCGGCACATGCCAGCCCAGGGCAACGCCCTGGGTATGCGTCCCCGTTTGATCAAGCCCTGAAGGGGCGGCACACCGTTGTCTCGCCCCTTCAGGGCTTGATGTCTTTTGGGCTATGAAACCCAGGGCGTTGCCCTGGGCTGGCATAGCGCGCCCCTTTGGGGCTATGGGAGCCATCAGCACGATGGAGGTGATCGAGGAACTCATCCGCCTCGCCAAGGAGATGGATGCCGCCACCAAGCGCGGCGATGACCTCGGGCTGACGGATGACGAGATCGCGTTGACTCCTTCGCTCCCGCTCAGTCGGGCTGCGCCCATCGCTTCGCGCTGTCTGTCTCGCTCGCCTCCCGGCGGCTCGGCTCTACGACGCCCTCGCCGCCAACGAGTCCGCCGTGAAGGCGATGGGCGATGACAAACTCAAAGTCATCGCCGCCGAACTCATCACCCAGGTGCGCAAGAGCGTGACGATTGACTGGACGCTGCGTGAGGGAGCCAGAGCAAAGATCCGCGTGATGGTGAAGCGCATCCTGAACAAGTATGGCTATCCGCCCGATCTGCAGGAAGATGCCGTGAAGACGGTGCTGCAGCAGGCTGAGCTGCTGTGCGCGGAGTGGGTGTGAGCGGAATTGCCGCAGTGCATCATGAGGGTGTGCCCTGAGTGCCGCACCGAGCGATTTTTTTTTGATATCGAAGGCGGGTGATGCCGCGGCTTCGGGCAGCCGCAGGCGGTCCGGGGAAGGGGATCACTCTTCGCCGAGGAGGGCTTTGGCTTTGTCGGCGGTGATGCCCATGGCGGGGATGTCGAAGCCGGTGGAGTCGCCGTTGGGCTGGCGCCTGCCGCGGCGGGTTTCAGGTGTGCGGGAAAGGTGAAACCCGCTCTTGCCGGCGTGCATGGGGAGGCCAAGATGGCGGGTCATGCTGCGCTTCCGTCTTTTTGGGTTTCCGATCCTCGTACACTGGTTTTTCTGGGTGAACATGGCGCTGCTCGGCGGCGCCATCGGGGCGGACACGCCGGAGGCGATGCAGCGGCTGCTGATGTGGATGGCGGCCGGCTTTGTGTCCATCGTGGTGCATGAGCTGGGCCATGCCTTCGCGATGCGCCACTACGGGGACCGGCATGTGAACATCCTGCTCTATGCTTTTGGCGGGCTGGCGCAGGGGAGCCGGGGGCTGACGCGGCGGCAGGATTTTTTTGTGAGCGGGGCGGGCCCCTTCGCGCAGATCGCGGCGGGGGTGGTGATGTGGTGGGTTTATGACCTGCTGGGGCCGGGGCCGGGCCTGCCGGGGTATTTCATGAGGGCTTTCATGATGGTGAGCTTTTTCTGGGCGGTGCTGAATCTTTTCCCCATCATCCCGCTGGATGGCGGGCACATCTGCCTGGCGGTGCTGGGGCCGCGCCGGGTGCGGCTGGCGCTGGTGATCAGCCTGGTGTGCGCGGTGGCGGGCGGGCTGTGGTTTCTCTCGGCGCGTTCGATCTTTGCCGCGCTGTTTTTCGGCATGTTCGCCTTCAACAACTGGAAGGAGCTGCAAGGCCGGCCGCAGACGCCCTGGATGATGGGCCGGAACTGACCGCGGCGCGGGCGGTGGGCCGGCGCGCGGGGGCGAGGCGTCACTCGAAGACGAGGGTCTTGTTTTGGAAGACGAGGACGCGGTCGCGCACATGCCACCAGAGGGCTTTGGCGAGGACGGTTTTTTCCAGGTCGCGCCCGAGGCGGACGAGATCGGCGACGCTGTGCTCGTGGCTGACGCGCATGACATCCTGGTGGATGATGGGCCCCTGGTCCAGCTCGGCGGTGACGTAGTGGCTGGTGGCGCCGATGATCTTGACGCCGCGCTCGTGGGCCTGGTGGTAGGGCCTGGCGCCGACGAAGGCGGGGAGGAAGCTGTGGTGGATGTTGAGGATGCGGAGGGGGAAGGCCTCGATCATGCGGGGGCTGAGGATCTGCATGTAGCGGGCCAGGACGAGGGTGTCCACATCGTGCGCGCGCAGGAGGCTGATCTGGGCCTGCTCCTGGGCGTCCTTGGTCTGGGGTGTGACGGGGAAATGGTGAAAGGGGATGCCGAAACGCTCGGCGGCGGGGCGGAGGTGCTCGTGGTTGGAGAGGATGAGGGGGATGTCCACGGGCAGGTCGCCGGCCTCGTGGCGGGCGAGGAGATCGTAGAGGCAGTGGCTGTCCCGGCTGACGAGGAGGGCCACGCGCTTGCGCCTTGAGGAGAGGCTGAGGGTGAGGCGCATCTGATGCCGGCGCGCCAGGGGCTGGAGGCGGCTCTCGATCTCCTCCGGTTCGAGGGTGAAGCGCTCCAGGCTCCACTCCAGGCGCATGAAGAAGGCGCCCTGCTCGGGGTCTATGTGCTGCTGGAGGTCTATGATGTTCCCCTGATGGGAGAGGATGAAGCCGGTGACGTCATGCACGAGGCCGGGCTTGTCCGGGCAGTGGATGAGCAGGGTGGCGGTGGGCATGGGCTGGGCGGGGCTTGCGGAGTCGGAGGGGTGGAGTCATGGAGTGCTGGCGGGATCGAACCTGCCGGCCGCCGCAGGACTCCGCCAGGCGGTTGCCAGAACTGCAGGCGGCGGGGAATCACAAATCATGGCGGTGCTGGTTGGATCCATGCCAGGCCGCCGCGGCGGGATCACTCCTGCTGGGTGCCGCCGCCCTCGCCGCCGGCGATCTTGGCGCGCATGTCGGTGTCGGCGGCGATGTTGCGGAAGCGGGCGTAGTCCATGACGCCGAGGTTGCCGGCGCGGAAGGCCTCGGCCATGGCGAGGGGGACCTGGGCTTCGGCTTCGACGACGCGGGCGCGCATTTCCTGGGTGCGGGCGGACATTTCCTGCTCGAGGGCGACGGCGGCGGCGCGGCGCATTTCGGCGTTGGCCTGGGCGATTTTTTTGTCGGCCTCGGCCTGCTCGGTCTGGAGCTTGGCGCCGACGTTTTCGCCGACGTCAATGTCGGCGATGTCTATGGAGAGGATCTCGAAGGCGGTGCCGGCGTCCACGCCTTTGGCCAGGACGAGCTTGGAGATGCTGTCGGGGTTCTCCATGACCTCCTTGTAGGAGCCGGCGGAGCCGATGGAGGAGACGATGCCCTCGCCGACACGGGCGATGACGGTCTCCTCGGTGGCGCCGCCGACGAAGCGGTCGAGATTGGTGCGCACGGTGACGCGGGCGCGGACGCGCAGGGAGATGCCGTCCTTGGCGACGGCGTCAATTTTGCCGCCGCGTCCCATTTCCTGGTTGGGGCAGTCAATGACCTTGGGGTTGATGCTGGTGCGGACGGCGTCGAGCACGGTCTTGCTGGTGCCTTTGCAGGCGAGGTCAATGGCGCAGGCGCGGTCAAAGGTGAGGGGGATGCCGGCCTTGTCGGCGGCGACGAGGGCGAGCACGACGTGCTGGACATCGCCGCCGGCCAGGTAGTGGGCTTCGAGGGGGTCGGTCTCCAGGGGGATGCCGGCTTTGACGGCGGTGATGCGGGAGTCCACGACCATGGAGTTCGGGATGCCGCGCAGGTACATGGCCAGGAGGTTGATGATGCTCACCGGCGCGTTGGAGATGCGGGCGCGCAGCCAGAGGTTGAAGAACTTGGCGATGATGAGGAAGAGAACCAGGGCGACAATGATGGCGCCGCCGACGAGGAGGAACTGGAAGTTCATGCGGGTGCGGGGGTGGGTGATGAATGTTCGCCGTGGTCGCAGCAGTGATGTGCCCGAGATCAATCTGATTCCACTCATCG
>ERZ761603.3194-NODE-3194-length-10684-cov-5.371060_pt1 | contig 10684 bp, 9 predicted proteins | sample MGYA00511879_ERZ761603 | MGnify/ENA primary metagenome ERZ761603 (study PRJEB28899, sample SAMN02850040) | bioreactor sludge metagenome | biome: EBPR Sludge; feature: EBPR Bioreactor; material: flocular biomat | place: Australia: Thorneside Wastwater Treatment...
ATCGACCCGATCGAAGAGCGCCACCCAGTCGGCCTGGTTCCGGCTCCGGAACAATTGTTTATAGCAATGCGATCACCATCTGCCAGGCCTGGGTGGCGCAGGAGCGCATGCCTTTCGTGCTGGCGCTGCTGCTGCCGCACCTGGTGGTGATCGTCGCGATGGGGTTGATGTTCTACACGCGACTTGCGGTGTCTCCGTTCTGGAGGGCGCGCGCATGAGCCGTATCCTGATGCGCTACCTGGCGCGCGAGATCTTCGGGGCCACCGCCACGGTGCTGCTGGCCTTCCTTGGCCTGTTTGCCTTCTTCGACTTCGTGAACGAACTCGATAGCGTGGGCAAGGACGGCTATCAGCTGCATCAGGCACTGATCTATGTCGCGATGATCCTGCCTGGGCGGGTGTATGAGTTGTTGCCGATTGCGGTGCTGATCGGCTCGCTGTACGCGCTGACCACGCTCGCTCGTCACTCCGAGATTACCGTGATGCGGGCCTCAGGCCTGTCCACCTGGGTGATGCTGCGCTCCTTGTGCCTGATTGGCAGTGTGTTCGTGGTACTCACCTTCGTGTTTGGGGAATACATCGCACCACCAGCCGAGCGTGCGGCACAGCAATGGCGACTGACGGCAACCAGCTCCACGGTGTCGCAGCAGTTGCGCTCGGGCTTGTGGGTGAAGGATGGGCCGATGGTGGTCAATGTCCGCACCTTGCAGCCGGATCGCACCATGGAAGGCGTGCGCATCTACACCTTTGACGAGACCTATGCACTTGAGTCGCTGGGCGAGGCAGCGCGTGGTGAGTATGTCGAGGGTGGATACTGGCGCCTGACCGATGTCGTGCGTACGCGCTTCCATGCCGATCGCACCGAGATCGAGCGCCTGCCTGAACTTGCCTGGCGCTCGGAGCTGACGCCGGAGGTACTGAGCGTGCTGATGGTGGTGCCTGAGCGTATGTCGGTTGCAACGCTCTGGGCTTACATCAGGCACTTGCGCGACAACAGTCAGGATTCCGGGCGCTATGAGATCGCCCTGTGGAAGAAGTTGATCTACCCCTTCGCCGCACTGGTGATGATTGCACTGGCGCTGCCATTTGGTTTTACCCACGACCGCATGGGTGGGGTCAGCGTCAAGGTCTTCCTGGGCGTCATGCTCGGGGTGGGGTTCCATCTGCTGAATGGCCTGTTCTCCAACCTTGGTGCCATCAATGCATGGACACCGGCCTTGTCTGCCGTGACCCCCAGCCTGATCTTCCTGGCTGCGGCCGCTATCATGCTCTACATGGTCGAACGACGCTGAGGCGCTTGCGGCGTCAGTTGCCAGGGCAGCGGCAACTCGCTGCCTTCGAGCTGAAAGCGTGCGGCGCAGATGCCGAACGCCTGGGTCAGCATGGTGTCGGACAAGACCTCGGACGGCGTACCGGTCGCCAGCATCCGCCCTTCGTGCAGCAAGACCAGCCGGGTGCAGAATCGTGCCGCAAGCGGCAGATCATGCAGCACCACGCCCACGGCCATGCCCGCGCCAGCCTGAGCGCGCAGCAGCGCCATGATGCGGAGTTGATGGGCAGGATCCAGTGCGGCGAGCGGTTCGTCCGCCAGCAGCACGGCGGGACCAACAGCCAATGCACGCGCCAGCATCGTGCGTGCCCGTTCGCCGCCCGACAGGCTGAGGACATTGCGCCCAGCCAGGTGTGACAGGTCGGCCGCCTCCAGTGCGTCGTCAATGGCCGCGGTATTGCGGTCTCCCGGACCGTGGGGCAAGCGGCCGAGCGCCACCGTTTCGCGCACGCTCAAGGGCCAGTGGGCGACGTGGCCTTGTGCGAGATAGGCAAGCAGACGTGCGCGTCGCTCAGGCGCAAAGGTGCGCAGCGCCTGGCCGGCCAGCGTGATCTGGCCCGCAGTGGGGGCAAGCAGGCCGATCAGGGCCTTGAACAGGGTGGATTTGCCGGCTCCGTTGGCGCCGACGATGCCGATCAGCTCACCACGCCGGACGGCAAAGTCGATGTTGTCCAGCAGGACGCGGTCGCGTAGTTCGATGCGCAAGCCTGAACAGGCAATGGCGGTCATGCAGCCTCCTGGCGGGTGCGCAGGATCAGCGCGAGAAAGAAGGGCGCTCCGACCAATGCGGTCAGCACGCCGAGCTTCAGTTCCGGGCCGGTGTTGTGGAGCAGGCGTACCGCCAGATCGGCCGCAGTCAGCAATGCCGCGCCGGCGAGTGCGGAAAGTGGCAGCAGCCGGGCAGGGTCGCCTCCGGCAAGCGGGCGCATCAGGTGAGGGGCGACGAGACCGATGAAGCCGATGCTGCCCGAAACCGAAACCGCCGCACCGACCGCCAGTGCGCTGCCGATGAGGACGCGCACACGCAGCCTTGCAAGGTCGACGCCGAGCGAGTGCGCGGTCTCCTCGCCCAGTGTCAGTGCCCGCAGACCTCGCCCGCAACCCAGCAGCAGCAAGGCGCCGAGCGCGATGAAAGGTAGCGCGAGTTCGACATCATGGCTGCTGCGGTCCGCCAGCGAGCCCAGCATCCAGAACACGATTTCGCTCAGCGCAGTGGGGTTGGGTGACCAGTTCAGCACCAGCGAGATCAGCGCACCGCACAGTGAGGACACCGCGACACCGGCCAGAATCAGTGTCGTGGTGCCAGTACGGCGTCCGGCCAGCGCAAATACGACGCCGATTGCGATCGCGGTTCCGGTGAAACCAGCGAGGGGCAAGGCCAGATAGAAAGTGTCGGCAAAGCCGGTATAGAGCGCCAGTACCGCCCCGAGTGCGGCACCGCCGGACACGCCGAGCAGCCCCGGCTCGGCAAGCGGGTTGCGTAGCAAGCCCTGCATTGCGGCCCCGGTCAGCCCCAGCGCTGAACCCACCGCAAGACACAGGATCGTGCGTGGCAGGCGGATGTCGATCAGGATGCGTTGCGGAATCGGCTCGCCGCTCAGTGCGCCGTGGAGCAGGTGTTGTGGGCTCATGTCCACGTACCCGGTGAAGAGTGAGCTGGCTGCCAGGCTCAGCAGCAGTCCGAACAGGGCCGGTGGGGCAAGGCGACAGGTCATGGGCGGGCCCCTCTGACCCGCAGTTGCTCGGCGGCATCCAGGTTCCACGGGCCGCCGCAGATGGTCTGACGGGCGGGCAGCACGAGTTCGCGCGCGCCCATTCCGGCAATGGCCGGGTGACGCAGCAGACGATTGCCAAGTGTCGGCCCCCCTTGCCGGCGATCGCTGCCGACCAGGTTGGCCGGGCCGTGCTCGACGAGTTTTTCCAGCGGCAGGGGGCCGTAGCCTGCCAGGCCGCTGCGGGCTGCACCATTCAGGTGACCGGCCGCGCTGAAGATGTCGTCGTACAGCGTGCCCGAGCCGGCGCTGTAGCCGCCTGATACAAACTGCGTGGTCACCGGGCGAGGTTCGTGGTGGGTGGCCTTGAGCTGGGCCAGGCGGGTTTCGAAGGCGTCAATGACCTGTTCGCCACGGGCTTGCTCGCCAACTGCCTCTGCGACGATGCGGATCTCGTGTGCGACCTCGTCAAAGCTGCGCGCGCCTGGCACGGCGAGCACCGGGATGCCGAAGCGGCGAAGCAGCGCGGTGGTGTGCCGTGTCGTGTAGGTGCCGACCAGGACCAGATCGGGCGCGAGCGCGAGCACCTCCTCGGCGTTGCCGCGTGCAGTGGGCAGGCCGCGCGCGGCGTCATGCATCGCCATGCTGAACGGATCCTGGCTCAGGAATGACAGCGCAACGATACGCTCGCGTTCGACCAGTTGCAGCAGGATCTGGTCGGTGCACAGGTTCAGCGAGACGATGCGTTGCGGCGCTGCGCTGGCGGTGGAGATCAGCAGGCCAAGGCACAGGCCGGCACTCAGGCGCCACATCGCGTTCAGCCGCCGCATACCAGGCCGCTGCCGCTACGATCGAGTGGGTCGGGCGGGAGCGCCAGGTAATTTTCGCGCAGATAATCCCATGCGGCCAGACGTGACCAGTCCGGTGCCGAAGCCAGACGGCCGTCGCTGCCAAGGAAGGGGTTGGGCAGGAACACCGTCATCTGCTGGTGGCCCGCTACCGTGAACAGGCGCAGCCCCCAGGATTTTGGCGCGCCGTCGCGGCCCAGCACGCGGTAAAGCTCGGCGCGCCCGGTACGGCGTTGCGCGGCGTCCTGCGGGCTGGCGCCGCTGAAATGGCCAATGCACAGGTGAAAATGCCATGCCCCGAAATCGACGGTGGCATAGCCGTCCAGCAGGCTGACCTTGACAGGGGCGTTGGGGGCGCGGATTTCCCATACCGCGCCGGGCACCAGCGTGCCAAAGTGAATATCTTGCCAGTATTGCTGGAAGACCTCTTTCAGCAGCAGCCACAAGGTGTCTTCGTCGGTCGGCAGCGGCCAGCACTGCACGCGGCCGAGGCCGGGTTCGTCGATTGCCGGCGGTGTGGCGGTGGGGGTGATGTCAGTCATGGGGGTTCCTTGAAGTGGCGCGAGGCAAGCCCGCGCCAGGGCGCGTTTTTTGTACGGATGATCAGAAGAAGCGGTATTCGACGCCGACGATGCCGTAGGTGCCAGGCTGCTTGTAGCCCAGCCCCTCGGGGGCATCGGCGTCAAACACGTTCTCCACGCGTGCATACAGCGAGACGTCCTTGCTCACTGCGTAGCGGGCGGCAACATCCACGCGCACGTAGTCGTCGATCCAGTCACGACCGGTCCAGTCCAGACGCTTGTCGGTGTAGTACGCATGGGCGCTGGCAGAGAACGGGCCCTTGACATAGAACAGCCCCAGGTTGGCCTTGTGGCGCGCGATCTGCACCGTGCGCTCGTCGTCGGCGCCCACCTTTCGGGTATGCGAGTCGGTGTAGGTGTAGTTGCCTTTCACCGTCCATGCGTCGTCCAGCGCCCACGCCAGACTGAACTCGATGCCGCGGGTGCGCTGCTTGTCGGCGTTGGCATACTGGCCATAGCCATACGGGTTGTTGGGGTTGGCGATGCTGCTGTCGTAGATCACGACGTCGCTGACTTGCGCGTGCCACAAGGTGGCTTCCCAGTTCAGGCCCGTATTGGCGAGGTGCTGGCGTACGCCGATCTCGGTGGTGCGACCGCTTTCCGGCTTCAGTGTCACGCTACCGTAGTTAGGATTGAACAACTGCTGCAACGTCGGTGCGCGATAGCTCGTACCGTGATTGGCGAACAGGGTGAGACTGCCGAGGCGGTAACTGGCGCCCAGGCTGCCGGTGGTCTTGTCGCCCCATACATCGTAGTCGTCATGACGCAGACCCGCGGCGAGGGTGAGGCCGCTGTCACCCACGGCGTATTCGCCATTCACGTAGAAGGATCCGCGGTCTGCCTCGCCCTTCAGCGTGCCCCAGCGCCCCCATTGGCGGGTGCTCGACTCGTAGCGCTCGGCGCCTGCCAGCGCCTTCAGGCCGTCTGCTGCGTAGCGCAGGCTGTAGTCGAACTGGGTGCTGCGATCCTTGTTGTGTGCGGTCAGCGGGCTGCCACTGTCGTGGATGGGGACGGCGTCGCCCTGGTTGTAATAATCCATCCAGTTGACGGTGAAGTTGTCCCACGGCGCTGTGATGTAACCCAGCAGGCCGTCGTCGAGGTCGCGACTCTTGCGTTGGGACAGCGTCTGGCCGGCCGCCAGCCGATGGCTCAGGGTGGTGCTCAGGTGGTGTTCCACATAGGCCTGCAGGACGGCGGTCCGGGTTGTGTTGTAGGCGTTGGGATCGGGCAGCTGGCCCCCCCAGTAGGACGGGCGCGCGCTGCGTGTCACCTCGGTCAGGTGGGCGTAGTCGAAGCGGCTGTCGGTGTGCCACAGCGAGATGCCGGCGTCGATCTGTTCGGTGCTGTAGTCCGCGGCAAACTGGAAAGTCTCGTCCTTGAAGCCTTCGTACTTGTGCACCCCATCGCTATCGACCCTGGAGGCATGCACCGAAGTGCGGAGCTGCCCCGGGCCCAACTCGACCGCGTGTTGCCACGATGCCTTCAGTTTCTGCCAGCCCAGTGAGCCGGCTTCCGCGCCGACCGACAGGCGCGGGGCGCCGCCGCGTTTCGTCGTGATGGAGATGACACCTGCGGTGGCATTGGCACCGTACAGCACGGCCTGCGGGCCGCGCAGGACTTCGATGCGGGAGATGGAAGCAGGGTCCAGCTGACTGAGCAGGTTGCCGACGTCACCCGAGCCGGCCTGATTCAGCGTCACGCCATCCACCACAACCAGTACATGACCTGCGCCGAAGCCGCGCATCTTCAGATAGTTGTACTGACCCGGTCCGCCGACCTGCTTGAACTCGATGCCGGCAAGGCTGCGCAGGATCTCGGTGACGTCGGTGTAGCCGCCGCGCGCAATTTCTTCTGCTTCGACGACGGAGGCGGACTGGGTCAGCGTGGACGAGGCTTTGTCGAGTCGACTGGCCTCGATGGTCATCTCGGGCAGCAAGGTGTCAGCCGCCTGAGCCGCTGGCAGCAGGGCGAGTGCCGTGGCGGCACTCAACAAGGCGTGTTTCATGGGGCGAAGCTCCGGAGAGAACTTGCCGCAAATGAGGTTTCCGAGCGTTTCCCCGCCAGCACGGGCGAATGCACGCAGCCAAACCTGTTCAGGTGTAGCAAGGCGTATTCAGTCTGGGTGGGGCAGGTAGGCTTTAGGCAGACTCCAGATGCAGCAAATCATAAACAAGACAATTGTTTACGCTACTGCAACGGTGTTGCCGCCCATCCAGAGCCCTCGCTCGACGGTACAGTAACGACTCGCATTGGCAGGTCTCCTGGCTCACGCTTCAACGCGGACCATCACCTTCCCACCCGGATACGGGCAGTGGTATGTCGATGGCCTACTCGGCGCTTACAGTTGCGAGGACAGCCACGGAGTTTCACCGTGTTCCCTTTTTCATCCCGGATGCCTGAAAGTTTCAAGCGGGAGCGCAATGCTGGGCGGGAATATCGAGCATGCCATAGCCCGCTGTCAAGTCCCGGCAGGTGTGCGGTAGTGCACATGGCATGGCTGGAAATGGGTATGGCATGAATTCGCAGCTTGGGTTGAGTTGTGGATTGCCGCTCGTCCGCGCACCGCGTATAGTTCGGCCTGATACCGATCAGGGAGCCTTGGGGCACGTCCGTGCCCTGGGGTGAAACGGGAAGTCCGGTGACGCGAGTGCAACACGCTTGCCATTCCGGCGCAGCCCCCGCTGCTGTAAGCCTGACGGCGCCGTCAACATGTGACCCACTGGGCATTCTGCTCCGGGAAGGGCGACGGCGACCGGATGATGGCGAGCCAGAAGACCGACCCTTTTCGACTGACAGCTGAATTGCCCCGGGGTGTGGGTGGATTTGCGATGACTTGACGGTGCGGTATGGCCGTTTTTCGCGATTGGCATGGGTGCCGATCATGCGAAAGGCATCTCATGTCCTCTTGTCTGCCGGGGCTTACCAAGTCATGGAGCCAGGACGATGGAAGAGGGCAAGAAGCAGAGTCACAACGCACGCATGCAGCGCAAGAAGGAAGTCGTCGATGCGGCGATCGAGCGAGCGCAGGAAGAGCGCGGCATCGTCATCCTCATTACCGGCAACGGAAAGGGCAAGACCACATCCGCCTTTGGCACCTTGTACCGTGCGCTGGGCCATGGTCATCGGGCTGGCGTGGTGCAGTTCATCAAGGGAACCCAGGCTACCGGCGAGGTCGTCTTCCTGCGTCAGCACCCGGCGAGCGCTGCGGTGCAGTACCACGCGATGGCCACCGGCTTTACCTGGAATACCCAGAACTGGGACGCCGACAAGCGTGCCGCCGACGAAGCCTGGGCGCAGGCCGCCAGCATGCTGGCGGACCCCGCCCTCAATCTGGTGGTGCTGGACGAGCTCACCTACATGCTCAAGTACAACTATCTGGACACCGCGACAGTCGTCGAGGCCATCCGCGCTCGCCCGTCGATGCAGACCGTCATCATCACTGGTCGGGCGGCAAAGCCCGAACTGCTTGAACTGGCCGATACGGTGAGCGAGATCGCCGACTGCAAACACGCATTCAAGGCTGGCGTGAAGGCACAGCCCGGCATCGATTTCTGACTCCTGGCCGGGGTGTGGCGGGTGCTGGCATGGGCTGCGGGTCCGGTCAGCATCTGAACACCTCGTCATGCCTGCCAGGCAATCCAGACGCATTTTATTTGGACCATTGGGAGCAGTGGGCCCCCGATGCGCTCGCCCTCAAGACTTCGAACCGGAGAACATCCATGCGCGCTCAAGCCAGGATTCCTGCCACCATCGTTACCGGCTTTCTCGGTAGCGGCAAGACCACGCTGCTTCGCCATATCCTCGCCAATGCCGGCGGACGCCGCATCGCGGTGATCGTCAATGAGTTTGGCGAGCTCGGCATCGACGGCGAGATCCTGCGCGGCTGCGGCATCGGTTGTGATGAGGATGGCCGCGAGCAGGCCGGCCAGCTTTTTGAGCTAGCCAATGGCTGCCTGTGCTGCACCGTTCAGGAGGAGTTCTATCCGGTGATGCGTGAGCTGATCGCGCGTCGCGACGACATTGACCACATTCTGATCGAGACCTCGGGTCTGGCGCTGCCCAAGCCTCTGGTGCAGGCCTTCAACTGGCCGGAGGTCAAGACCGCGTGCACCGTGGATGCGGTGATCACCGTGGTGGATGTGCCTGCCGCAGCGGCCGGACAGTTCGCCGCCAACCCGTCTGCAGTGGACGCTCAGCGTCGTGCCGACCCCAACCTGGATCACGAGTCGCCGCTGCACGAGTTGTTCGAGGATCAGCTGTCGGCTGCAGATCTGGTCGTGCTGTCCAAGCTGGATCTGGTCGATGACGAGGCGCGAGCCGCGGTCGAGACGCTGTGCCGCGAGGAGCTGCCGCCCGCAGTCAAGCTGGTCGCCGCCGACCACGGCCGCATCGATCTCGACCTGATCCTCGGCCTCGAGGCTGCCGCGGAAGACAGCATCCATCTGCGTGTCAGTCATCACGACCATGAGGATGGCGAGGAGCACGATCACAATCATGAGGCCTTTCAGTCGATCTCGGTCGAGCTGCCGGTGGTGGACCGCGAGCGCCTGCTCGCCATCCTCCACGATCTGGTGCAAACCCATACGCTGTACCGGGTGAAGGGCTTCGTCGCCCTCGCCGACAAGCCGATGCGCCTGGTGGTGCATGGCGTTGGTCGTCGCTTCGACAGCTACTTCGACCGCCGCTGGCGTGCCGACGAGGCGCGCCACACCCACCTGGTGCTGATCGGCCAGGATCTCGATGCTGCACGACTGACTGAAGCGCTGCAGGGCGCCGTGTTGGCCGAGGCTGCCTGATGCATCTGCTCGCCGCCCAGCCGGGGGGATTCGTTGACGACGATTCGGTGGTCACGCGCATCGCGCAGGACCCCGCCGATATCGTCATTCTCAGCGCGGCCGACACCACCCTGGCGTTGCTCGCCGCAGCCTGCCCGGCAGACGGATTTCCCGCAGTGCGGCTGGCCAACCTGCTGCACCTGCGCCAGCCTGCCTCAGTGGATCTCTATCTTGACGAGGTGCTGCAATACGCCCGCGTGATCATCATCGATCACCTGGGCGGCGAGAGCTACTGGCCTTACGGCACCGAGCGGGTCGGTGAGCTTGCCCGTGCGCGCGGTATCGCACTGGTGATGTTCTCCGGTGACAACAGCGAAGATCTCAATCTGCTGATGAAGGGGACGGCCGACATCGACGACGCGCGCACGCTGTGGCGCTATCTGCGCGAAGGTGGGCCGGCCAATGCGCGCAACTTCTACCGTTTTCTGGGGGCGCGCTTCTTCGGCCGTACGGACACGCCTGAACCACCGCGGGCGCTACCCACCGTGGCCGTGTTCCACCCGCGCCACGATCTGGGCAGCGTTGCCGCCTGGCACGACGACTGGCAGCCGGGTGCGCCCTGCGTGCTGGTGCTGTTCTACCGCGCCCACCTGCAGGCCGGCAACACCGCGGCCTTTGCCCATCTGTGCGAGGTCCTTCAGGCACGTGGCATGAATCCGCTGCCGCTGGCGCTGACCTCGTTGAAGGACATGTTGTGTGTAGACGCGTTGCGTGCGCTGGTGGTCGAGCACAATGTCGCACTCATCCTCAATACCACCGCGTTTGCGCGTTCTGCGCTTGACGAGCCTGGCGATCACGCGCTGGCCGGTGACGTGCCGGTACTGCAGCTCATTCTTTCCGGTGGGAATGAGGCGCGTTGGCGGGACGATGCCCATGGCCTCGCGCCGCGCGACATCGCCATGCACATTGCGCTACCTGAGGTGGATGGGCGTATCGTCACCCGTGCGGTGAGCTTCAAGGGCCTGGGCCGCCATTGCGAGCGTACTCAGAGTGATGTCGTGCAGTACCGTGCCGAACCCGGGCGCATGGCTTTCGTCGCCGAGCTCGCACAGCGCTGGTGCCGTTTGCGCGCGCTGCCCAATGCCGACAAGCGCCTTGCCCTGGTACTGGCCAACTACCCCACACGCGAGGGGCGTATCGGCAATGGCGTGGGCCTCGACACTCCGGCCTCGGTGGTCACGATTCTACGTCGGCTCGCAGCCGAGGGCTATGTGGTCGATGGCATCCCGGCCGACGGCGATGCGCTGATGGCGCAGCTGCAGCAGGGTGTGACCAATGACCCGGAACACTGGGCCGTTCGCCCGGCGCATCAGAGCCTGGCTCTGGTCGATTACCTTGCCTTTTTCGACTGCCTGCCAGCGGTCAACCGCAGCGCCGTG
>ERZ761603.3195-NODE-3195-length-10682-cov-48.707537_pt1 | contig 10682 bp, 9 predicted proteins | sample MGYA00511879_ERZ761603 | MGnify/ENA primary metagenome ERZ761603 (study PRJEB28899, sample SAMN02850040) | bioreactor sludge metagenome | biome: EBPR Sludge; feature: EBPR Bioreactor; material: flocular biomat | place: Australia: Thorneside Wastwater Treatment...
CATCAAGCAATCGCTCAAGCGCCTGAAGGAACTGGAGTTGATGTGCGAGGACGGGTCCCTCGACCGGCTCGGCAAGAAGGAGGCGCTGATGCTCACCCGCGAGCTGGACAAGATGCACAAGTCGATGGGTGGCATCAAGGAGATGGGGTCGCTGCCCGATGCGCTGTTCGTCATCGACGTCGGCTATCACAAGATCGCCATCACCGAGGCCGTCAAGTTGGGGATCCCGGTGGTCGCCGTGGTCGATACGAACCACTCTCCCGATGGTGTGGACTACGTCATACCAGGCAATGACGACTCGTCGCGCGCCATCCGGCTCTATGCCCGCGGCGTTGCCGATGCCGTCCTCGAAGGGCGCAGCCAGTTCGTCGAGGAACTTCTCGATGTCGTCGCCGGGGACGAGTTCTTCGAAGAAGAGGCGGGCGACTGATCAGACCCCGGCGGCCCGTCAGGGGTTGGTCGTGCCACCGGCGCGTGCGCCCCTGGTGGCCGGCTGGGGAATCGGGAACGTTTGCGCATGTACGGGATGATGGGCGCCTGGCCGGCTGGTCGGCGCCTGCAAGTGGAGAATGAAATGGCGGAAATAACCGCAGGCATGGTGAAAGAGTTGCGCGAGAGAACCGACGCGCCGATGATGGAGTGCAAGAGGGCGTTGACCGAGGCCGGTGGCGATCTCGGCAAGGCCGAGGAGATCCTTCGCGTCAAGCTCGGATCGAAGGCGAGCAAGGCAGCCAGCCGCATCACGGCCGAGGGTGTCGTGGCGATCCAGCGGACGGCTGATGACCAGTTCGGGGCGATCGTCGAGATCAACTGTGAAACCGACTTCGTCGCCAAGAACGACGAGTTTCTCAGGCTGGCCAGCGATTGTGCCGGTCTGGTGCTGCGCGAGGACCCGCCTGACGTCGCCGCCCTGTCTTTGCTGCCCATGGGAGAGGGCACCGTCGAATCGACGCGCACGGCTCTCGTCGGCAAGATCGGCGAGAACATGTCGGTTCGCCGCTTCGTGCGCGTCGCCGCAACCGGCAGGCTTGCCGCTTACGTCCATGGCGGGGCGAAGATCGGCGTCCTCGTCGATTACAGTGGCGGTGACGATCAGTTGGGCAAGGATCTGGCGATGCACATCGCGGCGTCGAAGCCGAAGGCCCTCGACTCGTCGGGCATCGACGCCGAACTGATCGACAGCGAACGCCGCATTGCGGCGGAAAAGGCGCGCGAAGCGAACAAGCCCGAGGCGATGATCGAGAAGATCGTCGAGGGATCGGTACAGAAGTTCCTGAACGAGGTGACGCTGCTCGGGCAGGTCTTCGTCAAGGCCGAGGACGGCAAGCAGACGATTGCTCAGTTGCTGAAGAGCAAGGGGGCGTCGATCAGCGGTTTCACGCTGTTCGTCGTCGGCGAGGGCCTGGCCAAACGTGCAAACGACTTTGCCGCCGAAGTGGCGGCTCAGGCTGCCGCGGCCGCCCAGAGATGAGCACCTGATCGAGGGAAACTGAAACCGATGTCTGCCCAGTCACCACGGTATCGACGCATCCTCCTCAAACTCTCCGGTGAAGCACTCATGGGCGGCGACGCGTATGGGATCAATCGGCAGACGATCACCGGCATCGTTGCCGAGATCAAGGCAGTCGTCGACCTCGGCGTGCAGGTCGGTGTGGTCATCGGTGGCGGCAACATCTTTCGCGGTGTGGCCCCGGCGGCGCGCGGCATGGATCGGGCGCAGGCCGACTACATGGGCATGTTGGCAACGGTGATGAACGGTCTCGCGTTGCACGATGCAATGCGGGCGGCAGGGATGGTGTCGCGGGTGCAGTCGGCCTTGAACATCGAACAGGTGGTCGAGCCGTACATACGGGCGAAAGCCATCCGCTACCTCGAGCAGGGGCGGACAGTGATCTTTGCTGGCGGGACCGGCAACCCCTTCTTCACCACTGACACCGCCGCGGCGTTGCGCGGGGCGGAGATCGGTGCCGAAATCGTTCTCAAGGCAACCAAGGTGGATGGGATCTACTCGGCCGACCCAAAGAAGGATCCGCAGGCCACCCGTTACGAGCGCATCAGTTTCGATGAAGCGATCGCCCGCAATCTGGCGGTGATGGATGCCACGGCATTCGCTCTCTGTCGTGATCAGAAGCTGCCGATCAATGTCTTCTCGATATTCGACGCGGGGGCGCTGCAGCGGGTCGCGATGGGCGACAACGAAGGCACTCTGGTCCATTGCTGACGGGAGCAACAGATGGCGATAGCAGAAGTCAAGAAAACGGCTGAGCACAAGATGCAGAGATCGGTCGAGGCACTCCGGACGGACCTGGCGAAGGTGCGTACCGGGCGTGCCCACACCGGCCTGCTCGACCATGTGCATGTCGATTACTATGGCTCATCGGTACCGATCAATACCGTGGCCAGCGTGACCGTGATCGATGCGCGGACGCTCGGTGTCCAGCCCTGGGAGAAGAACATGCTGGGCAAGCTCGAGAAAGCGGTTCGCGACAGCGACCTCGGTCTCAATCCGTCGGCTCAGGGGGATCTGATTCGCGTGCCGATGCCGCCGTTGACCGAGGCGCGTCGTCGCGAGCTGATCAAGGTGGTCAAGGGCGAGGGCGAGGCGGCCAGGGTGGCGGTGCGCAACCTCCGCCGGGACGCGATCGCGACACTGAAGGAGATGCTCAAGCACAAGGAGTGTTCCGAGGACGACGAGCATCGTGCTCAGGATGACATCCAGAAGCTGACTGACCGCTATGTGGCGGAGATAGACAAGTTGCTCAGTCACAAGGAAACCGAGTTGATGGCGATCTGAGCGCTGTCGACGAGGTGATCAGGATGCAGCGCTTTGCCAGCTCGACGCGTGATGTTCCGAATGCGCTCGCCGTCCCCAAGCATGTGGCCATCATCATGGATGGCAATGGACGCTGGGCGAAGAAGAACCTGCTGCCGCGCTTCGCCGGTCATCGCCGTGGTGTCCGGACGGTACGCTCGATGGTCCGCTGTTGCCTCGAGCGCGGCATCGAGTACCTGACGCTGTTCGCCTTCAGTTCGGAGAACTGGCGCCGACCGCAGGACGAAGTCTCGCTGCTGATGCAGTTGTTCGTTCGTGTCCTCAAGGAAGAGGTCAGGAAGCTGGATCGCAATGGCGTCCGCCTGCGGGTGATCGGCGACCTGACGCGTTTCGAGCCCGACCTGCAGGCACTGATCGACGCCTCCGAGCAGCGGACGGCTGCCAACAGTCGGCTTGTGCTGACGATCGCAGCCAATTACGGCGGTCGCTGGGACATCATGCATGCGGTCAAACAGATGCTGCGCGACAAGCCGGATACCGGCGATTGGGATGAGGCCGATCTGACGCCGCATCTGGCGATGAGCTATGCGCCGGAACCCGATCTCTTCATTCGTACCGGTGGCGAGCAGCGGGTCAGCAATTTCCTGCTCTGGCAGCTGGCCTATTCCGAGCTCTACTTCACCGAGGTGCTTTGGCCCGAGTTCGACGCGACCGCCTTCGATGCGGCGCTCGCCTGGTATCGGCAGCGCGAGCGTCGCTTCGGGCGCACCAGCGAGCAGTTGCTGACCTCCCAACACGCCTCGGTGTCAGTGACGGGCGAGCGACCCGATGCTTAGGACCCGGGTCATCACCGCGTTCGTCCTCCTGGCGGCTTTTCTGCTGGCGCTGTTCCAACTGCCTCCGCTCGGCTGGCTGCTGTTCGTCAGCGCAGTGGCCGCGGTCGCGGCTTGGGAGTGGGGGGCTCTGATGGGTCTCGTGGGCGCGCCAAGGTTCGTTCTGGGTTTCGTTCTGCTGGCGATCTGTCTGCTGGTGGTCGTCCTCGAGCCGGCAGCGGTCGGTTTGACGAGCGGTTTCGCCGACGCGGCCTGGCGGCTGGGTGCGTGCTTTTACCTGCCGGCTGCGCTCTTCTGGTTACTGCTGGCGCCGATCTGGCTGTCGCGGCGCTGGCCTCTCGGCGGCAAGCTGCCGGCGCTGGCCACCGGAGCCGTTCTGCTGCTGCCGCTCTGGCTGGCTCTGGTACAGTTGCGGCAGGCGGGTCCGCTGACCGTGCTGGCGATCATGGCGCTGGTCTGGTTGGCGGATATCGGCGCCTACTTCGCCGGCCGCCGCTTCGGCCGACACAAGCTGGCGCCCGCGATCAGTCCCGGGAAGACCTGGGAGGGGGCGATCGGTGGTGGGCTGCTGGCAGTCGCCTACGGCATGTTGGTCTCGCCGCGCCTGCCGCCGATGCTGGCCGACAACCTGCCGTTGCTGCTGCTCGTTGTGCTGCTGCTGGCGGCGATCAGCGTCATCGGCGACCTGTTCGAGTCGCTGCTCAAGCGGCAGGCCGGTCTCAAGGACAGCAGCAACGTTCTGCCCGGGCACGGCGGGGTGCTCGACCGGATCGACAGCCTGGCGTCGACCATGCCTCTGGTCGCGCTCGTCTGGCTGCTCACCCGGGCTTGAGTGGCGGTGGCCAGGTCATGCAGCGGCTGACGATTCTCGGCTCGACAGGTTCGATTGGCGTCAGCACGCTCGATGTGGTGCGCCGGCACCCCGACCTCTACCAGGTCGTCGCGCTCTGCGCGCACCGGCAGAGCGAGCGCCTCTTCGAGCAATGCCTGGAGTTCCGCCCGCAACACGCGGTGGTTGGCGATGAGTTGCTCGCCGCCGAGCTCAGCGAGCGCCTCGCGGGTGCCGGTTGCGCGACCGCGGTCAGCCATGGTGCGGAAGCACTGGCGCGAATGACGCAACTGCCCGAGGTCGATACCGTCATGGCGGCAATCGTTGGTGCTGCCGGCCTGGCGCCAACGCTGGCGGCGGCGGTCGCCGGCAAGAAGATCCTGCTGGCGAACAAGGAAGCGCTGGTCATGGCGGGCGCGGTCTTCATGCGCGCCGTGCACGACAATGGCGCCACCCTGCTGCCGATCGACAGCGAGCACAACGCGATCTTCCAGTCGCTGCCGGGCGACTATGCGGGTGATCCGCAGGCGAGCGGCGTTGTCGGTCTCTGGCTGACGGCGTCCGGTGGGCCGTTTCGTGGCCGTACAGTGGCCGATCTCGAGTGCGTCGGTCCGGAAGAAGCATGCTCGCACCCGAACTGGGTGATGGGCAGGAAGATCTCGGTCGATTCGGCGACGATGATGAACAAGGGGCTGGAAATGATCGAGGCCCGCTGGCTGTTCAATGTCCCGGCGGAGAGGATACAGGTGATCATTCATCCGCAGAGCATCGTCCATTCTCTGGTCCAGTATGCCGACGGCTCGGTGATTGCCGAACTCGGGAATCCCGACATGCGAACCCCGATCGCGCATGCGCTGGCGTATCCGCGACGCATCGCCGCGGGCGTGGCGCCGCTCGACCTCTGCGCCGTTGCCAGCCTGCACTTCGAGCGGCCGGATCTCGAGCGCTTCCCGTGTCTGGCTCTGGCCTATCGGGCCCTGCGTGTCGGCGGCAGCGCATCGGCGACCCTGAACGCGGCGAACGAGGTTGCGGTGGAGGCCTTTCTCGATGGCCGCATCGGCTTCACGGCGATCGCGCGGTTGATCGAGGAGGTGCTGGATCGCCTGCCTGCCGGCCGTGAGCCGGTCTCGTTGAGCGAGGTGCTCGCTGCCGATCGGGCGGCGCGCCAGGCAGCCGAGGAGTGCCTCGTCGCGGGAGTCCGCAGATGAGTGGTTTTCTCTACTATCTGGTTGCGTTCGCCGTCGTACTCGGTGTTCTGATCGTCGTGCATGAGTTCGGACACTATCTCGCGGCACGCTGGGTCGGCGTGCGCGTGCTGCGCTTTTCGGTCGGTTTCGGCAAGCCGCTGCTCTCTCGACGCTGCGGTCGGGATGGCACGGAGTGGGCACTTGCCGCATTTCCGCTCGGCGGTTATGTCAAGATGCTCGACGAGCGCGAAGGCGAGGTGGCAGCCGACCAGTTGCACCGCAGCTTCAATCGCCAGCCGGTAGCGCGCCGCATGCTGATCGTCGCCGCTGGACCGGCGGCGAACTTCGTCCTCGCCGTATTGCTCTACTGGGCGCTGTTCTGGTACGGCAGCGAGGAGTTCCGGCCGATTCTCGGAGCGCCGGCGATCACGAGTCCGGCGGCGGCAGCGGGAATCGAGAATGGCGAAATGGTTCTTCGGGTCGGGGGCGAAAAGGTCGAGACCTGGCAGGAGATGCGCTGGCTGCTGTTGCAAGGGGCAGCCGATCACGACCAGATCGACCTGGAACTGACCAACCAGCGGCAAGAGATCGTCGTTCGCCGCCTCGATTTGACGGTCGTTCGGCAGTCGGGCTGGGAGGGGGATGCGCTGGACAAGCTGGGCCTCGGCCTCTACCGGCCGCGGCTGCCGCCGATCGTCGGCAGTGTCAGCGCCAGGAGCGCGGCCGAGGCAGCCGGGCTGCTGCCGGGCGACGAGATCCTGGACATTGACGGCGAACCCATCGATAGCTGGGCCGACCTGGTCAGTATCGTTCGCCGCTCGCCCGGCCTGCCGCTGCGGATGGAAGTTCTGCGGCAGGGGCTGCGGCAACCGCTGACGGTGCGACCGTCAGCGGTCGATGATCACGGGCGGGAGATCGGCCGCATCGGTGCATCGGTTCGCGACGGTGGACAGACCCGCGAGCGAATGATGATCACCGTTCGCTACGGCGTGGTTTCGGCGCTTGGCAAGGCGCTCACCGAAACCTGGGACAAGTCGGTGTTCACGCTGGTGATGATCGGCAGGATGATCACCGGCGAGGTTTCCTGGCGCAACATCAGCGGTCCGGTTACGATCGCCGATTATGCCGGTCAGTCGGCGAAACTGGGCCTCGACTACTATCTGAAGTTTCTCGCGCTGGTGAGCATCAGCCTGGGCGTCCTCAACTTGCTCCCCATCCCGATTCTGGATGGCGGGCATTTGCTGTATTATCTGGTCGAAATAGTCAAGCGCGGACCGGTTTCGGAACGTACGATGGAGATTGGTCAGCAGATTGGTCTGACTTTCCTGATCATGCTCATGGCCTTCGCCTTCTACAACGATATCAACCGCTTGTTCTCCGGCTGAGCTTATGAAGAAGAACCTGCTCGCAGGTCTGGTGGCGTCTTTTCTTGCCTCCGCAGCTGCGGCGATCGAGCCGTTCACGGTCCGTGACATACGCGTCGAAGGGATCCAGCGCGTCGAGGCCGGGACGGTCTTCAGCTACCTGCCGGTGACGGTCGGCGACACGATGACCGACGAGAAGGCGGCGCAGGCGATCAAGGCCCTGTTCGCCACCGGTTTTTTCAAGGATGTGCGCATCGAGATGGATGGCGGCGTGGTGATCGTCGTTGTCGAAGAACGCCCGGCGATTGCGCAGATCGATTTCGTCGGCCTCAAGGAGTTCGACAAGGATCAGTTGATCAAGGGCCTGAAAGACGTTGGCGTCGCCGTTGCCCGGACCTTCGACCGGGCGACGCTGGAGAAGGCGGAGCAGGAGCTGAAGAGGCAGTATCTGACGCGGGGCAGGTATGCTGTGACGATCACGACGACCGTCACACCGCTCGAACGCAACCGGGTGGCGATCAACTTCACCATCGACGAGGGTGAGCCGGCCACCATTCGGCAAATCAACATCGTCGGCGCCCAGGCGATCCGCGAGAAGGATCTGCTGGCGGCCATGCAGCAGAAGACGGGCGGCTGGCTCAGCTGGTATACCAAGGATGACCAGTACTCTCGGCAGAAATTGTCGGCCGACCTCGAGACGCTGCGCTCCTACTATCTGGACCGGGGCTATCTGGAGTTCAGTGTCGAGTCGACGCAGGTGTCGATCACTCCCGACAAGCAGGAAATCTACATCACCATCAGCATCAACGAAGGAGAGCGTTATGTCGTTTCCTCGGTCAAGCTGGCCGGTGACCTGACGCTGCCGGAAGAGGAGTTCAGCAAACTGGTGAAGATCCGGGCGGGCGAGGTGTTTTCGCGCGAGCGGCTGAACGAGAGCACCAAGGCGATCACCGACAGGCTCGGGCATCAGGGCTATGCTTTTGCCAACGTCAATGCTGCGCCGGAAATCGACAAGGAAAGGCGGCAGGTGGCGTTCACGATCTTCGTCGACCCCGGAAAGCGCACCTACGTCCGCCGCATCAACGTCACCGGCAACACCAAGACGCGCGACGAGGTGATCCGGCAGGAGATGCGGCAGATGGAGGGTGCCTGGTACGATGCCGACCGCGTCGCCAAGTCGCGCGAGCGCATCGACCGTACCGGCTACTTCAACGAGGTCACGGTCGAAACGCCGCCGGTGCCCGGGAGCATTGACCAGGTCGACGTGAACGTCAATGTCGCCGAGAAATCGACCGGCAACATCTCGATCGGTGCGGGCTACTCGACGGCCGAGAAGGTGATCCTCTCGGGATCGATCTCGCAATCGAACATTTTCGGCAGCGGCAAGTTCCTCGCCTTGCAGGTGAACACCGGCAAACTGAATCGCACGCTGGGCATCAACTACACCAATCCCTATTTCACCGTCGACGGCATCAGCCAGGGTTTCGACCTCTACTACCGCACGCTCAACCCGACGTCGCTCGGTTACGCTTTCCAGTCGGTATCGTACGGCGGTGGCATCCGCTTCGGTTTTCCGCTCGACGAGAAGGACATGCTCAACGTCGGACTGGCGATCGACCAGACGACGATCGACATCACGCCGATCACCATCGCGACGCCGATCCAGTACATCCAGTTCCAGAAGGACCACGGAGATTCCAACATCACCCTGCCGGCGACCGTTTCGTGGACGAGGGATACCCGCAACAGCGCGATCTACACCACCAGTGGTGGTATCCAGAGGGCAGGGGTCGAGGTGGCCATCCCGGGTGTCGATCTCTCGTTCTATCGCCTGACCTATTCGAATCAGCAGTATTTCGCGCTGACCAAGGATCTGGTCCTGATGCTCTATGGCGAGTTGGGTTACGCGGACGGGCTCGAGGGACAGACCCTGCCGTTCTACAAGAACTTCTACGCTGGTGGCGCCAACTCGGTTCGGGGTTTCGAGACGGCGAGTCTGGGTCCGGTCGACCCGCTGTATCCCGATACGCGTCTCGGCGGCACGCGCAAGATCGTCCTCAACGCCGAACTGCTGATGCCTTTTCCGGGCTTCGACAAGGCCTTGCGCCTGGGGCCTTTCGTAGATGCCGGAAACGTCTTCAACGAAAGCGGCTACACCATCTCGGAAGGTGGGCTGCGCTGGTCGGTCGGGTTGACCGCAGCATGGATTTCGCCGCTTGGACCGTTGAAATTCAGCTATGGACAGCCTATCGGCACAGAGAAGAATGATAAAATCCAAAAGTTTCAGTTCCAGATGGGTACGACCTTTTGATCCGGGAGAACTAGCTTGAAGAGAACGATTGCCACGCTGCTCGGAGTCCTGCTTGCCGCGCTGCCCTTTGCCGGTATCTCGGCGGCCGAGCTGAAGGTGGGCTACGTGAACACGCAGCGGCTGTTCCGCGATGCGCCGGCAGCGGTCAAGGCGGCGAAGAAGATCGAACAGGAGTTCTCCAAGCGTGACCAGGATCTGCAGCGGTTGGCGAAGCAGGTTCAGGGTCTGCAGGAGTCGCTCGAGAAGGGCGGCCTGACCATGGCGGAGTCGGAGAGACGCGCGAAGGAGAAGGATCTCGCCGAGTTGTCGCGCGAGTTCCAGCGCAAGCAGCGTGAATTCCGCGAGGATCTCAACCTGCGCCAGAACGAGGAAAACGCAGCGATCATCGAAAAGGCCAACAAGGCGATCAAGCAGCTTGCCGACAGCGAAAAGTACGACCTGATCGTCCAGGACGTCGTCTGGGTCAGTCCGCGACTCGACATCACCGACAAGGTCATCAAGGCGCTGTCGGACGGCAGGGAAGCGGCGAAGTAGTCTTCGCCGGCGCGACCGATGGCGGAGGGCCTGCGGCTTGATGAGATCGTCGCTCGGCTGGGCGGCGTGCTGCAGGGTGATGGGTCACTGGTCGTGTCGCGGGTGGGCACGCTGCAGTCGGCGCGGACGGGCGACATCGCTTTCCTTGCCAATCCAAAGTACCGCGCGCAACTGCAGACGACGCTGGCGTCGGCGGTGATCGTGCCACCGCAGTTCGCCGCGGCGACCGAGCTGCCGCGGATCGTGCATCACAATTCCTACGCCTACTACGCGCGCGTCGTTGCCCTGCTCAATCCGCGGGCAGCCCGCCAGCCGGGCGTGCACAGCGGCGCAGTCGTGCACTCGCGGGTGCCGGCATCAGCCTCGATCGGCGAGAACGTCGTCGTCGGCAGGGGGGTGCAGCTCGGAGAGAACGTGACGCTGCAGCCGGGCTGCGTGCTTGGTGACGGGGTGTCGATCGGTGACGATTCGCTGTTGCACCCGAATGTCGTCGTCTACGACCGCTGCGTGATCGGCAGAAGGGCGATCATTCACGCGGGTGCGGTGATCGGTTCCGACGGCTTCGGATTCGCCAAGGAAGGGGATCGCTGGATCAAGATCCCGCAGATCGGCCGGGTCGTGATCGGCGACGATGTCGAGATCGGAGCGAATACCTCGATCGACCGTGGCGCGCTCGACGACACGCTGATCGCTGACGGCGTCAAGCTCGACAACCAGATTCAGATCGGTCACAACTGCAGCATCGGCGAGAATGCCGCGATGGCCGGTTGCGTCGGCATCGCCGGCAGCACGCGGGTCGGTCGGCGCTGCACCATCGGCGGCGCCGGCATGATCAGCGGCCACCTGGAACT
>ERZ761603.3198-NODE-3198-length-10678-cov-37.084251_pt1 | contig 10678 bp, 4 predicted proteins | sample MGYA00511879_ERZ761603 | MGnify/ENA primary metagenome ERZ761603 (study PRJEB28899, sample SAMN02850040) | bioreactor sludge metagenome | biome: EBPR Sludge; feature: EBPR Bioreactor; material: flocular biomat | place: Australia: Thorneside Wastwater Treatment...
GGGAGGCCGGTCAGGGCAAAGGTCGCGCGGCGCGCGAGAATCCGACGATCCGCTTCGGGTGCGGTCGCGAGGCCCTGGGCCTCGCGCGGGGCTTGCAGGAACTGATCCACGGGGTGTCCCTGAAAGCGCGCCTCTTGTACGGTTGGGGGGGCGGAGGGCGGGCCGATGCGAAGCGCGGGATCCGTGTGGATCGTGGTGCTGCTGGCGACCTTGGCCGGGCTGGGCGTGCTGGCGTGGTTCTTTGTCGCGCTGCCGACGGGGGCGGGCAGGCCGGATGAGTTCGCCGAGATCGACCGGCTCGCGGGCGAACGGGCCGGCGTGCCGGAGGCCGAGCGGGATCGGCCCAACGCGGCGCACGAGCGGCTCGAGCGGGCGATGGCGGGGGTCGAGCGGGCGCACGCGACGGCGTTGGGGCGGCCCGTGCGCACGGGCGACGTGCTCGATTGGGGACAGGCCTTTCCCGACCGCGTGCTGGCGGACGCGGCGTCGCGAGAGGAGGCGCTGCGCGTCATCGCCGCGATGGAGGCCGAAGGGGTGTGGACGGAGCTGGCGGAACTGTCGAAGGAGCCGCGCGTCTTCGCGCCGTTTCCGCGGCGGCGTCTGCTCACGTCGACCGTGGACGACTCGATGCCGGTGCTGAGGCAGTGGTCGCGGGTGCATTCGGGGGCGGCGCGGCTGGCGATGGAGGCGGGGCGGACGGGCGAGGCCGTCGCGTACGTCGAGCGGAACCTGCTGCTGTCGCGGGTGATCGCTTCCAGGCCCGGGTTGATGATGGCGCTGGTGTCGCAGGCGGTGGGGGTGATGGCCCTGAACGATGCGGTGGCGATCGCGATGAGCGAGAAGGCAACACCCGACGATCGCGCGGCTCTGGCGGGCGCGATGGAGAACGCGGCGGAGCTCGACGTGGCGTACGCGCTGGCGGTGGAGCGACAGTGGACGTTGCGAACGATCGGCGAGTTGCTGGGGAGCACGCCGCTGGTGCCGATCAACCGCGGGGCCCAGCAGGCGAAGATCGACGAGATCCACGAGCGCTACGCGGCGGCGATGGCCGAGCCGGAGGGGCCGGCGAGGCTGGCGCGGGCACGCGAGGCGGAGGCGTGGGTCTCGGGCCTTGGGATGAGGTACCGCGTGGCGCAGATGCACGCGGAGGGGCTGGGACGGATCGTGGAGACGGGCTTGAGCGGGCGGGCGCGACGGGAGATCGCTCGGGTGATGGTGGCGTCTGCGCGGTTCCGGGCCGATTCGCGCGCGTGGCCTTCAAGCCCGGCGGACCTGGTGCCGAAGTACCTCTCGGGCGCTGCGATCGATCCGTTCTCGGGGCGGCCGCTCGGGATGCGGGCCGATCCCGCGGCGCGGGGCGGGCTGCTGGTGTGGAGTGCGGGCCCGGACGGGGACGACGACCAAGGGAGGCCCGCCGCGAAGGGCGTGACCGCGGCACGAACCGGCCCGCCGGACGGGGATCTGGTGCTGGAGTGGGGCGAAGGGTGGGCCGAGGGGTGGGGAGAGGTTGGCGGGGGCGGTGAAGGCCCGAAAAGCCGCTGACAGGACTTGAACCTGCGACCCGCGCTTTACAAAAGCGCTGCTCTACCAACTGAGCTACAGCGGCGTGGCCGATGATAGGCGTGGGGGATGTCATCCCGTAAGAGGGGATGAATAGAAGCGGCGGGAATCGGACGAGTTCAGAAACAATCGCAACCCGGACCTGAATCCAGTAGTATGGGCCAAAGTCCCGACGTTGAGAGAGCCCGAGGGCGCACCGCGCTCGGGCTGCCGCCGGCGTGAGGCGGAGGGATACCGGATCCGGCGGGTGAGGGCGGAGAACCAGAAGATGCAGCATGTGAATCGGAGACTGGGCGGCCTTGGCCTGCTGGGGCTGATCGTGGCGGCGGGAGCGGCGACACCCGCGATGGCGGCGGACGGGGTTCGCGAACCCAAGACCCACCCTCTGGCGGGTCTGTTGTCGATGTCGAGGCCCGGTGTCCGGTTCGACGTGACGGGCGATCGCCTGACGACGATCTACGGCGTGCCGGTGTCCTTCGGCGACAACCCCATCGCGAGCGCAGAAGCCTTCATGAGCGGGTATGCCGCCCTGTTCGGTGCGGACTTTGCCGACCTTCGCCCGGGCACGATCGCGGGCGACGGCGTGCACGCGTCGCCGATGTACCCCAACCCCGACGGCACGATGAAGTTCACGCTGGTGGGGTGGACGCAGGAGCGGGACGGGATCCCGGTCTTCCGGTCCGACGTGCTGTGCCTGGTGCGCAACGAGCCTGGCAACCCGGTGGTGATGGTGCGGAACAACCTGCGCGAGCTGGGTGATTTCCGCGTGGGCGATGTGAACATCCCCGGCGAGGTGATCAACGACGCGATCGCGGAAGCCGAGTTGCGGCTGCCTTCGATCCGTGGCGGTCAGTTCAGCTCTCCCGATCTGGTGATCTGGGCGGGCCGCGAGGATACTCCGACGACCCCGACGCTGGCGGTGCAGTTCGAGGGTGTGAAGGGTCAGCCCGGTGATGCGGGGTATGCGAAGTATCTGATCGTCTCCGACGCCCGCACCGGACGCACGCTGTACACCGAGAGCCGGATTCTGCATGTGGACGTGACGGGCCGCGTGTCGGGCCTGGCGACGACGGGCATCAAGACGGCCGAGTGCGAGCCCGAAGCGGACCGCGGGATGCCCTACGCCCGCGTCGTTGTCGGGAGCAACACGGTCTTCGCCGACGCGCTGGGCTTCTTCACGGCGGCCGGGCAGCCCTCGGGGAACGTGACGGCGACGGCGGGCGTGCGCGGGCAGTACTTCCGCGTGTTCAGCCCCTCGACCGACGCGCCGACGCTGTCGCTCACGCAGGATTCCGCCCTGCCATTCGACTTCCAGTTCAACGCGGCGAACAACGTCGAGGTTCGTCGGGCCGAGGTGAACGCGTACGTGCAGGCGAACGTGGTGCGTGACATGATCATGCAGTACGCGCCGACGCACCCGGTCATCCCCGGGCAGACCGAGTTCCGCGTCAACGTCGCCGTCAGCGGGACGTGCAACGCGTTCTACGACGGGTCGTCGATCAACTTCTACAACTCCGGCGGCGGGTGCGCCAACACGGCGTTCTACGACGTCGTCCACCACGAGTACGGGCACCACGTCGTCGCGACGGGCGGCTCGGGGCAGGGCCAGTACGGCGAAGGCATGTCCGACTGCATGGGCGTGCTGCTGAGCGACCAGCCGATCCTGGGCTTTGGCTTCCAGAACAACTGCAACGCCGGCATTCGCTCGGCGAACAACACCCTCCAGTACCCCTGCACCCAGGCGATCCACACCTGCGGGCAGCTCATCTCGGGCTGCCTCTGGGACACGCGGAACGAGCTGGTCAACGCGGGCGTCAGCAACTATCGCGATCTGCTTAAGCTCTGGTGCATCAACAGCGTCCGACTGCACCGCGGCGATCTGATCGCTCCCAACATCACGATCGACTGGCTCGTGCTCGACGACAACGACGCGAACCTCAACAACGGCACGCCTCACTACCAGTACATCAACGCCGGCTTCTCCCGTCACAACATGCCCGGCCCGGCGATCGTCGGCCTGGACTTCTCGTTCCCCGACGGGCTGCCCACCAATCTCGCGCCCGACCGCACGAACACGATCCGGTTCGACGTGCTGCCCCTCGCCGCACAGCCCGAGCCCAACTCCGGGCGCATCGGCTATCGCGTCAACGGCGGCGCGGTGTCGTACGTGACGGCCACCGAAATCGCTCCCAATCAGTACACCGTGGACCTGCCCCCCATCGCCTGCAACCAGCGCGTCGATTACTTCTTCACCGCTCGGGCGCAGGACAACAGCAACTGGAGCAGCCCGGTGGGCGCCCCGACCGCGGCCTACGCGGCGGTCACCAACTATGAGCCCAACCCCGTTCGTCTGGCCGACAACTTCCAGACCAACCTCGGCTGGGCCGTCACCAACGGCACGGGCCTGACCGCCGGCTCCTGGCAGCGGGCGATCCCCTCCGGTCAGGCCGCCTCGGGCCGCGGTTCCAGCATCCCGACCCGCGACTATGACGGCTCGGGCTTCTGCTACGTCACGCAGAACGGCGATTGCGATTGCGACGTCGACGGCGGTTCGACGACCTTGACGAGCCCCGTCATCAACGCTTCCGGCGGTGACTCCGCCATCGTCCACTACGCCCGCTGGTACGCCAACGCCTTCGGCGGAAACCCCAACGCCGACACCATGGTCGTTCAGATCTCCGGCAACGGCGGCGGCACGTGGACCACGCTCGAGACGGTCGGCCCCTCGGGCGTCGAGACGCAGGGCCAGTGGTTCGTCAAGGACTTCGTGATCCCAGCGGAGTTTGCCACCAGCCAATTCCGGATCCGCTTCACCGTCTCCGACACCGGCGGCGGCTCGCTCGTCGAGGCTGCCATCGACGACTTCCGCGTCTCCGTCATCGACTGCACCCCGCCCAACTGCCCGGCGGACTTCAACGGCGACGGCTTCGCCGACTTCTTCGACTTCGACGACTACGTCACCTGCTTCGAGACCGGCACCTGCCCGCCCGGCAAGACGGCCGATTTCGACGGCGACGGCTTCGTCGACTTCTTCGACTTCGACCAGTTCGTGCAGGCCTTTGAGACGGGCTGCTGAGCCCGCCCGACGCACGCACGCATGATCGAGAGGCCCGGCGCACCCGCGTCGGGCCTCTTTCTTTGCGCCCTCGTCTCCCCGTCGCATGCCGACATCGCGCATGAAAAAGGGCCCCGCGCCACGCGCGAGGCCCCTTGAATGGTCCGGACGATGCGGCTTACTTGTCCTTCTCGTCGATCCCCATGCCCTTGCGGTTGGGGCTCGCCGGCCGCTTGGGAGAGACGTACGGGTTGGTCTTCAGCTCGCTCTGAAGATGCTCGATGGCAGCGTCGAGCTGCGGGTCCCCGCCGTTCCACATCAGGGCCGGGTCATCCACCACGACGATGTCGGGGTCGGTGCCGTGCCCTTCGACGCCCCAAGTGCCGTCGGTCTCGTAGAAGCCGAAGGTCGGGACGGTGATCGAGCCGCCGTCCATGAAGGCCGGGTTGCCCGAGATGCCCACAAGCCCGCCCCAGGTCCTCGTGCCGATGACCTTGCCGAGCTTGTTGTACTTGAACAGCCAGGGGAACATGTCTCCGCCCGACCCGGCGAGCCCGTTGACGAGCATCGCCTTGGGGCCGAAGAACGCGTCCGGCGGCCACGGCCAGTCGTTCCCGTCGCGACGAGCCCAGTAGTTGGTGGGCTTGCGGTTGAGCAGCTCGATGAACCTCGTCGGGATCTGCCCGCCGCCGTTCCAACGCTCGTCGATGATGAGCGCCTCGGCCCCGCGCTGCCCGAAGTACTGGCGGTACAGGTCGTTCTGCCCGTCCACGCCCGTGTTGGGGACGTAGATGTAGCCGATCTTCCCGCCCGACTTCTCCGCGACATAGGCCCGCTTGCTCTCGATGTGGTGGCGGTACCGCACCTCGGCCTCGCTGCCGATCGGCGTCACCAGCACCTCGCGAGAGCCCTCGAGCGTCGGCTTGGGCCCGACCGTCAGGCTGACCGTGCGCCCGGCCGTGGCGATGAAGGCGGCGTAGGGGTCCTTCCTGGTGTCCACGGGCACGCCGTTGACCGCCAGAAGGAACTCGCCCTCCTTGATCCCCACGCCGAAGGTCGAGAGCGGCCCGCGGGCGTCGGCGTCCCAAGGCCCGCCGGCGTAGATCTTCGCGAAGCGGTACGCCGAGTTGTCGCCCTCGGTCGCCAGCTCGAAGTCAACCCCGAGCAGCCCGCCGCCAACGGTGGGCTGTCCTTCGACGTCGCCCGGGTTGCCCAGGTAGGCGTGCCCGACGTTGAGCTCGGAGATCATCTCGCTGATGATCCAGTTGAGGTCTTCGCGCGAGGAAATGTCGTCGAGCATCGCGCCGTAGTGGGCCTTGATGCCCTCCCAATCCACGCCGTGCATCGTCGGCTCGTAGAAGTAGTCGCGGGTGATGCGCCAGGCGTCGGTAAAGATCTGACGCCACTCGTTCCGCGGGTTGATCGTGACGTTCAGGCCCGACGGCGAAACCGTCTGGGCCCGCCCGCCGCCCGCGGTGGCATCGACGATGACCGCCGAACCGCCGCGCCCGACGAGCAGCTTCTTTCCGTCGGCGGAGAGCTGGAAGCCCCCGCCCGCGGTGACGCCCTCTTCCTTGCCCTCGCGGGTCTTGTAGTCGAAGACGCGGATGCCGCCCTCGACGCCGCCGCGGGAGGAACGCCGGGCGAAGATCAGGCGGTCGCCGTCGGAGACCGCCATCTGCCCGAAGTTGCCCGGAGCGATGGGGAGCTGGATCGAACGGGACTCGATCCCGTCGAAGTCGATCTTGAGCTCCTTCTTGTCGTCCTTCTTGTCCTCGGGCTTGTCACCCTCGGCGGCCTTGGGCTCTTCGCCGCCGGCCTTGCGCGACGCCGTGAACTCGCCGGTCTGATCACCCGCCGTCCACGTACCGGTGACCTGCGCGCCCGCGAGGGTCGCGTCGATGACGACGCTCATCCCGCCGATGTTCGCGGTCAGGGTCAGCTTGCCGGACGCCTTGTCGAAGGTGCCATCGAGCTGCCCACCGCCCATCAGGCTGGTGATGCTGCCCGTGACCTTCCCGTCGGCGAGCTTGAGGTTGAGCGTGACGGGAATGCCCGCCGCCATCTGCGGCGAGGAGCCCTTCGCCGTCCCCGCCCACGTGCCCGAGATCGGGTCGTCTGCCGCCGGAGCGTCGGCGGGCTTGGCGTCCTTCTTCTCGTCCTTGGCGCCCTCGGGCTTCTTGGCCTCTTCTTTCTTCTTCTCGTCCTTCTTGAGCGTCTCCTCGTCGTTCTCGGGCAACCACGGGTTCTTCACGTCCTTCCGCAGCGGCACCGCCACGATCACGTCGCTGTTGGTGTACGCGTAGGTCGTGTCAAGATCGGAGTACACCGGGTTGTTCACCGCGGACGACTGGTGATAGAACAGCCAGTCACCCTTGCGGTCAAACACCGGGGACCCCGCGCTGAACATCCCCGCCGTCACGCGGTGCTTCTCGCCCGACTTGACGTTCACCACCCAGACCACGCCCACGTTCGAGCGATCGTCCGCCCTTGCATACGTCAGCCACGCGCTGTCGTGCGACCAGCTCACCGAGATCCCGTTCATCCACGGGTCCTTGTCGAGCTCCTTGGTCTCGCCCGTCTCGGCGTTCACCAGGAACAGACGCCCGCCCTGGTCCGTCATCGTGATCCACTTGCTGTTGGGCGACCAGTCAACGTTCGTCCGGTACCCCGCGCCGATGCTCGTCAGCTTGCGGGGCGCGACCGGAGCCGAAGACCCCGCCTCGGGCTTCTCCGGCTGGCCTTCCTTCGCCTCACCCCCGTCCTTCTTCGCATCCTTCTTCTCTTCGGGGGCTCGTGCGTCGGAAGGCCTCACCCACAGCTCGTACTCGCCCGATTCATCCGACAGGTACGCCAGCCACTTCCCATCCGAGCTCCAAGCCGGGTCACGCTCGTTGATCCCGTCGGTCCGGGTCAGGTTGCGCTGCACGCCGTCCTTCGCCGGGACGGACCAGAGGTCGCCGCGGGCCTGCACCAGAACCCGCTTGGCGGCGGGCCCGAGCGCCATCCCCTGGATGTTGCGAGACGCATCGACCGTGCGCTCCCGGATCTTCGGGCGGTCGCCCGGGATCGTGACCTTCACGTCCTTTGCCTGGCGCGTGCCCAGGTCCAGCAGCATCAACTGCGAACCAAGCTGGAAGATAATCTCGCCCTTGCCCGCCGGGCCCGGGCCAACGCTCGGCCAACGCACGTCGTCAGTCTTGAAGAACGTAACCTGCTCGCGGCGATCGGCCTTCAGGTCGTAGGCCCAGATGTTGAGCCGGTGCTCGGGCCCGTTGTCCGAGAGGTAGTACACCACCGATCCATCGCCCCCGGGGACCCACATGGGCAGGGTGTCGGTCCCCTCCCAGTTGGTGATCATCTTGGACGCCTTGGTCTCGAGGTTGAACAGCCACACGTCCGTCGCCATGCCGCCGCGATAGCGCTTCCACGTGCGGGTGTCCGTCGAGTGGAGCGTGTACGCGAGCCACTTGCTGTCGGGGCTCAGCGACCCGAACCCGGCATACGGCACGGGCAGCCTGGTGAACATCCCGCCCGCCGCCGGCTGGAGGAAGAGCTGGCTCTGTCGGCCCAGCCCCGCGAAGGCGTTGCTCAGGTAGAGGAGGGACGTGCCGTCGGGGCTCCAATCACAGAGGTTCTCGCCGACGGGATGATGGGTCACACGCGCGGGCACACCCCCGCTGACGCCGATCGTGTAGATATCGCGCCCGCCGTCATAGTTGCCGACGAACGCGATGGTCTTGCCGTCGTTCGAAAAGCGTGGGAACGTCTCGCCGCCGGGGGGGCTGGCCAAGGGGCTCGCCACGCCGCCGTCACGCCCGACGATCCACAGGTCGTTGGCGTAGGAGAAGACGATGTGGGACGCCGAGACATCGGGGAACCGCAGCATGCCGGCGTGAGGGTTCACGTCGGCGGCCGCGGGGATGCCCGCCGCGAGTGCGAGGCAGATCGGGGAAAGGGCACGCAGTCTGGTCTTCAAGTGCGTTCTCCAAAGAGGAATCAGTGTCCACGGCCGCCGCAGCGGCCGACGAATCTCGACAGTCAGGGCAGGATCACCACCACGGGGCGGTGAGTGTTCGGTGTGTATTTGGTATAGTGAGTGGGCTTCATGGGCGGCTTGGGCGCACAAAGGGGTCGGAGTCTAGCGTTGCGGCGGGGATGTCCGATGGACAGTTCAACGATCGCACGCAACACAACACCGCGAGCGGCGTTATACCCTCGGACGCGTCGGGCGTTGCGGTGTTGTTGCGCCCCGATCGTGCGCACGAGCCCGGTACGGTAACGACGAAGAAGGAGTGAACTCATGATCGGATCCCTGTTGACCTCGCGGACACTCGGCTGGATGGTGAGCGTTGCCTCCCGGACCGTTGCTGTTGCTGGACTTGCGCTCGCGATGGCGATTCCCGCCACCTCGGCCATGGCCCAGCCCGGTCGGATGATGGAGATGATGGGCGGCGGGATGATGGGTCGCGGCGGCGGCGGCGAGGCGACATACTCCTCGCGTGACCTCGACAAGGCTGCCCAGATTGTGGGGTTCGACGAGGCCCAGCGTGAGGGCGCCCGGGCGTTCTTCGAGGGATACCAGGAGAAGTTCCTGGCCGAGTCGCAGGCCTTCCGCGAGAAGATGGAGAAGATCCGCGACGAGGCCCGCGAGACGGGCGACTGGTCGATCATGCAGAACCTGCGCGAGCCGGCCGAGAAGTTCGAGGCCGAACGGAAGCTGATCGACAAGCAACTGATGGACGACCTCAAGGCGCTGTGCACCGAAGAGCAGGCGGCAAAGTGGCCGGTGTTCGAGCGCACGATCCGCCGCGAGCGGGGTCTGGGCCGCGGCTCGTTCATGTCGGGCGAGTCGGTCAACCTGTTCGAGGTTGTCGAGAAGCTCGAGCTGAACAACGAGACGAAGGCGGCGGTGCAGCAGACGCTGGGCCAGTACGACCTCGAACTCGACCGCGAGCTGCAGAACCGCGAGCGGGTTCAGCAGGAGCTCCAGAAGGACGCGCAGGGGATGTTCGGAAACATGCGAGGCTTCCAGGACCTGCAGAATCTGGACATGAACAAGATCAACGAGCTGGTGAACAAGGGACGCGAGGCGTCGGGCCGGGTGCGCGACGTCAACCGTCGGTTTGCCAAGGTGATCGAGGGGCAGTTGACCGGCGACGCCAAGTCGGCGTTCTCGACCGAGGTGCAGAAGCGGAGCTACCCCGAAGTCTTCCGGCAGCAGCGGACGCAGCGGAGCCTGGACGCGGCGATCGGCTTCGGGGACCTCACCTCGGACCAGCGGACGGCGATCGAGGCGCTTCGCGGCTCGTACAACCGCGAGCTGGACGCGATCAACGTCGAGCACATGGCCGCCGTGGACAAGAGCGAGGCCGAGTTCAGCGCCGAGCGCATGATGAACTGGGGCGGCGATCCGAACGATCCGATGCGTGCGATCCGCACGAAGAAGCGTGAGCTCAACAACAAGATGGACGAGAGCCTCAAGGCGATCCTGACGCCCGAGCAGGCCCAGCGGCTGCCGCAGGGCGGGGACGAGGAGCCGGGTCGCCGGATGCGAGCCCCCGGCGGGGATAACCCGGGCGGAGGCGAAGCCCCGTCGTCGTCGCCACCGAGCGATCTCGGCGCATCGACATAGATCGTGTACGATGTGACCTGCGTGATCACCGGCTGCGGCTTCACGCCGTACACCGTGATCGCAGAGGCCTGCGTCGCGGTGCCCGGGGGGGCGATCCGATCCGCGGCAAGATCCAGCCGACTCGACGCATCGTTCCACCACGCCTGCTTGAACGTGCGGCTGCCCACGGGCGACGACGCCCCGGATTCCAGCTCCGCCCTTACGCTCTCATTCAGAATGACCGTGTAGGGGAAGGGTGTCCGGAACGCGGCCGCGTCCGCCACGTCGCGCCTCGTGGCCGCCATGAGGTTCGCGGCCATGTGCGCCGAAAGACGGATCGCCAGCTCAGGCCCGTCATATCCGTACGACATGAACCGCGTCTGCGTGAATGACGAGCCGGAGCGATTCCAAAGCCCTGTGACCTTCTGGGTCAGGGGAAGCAGCGCATC
>ERZ761603.3202-NODE-3202-length-10672-cov-18.471885_pt1 | contig 10672 bp, 8 predicted proteins | sample MGYA00511879_ERZ761603 | MGnify/ENA primary metagenome ERZ761603 (study PRJEB28899, sample SAMN02850040) | bioreactor sludge metagenome | biome: EBPR Sludge; feature: EBPR Bioreactor; material: flocular biomat | place: Australia: Thorneside Wastwater Treatment...
TGGGCGCCGGCTGGTGTCCGCCGGGCATCCTCGGCATCGGCATTGGCGGCACGCCCGAGAAGGCGATGCTGCTGGCCAAGGAATCATTGATGGCGCCGGTCGACATCCACGAACTCATCGCCCGTGGCGCGGCCAACCGCGTTGAGGAACTGCGCCTCGAGCTCTACGAGAAGGTCAACGCGCTGGGCATCGGTGCCCAGGGCCTCGGTGGTCTGACTACCGTACTCGACGTCAAGATCCTCGACTACCCGACGCATGCCGCGAGCCTGCCAGTGGCGATGATCCCGAACTGTGCCGCAACTCGCCACGCACACTTCCATCTCGACGGTTCCGGGCCAGCCGTCCTGACCCCACCCGATCTTGCCGAGTGGCCCAGGGTCAACTGGGCACCCGACACAGAGACCTCGACGCGGGTGAATCTCGACACGCTGACACCCGCCGAAGTCGCTGCCTGGAAGCCCGGCCAGACGTTGCTGCTCAACGGCAGGATGCTGACCGGCCGCGATGCAGCCCACCAGCGCATCCAGGAAATGCTCGCCAGAGGCGAGAAACTGCCCGTCGATTTCACCAACCGCGTCATCTACTACGTCGGGCCGGTTGACCCCGTTCGCGACGAAGCGGTCGGCCCGGCAGGTCCGACGACGGCCACACGCATGGACAAGTTCACCGAAATGATGCTTGCCCAGACCGGACTGATCTCGATGGTCGGCAAAGCGGAACGCGGCCCGACCGCGATCGAGGCGATACGCAAGCACCGGTCGGCCTACCTGATGGCCGTCGGCGGTGCCGCTTATCTGGTGGCCAAGGCGATCAAGACCGCAAAGGTGGTCGGTTTTGCGGATCTCGGCATGGAAGCGATCTACGAGTTCGACGTCAAGGACATGCCGGTCACGGTTGCGGTGGATTCGGCCGGCACGTCGGTGCACAACACCGGACCCAAGGAATGGCAGGCCAGGATCGGCAAGATCCCGGTCGCTACAGCCTGAATACCCCTACCTAACGGACAGCAAGCCGGCCGTATGCCGGCTTCGCCTTTCCTGGAGAAAGCCCATGGCGATAGAGCGGCACGGCACGACACAACGGTATTCCGACATTTGTGCGTATGGCAACACCATCTATCTCGTCGAGACGCCGCAAACGCTTGACGCCAATGTCGCCACGCAGACACGCGAAGTCCTCGCCGGAGTCGAGAAGCTCCTCGAGCAGGCCGGCAGCGACAAGACGCGGCTGCTCATGGTAACGATTTACCTGCGCGACATCGACGATGCCATCGCCGTGAACGCCGTCTGGGACCGTTGGGTTCCGCGTGGCACCGCTCCGGCCCGGATTTGCGTCGAAGCGAAGCTGGCCCATCACGACTTCTTGCTGGAAGTCGCGGTGATTGCCGCCCGCTAGCGCTGTACGCTAGCGGATGATCGGTGTTTTCGACAGCGGACTCGGCGGGCTCTCGGTGTTGGCGGCCATCGCCCGCGCGCTACCGCGAGCCGACCTGGTGTACCTCGCCGATACCGCCCACGTTCCCTATGGCGACAAGGACGATGCGTTCATCCGCAGCCGCGTCCTGCGTATCGGCCGTCACCTGGTCGACCAGGGTTGCGGCGTCATTGTCGTCGCCTGCAACACCGCGACCGCCGCCGCCGTCGCTGCGTTTCGTGACAGCTTCCCCATGCTGCCTGTGGTCGGCGTCGAACCCGGCGTCAAACCGGCCGCGGCCGCGTCACGCAGCGGCCGGATCGCCGTGCTCGCCACGGCCTCGACAGCGCGCAGCCAACGCCTGGCGCAGCTTATCCGGCAACATGCCGGATCGGTACGGGTCGACGTGGAGGCCTGCCCGGGGTGGGCCACGCGAGTGGAGAGCCTGCGCCTCGAGGATCCCGATTTTGCCGAGGAGGCACGCCAGCATCTCGCGCCGCTGCTCGCCGCCGGCGTCGACCAGATCGTCCTTGGCTGTACCCACTATGCCTTCCTTTGCCCGACGCTCGAACCGATCGTCGCCCAGAGGGCGTCGCTGGTCGATGTCGCCGACGCGGTCGCCCGCCAGTGCGTCCGGCTTGCCGGAGCATCGGCCCGGGGTCGGGGCCAGCTGAGGCTACTCGCCACCGCGCAACCGGAGCGACTGGATGCCGCCCTCCCGGCCCTCGGGCTGACCTGGCTACGCAATCGCCTGAGTGATGCGACGCGCTTGGTGGTCGCTTGAGCGTTGACTGCACGACGCCGGCACAACGGGTCGCGGTCATTGGTGGCGGACCGGCCGGCCTGATGGCAGCCGAGACCATCAGCCGCCACGGGGTCGGCGTTGATCTCTACGATGCCATGCCCTCAGTCGGCCGCAAGTTTCTGATGGCCGGCAAGGGCGGCCTCAACATTACGCACTCGGAGCCAGACGCCGCCTTCTGCAGCCGCTATGGCGCCCGCGAGGACCGCCTCAAACCTTTGCTCGCCGCCTTCAGGCCCACTGCCGTACGCGACTGGATGTGCGGCCTTGGGGTCGACAGCTTCGTCGGCAGTTCCGGACGCGTCTTCCCTGCCGGCATGAAGGCGGCACCGCTGCTGCGTGCCTGGCAGCAGCGCCTGCGCACAAACGGCGTGCGGTTTCACGTTCGCCACCGCTGGCACGGCTGGACGCGCAGCACCGGCGAACGCACCGCTTTGTTCTTCCTCACTCCGAACGGGGAACGGCGCTGCCAGGCGAACGCCGTGGTATTGGCCGTCGGTGGTGGAAGTTGGGCCAGACTCGGCTCGGACGGACGCTGGTGCGCCTTCCTCGCCGAGGCCGGAGTAGCGCTCGCCCCGCTGCGTCCGGCAAACTGCGGTTTCGACGTTGGCTGGAGTCAGCACCTTCGCGAACGCTTTGCCGGTCAGCCGGTCAAGCCGGTGGTGCTCTCTTTCCTCGACCGGACCGGGGCTCGGCACCAGCGGCTTGGCGAGTTCGTGCTCACCGCAACCGGCGTGGAAGGCAGCGGCATCTACGCTCTCTCGGCGCTTTTGCGCGACGAGATCGAAGCGCGTGGGTCGGCGACGCTGCACCTCGATCTGCTGCCTGGCTACGACCAGGAGCGGGTCATCAGGGAACTGGCGCGTCCGCGTGGCGCGCGCTCGCTGGCCAGCCATCTGCAAAGCCGCCTGCGGCTCAAGGGCGTCAAGCTCGGACTACTGCATGAATGCCTTTCGGCAGAGACTATGGTCGATCCTCAGCGCCTGGGGGCGGCCATCAAGTGCCTGCCGCTGCGCCTTCTCGCCCCGCGGCCGCTCGACGAGGCGATCAGCAGTGCCGGTGGCGTATGCTTCGAGGCACTCGACGAGCGGCTGATGCTCAGCAGTCTTCCCGGCATCTTTTGCGCCGGCGAAATGCTCGACTGGGAGGCACCCACCGGCGGCTACCTGCTCACCGCGTGTCTGGCCAGCGGCCGCGCCGCCGGTCAAGGCGTGCTGGCCTGGTTGGGGACCACGGGTCAACGGCCCACCTCAGGCTCCCGCTTGGCCGATGAGCCGCCGCCAGGATTGCTCGCATGAACGCGCTCCGGCCGGCCGGCCCACAAGACTACGCCGCCTGGATCCTGGCCGTGGCAGCGATGGTCACGGTGATCAGCATTCACCTGCTGCCGGCCCTGATTGCGGGACTGCTGGTCTATGAACTGGTCCATGTTCTGGCACCACTGTTTTCGCGCCATCTCTCGAACGCCCGCGCCAGGGGTCTGGCCGTTGGCCTGGTGGTGCTGGTCGTGGTCGGTGCCGTGACGGGGGCCGTGCTCGGGGTCTTGGCTTTCATGGGCAGCGAGGGTGGTAGTTTCGCCGCCCTGCTGGCCAAGATGGCTGAGATCATCGAGACCTCACGCTCGACCTTGCCCGCCTGGTTGGCCGATTTGCTGCCACGGGACGGTGAGGCACTACGCGAGCGCGCCAGCCACTGGCTGCGCGAGCATGCCGCCGAACTGCAACTGATCGGCAAGGAGACGGGGCACATGCTCGCCCACGTGCTGATCGGCATGGTCATCGGCGGCATGGTGTCGCTGCGCGAAGGTGCTGCCTCCGGCACGAGTGGGCCGCTGGCACTGGCTCTCGCCGAACGAATCTTTCGTCTGGGTGAGGCGTTTCGGCGCGTGGTCTTCGCGCAAGTGCGCATCTCGGCACTGAATACCTTGTTTACCGCGCTCTATCTGGGTGTATTGCTGCCCCTGTTCGGTGTCCATCTGCCGCTCACCAAGACCATGATCGTCGTCACTTTCCTGGCTGGACTACTGCCAGTGGTCGGCAACCTGATCTCCAACAGCGTCATCTTCGTCGTCAGTCTGGCGCATTCGCCGGGGGTCGCAATCTCCTCGCTTGCCTTTCTCGTCGTGATTCACAAACTCGAGTATTTCCTCAACGCGCGTATTGTCGGCGCCCAGATCAGGGCGAGCGCCTGGGAACTGCTGACCGCGATGCTGGTCATGGAAAGCTGCTTCGGCCTTGCCGGTCTGGTCGCGGCGCCCATCTGTTACGCGTGGCTGAAGGACGAACTTGCAAGCCGTCACCTTATCTGACAAAGCGCTGCCGCGTCTGAACATTCGCCGACCCGGCCGGCGCCCGTGCGAACCGCGATCACGCGCGACTTTGCTCAATCCGCGCAGCAGGCGCCGCGGTTCCAGCTCGGCCCGAGTCTTGCTATAGTTCGTGCTGCGTACCGCCAGCGGGTCAGCTTGCATCTTCCCGGCCGGCGGCTTTTCTTTTCCTGCCGCCGAAAGTTTCCTGATGAGCACCACCCAGAGCAATCTCCACTTTCCGCCCGAGATTCTGCGTGACATCGCACGGCGGCGAACCTTTGCCATAATTTCCCACCCCGATGCGGGCAAGACGACACTCACCGAAAAGCTGCTGCTGTTCGGTGGCGCCATCCAGCTCGCCGGCACGGTCAAGGGACGCAAGAGTGCGCGCCACGCCACCTCCGACTGGATGGAAGTGGAAAAGCAGCGCGGCATTTCCGTAACCAGTTCCGTCATGCAGTTCGACTACCAGGAACACACGATCAATCTCCTCGATACCCCGGGCCACGAGGATTTCTCGGAAGATACCTACCGCGTCCTGACCGCTGTCGATGCAGCCGTGATGGTCATCGACGCCGCCAAAGGCGTCGAAGCGCAGACGATCAAGCTGCTCAACGTCTGCCGAATGCGCAACACGCCAATCATTACCTTCGTCAACAAGTTCGACCGGGAGGTGCGCGAGCCCTTCGACCTCCTGGAGGAGATCGAGTCGGTACTCGGCATCGAATGTGCGCCGATTACCTGGCCGATCGGGATGGGGAAGACGTTTCGCGGCGTCTACCACCTGCTGAACGACCGGCTGCTGCACTTCGCTGCCGGCGAGGAGCGGCGCGGTGAGTCGGCGCAACTCCAGGGACTGGACAATCCGTTGCTCGATGCCCAGTTTCCCGCTGAGGTCGGCAAGCTGCGCGAAGACGTCGACCTCATTCAGAGCGCGAGCAGCCCCTTCGATCTGGTCGGCTTTCTTGCCGGTAGCCAATCGCCCGTGTTTTTCGGCTCGGCGATCAATAACTTCGGCGTTCAGGAGATTCTCCAGGCGCTGCTCGACTGGGCTCCACCACCGCAGGAGCGCGACGGCGGTGCCCGCATGGTGCAGCCCGGCGAGGCGACGTTCTCGGGTTTCGTGTTCAAGATCCAGGCCAACATGGATCCCAAGCACCGTGACCGAATCGCCTTCTTCCGCGTCTGTTCGGGACGGTACACGCCGGGGATGAAGGTCAGGCACCTTCGCCTCGATCGCGACATGAAGCTGGCCAACGTGCTGACCTTCATGGCCAACGAGCGCCTGCTGATGGAGGACGCCGTCGCCGGCGACATCATTGGTATCCACAACCACGGCAACCTGCACATCGGCGACACCTTGAGCGAGGGCGAAGACCTGGGTTTCAAGGGAATTCCCTATTTCTCGCCGGAACTCTTCCGAGTGGCCCGGCTGCGCGACCCATTGAAGAGCAAGCAATTGCTGAAGGGGCTCCAGGAACTCGGCGAAGAGGGCGCGATCCAGGTCTTCGAGAACCTTGCCAGCGGCGCGCTTTTGCTCGGTGCCGTCGGCAATCTGCAATTCGAAGTCGTCGCCCAGCGCCTGCAGACCGAGTACAAGGTCGATGCCATCTTCGAGTCGGCCGACATCTACACGGCCCGCTGGCTGACTTTTCCCGACGAGACGACGCGCCGCAACTTCGAGCGTGAGCAACTTCACCGAATGGCGAAGGATGTCGACGGCAATGCCGTCTACCTGGCCAGCACTCGCTACAACCTGGAGGTGACCAGCGAGAAATGGCCCCGTGTCGGCTTTCTCGACTCGCGGGAGCATGGGCAGCGACTCGCCTGAGTGTGTACTCCGACCCCTGCGCCAACAAATCCACTGGAGCCCAACTACCGATGGCGGACAACCAAGCGACCCTGAGTTTCCTCGAAGCGCGCATCCTCGGTGTGCTGATCGAGAAGGAGAAGACGACCCCCGACGCTTATCCACTGACGCTCAACAGCCTGACTGCCGGGTGCAATCAGAAATCTGCGCGTGATCCTGTGACGAGCGTCAGTGACAGCGAAGTGCAAGCGGCGCTCGAGGATCTGCGCGGCCGCATCCTGGTGCTCGAAACCTACGGTGCTTCCGGGCGCGTCCTGCGTTACGCGCAGAACTTCGGCCGGGTGTACGGGGTGCCGGCAGCGAGTGTCGCCTTGCTGGCAATCCTGGTACTGCGTGGCCCGCAGACCATCAGCGAGCTACGCGCCAACAGCGAGCGACTGTACCGCTTTGATGATGCGTCCTCGGTCGAGGCGTATCTGGAGGAACTGGCAACCCGCAGTAGCGGCCCTCTGGTGACCCGACTGCCGAGGCAGGCAGGGGCGCGTGAGCAGCGCTGGGCGCACCTGCTGTGCGGCGCAGCCGCCCTGCCGACGGAAACGGTGCGGCGCCAAACCGTTCAGGAAGACACCGGCCTCGAAGAACGCGTCGCCCGTCTGGAACTCGAGGTCGCTGAGCTTCGGGCAGCGATCGGACTTGCCAGCCGCTGATCACCAGCCCGCGCGGACTACCTTCTCGGCCCAGAACAGGCCGGTAACGGTCTTCGCGTCCGTTATGGCGCCGCTCCTGACCGCCGCCAGCGCTTCATCCAACGAGAGGCTCAACAGGTCCAGGAACTCACCCTGGTCGGGATGCGGGGCGGACTCGCGATGCAGGGCGCGAGCGAGGAAGATCTCGATCCGCTCGTCCGAGTAGCCGACACAGGGGTGCATCGTTCCGAGATGGCGCCACTCAGCCGCTCGGTGTCCAGTTTCTTCCCGCAGTTCCCGGGCGGCGGTGTCGAGGATTTCCTCACCCGGATCGATCTTGCCGGCGGGCAGTTCGATGAAGGAACGGTGCAAGGGATAGCGATGCTGGCGCACAAAGAGCAGATGGCCACCGTCGAGCACGGCGATGACCACAGCCGCTCCCTGATGTTTCACGTATTCGCGCAGGCGTTCCTCACCATCCGGCAAGCGCACACGATCACAGCGAACGTCAAGCAGCGTGCCGCGAAAAACCTGGGTACTCTCGAGCGACTCCTCGCGAAGGTGATCGTTAGCGTCGTCCATCGGGAACTCCAAAGAAGAAACGCCCCGACTGGCGGGGCGCGTCCTGATCAATCGGGGGGTGGTCAGAGGGAACGCAGCAGTGCGAAAGCACACAGCGACATCAGCGCCTGTGGGAAGATACCAAGCAGCGCCACGGCCAGTCCGTTCGCCGAGAGCAGAATCTTCATGTCCAATGGCGCTTCGAGCGGCGTGCTGCACGCCGGCTGATCGAAGTACATGAGCTTGACCACGCGCAGGTAGTAGAAACAACCGATCAACGAGAAGAATACGGCGACGATGGCCAGCCACAGATAACCGGCTGCAACAACTGCCTGCAGTACCGAGAACTTGGCAAAAAAGCCGACGAAGAACGGAACCCCGGCCATCGAGAACATCATCATCATCATCATCGCGGCGAACCAGGGGCTGCGCTTGTTAAGTCCCTTGAGGTCATCAAGCTCATCTGACTCCAGCCCACCCTGCGCCAGCAGCAGGATCATCCCGAAGGTGCCCGCGCTGGTCAGGACATAAGTGATGACATAGAACATCGACGAGCTGTAGGAATTGAGCGCGAAACGAGCATCCCCGCCGACGACTCCGGTAACCAGGCCGAGAAGCATGAAGCCCATGTGCGAGATCGCCGAATAAGCGAGCATACGCTTCAGGTTGGTCTGGGCGATCGCCGCGATGTTGCCGATCGCCATCGACAACACCGCAAGCAGGATCAGCATCGACTGCCAATCCTGCGCGAGCACGATCAGACCGTTGACCAGCATACGGACGACGATTGCGAAAGCGGCCAGCTTCGGTGCCGTGGCAATGAACAGGGTGACGGCGGTCGGTGCACCATGATAGACATCCGGTATCCACATATGAAATGGAACCACACCCAGCTTGAAAGCGATGCCCGACACCAGGAAAACCAAACCGAAAACAAGGATGGTCCGGTCTCGGTCTGCCTGACCGGCATACAGACGCTCGGCGACGCCCGTGATCTCGAGCGTACCGGTCGCGCCGTAGATCATCGACATGCCGTACAGGAGAAGGCCGGAGGCCAGCGCACCAAGGACGAAATACTTCATCGCCGCTTCGGTCGCCGGCACCGAATCACGATTCATCGCCACCATGGCATAGAGTGACAGTGACAGCAGTTCCAGACCGAGGTAGACGGTCAGGAAGTGATTGGCCGAAATCATCACCATCATCCCGAGCGTGGCGAAAAGCGCCAGGGTGTAGTACTCGCCCCGGGCCATCTGTTCGCGTTCGAGGATGTAGCCGCGCGAATAGAACAACACCACGATCACCGTCAGGTACAGCAGCAACTTCAGCAAATCGCTCAGCAGGTCGCCAACGTACATGTTGCTGAAGGTATAGCCGATGTCGCCGGAAGTCGTTGCAAAGGTGACCACGGCGGCGCCGACCAGGGTCAACTGCGTGGCGACGAAGGTCAAGGTCCGCTTCTTGTCCTTGACGAAGAGATCGAGGATCAGGATCAGGCAAGCCATCACCAGCATGAAGATCTCCGCACTCGCGAGGCGGAGATCAGGCGTCTGGAACTGCATGTCGGCAAGAGTCATAGCGGCTACCAATTATTGGATCTTGCTGAGGGCGACGTGACGCAGCAACTCGTTCACCGAGCTGTGCATGACTTCGGTAAAGGGCTGCGGATAGAGACCCATGCCCAGCGCGCCAACGGCGAACAGGACGAAAATGAAGAACTCCCGTCCATTGATGTCGGTGAGTTCGGCGACATGGTGGTTGGCCACCGCTCCGAACACCACACGCTTGTACATCCACAGGGTGTAGGCGGCGCCGACGATCATCGTCGAGGCGGCGGCGAAGGCCACCCAGAAATTGTATTCGACGGCAGCCAGGATGACCATGAACTCGCCGACGAAGCCGGACGTGGCGGGCAGTCCGGCATTGGCCATCGCAAACAGCATGAAGAACGCCGCAAACTTCGGCATCCTGTTGACAACGCCACCGTAATCGGCGATCTGTCGCGAATGCGCCCGGTCATACATCACGCCAATCGAGAAGAACATCGCACCGGAAACGAAGCCGTGCGAAATCATCTGCACCAGCGCGCCTTCGACACCCAGCGCGCTGAACATGAAAAAGCCGAGGGTAACAAAGCCCATGTGGGCAATCGACGAGTAGGCAACCAGCTTCTTCATGTCCTCCTGCGCCAGCGCCACGAAGCCGATATAAATGATGGCGATCAGCGACAGCCCGATCACCAGGCCAGAGAGTTGATGCGAAGCATCCGGCGCAATCGGCAGCGAGAAGCGCAGAAAGCCGTAGGCACCGAGTTTCAGCGCGATCGCCGCCAGGACGATCGAACCACCGGTCGGCGCCTCGACGTGCGCGTCCGGCAACCAGGTATGTACCGGCCACATCGGCACCTTGACAGCGAAAGCAATCAGGAAGGCGAGGAACAACCAGATCTGCGGCGTCCTGCCGAGAGGCATCTGATGCCAGTCGAGGATGGAGAAGCTGCCGCCCGACTGGATGAACATGTAGAGCAGGGCGATCAGGAAAAGCAGCGAACCCATCAGGGTGAACAGGAAGAACTTGAAAGCCGCATAAACGCGTCGCGGGCCACCCCAGATGCCGATGATCAGGTACAAGGGGATCAGCGAGGCCTCGAAGAACACGTAGAACAGCAGGCCGTCGAGCGCTGAAAATATGCCGTTCAACAAACCGGACATGATCAGGAAACCGGCGTTGTATTGTGCCACCTTGCTGTCGATGACTTGCCAGCCGGCGAGGATGACCGTTACCGTTATGAAGCTGTTGAGGATCACGAACAGCATCGAGATACCGTCAACGCCGAGATGGTAGTTGACATTGAAACGCGGAATCCAGGTCTTCAGCTCGACGAACTGCATCGCCGGGGTAAGCATGTCAAAACCGGTATAGAGCGGAATCGTCACCAACAGGCCGGCGACAGCACCGAGTAGGGACAGCATTCGTGCCAGCGGTGCATTGCGATCGGATCCGGTCGCCAGGACAACCAGACCGGCGAGAATCGGAATCCAGATGGCAAGAGAGAGAAGCGGCGTGCCTGACATATCGTTCCCAGTCTTTCT
>ERZ761603.3204-NODE-3204-length-10667-cov-84.800415_pt1 | contig 10667 bp, 8 predicted proteins | sample MGYA00511879_ERZ761603 | MGnify/ENA primary metagenome ERZ761603 (study PRJEB28899, sample SAMN02850040) | bioreactor sludge metagenome | biome: EBPR Sludge; feature: EBPR Bioreactor; material: flocular biomat | place: Australia: Thorneside Wastwater Treatment...
GACAGCCCAGCGAGATGGGTTGCGGAGCGGGGAGGGCGCTGACGCAATTGCCGGAAGTTTTCGTGGACGGGCGCATGGCTGACCTCATTGTGCTGTCGAGGAAAAAAACTTGCTGTTCTTGTGCACGCCCTCAGGATATTGACGCAAAGCTTTGCGTCAAGTAGGCCTGCGACGTCACGTTCGGAATTCCGCCTATGACCTGCCCACTGTGCGGAGATACCTCCGCTTTCGTCGGACCCGATGCCTCTGGTCGGGATGCCACTCTGGTCAACTGCCCGCACTGTGGGAAGTTCGGCGTGACAGGCACCTTGGCAGCGACCCTGACGAACTTGCTGCTTTCAAAGGATGCCGCGCCGAAGCTAAGCCATGTCGTCCGCAAGGCACATGAGGCAGAGCAACAACTGTTGCTGAACTCCTATACCGCTGAAGCCATTCTTCAGGATCCACTTCCCCGTCCCCGAGAGCAGGCGGACTTACTCATTCAGTGGTTGGCCCGCAATTCACCGGGTCCAGGCGAATCTGTTGAGCTCAAGTACGACCTGCAAGGTGCTGTCGTCGGTAGCAAGTCTCACGCAGGCTTTTCGATGCTCATCGAACATCTGAAGAATGCGGGCCTTGTCACCGGCCCGCATGAGACCTACCTTTCTGGAGAATCGGTCGCCCATGTATCCCTTACCTTTTCGGGTTGGGACTACTACGAATCGTTGCGGGCTGGCACCGCGACGTATCGCAAAGCCTTCATGGCAATGAAGTTTGGAGACCCGACACTGAACTTGCTTCTTGATCGCGTGCTTAAGCCTGCCGCAAAGCGTGCGGGGTTCGACCTATTCAAGCTTGACGATAGACCGATCGCGGGCCTCATCGACGACCGTATGCGCGTGGAGATTCGGGCCTCCGACTTCGTCGTCGCGGACTTGTCGCACGACAACCTCGGGGCATATTGGGAAGCAGGGTATGCGGAAGGACTAGGCAAGCCGGTGATCTACATGTGCGAGCGCGCCAAGTTTCAAGTGACGAAGACCCACTTCGACACGAACCATCACCTGACCATCGAATGGGATTTAGCGTCACCTGAGGAAGCGGGGCATCAACTGGTCGCGACCATACGTGCAACGCTTCCCCACCTGGCCAAACTCACCGATGCCTAACGCTTCGAGAGGGCCACTCCGCCAGCAAGCTCCGCTTGCTGTCTCCGCGCTCCTCAAGCTGCACGTTGTGCAGCCAGCAAGTGGGCGGCGCTGTGAAAAGCGACCTTGATGCCGTGGCCCGAGCATCCTGCGGCGATGATGAAGACGTGAGCCAAGAGCCCGGCGTGAATCCACGTGAGCTACTCACGCGACTGCTCGACTACATCGAGGAGCAGGCCAAGGACATCGACCCGCGCGCCTATCGGCTGGCAAACGCCAAAGGGTTTCTGAAGCGCCGCGCCCACCTGGCCGGATTGCCTGGCGTCGAGTTCGACCGTGGCGTCGAGGGCGACCATGTGTGGTTGCGCGTGCAGCGTCTGCAGGCGAGCAAGCCGCCTGCGCTCGACGAGAACCTCAAGGGGCTCATCCTCGTCAGCGACGACCCCGGCGGCGCGGGGCCATCCGTAGACGAGACGGCGCTGAAGGCCAAGCTTGTTCTGGAGCCCGCTGGCGAAACGCCGGAAGAGGTCGCCGACCGCGAGCGCCAGCGCCGAACAGACCTCGAGCAGGCGCTGGCGCAATACACGCAGCAGTGGGAAGCGTGGGCCGAGGGCGAGAAGCCCCGGCGTCGGAGCATCGACCTGTACGGCGAGATCTTCGCCATCAAGCACCAGTTGGAAGCGGAAGAGACGGCCAAACCGGTCGAGCTCGTGTGGGGCGTTGGGGTGGCGACCTGGCAGCTGACATGGCAGCAGTCGCCAGACGAGGTACTCAGAGTCGATTTCGAATACCCGCTGATGACGCAGCAGATGGAAGTCGGCCTCGACGAAGAGACGATGGCGCTGTCCCTGCGGCCGCGCGCCACCGACACGCGCTACGAGGGCGACGCCTTTGCCGTATGCCTCGGGCGCCGTGCGGTCGAGGTCGAACAAGCCGTGCGCGAGCAACTCGCGCGTGGCGACGAACGCCCGGTCACGCCCTTCGACCCGGGCTCGTTCGCGGACGTGCTGAAGCTCGCCGCTGGCAATCTGGACGGTCAGGGTGCCTATCGCCCGCTGCCGGAGGGTGATGGCGCCGTGCCGCCGCCTGGAGAGTACCTAGTCGTCACGGATGCATGGGCGCTATTCGCGCGGCAGCGTTCGAACAACTACCTGCTCGGTGACCTACATCGCCTCAAGCAGCGGCTCGTCGACGGCTGCGATATCCCTCCAGGGCCGGCCGCGCTGGTGACGGTCCCGTCGGACGAGCCGGTGCCGTTTGCCAACATCCGCTTCCGCGGCCTGTCGAGCCGCGGCGGCGAAAGCGGCGGTGAAGTGCGGGAGCTTTACTTCCCGCTGCCGTACAACCAAGAGCAGGTCACCATCGTCCAGCAACTCGAGCAGGCCGAAGGCGTGACCGTTCAGGGGCCGCCGGGCACCGGCAAGACCCATACCATTGCCAACATCATCTGCCACTACCTGGCCACAGGCCGGCGGGTGCTCGTCACGTCGAAGGGCGAACCCGCGCTGGAGGTCCTGCGGGAGAAGATTCCCGAGGAAGTCCGGCCGCTTACCGTGGCGCTGCTCACCAGCGACCGCGAGAGCCTGCGTCAGTCCGAAAGCGCCATCAACACGATTCAGGCGAAGGTATCGCAGCTCAACCCGGAACTGACGTGTCAGGAAATCGAGCACTGGAGGAGCCAGATGGACCGCGCGCATGCGGAGCTGGCGGCCATCGACCGGCGCGTCGACGATATTGCTCTGGCGCAGCTTGCCGAGGTCGACATCGACGGCCAGCCGATGCGCGCGCAGAACCTCGCCGACCTCGTGGTCAGTGGCCAGGCAGAGCACGGCTGGTTCGACGACGCGGTCACGCTCGCACGGGAACACGCGCCGCCGCTGTCCGAGGATGAAGCCGGACGCCTGCGGGAGGTGCGGCGCAAGCTTGGCAAGGACCTGGTCTACGTCCAGGCGCGCGTTCCCGCCGCGGACGACCTGCTGCCGCCCGCAGAGGTGGCGCAACTGCACGACGTCCTGGTGCGCATGCAGGAAATCGAGCGCCGGGTCGGCCAAGGCACGTTGCTTCCGTTGAGAGCAGCCACGCCCGCCGTGCTCGATGCAGCGCGGGAGCTGCTTGCGGCCATCGAGTCCGCGCGCAGCGTTCTTGCCCAAATCGACGAGCTGGCGGAACCCTGGGCGCATCAGCTCCGGCTGAAGTGCCGGCTCGCCTCGTTTCACGCCGAGCGCGCCGCGCTGGAGGCGCTCTTCGACGAGATAGCGGCGCTCACCGAAATGCGTGCCGCCTTCTTGCAGCGCCCGGTGGAGGTGCCGCCGGAGGCGCTCACATCGGCAAAAGTACGCGAGGCCGTGCAGCGCGCCGCGGAAACGGGCAAGCCGTTCGGGCTCATGTCGTTCGGCAACGGCAATGTCAAGGAAGCCGTCGCCAAGGTCAAGGTGGCGGGTCTGCCACCAGCGGCCGCAGACGATTGGCGGCACGTCAGACGCTTCCTCGACCTGCATCTGCACTTGACTTCGTTCGTTACCCGCTGGAACCAGTTCGCACCGGCGCTCGATGCGCCGACGCTCAAGGGCGGTGTGAACGAGTTGCGCCGCATCGAGATGGTGGCCGCGGCCGCGCGCAAGGCCCATCGCCTCGCCACGCACCATGACGTCCTGCTCGTGCGCAAGGCCGAAGAGGTGTTCGCGCAAGCGCCGGTGAGGGGCCTGAACGGCACATCGGAGGAACTGGCCAAAGTGCGCGCTCAATTGATGGCGCACCTGACCAAGGCGGACCTGGCACGCGCGGCAACCCAGCTTTCGACGCTGAAGGAGAAGCTCGCCGGCACGTCGGGACCGGTGGCGGAAGAGCTGGTCGCGTTCATCGACACGACACTGGGCAAGGAGGGGCTGGCCGCCGAACGCGTCGCCGCCGATTACGCTCGGCTCATTGCCGAGTTGCGCCGTATTCAGGGGCTGAATCCGGAGCTTGCCTTCGTGCGTGAGGCGGTCACGCGGCTCGAAGGCGCCGGCGCACCGAGGCTGGCGGGGCGTGTTCGCTCCATTGCCGTGCCGCAAAACGGCGAGGACACCGCCTTTCCTGTGAGCTGGCGCTGCGCGTGGAGGTGGGCGCGGGTGAAGAGTCACCTCGAGCAGATTGAAGGCCGCGAGGAACTCGTGACCCTGGCGGCGCGTCGGCGCGGCTTGGAACAGGGGCTGTCGGACCTGTACCAGCAGATGGTCGCGCGCGCGGCTTGGCTGGCGACCAAGCGCAACGCCAAGCCGCCTGTGTTGCAGGCGCTGCAGGGCTACGCCACAGCCATCCGAAGAATCGGAATGGGTACAGGCCCCAACGCCATGCGCTACCGGCGCGATGCGCGGCACCACATGACCAGCGCGGCCGGCGCAGTGCCGTGCTGGATTATGAGTCACGCGAAGGTGTCGGAGTCGATGCCCGCCGAGATCGGTCACTTCGACCTCGTCATCGTGGACGAAGCGAGCCAGTCCGACCTCTGGGCGCTGCCCGCCATCCTGCGCGGCAAGAAGATTCTGGTCGTGGGCGACGACAAGCAGGTCTCACCCGATGGCGGCTTCATCGCGGCGCAGCGCATCCAGGAATTGCGCGACCGCTTTCTGGCGCAGCAGCCGTTCAAGGAGGAAATGACGCCGGAGAAGTCGCTCTACGACTTGGCGGCGCGCGTCTTCGCTGCCCACCAGGTGATGCTGCGCGAGCACTTCCGCTGCGTGCCGCCCATCATCGCCTACTCGAATCGCGCGTTCTACGAGGGCGCCATCCAGCCGCTGCGCATTCCGAAGGGGACCGAGCGCATCGACCCGCCGCTGGTGGATGTGTACGTGGAAGGCGGACGGCGCGACAGGCGCGATTGCAACCCCGAGGAGGCCGAGTTCATCGCCCGCGAAATCACTGCGTTGCTCGTGGACGAGCGCTTCGCCGGCCGCACGCTCGGTGTCGTGTCCTTGCTGGGGATGGAGCAGGCCAAGCTCGTCGACTCGCTCGTTCGCAACAAATGCAATGCCGCGGAACTGCTGCACCGTCGGTTCGAGTGCGGCGATGCGCGCACCTTCCAGGGCAGCGAGCGCGACATCATGTTCCTGTCGATGGTCGTCGTTCCGGGCAACTGCAGGGCGCTGTCGGGCACCATGTTCGAGCAGCGCTTCAACGTTGCCGCCAGCCGCGCCCGCGACCGGATGTACCTGGTGCGGTCGGTGGCCACCTCGGACCTGTCGGACAGAGACTTGCGGATGTCGCTGCTGAGGCACTTCGACAAGCCCATCGTCGCCGACAGGGAGGAAGCCGAAATCCTCATCGAGCGGTGCGAATCGGGCTTCGAGCGGCAGGTGTACTCGGCGCTCGTAGAGCGAAGCTATCGCGTCGTACCGCAGGTGCAGACGGGTGCTTATCGCATCGACATGGTCGTTGAAGGTGCGGGCGATGTACGCCTAGCCATCGAGTGCGACGGTGACGAGTTCCATGGCCCCGACCGCTGGCTCCACGATATGACCCGCCAGCGCGTCCTGGAGCGCGCAGGCTGGTCGTTCTGGCGATGCTTTGCATCGACCTGGCAGTTGCACAAGGACGAAGTGCTCGCCGAGCTCATTGAGCGTCTGACGGCGATGGGTCTCGAACCGCTTGGCTCCTCGGAGCGTGCTCCGCAACTCGTTGAGAAGCGGCATATCTATCCAGATGCTTGAGGATTCCTCGAACGGACATCATCTGACGCGGGCTGCGCAACAACCCGCTGCAGCGGCCGCGCCGCGAGCGGCGTCCCGCTGAGTGGCAGGGTGTTGGTTAGCACATTGGAGATCGCAATGACAACTTACTCCTACAGCATTGTTCTGAACGATTCCGAGGCGATAGCACTCAACGAGGCGCTCAACCTATTGGTGGAGCTTTGTGATCGTGAATTGAAAGAAAATCCGCGTGCGCCATTTTATTCGTGGCGCGATAGTGCTATGCGGATTCACGAGAAGTTATACGAGAATACCCGACAGACAAGCGGACATTTCTGCGATCCTGAAACGGGTGAGTACACCATTTGGATAGACGACACGAGGCCGCCGAGAGATATTTCAGGCAGTGACGAATAACGGCAGGATTTATATCGAGTAATAAGGGGCCAGATTTTATTTTAACTTTCATGCAACAGACATTAAGGCCCAGTATGCAGCTCAATCCGGACGCCGAAATGCTCGGTTTAGTCTTTGCAGGCGTGGTCGCTCGCGCCGGTTAGGTTTGCGTCAGAGATATCAGAATGACCGTTTACAGAATTCTCAAGGCCGAAGGAAAGTCACCAATGGTTATCAAGAAGGGATTTTGCTGGCCCGTAGTGATCGCTGGACCGGTTTGGGCCTGTTACAAGAGGTTCTGGCCCGCTGTCTTAGTAATATCAGGAGTCATTGTCGGTCTGCGTTTCGGTATTCGCGGTGCAGTTGATTCAGGACTTCCCATCGTCGCCGACGCTCTTTTTGTGGCGTATGCTGTATTTTTATATCTCCTCGGACGAAATGCCAACCTCCTATTAACTTCATACGTTGTGTCTAGGGGTTACAAAATTACCGAGTATGTCCAAGTTGACAGCCTGGATGCTGCGAGAGATATTGCCAAAGGTGTAGTTCGTCCGAGTCCGGAGAAAAAGTGACCAAAGATTTGTCTGGTGCGGCCATTTCCAACCTGGCGCTCAAGCGGGCTTCTTTACGATGGCTAAAGAGCGGAGGAAAGACCTAAAGGGGCTAGGGCATCAGGGTCAAATTCAATGGAAAGTGAAGAAACTCAAGAGAAACGGCCAACGTGATGCTGGACGGACTGGACTGGACGGGCCACTGCTTTGCCCGTTACGCCGACGACTGCAAGATCCTCGTCAAGACGTGAAGCAAGGCATACCAGCAAGTCTGCAGACGGTCCATGGCGGGTGTCGCAGACGCCGGCCCTGTCGATCGGGCTCCCGTTGCGCTTCTTCGAACAAATGGGACTATCGAGCCTTGCGCCGTGGTAGGAATTCAATTCATCGAGCCGCCGGATACGTGAACCGTTCGTCCGGTGGTGTGGGGGGGAAGGCCGCGAGGCTTTCTCCTATCCCGATTGCACCGAAAGGAGCAGCATTATGCGAGTGCGTATAGTTCTTGGAGTTCTTCTTTTCGCGGTATCACTTGTGGCAATAGCAAGTTGTCCGGCTGGCTCACATCCATGGGTAGATAAATGGGGCAATCAGATATGCAAGACATTTGGTTCGGGGCAAACCACAAGCATTCAAGGAACAACTGAGAACTGTCCCGCTGGAACCCATCCGTGGGTTGACGGGTGGGGGAATCGCATCTGCAAGAGTTTAGAAGGAGATAGGCATTATCACGACACGTCGAAGGGTTGCCCAGCAGGAACCCACTCGTGGGTTGACGATTGGGGTAATCGTATTTGTAAGAGGTTCTGAGAACATGTTGTGGCGCTGGATATAGAGCAGCTCGTGAACCTTGATCTTGGTTTTCCCGGCATACCCTTCGCCGATCAGCAGCGGGCATTGGAGAGCGAGTTAAGCGTCCTTGGAGAACAGATATTGCACGCACAACCGGAATACCGACTGCGCCTCGAAAGCGGGCTTGAGATCTGGAGGCGCTGCCGCAAGTGGGACTACCGAGCTTTCGCCGCGGTAGGGGTTTGTTCCATCAAGCCACCGGATACGTGACCCGCTCGCCCGGTGGTGTGGGCGGCGGAGGCGGCGAGGCTTTCGCTTATGCCGATTAGACTGCAGAGGAGGATTCTGTAAGCCATGAACGTTCGAGAGTTACTCAGGCGGGATCAAGGCGTCGACGTGCGGATCTCCGCAGGCACCGGCCTCAGCAATGATCCGTACGTCGTGGAGCGATGCGGGGCAGAAGAGGGCGCATTCACACAGGTACAGCTTCTCCGCGGTATTGGACGCGGGCTCGAGGAACTCTGGCGGACTCTGGAGTGGGAACGTCACGACATTGGCGCTGCTACTGAGGTAATTCGTATTGACGCGTTGCGGTTCACTCCAACGGCGATCGAGACTTCCACACGGAGCATCTACTTCGACACACGCTGCGTGGAGGGGGCGCCGAGTGCACTGCACCCACTGACTGCTTGGCGGGGGCCGCCCGGCGCTCCCGTGCTGCCCTACGAACTGGGTTGGTTGCACTTCGACCGGACTGTGGACAATTCACCCGTGATCGACACGCTCGATCAGACAATCCTCTATAGTTGTCCAGGCGCGAAGGCGAGCATATACGTTTATCCCGGGCCGGTCTCGGGCGGGGGACGTGCGCGCCATGCTGAGCTCGAACGCGCTGCGGCGAGAGTAAGGAATCCGGAATTGAAGGATCCGTGGCCGCTCATTGAAATTGGTCCGTTCGCGATGAAGTTTTTTCTTTCGGCCAGCGACGTGACCGCCGTGGGAGTCGCCGTAAGCGGACGGTACTTCGTGAAGGTGCGGCTCACCTATTTTGATGATCCCACGATGCGGCAGTTAATGAACGCCACTTTACAGGCCCTTGCTGCCTGCGTGCAGAATGCTTCGGCTATGAACCATTGGAGCGGTAATAGGGAGCGGTAAGAGGGGACGAGCGGTAAGAGGGGACAGCGGTAAGAGGGGACAGACCACGTTTTTCAGACTCAAGGAGAATCTTTGTTGATTCTGATTCCACTAGCGGAAGCATACGTCCGACGCGCTGCGCGCGAGGTTGGTCTTGGTCGTTAGGCGCATGGCGTCCCGAGGATAGTCCGAATGCCCACTGTCTTGCGTGTCGGAGCGTATCGGTTTTTCTTCTACGCCAGTGATCGAGATGAGCCCGAGCATATCCACGTGGAGCGTGAAGACAGCATCGCCAAGTTCTGGCTCGACCCGGTTCGTCTTCAAAGCAGTGGAGGCTTGTCACGAGTCGAAATCAGCCGCATTGAGAAGCTCGTCGAGAAGCATCAGTCTGAATTGATGGAGGCTTGGAATGAGTATTTCCGCGATTGAAATCGAGATTCCCCTCGCCCAAGCCGTGAGGGTCACTCAGGATTCTTTGCACGTCGATCTTGCTGACGGGCGGACGATCTCTGTTCCGCTCGCATGGTACCCGCGCCTGCTGCATGCCACGGCTGATGAACGAAAGAGGTGGCGGTTGATTGGAATGGGTCGAGGCATCCATTGGGAGGCTATTGACGAAGACATTAGTGTGGAAGGTCTGTTGGCGGGAAGAGCCTCTGGAGAGAGTCAGACCTCGTTGAAGAAATGGTTGAACTCACGATCATCGGGCCTGACCGGCGCTTAGAGCGGACCGGCCGCAAGCGGCCCGAAAAAGCCTCGCCGCTTGCGGCCGATCCGTTCAAGCTTGACGTTGGGTCCTCGCGGGGGAAAGCGCATGAGTTCTCGTTGTGGTCGCGGCAGTCGGCCTCGGCTTCGCGGGAAGCGGCGGTCTTCGATAGCGCTTCCGGTAGCAGCGTTACGGGGGCTGACGCGGCGGCCTGGTTGCCGGTCGTTCGTGTCCTGTGGTCTCCTCGGCGGGCGCGCTTGCGGCGTGGATCCGTCGGTAGGGCTCTTGCCGGGTGGCGTTATTGCCTTTCCGGTCAGCAGTGGCTACGCTCTTGGCCTTTCGCCCAACCCGGCGCTCCAGGCGACCGGCCGCATAAAGCCGCGGCCTTTCGCCTGAGCTTTCACGGTTGGGGGCTTTGGGAGATTACTATGCAGAAGTCCTGTCTTTGCTGCGAGAAGAAGCTCAAGACTGAACCACCGCGCGTCTGCCCACAGTGCGGTCATGTCTTCCAGGGCAACGGGTGGGACGGTATCGACGCACATTGGCGAGCCAAACAGGAACAGGTCATGCCATATCAAGAGCTCTGGGCGGGATTGTGTTCGGCGCACGGAGGGCGAAAAGCGCGCTCGATCGGCCCATCAACCGCAAGTTCCTGGGCTTCACGGTCAGCCGCAACGGTGCCAAGCTCAAGCTGGCCGACAAGGCCCTCGACAAGCTCAAGGACCGCGTGCGCGAACCGACCCGTCGGACAAGAGGCACCACCTTCGCCGCCGTCGTCGCAGAGCCTGGAGAAACCCTGCTTGGTTGGCAAGCGTACTTCGGAATCGCCGAGGTGCTGAGCCCTCTGCGCGACCTCGACAAGTGGGTACGACGCAAGTTACGCTGCTATCTCTGGAAGCAATGGGGTCGAGCGGGCTATCGGGAACTGCGCAAACGTGGCGTGTCTGTGCGTGCAGCGTGGCATGCCAGCAAGTCCGCACACGGTCCATGGCGGGTGTCGCAGACGCCGGCCCTGTCGATCGTGCTACCCTTGCGCTTCTTCGAACAAATGGGACTGCCGAGCCTTGCGCCGCGGCAGGAATTTGCTTCATCGAACCGCCGGATACGTGACCCGTTCGTCCGGTGGTGTGGGGGAGGCCGCGAGGCTTTCTCCTATCCCGATTGGGCTTCCAGAGGGTCGTGTCAATGAGAACGCTCTGCACCAGTCTAATATGTAGCCCGTTCGATCGAGAGCAGGAGCCCTAAATGGCCATCGTGAAGCGCATTCTGTGCCTCGCCAACTCCAAGAAGTTGT
>ERZ761603.3205-NODE-3205-length-10664-cov-7.103026_pt1 | contig 10664 bp, 13 predicted proteins | sample MGYA00511879_ERZ761603 | MGnify/ENA primary metagenome ERZ761603 (study PRJEB28899, sample SAMN02850040) | bioreactor sludge metagenome | biome: EBPR Sludge; feature: EBPR Bioreactor; material: flocular biomat | place: Australia: Thorneside Wastwater Treatment...
CACGGTAAATGTGGCTTCGGTTGACCCCCAGCGCCCGCGCCGCCTCCACGATCCCCGGGTACTTGTTCTTCCCACGGCGACGGCTACGAACTTTGGTATCGTGTTTTTCTGTCTGTTGCGGCATCATGTGACTAGTTATGACTATTTGTTACCTCGATGCAAGAGAAAAGTCACAATAAGTCATCTTTTTTTGCCCGGGTTGAAAACCTGCGCATTAAAAGGGATTTGTCGTGGGATCAGATCGCCGAATTACTCGGCATCAATCGATCATACCTTTTCCACATCAAGGCTGGACGAAAAGCCGCATCCCGCAAATTGGAATATCGGCTGGAGACTGCAGAGCGGGATGCAGGGATTTTGCAACCCGAACACCCTGGCCGGTCACGTGACCGGCCAGAAAAACAAGGGGAATCAGCACCATCGCCGCCGGGCGAGCCCGAAGTTCCACCCCCTGGAAGCCTGACCCCCGAACAATTCCAGTCCCTGGAAACCCGCCTCGCCGCCTTGGAGCAAAAAACCGACGAAATGCTCAAGCTGCTGAAAGGACTGAAAAGATGAATGCACCCACAATCACGCGCCATATGATCCGCTATGACTTCACGGGCAAATTGATGTTGGATGAAACCGCCTACTCCCTAATTGCTCTTCAGCGATTCTCTCTACGCATTCCCATCATTCTCGCCAAAACATCGCCCGCCTTCGCCGATATTAAAATTAATCCTTATCTGGATGCCGTTGAGCCCGGCAGCGAGCTATTAAAGTTTTACTACGAACTTTTTTTTGGTACAGAGGAGCAGCGAAAAAAACACGTCGAAGCCCTTCGGAGCAAGCTCGGATTAACCGAAATGCAGGAAAAAAGCCCCATCATGACCGCGCTCATCCAGGCTGGGATTCTTGCCGCCGTCGTTGGTACCATGAATTACTGCTCCAAAGCCCCCACAACCACGATAGACCTTAGCCACAATAGCGGCATCATACAGATGGGGGCTGAACTCATGGAGGTTAAGCCGGAACGGTACGCTAAGGCGCTACGAAATACCTTCAAGCCATCGAAAGCACTTGCCGCCGATACACTCGATCTTCTCGCCCCATCGGCAACGCGTAACGCTGGCATTACCATAGATGGAGCCGCCACCCAGGCGATCACGCCTGAAATCATCGCCGATCTTCCGCGCGAGATTCCAGAACAACATACGAAAGAAATCACGAAGCATCACGAAAACGTATTAGCTGATCTGCGTGCTACCGATTTCGACAAAAACGCAGCCGGATGGGCCGTGGTGATCAATGAGGTTTCCGCTCGTCGTCTGAAAATGGAGCTTGCCGAGACGATCAATCCCGCATCCCTGCGCGGAAAAACCTTGATCCATGCTGATGTGGACGTGACTTACCAACTTAACGCAGCGGGTGATTATATTCCGCGCCATGTTTACCTGAAAAACTTTCGCCGATAAGTAATAATAACCTTCGACTGGAGATCGCCTTGATTCGTATCCTTTTTGTTTTGTTGGCTGCTCCGTCAATTTGCTTTTCCCTCGAAATTACCAATCGCGAGGGTCGCATTTTCTCGAATGCAACAGTTATCAGGACAGAGCCGGACGGAATATCGATTCGGCATTCAGGAGGCATCACCAAGTTGTTTTGGTCTGAACTTCCGGCTGCGGTTGTTCAACAATACGATCCAGACCCCGATGCGGCGATTGCCTATCAAGAGCAAAAGCGGATTGCCAACCTTAATTACACGAGAGAAGTACATGATGCGGAACAACTCCGACGCAGCGGTCTTCCGGCTCAAACAGCACCGAAAAAACAGCTAGGTACACCACTGCGCGTTCAGGGCTCTGTTTTATTGGTTAGGCCGGATGGCCTTGTTCTATCGGATGTCGCGTTCCCCGTCAAAAGCATGCCAAATTCAACCATTCTAGGAGTGGCTGGAGCCGATGAATATTTTTATGAGAGCGGTGGCACTTCATGGAGAAAGGCAGGCGAAATGATCTTCATTAAGAGATCCTCGGTCGGCTACTACACAAGGGCCAAGTATTCGGGCAAAATCATCCGCTCCGGAACGCATACCATCGGCTCTTCCACGTATCCAGCTTACGTGCCTGCCGATTGATCTATCCGAGCAACTTTACCTTCCAAACCCTTCCACGTCCCACCAATCCCACCCGTTTTAGACGCCGCGACCTGATTGCCGCATCATGCCGCAATCATGGGCACGGATAACGTTCAGATCCTCTACTGGCTGCTGGGTTTCTCCTATTTTCTCCACCTCATCGCCGCCGCCGTCGGTATCTGGGATCGCCTCCGTCTGAAGCCAGGCATCATTGAGCGTTTGAGTCACTTCCTGCACCTCGACGCATTCCGCGAATACAAGACAGAGACCGATCAGCGCATCCGCTCATGCGCCCAGAGCAAGGACCTCGAACGGTTGATCGTCGTCACCGACAAGCGCTTTGAGCGCATGTCCGAGGCCATCAAGGCCGAGCAAAAATCCAACCAGCAACTGTTCCGCGATTTGATCGAGTCCATTGGCCGACTCGAAGGCGCCATAAAAAATCAATAGGAGACTCCCATGATCACGTTCCGAAGAATCGTCCGTCGTGTGTACGACCTGCTGCACCTGCTCGCCCTCATCCTCATACCGCTCATCCTCATGGCCTGCGTCAGCGGCTGCATCACCGACCAGGTGAAGATCGATGGCAAAATCGGAAACTTCAACTATCTGTCCCTTGCCCAAAAAGCCGCCTACGAGGCTGCCATCAAGGCCAACCCAGCCCTTGCCGCCGTCCTGCGCCCGGACATGTTCGACCTCGATGGCAAACCGAAAGTCGATAACCCCGTCGCCGGTATCAAGCCGGAGCGCGACTATTTCTGGGTCGGCGAGCAGCGCATCGTCGAAGCCGGAAACAAGATATCCGGCTCCGACGTCGTGCGGCGCACGCGCTGGGAGCTGGAAGAGCGCCTCGCCGATATCCCCATGGAAAGCGCCGCCGGAACGCAATCGACCAACACCTACACCCTCACCGATGCCGACAAAAACCTCATCAACAAAGGCGCCGACGCGCTGAAAGGTATGCCATGAAGCCAATCAAACCCATCCTGACCACGACCGAGTGGACGCAACTCCGCGACGCGGTCGAAGCCCGCATCGGCCCCGACAACCTCGACCGCATCGTCAGCAATGTCCTCGGTGTCGAAGCCCTCACCGCGCTGCGTGCGGAAAATCGCCCCCCTGCCGACATCGAAGAACGCCACGTCGTCAGCATGGTCGCCATGCTCCGCGAACTGGTGCCAGGCACCGAAACCGAGCAAATGGAGTGGGCCATGACGCTGGCGTTCGACGCCTGGGGCCAAACCGACCGCGCCCGCGCGATCGTCGCCTACGCCGTGGACCGGGTCAATGCATACCGGATCCGCGTCGGCGACGTCCTCCCGGCATCCGCCAGCGCACAAACGATCAGCGCTCAATCCCGCAAGCACCTGGCCGTCTGCACCGTACACAGCCTGGCCTACGGCCAACTGCTGCTCGGGACATACGATAACGATACCCGATCAAACTGCTGGCTCGATGAGGTCAGGCCCGACGGCTCGCTGCGCAATATCATGACCTCCGAATCCGAGACCTTCGGATATGGCGAGGCATTCGGCGATCTCCTCTATATCCCCATGGAGACACGTTCCGAGCCGGCCATCGCCGTCAACCGTCGCGCCGAACTGGTGCGACTTCCCTTTGCCCCGCCGGCCGAGTACTGCGCCCGGATCGTCAAAGGCGAAGGCTGCTTCATCCGGCGCGGAAATGGGCATCATAACATCATGTTTTCGTACGTGCTTGGTCAACCTACCGGCGTCGCCTTCCCGGCCCTGAACGGCATGGTCAGCGGCCTGGTCAAGCGCGATGCAACCGGCGAGTGGATCGCCGCGTCCATCGACAAGGGCATCCAATCCAGCCTTGGTTGGCACATTGATGCCGGCTGCCCGGAGGTCATCGAGCGCAACGGCGAGGTGCTCGCGTTCCTCCGAAACGGCGACGTGCACACGCTCGACGGCGCCAATCTCGGACGCAAGATCGTCTCGACCGGCATGAAGCCGATGCGCGCCGTGTTGGCCGGCGGGCTCGTGTACTGGGTCACCTATCGCAAGACTCAACTCTGGGTCACTGACGGTCGCACGGCCAACATGTTAATTGACTTCGGCGACGACTATGTCGACCCGATGGCGTCCGGAACGCTCTTCGGTGCGTCAATCACGCCATATCAAGATGGTCTCGCCATCGCCATGTCCGTCAACGACAAGAACGGCTACGAGATCCACCACGTCATCCCCAGGGCATGAGCAAGACCGTCTATATCTTCCCGTCCGAGATCAGCGCCCAATGCTACGAGGCGCTCAATCTCGGCCGGGAGGTGTGCCGCGCCAACGGTATCGACATCCGTGAGCGCTCGGGGGCCGTCGTCGTCCGCCCCAAGCCTGGCACCAAGAAATTCAAGAACGGTTGGGCCTTCTACCACGGCGGCTGGCGTGCCGATGTGCTGATGGTCACCAACCTGCAGCCGGGAACCATGAATTTCAACATCCGTCTAAGCCACGACCCGAAAGACGTGCGCAAGGGCTGGCGCATCGATGCCCTCGCTCACGAGTTTTGTCACACGTTCCTGATCCGCAACGAGGGCATCTGGACCCACGACCCGCGTCTCTGGGGCAAAATCTTCGGCTGGCAGCAAGGAGCGCTCGGAGGCTGATCATGCGCACGCTCCTCATTTTCTCTGGCGGCGGTTGCCCCGGCCTGGATATCCATGCCGGCATCGGCATGGCTTTGTCCGAGTTTGGCATCGTGCCAGACGAAATCCACGGCACCTCCGCCGGCGCGATCTACGGCGCGTTGTTTGCCCATCATGCGTTTTCCGGCATCCCGCCGGCCAACATCATCCGCCGCCTCACCGATGACGACGCACGCGACCCCCGCTTCATGTGGCGTTCCCGATTCCGTCATCTCTCCCACATCCATCGTGGCCGCAAGATGGCCGCGATCATCGACCGCGAACTGCCGCAGGAATTTGCCGACCTCCCTTGCCGCATGTTCGCCTGGACCGTTGAGGGCGGATCCGGCCGCCCCGTGTACTTCAACTCTGGAGATCTGCGCCGGGCCGTGCGCGCGTCCGCTTCGATTCGCGGCATCTTCCCGCCCGTCGCGATGCCCAGCCCGGCCTACACCACGTTCTATTCGGATGGCGGCACGAAAAACAACATACCGCTGCCCGGCTGGTGGATGGAGTTCGATCGCATTATCGTCTGCGTCGCGACCCAGCCCGTAAACTACCAGGGCAAAGGACTGCTGTTTCATTCGATGCTTTCCGTGCACGAGCTGATGGAAGGCCACTACGACCGCCTGCTCGCCCAGACCTGCGACGATCCCCGCGTGCTCATCATCCGCCCGGAGGTGGACGGCAAAACCGGAACCATGCATTTCAATCACGACCTGATCGACATCGCCTTTTCCCAGGCAAGGAGCATTCTCCATGACCGCCTCTACCGCTAACCTGCAACCCGGAGATATCGCCGCCGCCGTGCGCGAACTCGACACCCTCGCCAAGTTCTGCCGCACCGCCGCGCGCGATTACCGCAACCACCCCGCCGCCGACGAGATCGAGCGCGGCATCAACCACGCCCGCGGCGATGCCGCCGAAAAACGCGCCGCCGGGTACGAACGCGTCATGAACCATCTCGCCGGCGAACTCATGCGCCGCCAGTCAACCAACCAGGAGAAACGCCATGCCGTTGGATAATGCCGAAAAACAGAAGCTCCGCGAAGCCGTCATCGAATACCTGGCAAAGCGCTCGACCATGATGTTCGGTGTCTCCGCGATCACCCGGGGCATCAAGAAAGCCCAATACGTCGATTTCCCCATCTCCGAGGCCGACATCGCCGAAGCGCTCGCCGTCGTGGTCGGGTTTGGCTTCGTTCGAGAAATTCTCCCCAAGCTGGGGTCGATTCGTGACTACCAGATCACCTCCGATGGCGTGGTTTTTTATGAGCGACAAGACAGCTAAATCTACCACCCGTAAAGGCCATGTCGCCAGGCTGCCCTACGAGATCCGCGAACAGCTCAACGCCCTGATCCGCGACGGTGCAACCGCCGCCGAACTCAACGCATTTCTTGAGCAGAATGGCCACAAGAAACTCAACGACCAGAACTGGACCAACTGGCGGCAGGGTGGTTATCAGGATTGGCTCAAGGAGCAGGCATACCTCGACACCGTCCGCCAGAAGCACGAAACGATCCGCCGGGAGCTGGAAGCCGGTGGTCTGTCTGTCCTGGACAAAGCGATCTTCGAGGTCGCCACCAGTCTCGCCGATTCCGATATCGACCCCACCAAGGCCGCCGCCGCTATCGCTACGCTCAAAACCGCCGTCACCGGCGACAAACGCGTCCAGATCTACGAGCGCCGCGCCGCCCTCGCCGAGCAAGCCCTCAACCTAGAACGCGAAAAATTCGCCGCTGCCCAGGCCCGCGCCGCCCAGGCCGACAAAGCTGAAGGTGTCGTGAAGGACGGCGCCCTCACGCCCGAGCAAAAACAGCAGCGCATCAAGGAAATCTTCGGCCTGGCATGACCTCCATCGCCACACCGATCGACCTTCTCTTGCCGTACCAGCGTAAATGGTACGACGACCGGTCTCGTTTTAAGTGCGGCATCTGGTCCCGGCAAACCGGAAAAGACTTCACCTCCGCCGCCGAGATCGTGTCCGACTGCATGGACCGCCGCGCCACCACCTGGATGATCGTCGCGCCATCGGAACGCCAATCGTTCGAATCGCTGCTGAAATGCAAAGATTGGTCCGAGGCCTTTCGCTTCGCCGTAGTCGCCGAAACCGAAGAGCGCGATGCCCCGGGAGCATTGGTTAAATCGGCCGAGATTAAGTTCGACAACGGGTCCCGCATCATCGCCGTTCCTGGGCGACCGGACACCGTGCGCGGCTTCTCCGCCAATGTGCTCATGACCGAGTTCGCCTTCTTCGACGATCCCGAAGCAACATGGCGCGCCGTTTTCCCATCGATCACCAACCCGCTACGCGGCGGGGAAAAACGCCTGCTCGTCATCTCCACGCCCAACGGCAAAGGGGGCAGGGGACGCCGCTTCTTCAAGATCGTCGACGAGAATCTCCTCAATCCCGTACCTGGCAAAAAGCAGCGCTGGAACGTCCACAAAGTCACGATTCACGATGCCATCGCCGCCGGATTACCCCAGAATGCCGAGGAGCTGCAAGAGGCCGTCGATGACCCGGAGGCATGGGCACAAGAATACATGTGCGAGTTCCTCGACTCGTCAAATGTGCTGCTGCCATACGAACTGATCGCCACCGCCGAAAGCGCCGAAGCCTCGGAAACGGGAGATCCGCAACTATTCGCCAACCCCGGCCAGCGCCAACTCTATTGCGGTATCGACTTCGGCCGCACCCACGACCCGTCGATTTGCTGGACCCTAGAAAAAGTGGGCTCATTGCTCGTGACCCGAGAAGTGCTCGTCCTGCGTGGCATTGATTCCCCCACGCAACAGGCAATCCTCCGTTCGCGCATCAAAGCCGCCCGCCTGGTGTCCTATGACTACACCGGTCCAGGTATCGGGCTCGGCGACTTCATGGTCAAGGAGTTCAAGCAGCACGACCCGGAAAAACACCTCTTCGGAAAAATTGAATTGTGCACGTTCACACGGTCATTCAAACGCCTCATATTTCCACGCCTGCGCCGCGTTTTCGAAGCCCCCGTTTCCGTGCGCGTGCCAATCAGCGTGGAGGTACGCGAGGATCTCCACTCCATGCAGCAGATCGTCAGCAACGGCGAGTATGACTACAAAGCGCCTCGCACCGCTGAAGGTCACTCGGACCGCTGCACCGCGCTTGCTCTCGCCGTGCGGGCCGCTCAAATGGGCGGCTCCGGCCCCATCGAAGCCAAGGCCGTTCCCGTAGGCACCTTCTCGACGCAGCCTGGAGCCCACTGGCCTGTATCGCGCCGAGGCGCATCGTCATCCCGTAACCTGTTTTGAGGTAACCATGAAAACGTCTGATATCTATCGCCGCCCGCCCACCAACCGCGTCACCGTCGTCACCTCTAATACCGAGGCCCCCAGCATCGCCGCCGGCCTCGATGTCGATCGCCTGCACATGGCCATCCGCGCCGCCGAAGGAGGCAGCACGGAAATGCTGTTCACGATTTACCGTGACATGGTCCTGGGTGACTCCCACGTCCAGGCCGAAATGGGCAAGCGCAAGCTCGCCGTGATCGGGGACAACCTCGTTATCCAGCCGTTCGACAAGCAGGTGCCCGACGACGTCGCCGCCGCCAAAATGGTCGAAAAGACCCTCTCCAACTCGATGCCGTTCCTGCTCGCCTGCGGCAACCTGCTCGATGCAACCCTATACCCCGTCGCCCTTGTGGAAAAAGTGTTCGCCCCGTCCAACAAACCTGGCATCCGCTACGATCTCGTCGACCTCGTCAGCGTGCCCCATCGGTTGCTCGACTACCGCTCCGGCAAGATGCGCATATTCGATACTGACTCCGATGGTCGTCTGCAGTCCACCAGCCATGAGCCGGATCCCGCCCGCTACATCATCCATCGCGGCCACTTGCTCACCTATCCCGACAATTTCGGCGGACCGATGCGCGCACTGCTCTTCTGGTGGTTGCTGTCCGTCATGGATCGTTCCTGGTGGGCGCGTTTCCTCGATCGCTACGGCTCGCCCTTCATGGTCGCCAAGTATCCCGCTGGCGATGACGCATCGCGCCTGCTGCTGGAGAGCGCACTTGCTTGGTCAACCAAAATCGGCGGGCTGGTCGTGTCGGATGGCACAAGCATCGAACTCAAGGAAGCGCTGGGCGGATCTGGCGACGCATACGAAAAGTTTCTGTCCATCTGCCGGCGGGAAATGTCTCGCCTCATTCTTGGCCAGACGCTTTCTGCAGAGGCGCAGTCCACCGGCCTCGGTTCCGGGGTGGCGACGCAACACGAAACGGTTCGCCAGGATATCCGGGATTTCGACGCTCTCATGCTCGGGCATACGATCCGCAGCCAGCTCGTCATGCCCTGGATGGCCTACAACGGCATCGCCGGTGAGGCTCCACTCATCCTGTGGCCTGGCGACACCTCTGAATCGGCCGCCCGACTCGGTACGCTCATGCAATCCCTCTACGTCGCCGGCCTTGAACCCGATGACTCCGCCATCCCCGTCATCTCCGAACAGATCGGCATCAGCTTGCGCCGGCGAAGCCAGGCCACCGCGCCGGCCTTCGCAAACTTCCGGGCCCTCACCGCGCTCAACGCACCAGCGCCGTCGGGCTTGATCGCCGCCGACGAGGTCGCCCGCGGGGCCTCCGCCACGCTCGCGCGAGCCCTCCGCGAGCGCCACGCGAAGTTCCGCGAGGTCATCCTTAGCAGTGCGAGTCCCGATGAAGCCGTCGATCGTGTCTCCGCTCTGTTCGCCGATTTACCTGGCGATGACATCGCCGAGTTGATTTCCCGTACAATGCGCACCTACGCCGCCAACGCCGCACTGGCCGCACAAACGGGATAAATAGGTGGCCCGGGGCGGCGGATTCACTACTCCCCGCCACGACTGTTAGCGCAGTCAGCTTTCGCCCCCGGACCGTGTAGAGACGCAGCAACCATAACCATAGGAGTAGTGTATGAAAAGCCCGTTAAATTACTTCGGCGGCAAGTCCCGCCTCGCCCCCCGCATCCTCGAACACATCCCCGAGCACACTTGCTACTGCGAACCCTTCGCCGGCGGCGCATGGGTGCTCTTTGCCAAGCAGCCCTCCCAGGTCGAGGTCATCAACGATCTTGACCGTGAATTGGTCACGTTCTGGCGGGTCATTCAGAACCATCTCAACCCCTTTCTGGAGCTCCTGAAATATGCGGTCTCAAGCCGCAAGGTGTTCGAGTGGGAGAATGCCAAGAACCCGGACACCATGACGGACCTGCAGCGTGCGGTCCGGTACTACTACATCCAGCGCCTCGGATATGGCGGCCGGGCCACCAAGCGGACCTACGGGTACAGCGCGATGAAGGGGCCGAAGTTCAACATTGCCCAGGCCGAGGAAACCCTGCTGGAGGTCCACTGGCGACTGTCCAAGGTCAACGTCGAATGCCTCGATGCTTTCGACGTGATGACCCGCTACGACCGGCCGTCGACTTTCTTTTTCATCGACCCGCCTTACTACGACGTCGTCCAGGCCTACGAGCACAAGTTCCAGGACTTCCAGAAGCTGGCGGATTTCCTGCCTGGCCTGAAAGGAAAGTTCCTGCTGACCCTTAACGATCACCCGGACGTTCGCCGGATCTTCGGTGCATTCCACCAGAAGCGGGTTAGCCTCACCTACAGCATCGTCAACGGCCGCTCCGACGCCCGGGGCAAGCAACACCACGAGCTATTCATCACCAACTACCCGACGACCCATATCAAGCGGACATCCTGACCCATATCATGCCATCGCGGGTATCTTGCGCCGCCGGCGCTGGATACCCGCCATTCACGCCACATTCACGGTATTTCAAGCCAACCCAACCCTTATCAAGCATTCTGCGTGGTTGTAGTATCCCGCATCCCGTATCCCGCATCCCGCATCCCCAGCCCCCCCACCCACGACTCATCTTCCTTCGCTTCCTTC
>ERZ761603.3207-NODE-3207-length-10656-cov-9.505707_pt1 | contig 10656 bp, 10 predicted proteins | sample MGYA00511879_ERZ761603 | MGnify/ENA primary metagenome ERZ761603 (study PRJEB28899, sample SAMN02850040) | bioreactor sludge metagenome | biome: EBPR Sludge; feature: EBPR Bioreactor; material: flocular biomat | place: Australia: Thorneside Wastwater Treatment...
CTAACAAGTACGTTGGTTAGCGAACATTGACCAATCCCCGCATGCGATAATTGCGCATGGAAAAAAGAGACGGTCGCTCCCTGTCGCATGCCACGCTCGAAGAGATTCGGATTCGGGCAGTGCAACGTGTTGAAGCGGGCGAGTCGCCCGAAGTGGTGGTCAAGGCGCTGGGGTTTTCGCGCCCTCGAATCTATGAGTGGCTGGCGCTGTACCGCGAAGGCGGGCTCGACGCGCTGCGCGCCAAGCCCGTGCCGGGCGCCAAGCCCAAGCTCGAGGGCAAGGCGCTCGATTGGCTGTACCGCACGATCACGCTGTCGAACCCGCAGCAGTTCAAGTTTGACTTTGCGCTGTGGACGCGGGCGATGGTTCGGGAGCTGATCCGCACCCAGTTCAAGGTGGCGATGTCGGAGGTGAGCGTCGGACGCCTGCTGCGCAAGCTGGGGCTGTCGCCGCAACGGCCGCTGATGCGCGCCTACCAGCGCGACCCGGCACTTGTCACCGACTGGATCAAGAACGAGTTTCCGCGCATTCGCGCCGAGGCCAAGGCGGTCGGGGCAGAGATCTTCTTCGGCGACGAGGCCGCGGTGCGTTCGGACTACCAAACCGGCACGACTTGGGCGCCGGTGGGTGTGACGCCGGTGGTGAAGACGACCGGGGCACGCTTCAAGCTCAATCTGATCTCGGCCATCAGCCCGAAGGGGCAGTTGCGATTCATGTGCACCGAGGGGAACGTCACTGCGGACGTCTTCATCGAGTTTCTGAAGCGCCTCATGCAGGGCGCAATGCGGCCGATTTTCTTGGTTGTCGATGGCCATCCATTGCATCGCAGCGCCAAGGTCCGAAAGTTCGTCGAAGGACTCGACGGCAAACTGCGGCTGTTCCGGCTGTCGGCCTACTCGCCCGATCTCAATCCCGACGAGCACGTCTGGGCGGATCTGAAAAGCCACAAGCTGGGCCGCAGCATCATCAAGAGGCCCGAGCAGATGAAGAAACTCGCGCTGCGCTTAATGCGCTCCCTGCAGAAAACCCCGGACATTGTGTGTGCGTTCTTCAGGCATCCAAGTACCCGTTACGCGGCCGAATAGAATGTACGGTAACCAACGCATTTTTTAGTATTTCATGACCGAGGAGCATGGCGTGAATCTGATCGATCTCAAGGATCTCGCGACTCGCGAAAGTGAGCGCGTTGAATGGAAGCAGAATGTTGCAGACATACCAGACTTGGTCCGAACAGCCGTGGCATTTGCCAATGATTACTCGAATCTCGGCGGCGGCTACATAGTCTGCGGAGCCACTGAGATTAAGGATGAGTACGGCTTCCAAGCTGTTGAGCTTGTTGGCCTCACATCCGCGAGATTGCGTGAGGTCGAGGGACAACTGTTGTCTCACTGCCGAGAAAAAGTAGACCCTCCCGTTACTCCAGTCGTTTATGAAGAGCAAATTGACGGGGTTGACGATAGGCGTGTGCTCATATTTGTCGTTCCTTCAACTGGGTACGCTCATTGTTATCGCTCAGATGGCACTGACTCTTCGCGGTACTGGATTCGCGTTGGTCGCGAAACGCGAGAGGCGCGCGATGGCTTGCTCCGAGAACTACTAGTGCGTAAAGGGCAACTTCCGCCTTGGGACCGACGAGCTGCTACAGGTGCTGAGAAGAGTGAGATTGACCTCATATCGCTGCGAGAGACATTCCAACGAATGAGTCTTTGGGATTCACAGAGATCCATTGAAGACTTCCTGTCCTCGAAAGAGTCGGTATCACCGTTTGTCCCACCTCTCCTCGTAGTCGGTAACGCGAGTGGAGAGCAGCCAAGAAACTTTGCTGTACTATTGTTTGGGCGAAATATACTTAATTATATCCCTGGTGCCTACATTGTTTTCTCCATTTACAGAGGAAAGGATCGGAGCGAACCCACAGCCGAACGCCGTGAGATCGTTGGAAATATTGTAGATCAAACCCGAAAGGTAATTGATCAGCTAAACGCCGAGGCATACGTTGCCTATGACAAGGATAGTACCGTCCCGAATCAAAGCAAATACCCTATTCGAGCGCTTCAAGAGGCGGTAGTAAACGCGATTGTCCATCGAGATTACGAGATCGATCAGCCGGTTCGCGTTACGGTATTCTCAGATCGAATAGAAATTGCTTCACCGGGGTCGTTGCCACGAGCGCTGGATGAAGACCGCTTTAAGAGTGGAAGAGCTGCTCCATTCTGGCAGAATCAAGCGCTTGCTTATTTCTTTTCGAAGCTCCAATTTGCCCAAGCGGAAGGTCAGGGCATTCCAACAATAATTCGGACAATGCAGGAAGAAGGGTGTCCGCCGCCATCTTTCGTAATTGAACCGGGCCGCGTAACCTGTATTCTTCCAGCGCATCCGCGACATGCCATTCTTCGGGAACTACAAGCAATCGAAAATAAGATTATTATTGGCCGGAATGAGGAGGCCATCAGTCAGCTCGAGCAATTGCTGAACGATGATCCTAGTAATTTTCGGGCGCTTGAATTGTTCTGCCAGGTATCTGTTGCGGCTGGTAGCGCTCACAGGTTATTGGGCCTCATGAGCACTCACTTTGAAGCAATTAAGAATACCAACAGTGCCTCGACGCTATTAAGCATTTCTGAGGCGCTACTTACTTTGGAAGATGATCACGAAGCCCGTCGCATTGCCTCGCGCCTGAATGAAGTGGCAAGCAGTCGCCATTTAGAGGCGACAGAGTTGCGCCGAGCCGCGATTAACCTACGGAAACTGAAGGAGGACGACAAAGCTCTCGAACTTATCGATGAGATGTTTCGGAAGGAGCCGTCCCTGACGAGAAACGCTTCGCTTCTTCAGCTTTCAGGAAAGGCGCAAATTGACCTAGCCAAGAAATGCATGGAGAAAGCAAGAGATCGCAGTACACCGCGAGACATGAAGTCTCGAGCATGGGATTTGTGTCGCGCTTATCTGTCTAACGCTGAAAGAAATCTCCGAAGCGCGATGGAGTTCGCAAATGATTTCGAGCGGGAATATTTGGAGCGTGATCTTGAGTTCCTCTCCCACATGCAAGAGATATCGCAGAAGCCTGCGCAATCCTCGGCAGCCCGGCCGAGTGGCGCTACCGTGAGGCAGAAGCTATCAAGGAATTTTAAAGTTCGCGATTCGCACAAATCAAAATAGCATCAATGCGACGGCGAAAATGGCATTGCTCGTTCTTTTTAGAGGAGGTGTGAGACCTTTGCCTGGCAGATTTTAGAGCAGACCGACGTATGGCCGTTGCGGTCGAGCCGTGTAAGTTGGCCTTCGGAGGGTTCGCAGGGCCTCCGCACTCGAACGTCATCACGCGAGTGCTCGCTAAGCTTCTGATTTGAAGAATATCCTTCACTGAGTCCGAAGCGCAAAGGGTGATGAAGGAGCCCAAGTTCGCTGGGTTCGGTGATGAGTGACCGGCAGGCGATACCACGCTAAGCCATGATTTTATTGGTGAAATCCATAAGCCGCTTATGCGTTCCGAGTGCGGAGGCCCTGGGAGGGTTCGAGGCTCCATGCCGTTTCTAGTGGAAATTGACTTCTCAACAGACATGACAATCGGTGGTAAAACCGCCCGACTCTGACACCGACCTCGCACCGCGTGAGCACCCAAATCGAAGCCCTCTTCACCGCCGCGCTTGGCCTGCAGCCGCCGCGGCACGTTGCCAAGGTCGAGCTCAACACGGGCATACGGCGCGTAACCGCCCAGTGAGCGGTTACCGCGCAACGGACCGCTCCAAGATCGGGCGGTGCACCTCCAGCCACGCTCAGTCCATCAGCTCTGCTGGTCCGACCGAATCCGACGAGCGAACCCGGCTCACCACCATTCGGAGCCCTTCGTTGACCAGATGCTCCATGAGCCGCACGGGCGTCTGGCAGTTCGGGTAGAGCGCCGCGAGCAGCGCGCGAATCTCCCCCGTCTTGTCGAAGTTGCCTGCGGCCCAACGCGTCTCGGTTCCCGATGTCGCACCTTCAGGAAGCTTGGCGCGGATTGCATACGCCATGCAGAAGCGGGCGATGTCCTGACCTTCTAGGAACCAGCCGCGCTCCTCGATCTCGGCCAGCACACCCGCGTTCTCTGCGGTCAATCCAATGGTCTCGCGATCTCGCTCCATCGTGCTCACCTACTTGACCTCGCGAACGTTCGTCCGACGTGACGAAATGCGATCCAACTCGTACTCGCGAACGAGACGACTCCCGAGCAACTCGCGAACTCGGGCACGTCCCACCTCGGCTTCGTAGACCAGCAACACCACTTGCTCCGCCATCCTCGGCAAGGTTTCGACGACGTTCGCCGTGTGCTTCTCGTCGAGACGACCGAAAGGCGAGTCCATAACAATCGGCCCACGGAGGGGCGCGTTCTTTTGAAGGGCGCCCATCAGTGCAAGTGCAACAACGTGCTCAGCGCCGGCGGAACGAGCCTCCTCTGCACGACCGTCGCGGTGCTTAATCGTGAGGCCGTAGCCCTCGTTGATCATCAGTCCGACGTAGTCCTGCTTCTCCGTCGTCATCGACAAGAAAAGCTCCGAAGCCGTGGTCTCTACGCGCCCTCTAAGCTCGGACTTATAACGATCGACCGCGGCAGCGAACACCTCCGACGTGTCGCGAAGAATCTTCGCCCGGAGCTGCCCTGCGCGAAGGTCTGACGTGCCCGCGGCCTCCAGCTTCTTCTTTAGCCGCTGAATGTTCTGGTCCTTCTCTTCGGCCTTCATCGACTCATCGTCGATAGCGCGCTTTACGACGGAAATTTTCTCGATAACGTCGGCGAACGAGGCCTTCGACCGGCGCAGTGTCTCGGGGTCGGAATCGGAAAGGGCAGCAGTGAGATCCGAGATGCGGTCGCGCAACGTCACCTGCTCAAGCCGAAGCTCCTCAAGGCGCTTCCACAACTGCTTCACTTCACCGACGTTGTCCGCCTCGTTGAACTTGTTGAGGTCGGCAAGTCGCGACATCGCGACCGAGACACCTCCGGCCGGCACCTGTGTCGGCAGCGCGGGCAGCGTCGCTCGTAGCTTGTTGGCCACCCCGGGCGACACATCCTGGTCGCAGGTGCCACAGTGCGCGTCCTCAATCGCTTTCGCTCGTAGCGACATGATAAGGGAGTCGAACTCCTTCTCGGCCTCAGCCTGCGCAGCTGCCCGCGCCCCCCGCACGGGCCCCCTGAGCAGTGAACGCCACCCGTCCCCCATCGCCCTCTGGAGGTCGGCGCGCGCGGCCTTCTCCTCCTTGCCCGCGTCCTCCAGTCGCGCCGTCGCCTCGTCGCGCTCTTGGAGGATGCCTGCGTATTTCTGCATCGACTGAAGGGCCTGCTCGACCTCCGACTTCTGTGTAGTGAGCTCGTTGAGTTCGGCAAGCTTCCGCTGGACCTCCTTCTGGTGCGCTTCCTTTTGCTCGGCAGCCTGCTGAAGCGCCGTTCCAAGCGCTTGCGTCTCATGACGCTTGGACGCCTCCTTCGCCGCAGCCTTGTCCGCATCCTCGGAGAGCTGGGTGAGATGCGCGCGTCCTCGCTTGAGGATCGGTACACCAAGGATGCGCTCAATCGCCTCGGAAATTCGGTGCCCAGCTTCGCTCTCGTTGATCAGCAGTTCCTCATACTCCTGGAGCAACTCTCCGTCGAAAAGGAAGAAGCGCGAGATCTCCTTTGGGAAAATCTGCTGCAGCGCCTTTTCACGTTCCTGAGGCCCCAATGTCATGTTGCCCTTCCGAAGCATCACCTCGAGCGTGTAGTCCTCGTCGCTCGTCGGAACCTTGATACTCGGCTTGCACTCGCGGACCAACTCGTACTCGGCGCCGTCGTAGTCGAACGTGAGAGAGACATCGAAGCCGTACTGACGGTCGGCCGCGAGCTCGCGATTCGAGATTGTGTGCAGGCGCCGAACGCGTGACCCCCGTCCGACTACGGTCCCGAAGAATGCATATCGGATGGCGTTCAGGAGGGAGGTCTTCCCCCGCATGTTCTCGCCGTAGATCACGGTCACACCCGGACCATCCGGGAACTCAAGGACCTGCTGGTCGGCAAACGGACCGAATCCCTGCACCTCGAGTCGCTTCAGACGCAGCACTACAGCACCCCCTGCGCAGTGAGCGCCGTCTTCAGCGCAACTTGAATGGCACGTAGCGCCTCCGTATCGTCCTCGGGGTTCTGCTCCTCGGCCTGGACAACGGCTTCAACGAAGGCAGCGTCAAGATCAGGATGGAGATCCTTGCGAAGGTTCTCCACGGTGTTCGTGAGGTCCTTGAGGTCAGCTGCCCGCATCTTCAATCCCATTCGTCAAGAAGCTACGCCAATCGATGTTCATCTCGATCGCAATCTGCTGGAGGTCGGCGGCCGAAGCCGGGTTGTCGGCGTGCTGCGCGAACTCGACGGCGCGGGCCAGCTCGCCTGCTGTAATGGGGTCCGCCACTCTCTCGCCGTCGGACGCAACCTGCTTCGGAGGCAGCACGATAGCATCATGAACGTACGCGAGCGACTTCTTCGGCGCGATCCGCAGCACGCGCCCCCGGCGCTGAATGAATTCGCGTGGGTTCTTCGATGAGGCGAGGATGAGTGCATGCGTAACCGACGGCACGTCGACGCCCTCATCCAAGCACTTGATGGCGACGAGAACCCCGCCTCGTCGGTCGAGCCACTTCAGCGTCTCTGCGCGATCGCCGTCCATCTGCGAATGGAACGGCATGTTCTGAATTCCTCGTGCCTGGAGCGCCTGGCAAACCGCGTTAAGTTGTCCGAGGTCCTCGCAGTAGATGATCCACCGCTGACCGCGCTTGTATTCCGTCGTGAGCACCGACACGGCCAGGGGCACCTTGGCAGCCGCGTGCTTCACCACGCGCGCGCGCTTGATGTAGAGCCGCTGCAGCCTGTCCTCGAGCTCGGTTGTGGATTCGCGACCAACCATGCGGCCGCGAACCTGACCGATTTCTTTGGTCAAGGCGTGCCACTCGGTTGCCTCGTCGTCGGTGAGGGTTACGGTGTGCGGTCGGTAGAAGTACCGAGTCAACACGCCGTCGCGGACGGCGTCTGCCAGGGTGTAGCGGGGCTCCAGGACCCCTCGGAAGAACGACAACAACGCCGCCGTACCGACGGGATCGCCAGCGCGCTCGGGCGTTGCGCTGAGCCCCAGGCGAGAACCGAACAGCCGCTCGACAAGCAGTTGCCGATGGTGTGGCGAGCCGAGTCGATGGACTTCGTCGGCAACAAGCATCAAATGCTCGCCCGCCGCAAGTTGCGTTCGGAACTCATCCGAGGAGGCCGTTTGGACAGTGGCCAGGACCAGCCTTCGAGTGGTGCCGGGCGAGGTCCAGAGCCGAAGGCTGTTCCTCCAGCTTGTGTAGCCGGAGCCCGCCCGGAGGATACTCACGGAAAGGTCCGCCAGCGTCTCTTCGAGCTCAACAAACCACTGCCCGAACAGCACCTGGTCGGGCACGACGACAACCACGACCTCCTGCCGGTCTGCGATGGCTTCGCGGATTGCGGTCACGGCTGTGAACGTCTTGCCGCTCCCCGTCGCGAAAGCAAGGATGCCGCGTCGCCCGTTCGCCGCCCATGAGGCGAGACCGGCCGATTGGTGCGGTCGAAGGGTACGCCCGCGCGTATCGATGTGCGTCGAAGTCACCTCGGGCTTACTGAGTAACATGGAGATCGCCGAGTCCCAATCGGGAGCAGCAGCAGACTCCAGTTCTTCGCGCGCGACGGCAGGGAACGGGCGCACATTGAGCGTCGGGTAACGGTTGCTCCAGAGATCGAAGAAGTACGACTCCTCCGTGCGCGCTCGCTCGAGATCCCGAGCACCAAGCCAGCTCGCAGCGACGTCGATGGATTCAAGATTCCCGTCGGCCGCGAGTCCAGTCCACGTCTCGTTCATGGATCCTTTGAAGATCACGATGCTGCCCGATGAGTCTCGGAAGATGCCGAGTTTGTCGTGAAAGATCCGGCCATTCGCGCCGCGCGTGTCGCTTTCGCGCAGGACGGCGATCTGCAATTCAATGGTGCCCCGTGCGACGAGCGCGGCGAGAATGCGAGCGGGCTCGCGCAGTACCTCGTCGCGCAAGATGCTCCGCACCTCCTCGAGAAGCCGAGTCGCCAACGTCCCGTCGATACGAGCCGAGTAGCCCTTCTCCAGTGCGTCGATGTCCTCGCCTGCGAGTACCTGTGAGCAAAGCACTCGCAGCTTGCCCCCGCGTTGTACGAAGTCGCGCAACGCAGGCCAGGCGACGATGAATGCGGTACTTCGAAAGTAGCCGACAGCGCGGTCGTACTCGACGGCGCGCTCCATGCAGGGCAGGTAGAAGGCCTTCGCGATGTCGTCGCGGCCCTTGTGGTACGAGGTCTGAAGCGTCAGGTCAGAAAGCTTGGCCATTCACGCCGTCCCTGACGCTGCCCGTGAACGATACCCGCTCGTCGATGGCCTTCCTCAGGTTTGACGACTGGCAAGCGATCACCATCTCCGGGCTCTTGTTCGGCAACGAACGCACCTGCTCGGCCCATCCCAGCGCCGCAGCGGTATGCACCGTGGTATCGCGAACCTGGATGTTGGTACCGTTGGTGAAGCGGGGATGCAGGCTGACGTCCCAGAAAACGAAGACGTCGAGGTCGGCCCGATACGCCACCACGAGTGCAAAGCGGTCGTCGGAGTGGTCGAACGAGTCGTGCTGATTCGTCGGCTGCCCACGCAGGCGCAACGACGCCTTGTACTCGTTTGGCCGCACGGTTCCGACGCCACCGATCAGCGAATACATGTAGACGCGCAGGCGGGGCGGAAGTGGAAGAGCGAGATCTACGCACAGAGGCTTCTCTGCGAGAGGCGAATGCCAGCGAACCGCCGAGCCGAGCGACCGGAGGAAGGCTCTGTGGAGGTCCTCGGTGCGCAGTGTGCTCATGGCGCGTGGCGTTCAGCGCAAAGCCGATGGACGGGGTTGTCGGACTGCCAGATTACTTCCTTCGAGCGGTAGTTTCCGTGCGTGGTCTTCACGTCGGCGAGTTGCTTGAACGGGAGCCAAGTAGCACCGTCGTTCTCGCACACGATCACCTGACCTGGGCGCGACCGGCACCACGTAGCGAGAGCCTTGAAGTCGATCTGCTCGGAGCCGAACCGGTAGTGCTTGCCCGCAGCTTCGTAAGGTGGGTCGATGAACCAGGTCGCACCATTTAGCGGCATCGGGCATTCCTCGTAGCTGCAGTTCAGCACCGTCCAGTGGCGGATCGACTCGACCTGCGTGGCGATCGTCTGCCGAACTCGCTCCCCCCAGAAGGAACCAGGGCGGATGCCGTCCCGCATCCACTTCGATGGGCTCTTGCGCGGGCTTGCAATCCCTCGGTTCAGCCACAGGCCAACAAGCCAGCGAGCTTCTTGGCAGATGTCGAGGTCATCGACGGTTTCGTCTGGCTCGAGATTTGGGATCGCGAGGATTTCCTTGGGCTTCACCTTGAGCAGGTACATCCATACCTGCGACAGCACAGGATCGATCTCGCAGAGCACGACCTTCTTGTTCGGGTAACGAAGCGAGTATCCCGCCGAGCCAGCGAACGGCTCGACGATCGTGTCGAACTTGGGCGGGGGGTAATGCTTGACGGTGTCGCGCCACTTCCCTCCGTAATAGCCGAAGAAGGGGCGAAGCTGCGGAAGCGGCGTCTCGGCAATTGCAGGCCGCACGAGAGCGTGCACGCTCGCCCTGCCGTTGATCACCGTCCCGCTCGTCTTACCGTTAGTGGAAGCGGCTTTGGCCTTCGACGCAGCGTCACCGCGGCCCGATGGATCAGGTCGGGTACTCATTGCTTTCTACCACCCTCGTCCTTAGGTGGCTCGGCCGCGTTGCCAGCCTCTACCCAGCTATCGATCTCGGACAGCCGAAACTTCCAAAGGCGGCCGATCTTGTGCGCGGGCAGGCCGCGGGACTCGATCCACCGGTAGACCGAGTCCTTCGCGACGCCGAGGTGCTTGGCGACCTCCTCGACGGCGACCCAGGGCTCACTGCTCATGTTCGTTGCTCCACCGGCTGCGTCACACGCGAAGCGCATGGTAGCCGAATAGGCTGGTGCCGACAATCGTCGTTGGGAGTCGAAAAGAGTCGTCTCCCCGCCGCTCGCTGCTCGGTCCACGTCCCGGCGTGGGCGACCGTCCATCGGATGCAGATCCGCGCCCAGGAGTGTCGCAGCTACGCATATGGCACTCTCTGCAGGTCAGCCAGCTGCCCGAGGCAATAGCGGTTTGCACAAATCTTGTGCAATGTGCAGTCGCTCTCACGGGGAATGTGGCTTCCTCAGCCCGCGTCAACGTTCGGATAATGCGCTACGGGTACCTGCGGCAGCCCTGGGTCCGCGCCCGGATGCCGCAGCGCTGCCCGCCTACATCCACGTTCTCCGCTACACGCCTGACTTCAAATCCACCCTGCATTGCTTGATGTTGCCGCGCTTCAGCTGCACCACGGCAGCAAGCCAGGATTGGCCACAGTATCGGTCGCCTGGCACCCGAATCCGGCTGGCTGCTTTCGATGGAATAGACAGTTTGAAAGCACAGCTCAGTGCTGACGCTCATTGGATGGCAGCACTGGTGTACACGGCCGCCATCCGTCTGACTTCTGTGACCGTCGGCAATGGCCGACAACCCGATCTTCGCAGCGTCCCCACACCGCGGAAAGTCCCCTCTGACT
>ERZ761603.3210-NODE-3210-length-10652-cov-49.614325_pt1 | contig 10652 bp, 10 predicted proteins | sample MGYA00511879_ERZ761603 | MGnify/ENA primary metagenome ERZ761603 (study PRJEB28899, sample SAMN02850040) | bioreactor sludge metagenome | biome: EBPR Sludge; feature: EBPR Bioreactor; material: flocular biomat | place: Australia: Thorneside Wastwater Treatment...
CGTTCACCGGCATCGAGCGCGAGCGCAAGTATTTCGACATCGCCTGCGAGCGCATAGCCCGCGCACAAGCGCAAGGCCAGTTGCTTCCACCTGAACCAGTGGCCGCGCCTGAACAGCAGACGATGGAACTGTGACGCCTAACGCAGATTACACACCAAAAACAGCGCAAACCGAATGATCGTGATTATCGAATCACCGCGCCAGAAAACCCCGATACGCCGCCGCCACCGCCCGGATCCCGGCGGACAGTTCGCCGCCGCCGGCCTGTCGGCAGATCTCGATGGTCTCGTCGTCGAGAACCACCTGGCGGCGCGATCCGGATTTGCCGTCGGCCGGTTTGCGGCCTGCGCCGGACCGGGCGCCGCCGGGAGTCTTCGGCTTGCCGTTGAGTTCCTCGTCGATGCGCAGGAACTCGTCGGTCGTCAGCCGTCTCCGGAAGCCGGCGATGTGCTCGCCGACGGCGTACAGGAAGCCGGTGGTCTCGCCCATGAGAATGAGCGTGCGCTGTCCTTCCAGATCGACCACGCCAACGGGCCACATCCTGCGCGGGATGTCGGCGCCTGCCGCATCGACCGCCTGGCGGATCGCTTCACCTTCGGTTCGCATTTCGGGGGTCATCAGATTGTCTCCGGTCTGGTTGATCACAACCTGAATCATACACACTAATTGCCGATCATGCAAGCCGCCGTCGACCTCCCGAGCCTTTCCGATCTGCACGCCGAGAAAGCGCGCATTGCGGCGCAGGAAGCGCTGCGGGCGCTCGATGACGCACGCCAGCGCACGCGCCCGGCGAATCTGCTGCATCAGGCGGCGCGTGCGGTGTCGGCGCGCGTGCTGCGCGAGCTGGACCGGATCGCCGAATCGCTGCTCGATGCGATCGACGGCGAGCAGGACGAGACGCGCGTGCATTGGCAGCTTTCCGACGCCGTGCACACCGCGCTGCAGGAGCTAGGCCGCGCGTGCGAGCGGGTATCGGTGTCGCTGCCGGAGTTCGGGCAGCGCTTCCGGCACGGTGCGCAGCCGCGCGACCTGCTGACCGTCAGCCAGTGGGCCGACCGCCGCCGCTGGCTGGTCAGCGGGACGAATCTGCCGGGCCAGTGGCGCACCGATCGCGTGCCGCACCTGCGCGAGATCATGGACGACCTCAGCGAGCATTCGCCCGTCGAGGAAGTGGTCGTGATGAAGGCGTCCGGCGTCGGCGGCACTGAAGCGCTGTACAACTGGATCGGCTACGTGATGGATCACCTGGGCAACCGCGACCTGATGGTGGTGCTCGGCTCGCTCGAGCTCCGGGACCGCAGTTTCAACCCGCGCCTCGCCAAGATGTTCTCCGAGACGCCCGGGTTGCAGGAGATCGTCTCCCGCGCCAGCCGGAGCGCGGCGAACCGGCAGGATTTGGTCGAGTACGGCGCGAACGCGCGGATCATCAAGGCGGGCGCGAACTCGGCGGAATCGCTGCGCTCAGATCACATCCCGTACGTGATTCTCGACGAGGTGGATGCCTTCCCGTGGGATGTCGGCGGCGAGGGTGACCCGATCGTGCTGATTGCGAACCGGCAGCGCAATTTCACGCGCGCCAAGCGCCTGCTGGTCTCGACTCCGGTGAAGGACCGCGAATCGCGGATCCATCAGGAGTATCTCGCCGGCAACCGCAGCCGCCGCCATGTGCCTTGCCCGCACTGCGGCGAGTGGATGATCCTGGAGCGCACCCTGCTGCGCCACCGGCTGCGCCTGCCTCGGGAAGGAGAACCGGAAGGCGCGCCGCGTGTGGTGGAAGATGCCTGGTTCGTCTGCCCGCACTGCGGCAGCGAGATCAACGAGGGCTACAAGCCGCAGATTCTGCCCGCTGGCCGGTGGATCGCCGAGCAGCCGAGCGTCCGGCGCAAGCACTCCTACCAGATCAGCGCCGCGTACACGATGATCGGGCTCGGCCTCTCGTGGCGGCAGCTGGCGCAGCGGCTCGTCGATGCCGAGGACGACGACAGCAAGCTGAAGGCGGTCATCAACACCGACTGGGGCGAGGTGTACCGCGAAAGCGCCGAGGGCGCCGATGAAGGCGCGCTGCTCGGCCGCTGCGAGCCCTACACGCGCGAGCAGATCGAGCAGGCGCGCCCCGGGCTGGTGGTCACCGCCTGGGCCGATGTGCAGAAGGATCGCATCGAGGTGTCGTTCGTCGGCTGGCTGGCGAGCGAAGAGTGCTGGCTGCTCGACCACCAGGTGCTGCCCGGCGAGACCACCGAGCCGGCAGTGTGGGAAGACCTGGCCGACGCGCTCGCCGACGGCCGCGTGCTCGCCGCGGGCGTCGATGCGGGTTACAACACGTCGCAGGTCCTGCGCTTCTGCGCGGCCAGCAAATGGGTGTCGCCGACCAAGGGCACGCCCGGCGTGCAGCGGCCGCTGATCCAGTCGCGTCAGGTGCGCGCGCGCCGTCTGGCACGGCAGCGTCGCGCCGGTCCGCTGATCGAGCCGCTCGGCGTGGATGAAGGCAAGGAGACGGTGTACAACCGGCTGCGGATGCTGAAGCCCGGCCCGGGGTACATCCATTTCCCGCAAGGCGAAGCATTCAACCGCGAATACTTCGCGCAGATGGCCGCCGAGGAGCTGCGGATCAAGAAGATCGGCGGCCGGCCGCTGCGCTTCTGGTTCCAGCTGCGGCCGAGGAATGAGGCGCTCGACTGCCTCGTCGGCAATCTCGCCGTGTTCAGGATGGCGATGCAGGCGCGCGAAGTGCCGCGTGTCGCCAGGCGGGTGAAAGCCGATGCGGCCGCAGCAGTGGAAGCCGCAGGGAAGCCGGCGGATCATCCGGCCGACGATGCGGCGGACGATCCGGCAGCCCCGCCGCAGCCCGCGGCAGAGTCATCCGCCGCCGACGGCCAGGCGGTCGATCAGGCCGCGGCGCCGCCGGCTGCTGTGCCGGCATCGCAGATCAACCTGCAACAGCTGCTGGCCGATGCGAGGCGCAAGTTTGGCCGGCGATAACCTGCTCGAGATCATCGCCGCGGCGCGCGCCGAGATGCCGGATATCCCGGCATCGGCGTGGGAGCGCTTCGAGGCGGTCGTCCGGCGGCAGTTCGGCGCGCAGCGGGTCTATGTGGCCGCGCGGCGCAAGCGCGAGCAGCTGCGCGTCATCGAGCAGAGCGTCGCGCAGGAACAGGGCGCCGACAAGCGCCGGCTGGCCGCCGAGCTCGGCGTCAGTGTGCGGCGCATCAACCAGCTGCTGGTGCTGTGCCGCGAATGAGCGCCGCGCTGTTGTTCGCCTCAACCTTCGCGCTCGTCTTCTGCCTCGGCCTGCAGTCGCTTCTCGTGCGCGACGACCGCCGGCTGCTCGCCTGCGGCAACTCGCTGCTGATCGGCGCCTGCAATCTCGCCGTTCTCAAGCTCGCGCCGGATGCGTCGGCGGTGGAGATCATCGCGTACCTGGTCGGCGGGCCGATCGGGATTGTGTCGGCGATGTCGGTGTTTTCGTGGGCCAGCCGGCGGCGTGGGCGGAGATGAAAAAACCGCCCGAAGGCGGTTTGTTCAGTCAAACTTTCAGGAAAGAGCGCACTTTGCGAAGCTCTCTGCTGAGATGTACGCCGCGATAACGCGCTTCGCGAAATTCTCGACGCTTTCTACAGAAGACTGGCCAGAGTACAAATCGTCGACCATGTCCATGTCGATGCTGCCGCAAGTGGCCGCGTAAAAATCGTCGGCCGTGTGCGACGTGGCGCGCGCCTCGACGATGGCAGCGACCACAGCGGCAGTGAAGACACCGTCGCGCGCGCCGAGCAGCAAATTCCTGTTAGCGGCAGGGCGCAGCATTGTTCCGGCGTTTGGCAGCGTTTCAGCGACTTTGAACGCTGCGTGTATGGCGGTTTGAAAGGCGTTCATCTCAATCTCCAGGTAAGTGGGCCGCGATGCGCTACCCCATGACTTGAATAATACACACTAATTGCGGACGAGTCAAGCGTTTCCGGGAAATTTCTTGCCTATTTTTCCTGCGCGTGACGCTTGACAATCCGCAGCATGTTGCCGCCCACTTCTGAGCCCACCGCCTTCCGTGCCGGCGAGACCGTCGCCTGGTCGCGCGAGCTGCCGGAGTATTCGGCTGACGACGGCTGGGTGCTGAAGTACCGCATCTTCTGGCCGTCTGGCGCGTCGGCGCAGACGCTGCTGACCGTCGGCGACGGCACGGTGCATACGATGTCCATCTCGGCCTCTGAATCGGCGCTGCTGCAGTCCGGGCCGGCGTCGCTGTGGGCCTACGTCGAGCGGATGACCGGCGCGCCGGCGGTGCTCGAACGGGTCGATCTCGGCGTCACCGCCGTGCAGATCGGCGCCAACCTGATCAACCAGGCCGCGCTCGATCCGCGCTCGATCAACGAGCGCTGCCTAGACGATCTGCGCACCGCGCTGGCGAGCTACGTCACCGGCGGTTCGGCGCACGTGGCCGAGTACCAGATCGGCGACCGGACGATGAAGTTCCGCTCCTTGCGCGAGATTCAGGATCTGGTCGCCTACTACGAGCGCGAGATCCGGCGCAGCAATTTCGAGGCGCGCCCCGTCGTGCGGTACCGGGGCTGATCATGCAACTCGCCAGCATGTTCCGCTCGATCTTCTCCGCCGAACAACGGCCGCAGCCGGCGGCCCATGCCGCATGGCTCAACGACACGCTGGCGCATCACTGCGCCGTCGCGCAGACCCGCCGCTGGCACGCATTCCAGGCCGCGCAGCGCTTGCTCGAAACGGCCGAGACGCCGGATTGGGCGCACTCGTGGAGCACCTCGGCGACGCACATCAACGAGGACCTGCGCGGCGCCTGGGCGACGATCGTCGCGCGCGCCACCAACCTCGCGCGCAACAACGAATGGGCGCAGCGCTGGCTGATCCAGCAGCGTGACAACGTCCTCGGGCAGAACGGCATCCGCCTGCAGTGCCGGCTGACGAAGTCGCGCAGCAGTGCGCAGCACGTCGAGGCGAACGACGCCATTGAAAGCCTGTGGCGCGAGTGGGGCGCCGCCGGCACCTGCGAAACATCCGGCCTCAGCTGGCGCCAGGTCGAAGCGCTGGCGCTGCAGTCGCTCGCGCGGACCGGCGAACTGTTCTACCGCTTCCGCGCCGGCTCGGGGCCGTTCGGCTTCCAGATCCAGCTGCTCGACCCGTGGCTGATCGATCACACGCGCTCGGAAAACCTCGCCAACGGCAGCACCATCCGCCTGGGAGTCGAGCGTGACGCCGACGGCCGCGTGCTCGGCTATCACCTGCGCCAGGGCACCGCCGCCAGCGACGACCGCCAGGGGACCGGCGGCAAGTCGCTGCGTCTGTCGGCCAGCGAGGCGCGCTTGTGCTTCTCCGTCGACGAGCCCGGACAAGCCCGCGGTGTGGCGTGGCTGTCGGTCGGCGCGCGCCGCCTGTGGATGGCGCAGAAGTTCGAGGAAGCCTGCAGCGTCGCTTCGCGCAACAGCGCCGAGCGGCTCGGCTTCTTCGTGTCGCCGACCGGGGATGCGCCGCCCGGGTTCGCGGACCAGATCATCAGCAGCGTGCTGGACGCCGCACGCGCCGCCGGCAAGGTGCTGTCGCCCGAAGAAGTGCAGCAGCTGACCGAAGCCGCCGAGAAGTTCTCGACGACGATGCCGGGCCAGTACGACACGATCCCAGCCGGCTACGATTTCCGCCAGTACGATTCGCCGTGGCCGAACATCAACGCGGGCCAGTACGTCAAGGACCAGATCAGGGGATGGTCGGCCGCCCGCGGCGCCAGCTATCACACCATCGGGAACGACCTCGAAGGCGTGAACTACTCCAGCGCGCGCGTCGGCATCCTCGACGAGCGCGAGCATTACAAGGTCGTGCAGCAGGACCTGATCGACTGGCTGCACCAGCCGGTACTCGAAGAGTGGATGCGCTTCGCCGTGCTGCGCAACTCGGCGCTCGTCGGCAGCCGCCTGCGCGACTACATCAACGCCTGCACGTGGCGCCCGCGCCGCTGGGCTGGAATCGACCCGGCGAAGGAGTCGGCCGCGAACGAAAGCGACCTGCAGTACGGCCTGACTTCGCGCTCCCGGATCATCCTGGAGCGCGGCGAAGACCCGGAAGAGATCGCCCGCGAAAGGCTGCTCGATGAGGAGCTGTTCGGCCCGCTGCCGCAGCAGTCCGCCGCGCCGATGGCTGCCGCCGATTCCGCCGCATCCGCCGCATCCGACGCTTCGTCGGATCCAGCAGCCGACCAGGCAGACGACAAGTTCGCCGCCGTCGTCCGCCACTTGCGCCACCAGGGAACTCCCGCATGAACACCGAACCAGACCACCAGCAGCCCGCCATCGGCGAGCGTTCGCGCATCGAAGGCGCCCTGCACCGATCGCTGGCCGAAGCCGAAGTCCGGCTGAACACAGATCCGATCTACAAGGGCGACGGCCTGATGCGGCTCGAGATTGCCGCGTCCAGCGAAGACCCGTATCTGCGCGCGGACGGATGGGAAGATCCGTGGGTCGAAGTGCTGGGCCACAAGCCCGGAGAAGTCGACCTGTCGCGCCTGAGCAACGGCGCGCCCGTCCTCGCCAATCATGACTGCCGCACCGCCACCGGCGCGACGCCGCTGGCCGCCATCGGCAAGGTGGAGTCCGCCCGGCTCGACGAAGATCGCCGGATCCGCGTGACCGTGGCGCTTTCGCCGCGCGAGGCGCTCGCCGATCTGCGCCGCGACATCGAGCTCGGCATCGTTCCCAAGGTGTCGATCGGCTACCGCATCAACGAGCGCGTCCTGCAGCGCCAGGCCGACCAGAAAGGCCCGCCGACGTACCGCGTCACGCGCTGGCAGCCGTTCGAGGTTTCGCTCGTCGATATCCCGGCCGACGATACCGTCGGCATCGGCCGCGCCGCCGATGCTCCGGAAGTGGTGCCGCGCGCCATCGCGCTCGACGAGCCTCAAGCCGAGCCTCAAACCGAACCTCAACCCGTTTCCCCGCCGCCGGCCTCGGGCCAGCATCAACCGTCCTCAACCAGGAGTGTCATCATGCAAGACCTCGCCCCGGCGGCCAACGTTCAGCCGCCGTTCAATCCCGATTCGATCATCAACGCCGAGCGCGCCCGCGTCTCAGAAATCGCCGCGCTGGGTGACCAGTATCGGCAATACCTCAAGCCGAACGACGCCGCCGACGCCGTGCGCAACGGCCGCAGCGTGTCCGAGTTCCGCGACTACATCCTGGCGCAGATCACCCAGCGCCACCAGAACCAGACGCTCGACATCGGCATGACCAAGCGCGACCGCAGCCGGTACAGCTTCGGTAACTTGCTCAGCGCGATGTGCTCGGGTGACTGGACGAATGCCGGCCTCGAGCGCGAGTGCTCGCAGGAAGTCGCGCGGCAATTCGGCCGCCAGGCCGACGGCGCGTATGTGCCCTACGAGATGCTCTTCGGCCTGATGGGCCGCGACTTCAACGTCGGCACGACGACGGAAGCCGGAAACCTGGTGCAGACCGACGTCCGCCACGATCTCATGGCCGACGTGTTGCGCAACAAGCTGGTCATGGCGCAACTCGGCGCAACCATGCTCACCGGCCTGAAGGACTCGATCACTATCCCGCGCCAGGCCACCGGCGCGACGATTGGCACGCTGACGGAAATCGGATCGGCCAGCGAGACGGGCCCGACCATCCAGACGCTGTCGCTTGGGCCGAAGCGCGTCGGCGCCTATGTCGAAGTGTCGAAGCAGGCGCTCATCCAGGCCAACCCGAGCGTCGACCAGATGATCCGGAACGACCTGGTCCAGCAGGCCCTGGTCCTCTTCGAGTCGCAGTCGATCAATGGTACCGGCACCACGCCGCAGCACAACGGCATCCGGTACACCTCCGGCATCGGTACGGTCGTCGGCGGCACCAATGGTGCCGCGCCGGCCTGGTCGCACCTGGTCGATCTGGAAAGCGCCTGCGCCAACAGCAACGCCGAGCCCGATCAGCGCTCCGGCTACCTGATCAACACGCGCACGCGCGGCAAGTACAAGCAGACGCAGTTCGGGACGAACCTGCCGATGATCTGGCAGCCTGGCGACCAGCCGCTCAACGGCTACCGCGCCGGCGTGACGAACAACGTGCCGTCGAACCTGACCAAGGGCACGTCGACGACCGTCTGCTCGGCGGCGATCTTCGGCAGCGACTGGAGCGACCTGATCATCGCGTTCTTCGGTGGCGCCGACGTCACGGTCGATCCATACACCAAGGCCGACACCGGTCAGGTCAAGGTGACGATCAATCAGTTCGTGGATTCCGGGGTTCGCCAACCGGCGAGCTTCGCGAAGATCGAAGACCTGATCACCAGCTAACCAACACCTCGTGCCCCCAGCCGTTCCGGCCCCGGATGCGTCGCCCCTCCTCGGCGCATCCGGGACAACCGGAACCCGAACGATCCACCTCAACCAACCGAACCCGAACTCATGACCTGGACCCCGGCCACAAGCAACGGAAGAGAAGCCCGCAAGATCCGCAACGAGGTGCTGCACTACCTCGCCGCGGGCGGCTTTGACATCGGCTGCGGCGCCGAAAAGGTCTGGCCGCACCTGCTCGGGCTGGATTCCGGCGCCGATGTGGCGCTGTTCGGCACGCTGATGAAACCGGACGTCCTGATTCCGGATGCGACGCGCCTCGGTCTGTTCGCCGATGGATCGGCGAGCAACGTGTTTTCCTCGCACCTGCTCGAGCACCTGGTCGATTGGCAAGCCGCGCTGCGCGAGTGGTGGCGCGTGCTCGCCACCGGCGGCCACCTGGTGCTCTACCTGCCACATGCCGATCTGTACCCGCGCTGCGGACAGCCGGGCGCCAACCCGGACCACAAGCACGACTTTTTGCCGGAAGAGATCGTCGACGCCATGCGGCTGCTCTTCCCGGACTGGTCGCTGCTTGAATGCCAGACCCGCGGCGGGGGCGATGAGTACTCGTTCCTGCTGGTCTTCCGCAAGCTCGCCGCCGGTGCCGGCCAGAGCGAGCCGTGTCGGCAGGACAAGCCCGCCAAGCGGGCCGGCATCGTCCGCATGGGCGGCAACGGCGACGCGCTGTGGGCGGCATCGGTGGCCGCGCACCTGCACGATCAGGGCTATGCGGTGACCTGCTACGTGGCCGCCAACGGCGAAGAGATGCTGCGCCACGACCCGCACATCACCGAGCTGCGCGTGCTGCCGCGCAACGTGCTGTCCGACGAGGAGGCGATTGAATATTGGTGCCACCAGGCGCCTCAATATCAGCGCTGGATCAACCTGCACGGCAGCGTCGAAAACCGCCTGCTGCCGCATCAGTCGTCCGCCGATTTCTACCTGCCCACCGGCGTCCGCCGCAAGCTGATGGGCGCCAACTACGTCGACACCGTGCATTTGTACGCCGAGCTGCCGAACGGCGCGCGGAACCGGCAGCGCTTCTACCCGGCGCCGTTCGAGCGCGAGTGGGCGCGCCTGCTGCGCGAGCAGATGAGCGGCAAGGTGGTGGTGCTCGCGCCATCCGGCAGCGGGCCGTTCAAGGGCTGGCCGCATGCGCAGCGCTTCATGGAGATCCTCGCAGACCACCGCGTGCATACGTTCCTGCTCGGCGATCTCGCCAACTTGCCTGGAGAGGTGGATCACGTCGAGCGCGACGGCATCGAGTACGGCAGCGTGATGGGCCAGGAATGGTCGCTGCGCTTGGCGCTGACGTGGGCGATGCAGGCCGACGCCGTGGTCGGCACCGAGAGCGTCATTGTCAACGCCGTCGCGAACGAACGCATGCCAAAGGTGGTGATGCTCTCGCACAGCAGCCGCGAGAATCTGACGCGCGACTGGCTGAACACGATCAGCCTGGAATCGCCCGTCGCCTGCCATCCGTGCCACCGGATCCACAACCGGGGCGGCGCGTTCTGTCCGCGCACGGCCGCCGGTGCCGCCGCGTGCATGGACTCGTACAGCGCCGAGACCGTCGCCAGCCTGGTGCTGACCCGGCTTGGCATCAAGCATCCGATCGCCGAGCCGGCTTTGCTGCTCTGCGACGAGGCTGCGTGATGCCGCCCGGGCAATCGATTCCCTTCGACGGCTTCCGGCCGTTCGATGACGCGCTGCACAGCTTCGACGGCACGTACCTTGGTCCGATCGGTGGCCTCGATGCGGATCTGGCGATTCTGTACCAGGCTGGCCCGGCCGGGTTCGCTTCGCGCTGCTCGGTTGCGTGGTCGTTCGACGCCGGCAGGCCGTTCGATCAGGAGCGGCTGCCGTATGACGCGCCTGGCATCGAGATCCTCGGAATCCTGGACACGGCGGACGAGCTGGCCTACAGCATCGCCGCGCACACCACGCACACCCTGCGCTACCTCGCCGGCCCGCCGATCAAGAGCGGCGACCGGATCACCATCGACACCCTTGTTTACGAGGTGGTCGGCGTGCCGCAGCGGTTGAACCGCTTCGAGATGCGCGCCGCCCTCGTGCTGACGCGCGACTGAGCCCTGAGAGGACACCATGTTTCCGACCGATCTGGTAGACCTGCCGAACCCGGACCCGAAGGCGCCGACGAATTCGCCGGTGACGCCGCTCGCTGGCGGCATCGCGAATCTGAATGCGGTCGTTGAGGCGCTACAGGCGAAGGTCGGCGTCGATGGCAGCACGGTGCCGACGTCGATCGACAAGCGGCTGGCTGCAGTGGAATCGGAGCTGGAGACAGTTGCCG